>LKMJ01000461.1_pt1 | contig 30977 bp, 27 predicted proteins | sample 643391 | NCBI WGS metagenome assembly LKMJ01 (sample SAMN04112250, study PRJNA286221) | soda lake metagenome | biome: soda lake; feature: Kulunda Steppe; material: water; isolation source: sample PL-Br10 brine of Picturesque Lake | place: Russia: Kulunda steppe | collected 2010-07 | reverse complement strand
TCAACCTTGGTGAGAGCGTCTTGGAGTTCTTCGACGGAAATCTCGTCGAGATGATCCATTATCTACAGTAGCAATTTCTGGGCGGAAAGTTCTAACGGTTACTATAGTGACTGCTGAGACGTCTGGAATAAGCGCAATTGTGAAGCCGTCGACGAGGTAGAGCGCTAAAACAGCGATCCAGTACCACGTCACGATCAAAAAGGACCCTGTCCAGGCGCTACGCTTCGTCCTTCGTGTTTCGTACGCGCTGCCGATATTGAAGATTCGGATCGTGTGTCGGCCCTGAACACACATCACGAGCAGTAACAACGCAAGAAGCATGATCTCGCCAGCAACGAGGCTGCTATGGATCTCTGACCATGGAGTGTTTGACGGATGACCGAACACGAATGCGCCATCTGTTTCCGGCGTTGGCGTCCCAAAAACCTGGGCGGTGACTGCGTTGTATCCGTCTGTTAGCCCCTCTTGAAACCATTCGATCAGTTTATCAATTGCATCTTCGAACCATTTGATTCCGATATCCGAAAGCGACCATGACGACATCACGCAGCCCTCTCAATTTCGATCTCACAATCGTCAGGACTGGTCCCAAGATAGTGGATAGCGTAATCATAATCGAGGCTCCCAGATTCGTGCGTTGCAGAGAGACGGACAGTGAATTGTCCATCACGTCCGATCGAGTCGCACTTCGACCGTGTCCCTGCTGGTGAGAATGGGCGCGAGTTACTGTAGACAAGAACCGTCTCTTCTGCGGGGATCGCTATCGAATCGGCGTGCGCTCCAAAGTCGCTTTCTGGATCGTAAATACCACTCTCATCAGCCTCATCGTAGCTTTCGTGAGTCGGGAATGGAACGTCGCCATCAAATCGGAGCGCAGTGAGTGCAGTTGGGCCAGTTCCTCGGTTCGTCACCGACAGGATGGCTTCCGCTTGCGTATCTGAATCACGCGCTCCCTCGTACATCTCCTCAGGATAGTCACGCCCCAGTCTGAGCTCTGTTAGCTCAAGCTCAGGTTCAAGCGCGATCGACGTCGTCTCGACTGTCTCCCCATCAGTAAGACCAATCAGTTCGTATTTGCCTGGTGAATAGTCCGTCCCGATCGAGATCGTCGTTCGAGACACCCCCGATTCGATCGATCGCTGTGCGAACAGGTCACCTGAAGGTTCGATGAGATTCAACTGATCGATCGCGTCTCGCTCGAGTTCGATGACCAGCTCGAGTCCGTCGACATCGACGCTCTGAATGAACTCTCCAGCAGCGTCGGCCGACCCGTCGTCGTTGCGATCGATCAACGTTGAACAGCCGGCGAGCCCAGCTGTCGCTCCAACAAGGAGGCTTCTGATAACGGTACGTCTGTATACTGTCTTCTGTTGGGTTGTCATAGCGTATCTTTCATTTTCAGGAAGGTGCCGATCCGCTTCGCAGCGTAGAGCACGACTACAAGCGGGAGCGCATACCGAACAACGTCTACTAATAGTGTGAACCAGCCAGTCGGTGTCGCCAGTGAATGCCAGGTTTCGGTGGCTGTATCACCGAGATATGCTGGACTGTGTGAACGCCACGAGCCAGGGTGATACTCTGCCGTATAGATCCCCGGTTGATGGACTGTTACCACAGCCGTGCCAGCTGCGTTTGTTCGTACTCGCTGGTCACCGATCGTGATGTAGCCCTCCCGCGACTGGTGACCGATCAGCGAAAACCGAGGATGGTCGAACGGACTCTCGAGCATGATCGGCGTACCCGTCTCCGCATCACGAAGTTCAATCTGGAGGGTCGTTGCAGTCGCATTCGATTCGACGATCTCGACCGAGAGGTCACTCTCACGAATCTCCCGTTCTGACCCACCGTCGGGTTCGACGATATCTGCAGAAACACCTCGAACGATGCCGTCGACGGCGATCGCATCTCGATCGATCTCGTCGTGACGAAGAGCCAGCCCGTCCGATCGGGTGTAGGTCTCTGAAACTACGTCGATATCGACGTTCTCGTGGATCTGGGGCTCCGGCGAAGAACTCTCTGACCCCCACACTTCGAGGATTTCGGGGCCGTCACGGATCGGTTCTGCGCGCGGACCTAATTCGGATGGAAACGCGTGAACGTATACCGGAATGGCGTCAGAGTGAACCCTCTCGCTGGAGGTCGCGGTTGTGTACGTTAGTTCGTCCCAGCCAGTATCACGAGCGGTGTAGTATCGCCACACGCCACGGACCTTTGCTTCGCTGTCGTCTGAAAGCGTGTAACCATGCCACGGTTGATCCAGATAGATCGCGACACCGCTGTCGCCGTTGGGATACGACGCATGGTAGACCCAGGCCTGTGGATTGTATACCTCGATATCGAGATCCTGCGAAACGGTGACTCGATCGGTGATGATCTCTGTCTCGTTGCCGCGGTCTTGCTCAACTCGGGCGCTGATGTCCGCCTCCAGTGTGAGTGTTGCTGGGCCACCACGATCGAACGCATATTCGATGGTGGGTGTTTGCGTACCCGCTGTGGTCTCGACGAGCTCACCATCCCTGAGTAGGCGAACTTCCTCGATGCCGTGATCATCGATCGATGAGTTGCTATCGAGACGGATGCGGTAATCGACAAGGCCAGTGAGTTCGCCTTCTGGCGCGATGTACTGTCGCGTCTCGTTCGCGTCTATGTGTGTTTTTGTCGACGGCTGGACCGCGAACGCCGTGGCGTGGGCATCGACAATAAGGACAGAGTCCGTGAGTTCTGCACTCGTGGGATATACCGAAGTCTCTATATCGCCGCCCTCGAGAGAGTCGTAATCGTACGCTGTCCAGCGCTCGGCCGTCTCTGGAGGTTCGTTGAACGTGATATCCGTGCAGTTGGCGAGTTCCTGCATCGCCGTTCGCGACTCGTTATAATGATCCTCATATTCGACGTCGCTGAGACACTCGTTCGGTGCTTTTGACCACAGTGTCGCCGTCTCGTTGGCATCTAATCCACTGTCCTCGGCTCCCGATCGTGGTGGGACGTCTGGACTCCCAGTGACCACACCTGCGAACGCGATCGTACCGACGACGAGAGTGACCGCGACAATCACGACAGAGAGGGTCTGGTGCACGGGATTCGGTTACTTTGGCAGGGACTCTGGGACTACCACGGGACGAGGTCGACACATTCGGCGAGCGGAAGACCCATAGCTGATCCAGCAACCGTATACAGCGGGCCAAGGATTACGAGGATAACCGCAGATTTCATCGCCGTTCGCTTGTGCTGTTTGAGGCTCTTCTTTTGCTCAATGTTCATCGTAAACATCTCGACGAGCGAGTCAGCCTGCCAGACCACGACCAGTCCCATGATACCGAGGGCAGTCGTAATCTGGAAGAATCCCGAAATCATGTCTGGCAATCCTTCGGCTTCGCAGACTACGCCGTCCTGAGCGAGGACTGGGTCTACAGCGATGAGCAAGAGCACACCAACCGAGACGAGTCCACTGCGTACGACTCGTCGAAACCAAGCCGAGTGAGAATCAGCAGTCAATTTCCGGTTCGTCATCGATGACCAGCGTCACTGCTGAGCAGAGAGGAAGTTAAATCGATGTAGGGGAAAGTAACGGTACTGCTGTCTTTGGAGAGGCGTAGATGCAAACGCCCTCGAAGACTGTTGTGATATTTGATCCGCAGCGTGGTCATAGAGTATCGAGCATCGATCTGCAGAGATGGGGTAAATATCTTCTGTATTTCTTAAATGTATGCTCGAAATGATTGTTCGGGCAAATATATTTGCAGCTTTTCAAGATCATAGTAAGAACTAATGAAAATCATAATTTTAGGTATGTATGCCGTAGGCTGTCTCATAGAATGATAGTTTTGAGAATCGTGAGGCACGACGAGTTCAAGGATCGAATATCTGGTTCGGGTTTGCCTCAGTCTCTCATCTCCACTTAGGAAATTTTTCGACGAGACGATCGGATGCTGACTACAAGAATTGTATAACTAAAGACTATTACTTCTATTTGATAATAGTTCAGATGCAGGCTACACTCACCGCTGCCTTTCCAAGAACAGAGTCTAACTAGACCCTCCTAAAACACACAAGGAGCTAACTGTGGTTTTAAATCGCGCATCTCTTTCGAGAACGGCTAGATTATCAACCAATCTAGCGTATACGGTACTAATGAAGCCTGAAACTGACGGGTTAGTTTTAGAACCGGTTATACGAGTGATCTAGGTTGAAAGTATAACTAAATCGTTCGAATAGAGGAATGGTCCAACTTATAACATAATTTTGGTCTGCGATCGAATCCTTCGTGAAATGAGTTAAGAGTCGATCGATACCGTTTGTCGGGTCGGATAGTGTCGAATGAATTGCGTATGATCTTCAGAATCGGTGCTTCATCCGCTCGTCGACGGACACCAGACTCGAGAGTTCTTCGGACTTGAGAATCGCGAAGCTGGTGAGGATGATGGCGAATCCCACGGCAGTTTCGAGCGTCGGCTGGTCGCTCAGCACGATCCACTCGAGGAGTGCTGCCGACAGCGGGGCAAAGTAGGAGACGAGATTCAATTCGGTCGCATTGAGGACGGAGAGCACGTGGAAGTAAATCAAGCAACCGACGACGTAGACGCACCCGACAAGGTAGAGGATTACCCAGAGGGCCGGCCCGACAACGACCGGCGAGATCGTGGTCGATTCCCCAAGGAGCAGACCCAGTTCGAAGAGACCGGTGCAGCCGAGAATCGACCCTATCTATTACATAGGTACGGTTGTAACACAATTTCGCGATCTAGAGCTCGAGGAGAAATATCTTGTAAACATCTCGGAACGGCGGGTTGTGCTCTCCTAAGTAACGGCTGACAGTGTTCATAAATTATGCGTTTGAAACAGTCAAACGCGGAAGCCTTGAAATCTGTCTTTACAGTCATATATTCGGAAATATTTCGTTCACATGGATACAACTCGGCTAAGAGGCCAAAATTTCTGGAGCATCGAACCAAATATCGAAGTGTCGAGAGACTGGATGGGGAGCAATTGATTAGTAACAGGTCTCGACCAAACCTCTCAATCGGCATAGTTTGATGATCTCAAACAGATTACGAGAACTTCGAGTTGATTTCAATAACGTTTGCGGAGCGAGTCACTTTGTCCGGAAGCGTCTCGTGGTACCGGTCGCCAGTCATCCGGCGGGATGGACCGGAGATGCTAATCGCGCCCAGTACCTCGTCATCGTTGCCGAGAACCGGCGCAGCGACACACCGCAGGCCCTTGATTTTCTCCTCGTCGTCGTAAGCGTATCCACGTTCACGGATTGTCTCGAGTTGATCGTACAGTTCGTTGCGCGTGGTAATTGTTTGCTCGGTATGACCTGGCAACCCATGACGATCGACGATTTCCTCGACGCGTTCACGCGGATAGTGAGCGAGAATCGCTTTTCCGAGAGAGATACAGTGAAGATGTTCGCGATTCCCGATCGCCGAAGCGGTCTGGACCGCTTGCTTGCCTCCCTTTTTGTAGAGGTAGACCGCACGTCCATGTTCCTCCGTTGCAAACTGGACCAGTTCATTACACTCCGAAGCGAGTTCGTCAACCTCGTCCACCACCACGTCGTAGATACCAAGCCGATTTTTCACACCTTCGCTGAGTTGAAGATAGCGGAGACTGAGCTGGTACTCCTCGCCATTCTTAACGACGTGTTCGCTTTCGAGCAGCGTCGCCAAATGGCAGTGCATCGTCCCTTTCGTCCGGTCAAGTTCGTCCGCGATCTCGGTGACGCGAGCGCTGTCGCTCTCGTGGAGATAATCAATGATCTCCAGTGTGATTTCCACGGATTGAATCGTCCGCGATTTCTTTGTCTCTACCATACTATAACTACCTACACGAAGATACTAAATTGTTTGTGTCTATCAAACAGGAGAGCGAAAAACCGATTAGATAGCTATCACGGTCGAGACGTGGACAGATACCAACACCTGTTGATTTCGCAGACGTGGGTGGTGCATTCTCTCATAGGTGATCGCGTGAGCGTAACGTATATATAGTTTTGCCACAACCAATCTGCTGTATGTCCGAGCAACAAGAGCGAGCCGTTTCGCCAGCCGTGCGTGATCACGTCGACAACTACGTCGGCGGTCAGTGGACGACCCCGCCGGGTAGTGAATCTCACCCCGTTGTCGACCCCGCAACCAGAGAAGAACTCGCAACAATCGAGTTTTCTACCGTCGAGACCGTCGACGAAGCGGTTCAAATCGCCAATGAGGCGTTCGAGGAGTGGCGAGCAACGCCAGTCGTCGAACGAGTCCAGTACCTGTTCGATCTCAAGTCCGAACTCGAAGACCGCATCGACGAGATTTCGACGGCACTTTCACGCGAACACGGAAAAACGGTCGCAGAGGCACGTGGAGAGGTTCATCGTGGCATCGAGAATGTCGAGGTAGCCTGCGGAATGCCGAATATGCTTCGTGAAGGAAGCGGCAACGTCGAGAACGTCGCTCCAGAGATGGATGAAGAGGCCGTTCGCCAGCCGCTCGGCGTATTCGCTGCAATCACGCCGTTCAATTTCCCTGCGATGATCCCTCTGTGGTTCCTGCCGTACGCCGTCGCGACGGGAAACACGTTTATTTTGAAGCCGAGCGAGAAAGTCCCCCTGAGTTCTCAGCTCATCTTCGAGGCGGTCGACGCGGTCGACTTCCCTGATGGTGTCGTAAACCTCGTCAACGGTGGCGCAGATACCGTCAATGCCCTGCTCGAGCACGATGATATTGCTGGTGTCTCGTTCGTTGGCAGCTCGCCGATCGCAAAACACGTCTACGAAACCGCCGCCCAGCACGGCAAGCGCGTCCAGGCCCAGGGTGGTGCGAAGAACTACGCCGTCGTCACCGAGCACGCAGAACTCGAAGCGGCGACCCCGAACATTACCGGCTCCGTTTACGGCAACGCCGGACAACGATGTCTGGCTAACGATGTCGTCGTCGGCGTCGGCGACGTCTACGACGACCTCCGCGAACAATTGATCGAAGCCGCCGAAAATCTCACGGTCGGCGCAGGTGTCGACGAGGATACCGATGTCGGTCCGCTGATCACGGGCGAGTCGCGCGAGCGTGTTCTAAACCTCATCGAGAACGCGATCGACGAGGGTGCCGAACTCGTCCTCGACGGACGGGACTTCGAGCACCCCGACGGACTCGACGGACATTTCCTCGGTCCATCCCTGCTCGAAGGGGTCACGACCGACATGGAGATCGCACAGGAGGAAATCTTCGGTCCAGTGCTGTGTCTAGCCGAGGCGGACGACATCGACGAGGCGATTGAGATGGTCAACTCGACGAAGTACGGTAATGCCTCCTCGATTTATACCGAGTCGGGGAGCGAGGCGCGCCAGTACAGGTACGCGGTTGACGCGGGGAACATCGGGATCAACGTCGGCGTCTGCGCACCGATGGGCTTTTTCCACTTTGGCGGCCGCAAGGCGTCGTTCTTCGGCGACCTCCACGCCCAAGGCGAGGACGCAGTCAACTTCTACACGGAGAAGACCATCCAGATCGAACGCTGGTACAGCTAATTTCACTGGCAGTATCGAACTACGTTCCCGTATTAATCGACGGCAGACTTTCGATACCCGGTCGTTCCAACTGCCTATTCGTGTTCTGGGACTGACTCGGCCCGGCGAGCAAGCGCATCCTCGTAGCGTTGCTTCGCTCTTCGACTCGCGTCGGCGAGATAGCTGGTATCCTTCCCGACGATCAGGAAATCGAACCCGGCTGCGACACGGTCATCGATCTGTTCTTCCGTAACCGTGATAGTACCGACGGGCGTATTGTGGCGGCGACCGGCAGAGAGTACCCGATCGATTGCGTCGTTCAACTCCGAGGCGTCCCATTCTGCGAAAACACCGAGTGCTCCAGAGAGGTCTGCCGGACCGACGAACAACGCGTCGATATCGTCTACGGCCGCAATCTCGTCGACGTTTTCAAGTCCGGTTCGAGACTCGATCTGGGCGATCGTGACGATCGAGCCGTTTGCCTCGGAAACATACTCGACGAAATCGATGCCATACTCCGCGGCACGCCCGGTCGCGATTCCCCGAGTCCCCTCGGGCGGGTAGTTGACGGCATCGACGAGCGATCTCGCTTCCTCGGCCGACTCGATCATCGGAACCATGACGCCGGCTACGCCGATATCGAGTACGCGTTTGATTCGCGCCTGATCGTTACAGGGAACCCTTACGATCGTCTCAGTCGGCGCGTTCTGGGCTTCGATCGCACGTGAGAGGTTCTCGACCGTCTCGAGACTCATGGTCGTGTGTTCGGTATCGACGAGCACGAAATCGAATTCGAGGGCGGCACTGACCTCCGCGACAGCAGGATCCCCGATGGAGATCCAGTTGCCGACCGGATTGGTGTCCGCCGTGAGGGTTCGCTTCAGATGCATCGGCCCTCACCACTGGTATTGTCGTCGATTCGTTCCGGGACGAAGCAGCAGACTGAATTCGGCGACCGGGAGGGGTGTGCGCGTTTCGCCAGTGCAGTATAGACTTCCGTCTTCATAGGGTCGATCGTATACTGGATTGGTCCCTCAAGACGTATAAAAATAGGGGTGTGTTGTAAGAAAAGTGTCATTTTCAGTGATTACCCGCGGGACGGAGCGTGCGTTGTCGAGTCGTCGCAACAGTAGTTTCAGCGCCGCCTCATACGGTTTTCCCCGAAATCACTGGGGTCGGTTCGGACAGTCACTACTGTCACCGATAACTATAACACGCGACCCCACAATCGATACGACCATGCGACTCGCGATCATCGGTTGCGGAACAATAGCCCAGATCATGCACATCCCGTATGCGGTCGAGTCGCCGAGCGTCGAGGTCACCGCCCTCGTCGATCCGGCGACCGATCGCCTCCGGACACTCGCTGATCGGTACAACGTTCCAAACCAGTACGCATCGACTGACGAACTCATCTCCAACCTTGACGACGTTGGAGAGCCGTCGATCGACGGGGCGATCGTCCTGACGCCACCCCACAGCCACGCCGAAACCGTGCTTCCCCTACTCGAGCGGAACGTCCACACGCTCGTCGAAAAACCGCTCGCAGTCTCGCCGTCGGATGCCGAGCGGATGGTCAAGGCGGCAGAGGAGAGCGATGCGACTGCGATGATCGCATATATGAAGCGGTACGACCCCGCCTACGAACAGGCGAAGTCGGAGATCGATGCGATCGACGATGTCGACCTTATTACAGCCTACGACGTCGATCCGGACCACGGTCGGATTATCGACGAAGTGTACGATATCGTCGGCGGTGACTTGCCGGAGTCGTTTATCGAAGAGAGTTCGCGAAAGCGTCACAAGGACGCGATCGAAGCAATCGGCGGCGAGGACGGAGACACTGGAAACATCGACGACATTGACGCGTTCGCCGACGATTACGACTGGCACCTAGAGCACATCTGCCACGATGTCAATCTGCTTCGCGGTCTGTTCGGCGACGTCACACGAATCGAACACGTCGATGTCTATGCCGGTGGCCGATATGCGACGGCACACCTAGTATACGACGGCGACAATCGGTGCGTACTCGATTCAGGCCTCTCCGAGCGAAAGTGGTTCGAGCAGTGGCTCAAAGTCGACGCTCCGGACCGATCGATCACGATCGACTACTCCAATCCGTTCATCAAGAACTCCGCGACGACCGTCGAACGAAAGCAAGGGATCGAAAACCTCTCAGAAACGACGTTTACGCCCTCGTACGACGAAAGCTTCCGGTGTGAGCTAGACCACTTCATTCGAGCAACACAGGGTGAAGCCGAGGTGAAGACGCCGTTCGCTGAAGGGGCAGCGGATGTCCGGCTTATTTCGGACCTCTTCCGGGCGTATCGAGACGTGGAATCGTACGGTCACTACGACGGAACACAGCACAGCAATTAACATACCAGCCAAACGAAACTCATAACAGACCATGTACGAAGACTTCGCATCTACACTCGCAGCGACGATGTGGGCCGACTTCGACGAAACTCCGGCTCGAGACGGACCCACCGCAGAGATCACCGACATCGACACGCTCGTCATCGACGGCAACTTCCCGTGGACGATCGTCGTCCTCGAAACTGACCGGGGAATCACCGGCATCGGGGAAGCATATCCCTCTCCAGGCGTCCACGAGATCATCACCGACTATCTTCGTCCCGTTCTCGTCGGCGAGAACCCCCTCGATGTCGAACGGCTATATCAGCTCATGCGCGAGAGTCTCTCCGGTCGGGGCTCGCAATGGGGCGTCGGAACGATCGCGATCAGCGGGGTCGAAATTGCTCTCTGGGATGCCGCCGGAAAGCTCCTCGACCAGCCGGTTTATCAACTGCTCGGCGGGAAAACCCGAGAGGAGGTCCGCGTCTACGCAGACTGTCACGCCGGCGAGGCGATGGTCGCGTCGGCCGACGAGGGTCAGGAGGAAGCAGTCTACCAGCCAGACGCATACGCGCAGGCGGCGCGCATGGCCGTCGACGACGGCTTCGATATCGTCAAATTCGACCTCGACGTCCCCTCCGGTCGCGAGATCGATACGCTCTCGCGACACTTCGATCCACCGGAGATCGAGCACAAGCGTTCGATCGTCGAGGCCGTCACCGAAGAAGTCGGTAGCGATGCCGAGGTCGCCGTGGACCTTCACTGGAACTTCAGTCCGGAAACGTCAGAACGACTCTGTCGTGCGATCGAACGGTACGATCTCGCCTGGATCGAAGATCCATTGCCACCGGAGAACACCGACGCTATGCGCGAACTGAAACGCTCGGTGGGTACGACGCTGCTCACCGGTGAGAACCGATACGGCCGCCACGGCTTCCGCGACCTCATCGAGACCCAAGCGGTCGACTTCCTCGCACCGGATGTCCCCAAGACTGGCGGTATTGCCGAGACCAAGAAAATCGCCGACATGGCCGAGTGCTACTATCAAGCACTCATTCCACACAATATCGGCAGCCCCGTGGCGACGGTAGCCACCGCCCACGTCGGGGCGACAGTTCCGAACTTTATTGCCCTCGAGTATCACGCTCGAGAGGTACCGTGGTGGGAGGACCTCCTCGTCCGTGAGGACCCCATAATTCAGGACGGACGTCTCACGGTCCCCGATGCACCCGGATTGGGAATCGAACTGGACTGGGACATCGTCGCCGAGCACCGAAAGTAGGCTGCATTGCTATCCCTGGTACCGGATCGGCCCACCGCGTTCGATCAACGAATTCCCTTCTCGTAGCGGAATCGGACCCGCGCAGCGAAGCGAGCGCCGACGGATCCCGAACTCTTAGCACGAGTACGCTGAATCAGGACGTGCCGCAGGAACGGCATAATATTGTGATAAACATAGTCATATATTTGGCTACCGAAAGGCATATTATTCGATTCGCCTTTCGAACACATTGACACGAGTCACGATATGATCGAGTCTGTATACAGTACGCTTGCGGTTCCGGGGTTGCTTCAACAGGTCGTCGTGGCGATCGCTATCGGCGGGTTGATCGGACTGGAACGGGAGAAAGAGCCGTCCGACAAGTTTGCGGGCTTGCGAACGTTGGCACTGTTGTGCGGGTCCGGCCCGGTGATGGTTTACTACGCAGAACTCGTCGGTGAACCGTTGCTCGTCGGCCTGTACGTCCTTTTGGCCATCGCGATCGCCCTCGCGATCGTGTTCATCCGATTCTCCCTTGCGCGAGGTGAGATCGGATTTACCACATCGGTGACGGTATTTCTAGTCGCGTTACTGGGAATTCTCGTTGGATACGGACGGTTCTTCGAGGCGACATCGATCGCGATCATTACCGCCTTCCTGCTCGCCGAAAAAGAGCAGATGATGACGTACGTGGACAACCTCACGTATCAGGAGCTTTCGGACTCGATGAAACTCGGTGCGCTCGTTTTTATTTTGTATCCGATCCTTCCTTCAGACCCTGTCGGTCCGTACGGGGTAATTCAGCTCCGTGAGGTACTACTGTTCGCCATTTTCGTCCTGTTGATCGAGTTCTCGTCGTATGTGTCGATGCGCCAGTTCGGTGGCTCGACTGGGCTGCAGGTAACCGGACTACTCGCCGGTGGCGCGAACTCATTTGCGACGGCCGGCGTGATGGCCAGGATGGCGAACCAGTCCCGGGACGCCATCGATTCCGCGTCATCAGCACTGCTTCTGGCGACGGTTTCGATGATCGTTCGAAACGTCGGTATCGCCTCCGTCATTGCAGTCGCAATCCTCTGGGCTGTGTGGCTACCTGCGGTCGTGATGATCCTGCTTACGATGGTCATGGCCTACGGAGTGTTGAAACGCGGTGAAACACACGCGAACTTCGACATCGATCTGGACTCGCCGTTCTCGTTCACGGCTGCCGCGAAGTTCGCCATCGTGTATGTGGCGATCACACTGGTGTCAGTCGTCGCCCACGAACTCTTCGGGAGCGCCGGGCTTTACGCGACGGCGTTTTTCGGCGGTCTCGTCTCGTCCGCCGCGGTAGCGGTTTCCGCGGCGACAGTCTTCAACGAAGGATCCGTGACCGTAGAACCAGCAGGCGGAATGGTGATGCTCGGAATTATGGCGAGTCTCACATCGAAGATCGTCCTCGTGGAGACGGTCAACGGCGAGATGCGCTATACGGCCGTCGTGCCGATGGTCTTCACTGGCGTGGCGGGACTGGTCGCATACGCGCTCGTGATGGTACTCTGAGAGAGGCACTCTTTCAAAAGGTGCGTTCAATCGTACTCTCGGCTGCTCCGGCGCGAGTCCGTCGCTATTGCTGGGTCGTTACCGATCGCCAGTGGTCGAGGTTTCGCTTCGCGTGAACGAGCGGTAATTCGGTCTCGTTTTCGATCTCGATCGTAACGTGTCCGTCGTAGCCGGCCGCGTCGAGAGCGTCTCCGACTGCTGCAAAATCGATTTCACCGTCCCACAGATCGGTAAACGCCCGGAAGTAGTTGATGACGTTATCTAGATGGAACTCCCCGGTGGTGAGGGCAGCCGTGTGATCGGCGAACTCCGCTGGCGGATCGACATCCTTGACGTGAACGTACGCGATGTCGTCTGCGAATCGGTCGATCCCCTCAAGCGGGTCACCGTAGGGGAAGTAATGGGCTGTATCGTACAGCAACTGGAGATTGTCGGGTCCTCGATCGAGCCACTCTCGGATCTCCGCCGGTCGTTCGACGTGCGTCGCTCCATGGTGATGAAGAACTGGCGTCACCCCCGCATCCGCGGCGGCCTCGCAGATGGTCTCGAGTCGTCGCTCGAACGTTTCGTCGTCGGTTCCGCCGCGCTGAGGCGGCAAAAGCCCGAGGAACGGTGCCCCAAGATTGGCGACCATCGCGGCGTCGTCGGCGACGCGGGTGGCGGCCTCGTCCGACTCGAGCCACTCGCTCATCACGCAGTACAGGTCGAGATCGTTCGTTTCGATCCACGTCCCGACACTGTTCGGGCCGGCGTGTCGCACTTTTTCGAGACCGATCTCTACGCCGTCGTATCGGCAGGCGCCGATCTCGTCGATGCCATCTTCGAGCGACCGCTCATCGTAAAGGATCGTCGTGTATCCGAGTCCCATAGTACGTGATTTTCAGCGACTGTCAAATAGGTTCGGGGACGCTGAACCAAACAGACCGATTTGGCCGGTCTCGTCGCAATGCTTTTGTGTCATCCCCGAAAGTCACACATCTCGTGATAGCAAATGTCACACTCTGCTTTCGTATCCGATCTGTGCGAGACCGAGACGAATCCGACGATCGCCACCAGTGTACGACGTGCTGGCCCGTATACCGCTGTTCGTCTGGGACCCGCCGAGGTCAGAGACTGGGCGCTCTACAGGTTCCGGGGTCGTCGGTAACGTGACCGACTGAAGAGACACATATCATCATCCGTGCAACGAAGGGGTCGACAGCGTCTGTTACTCGAGTTCGATGATGAATCCGTATGGCTGGTTCGTTCCGGAACGGTCCCAGATGGAGGCGGATTCACGAACGTTTTTGCCGCACACGGACTCGCCGGTCTGGCGGTACGGAAGCGCATTCATACGGCCGCCACGAGCAACTATTGTTCTTCGACGTGCGATCGGACCCGGGCCAGCAAGACGACCTGCACGACCACGCCCCGGACCTCGTCGACGAATATTAAGACGTGGTCCAGAGGGGTCCAAAGCGATGGACGCACCCGAGAGCCAGTACGAGCGGTTCGGGTTGTAATACCCGGCTCACACAGGCGATGTAGTCGATGACGCAGCTGGTAGTGATCATCAGCCGACGACGATGAGTGCGATCCCCGCAACAACGAGCAACGCTCCGAGGAACCGATATCTGACCCGCAGTTCGCCGAGCAAAACGCCGCCGAGCACGACCGCGACGACTGATTGGGCGTTGACGATCGGGGAAGCCAGACTCGCCGGCAACAGTGAGAACGCGAGAATTGCGAAGTGAGCGAGTCCCGCGTTCAACGATCCGACGAGCACGAACCCATACCATCGATTGCGAATTGGCGTTTCTGGAATGCTGTACAGTACCAGCGGGACGAATACGAGCACAATTCCACCCCGGCTGAGGACTACCCAGAGCTGTGGAAACACACCCATCTCCTGCAGTATGACGCGCTGAGCGACGTCGTAGACGCCGTACGTAGCCGCGCTCGCCAGCGCGAGTTGTGCCGGACGATACCCGAATAGTCGTCGAAGCGGATCGAGTACGGAGCCACGTTGATAATTCGAAGCGTACAGTCCTGCGGTGACGACGATCACGCCGAGTGCCTGTGCTGGTGTCAAGAACACTTGCAAAACGAGGAGTTCGATCGGCAAGACGAACGCCGGAACGACCTTTCCGAGCGGGGCGACGTAGGAGACGTCGCCTGCCTCGAGTGCCCGGAGAAATAGGAGAAAACCGAGGCCACTGAGTGCGATTGCACCGGTCATGAATGCCCACCCTTCGATGCCGACCGAGGGTCGGACGGTGCTATCGGTGTTCGCCGTCGCTCGAAGAAGGACGGGAGCGTAGACACCACAGGCAACGAGCGACGAGACGGCGGCGATTGTCGCCGGCGGATATGGGTGGAGGAACCGCTTGATACTGTAAATATACGCGCCACCGAACAGCGCGGCGAGGAGGGCATAGGCCACACCGAGGTCTAAGTCGAGCATTACGTTGTTATAATCAGACACGGTGTTCGTCGTGATTTATTTTACTATCGTGAACGATACCGGTTGGAGCCGACCGCGTCTGTAATCAGTGATCGAGGGAAATTGAGTTGGTCCAGCCAGATTTTCAATCTTACCAAATGTTACTACCACGCGTACGGACTCGGTTCAGGCATGTCCGCGAAAACGTGTGTCTGGGGAAACTATTATATGCAATGTACACGAGATTCGTGGTAAGGATAGTCACAATGGTTAGCGTTGAATTTGATTCAATGACCAAGATGTACGGCGACACAGTCGGAGCCGAAGACATCGACATCACGATCGAGGACGGTGAGTTCGGGGTACTACTGGGACCGAGTGGGTGTGGGAAGACGACGACGCTACGGTCACTTGCTGGACTGGTGAAACCGACGTCCGGTGAAATCCGGATCGACGGTGAAGACGTGACTGATACCCATCCAAAAAACCGAGACATCGCGATGGTGTTTCAGAACCTGGCGCTGTATCCCCACATGAGCGTCGAAGAGAATATCGGCTACCCCTTGAAAGTTTCGGGCGTGCCCGCTGAAGAGCGCACGAAGCGGGTCGAAGACGTGGCAAAGATGCTCGACATCTCCGAGTTGCTCGACCGAGACGTCGGTCACATCAGTGGTGGACAGGCCCAGCGCGTCGCCATCGGTCGGGCGCTTATTCGGCGACCGGGTGTGTTCCTCATGGACGAACCGCTGGCGAGCCTGGACGCGAAGCTGCAAGTGGAGATGCGCAACCAGATCAAGATTCTCCAGCGCGAACTCGGGATCACCACGCTGTACGTTACGCACAACCAGGAGGAGGCCCAGACGCTCGGTGACAAACTCATCGTCATGAACGACGGGCGAATCGAACAGATTGGAACGCCAAAAGAGGTGTACCACACGCCAGCAAACCGGTTCGTCGCGAGCTTCATCGGATCGCCAAGTATGAATTTCCTCCGAGTCCGGACGGACGGAGAGTACATTTCTCCGATCGACGCACCTGACGCCTTCACCCTTCATGCTCCATCGCTCATCGAAATCACTGATGATCGCACCGAGTTCGAGCTCGGCGTTCGGCCGCAATATTTCAACGTTCATACAGATCCCATCGACAACGCCATTCCGGCAACGATCGAACTCACCGAACCGAACGACGACGATCAAATTATCACGGCGACAGTCGACGGAATGGGCGACGAAAGAAACGAACTGACGATCATTGCACCGATGGACTACCTGGTTGGCCGCGGCGATCAGATTTGGCTCACGATCGACGAAGATCGAGCGCACTGTTTCGACCTCTCGTCAGGAGAGTGCCTCACTGCGCCAGAGCGAAAAGAACTCGTCGAACCGCTTCAGTAACCGATCGAAGACTGGCGTTTCTGGGTTGTTTTCGAGACGACGGCTACGTCTCCAATTATCGGTGAGGCGTGGCGAGGTCCTTGTGTATTCGTCCGTTGGATGCGCGAACGTGCAGGGATCGTTCTCCCATCTGATAGTCGAGATCATCCCCCTCGAAGTCCGTTGTACGCCCGCCCGCTTCCGTGACAATGAGACTGCCTGCTGCGACATCCCACGGCGACGTGTACTTGTCGACGTATCCGTCGAAGATTCCCTCGGCGACGAGACAGAGATCGGCCGCGCCGCTCCCAAGCCTGCGAATGCCCTGCGTGTGACCCTTTCGTTGACACCACTCGAGTAACTGCTGGAACTCCTCATCGTCGGTTGCTGGGGGTGAAATCCCCGCGGCGAGAAACGACTCTTCGAGGGTCTCGACGGACGAGACCGACAGTTCCTGATCGTTCTTTCTGGCCCCGTCTCCCCTCACAGCAGAGTACACGTCGTCCGTCGCTGGGCAAACGACGGTGCCGGCGACGATCCGTCCGTTTACTGCCACGGCGACCGAAACGCTGTAGTGTGAGAACCCGTTGACGTAATTGTGCGTTCCATCGAGGGGATCAATGATCCACCGTGGCGTGTCCGCATCGTCGTTACTGGAATCAGTATTGGTTCCCTCGGCGGCTCCCGACTCTTCGGAAAGAATCGCGTGGGAGGGGAATTCTTTTCGCACGTGCGAAAGGATCGCTTCCTCTGCCTGAAGATCGATCTCTGAGACCAGTTCGGTCTCCGCTTTTGCTCGAACGTCGATTTGCGATCGGAAGTTGGCTTCGAGCACGTCGGCTGCCCGTGTCGCGGCTTCGACGGCGAAATCTCGATACTCACGTCTCGTGTCGATGTCAATGAGCGTATCGTCCATCTGTGGTTCGTCCGCTCGTTCGCACGGAGGGACAATAGTCGTTTGCTCTCGCGGAGTGGGATGGTGTTCAGTTCGTCTCAGGTCGCTATCGTAACAACTGAGAGTACGTCCGCGACCAAAGAATTTTGTCGCAACTGTGCATCAGGAGAGCCAATGCTCATCATTGGACATCGCTGCTGTGGCGGGCAGTACCCCGAAAACACGCTGGCGGCTATCGATGCCGCCGCGCCACACGTCGATCTGATCGAACTCGACGTGATGCGCTGTGGCTCGGGGGAGCTGGTCGTCTTCCACGACGAGACGCTCGACAGGCTCACCGAGCACACCGGTCGCGTCGACCAGACCGACTGGGAAACGCTTTGTGAACTTACTGTCGGCGAAAGTAACGAGAGGATTCCGCGATTCCGAGAGGCCGTCGAGCGGCTTCCCGAGGGAACCGGGTTGAACCTCGATCTCGTCGACGGCAGTTGCGTCGCCGACGCCGTCGAGGTCGTGTCCGAACTCGACGAACCGATCGTGCTCTCGACGAAAGACGAACGGGCTCTCGAATACTGCCGGGAGGAACTGCCTCGAGAGTCGTCCCTGCTCACTGGCTACTCGTTCATCGATGATCTGGAACACAACCTCGAGAGAGCGCTCGAATTGGACTGTGAGTACGTCCACATTCCCTACCCGGTCTGTCTCGAGACGTCACTTGTGTCTCGAGCGCACGAGGTCGGACTCATGGTCGACGCGTGGACGATTTCGACGAGTGAGCCCGTCGAGGCGCTCCGTGAGGTCGGCGTTGACGCGATGACAGTCGACCGCTGGGATATCCTCCCAGCCAAACTATCATGAGGAATACAAAAGTGTTTAATATCGGCATTCTGTATACATTGGACAATGTCATCTAATGACAGTGACGGGAGTGGCTCGAATAGTGCAGCAAGAAGTATCACTTCATCGTCAAGTCGGCGCCGTTTTTTGGCCGCTACCGGTGCTGGGACGACGGTGTCTCTGGCGGGGTGTCTCGGGATGGGTGGTGGCTCGGACGACGTGATCAACGCAGCACTCGTCGGCGGACCGGGTGATCTCGTCGATGAACTGTTAGACGAATACGTGATCGATGAAACCGGTGTCGAAGTGGATACCTCGATCTTGCCGTTCAACGATCTCCTCGAAACGCTGTCGACGAATTTCGAGGGAGAGGACGACACGTACGATATCGTCATGATGGACGACCCCTGGTTCCCGCGGTTCGCAGATCACCTGGACCCTCTCAGAGATTGGGTCGATGACGTGCCCGAAGACGAAATGATCGACGCCACACTCAGCATCGGGAAGTGGCCGCCGGAGGACGCCGCGGCACCACCGGGAGCCGACGGCGATCCGACGCTGAAGGCGCTCTGTGCGGTCGGGAACGCTCAGTTGATGGTGTACAACGAGGCGCTGTACGACGAAGTGGGTGCAGGCGAGCCCGAAACGTGGGAGGACGTCTACGAAACCGGCCAACAGATCAGCGACGACGTCGACGACGCGGAAGGGTACGTGATCAGGGGTGAACACGGAAACCCGATCATGGCGGACTTCTACGCTCTCGGGGTGAGTATGGCTGGGCCGATGTTCGACGACGACTGGAACTTTAACTGGGACAGCGACGAGGGTGTCGAAGCGTTCGAGTTCTTCACGCAGGATCTCGCCTCGATCAGTCCGGACGAGATCGCGTCGTTCGACAGCGAGCAGGTACTCAACAGCCTTGGAGACGGCAGCGCCGCTGCCGCCGCACAGTGGCCGTCCGGCGTAACGGACCTGCTCGACGAGGACGCAGCCGAAGAGCACGACAACATCGCGAGTGCAGTCCTTCCGGCAGGAAATCACGGCAACGCACCGCAACAGGGCAACTGGCTGCTCGGAATCAATACCTACACCGACGACGAGAGCAAAGAGGAGGCCGGCCAGATTCTCGAGTCGTTCGTCAGCGCAGAGGCCCAACAGCAGTACGTCGAACTCGGCGGCGTTCCGTTCCGCCACGATACGTTCGAGAATAACCCGGATGCAGAAGAGTGGTTCCCGGCCCTCTCCGAGAGTCTCGAAAACGCAGTGTTCCGTCCGAGAACGCCGGAGTGGGAGGAGATCGAAGTCACAGTCGGCGGTCACCTCAACGAAGCGATGATCGGCGAGAAGACCCCAGAAGAAGCCGTCGAAGACGCGACCGAGGATGTCGAAGATCTCCTCGATGACGCCGGTTACTACGGGTGAACACTGATACGACGATCTTCATCGCTCAACCATGTCTTTCGAGAAACCGACTCTCTCCGCCCTAGAAAACGATCGGGTCGATGCCGCACGGGAGCGGACCCTGATGGCTATCGAGCGGAATCTCAAGTGGGTGCTAACGCTACCTGCGATACTGCTTCTGCTCGGGCTGATGGTCTATCCGGTCATCCGTGCGCTGTACATGTCGCTTTTCAGCTACCGCGGTGCGACACCCGAATTTATTGGACACGCGAACTATGCGGCGCTGATAACGGACTCCGCGCTCCGTCACTCGCTGTGGGTGACGGCGCAGTTTACCTTCGTTTCCGTCGCGGTGTCGATGATACTCGGGTTCGCCGTGGCGATGTTGCTCAACCGGAAGCTAAAGTTCCGGGGAACGATTCAGACGCTGACGCTCATCCCGATTATCGTTTCGCCGACCGTTATCGGTCTCCTTTGGGAACTAATGTATCAACCCAATGGCGTTGCAAACGCAATCATCGCACCGCTTATTGGGCGGACAGTTCCCTGGTTGAGCGATCCGAGTATCGCACTCTGGGCGATCGTACTCGCGGACATCTGGCAGTGGACGCCGCTAGTCGTGCTTGTGATCCTCGCTGGACTACAGGCCATCCCACAGGACATCACGGAGGCGGCGATAATGGATGGTGCCAGTCGCTACCGTAGATTCGTCGACATCACGCTCCCGTATATGCGCCAGCTTATTGTACTGTTGCTGATCATTCGGACGATCGGCTCGATGCGGGAGTTCGCGAAGGTGTACGTTATGACCCGAGGCGGCCCCGGTAGCGCAACGAACGTCATCTCGATCCACCTCTACCACGAGGCGTTCCGATTCGGAAACTGGGGGCGCGCATCAGCGATGGCGATCATCCTGCTGGTGATCGTTCTCGGCATCGCGTGGGTCTTCGTAAAAATGGCGCGGATCAAATTCTGAATACACAATGGCAACGAAATCATCACAAGACACGACGATCGGGCAAGTCAACGGCCGCCTCGGACAGCTGTACCACCGGTTACTCGAAACCGGTGTCACACGAGCGCTAATTTATATTAGCCTGGGGACGTACCTTCTGTGGGTCCTCTTTCCCGTCTACTGGATGGTGACGGGAACGTTCAAAACGCGACGTGAACTGCTTGCCTTTCCACCGCACTGGATCCCACAGTCGATCACCTTCGAGAACTACGTTGAGCTGTTTGCAGCCCGACCGGAGTTCTACTACTACATCTACAACAGTGCGGTGATCGCTGTTGGAACCACAGCCATCGCCGTCACCATCGGTACGGCAGCAACCTACGGGTTCGTCAAGTTCAAATACCCTATGAACGCGGGAGAATTCAAGCTCCCGTTCCTGACGCTTGCGACCCGCTATTTGCCGCCGATCGTGATGGTGATTCCGCTGTTCGTCATGTTCCAGGGGTTCGGTCTGGTAGATACGCAACTGTCGCTGATCCTCGCCTATTCGGCGTTCAGCGTGCCCTTTGTCATCTGGATGATGGTCGGCTTCTTCAAGGAGTTACCGGACAGCATCGTCGAAGCAGCAATGTTAGACGGGCACACGCACTTCGGTGCGTTCTTCAAGATCGTGTTACCGCTTGTGAAACCAGGGCTGATCGCGTCGACGATCTTCGTCCTCATCACGGCCTGGAACGAGTTGATGTTCGCCGTCGTGTTGACCCAGACCCTCGATTCACAGACGTTCCCCGTCGCACTGGCCACATTCGACGAGCAGTACAGTGTGCAGTGGGAGCTATTGACCGTGGCGAGCACGCTCGCGATGGCACCGGTCGTCGCGTTCGCGTTCCTCGTTCGAGATCAGCTTATTCGTGGGTTCACCATGGGAGCGGTCAAATGAGGGATTCCGCCCCTCGGTGATCGTTTTCTGGCCGAATCGTCTCGATCGATCGGGAAAGACCTTTTATCATGGCTCGAGTGTGTTCAGTTACTGCGATCGATTCGTCCACTAACAGTCAGCAACACAATAGAGACAACACATGGTTACAATCGACTACATGGCCCATCAGGAGCAGTACAACCCACCCCGGCTACTGGACTACGCCGAACAGGCCCAGAGCGCAGGGTACGAATTCGTCTGGACGTCCGACCACTTCCATCCGTGGTTTCACACGGATGCGGAGGCAGGGTACGCGTGGTCGTGGCTCGGCGCGGCGACGGAGCGAGTTGACGTTCCGATCGGGACCTGCGTAACACCCACAGCCGGTCGCTATCATCCGGCTGACATCGCCCAGTCGTTTGCGACGCTGCAAACGATGCACGACGAACGCGTCGTCCTCGGCCTGAGCACCGGGGAGGCCATGAACGAGACGCCGCTTGGCTTCGACTGGCCCGAGTATCCCGAACGGCGAAATCGACTCGAGGAGGCCCTCGAATGCATCCGCGCGCTGTGGGGTGACGAGGAGTGGCTCGGCGAGGGACGCGCCGCCGACCTGATCGACGACGACGGCTTCGTCAGTTACGACGGCGATCGATTCGAACTGAACGAAGCGAAACTGTACACGCTGCCCGAGGCGTTGCCGGAGATTCACGTTGCAGCGAACGGGCCGAGTACGGCTCGCCTCGCCGCTCGATACGCCGACGGATTCATTACCGTCAAGAAGGGCGAAGAGTACACTGATCGACTCTATCCGGCAGTCCGCCGCTACGCTGAAGAGGCGGGAAACGATCCAGACGCGATCGAGACGACGCTACTCGTCATCGCCTCCTACGACGAGGACTACGAGCGTGCCGTCGAGTCGACTCGACCCTGGTGGGCGACGACCCAGAACGTCTTCGATAGGGCTATGGACAACCCAAAGCGCATCGAACGGGAGGGCGAGAAGGCAACACGCGAACAGGTCGAGGAGAAGTTCCTGATCGCCGACGACCCGTCGACGATCGCAAGCCAACTCGAGGAATACGCCGAGATGGGCTTCGATCGGATCGCGGTCGCGAACACGAGTCCCGAGCCCGAACGCCTGTTCGAGGTTATGGACGACGACGTGATCCCGTCACTGTGACCGTGAATTCCGCATCGGACCAAGTCGACGAGTCTGCGGACCGACAGCGGCCGTGGATTTAAGCGGTTTCCCGGCAATAACGAGTTATGGGTCGTGTTAGCTACGATTACGGAGACGAAACAGTGCTCGTAACCGGCGGCAGTTCCGGTATCGGTCGTGCAATCGCGCTTGCGTTCGGCCGTGCGGGCGCGTCGGTGCTCAACGCCGACCTACGCGAAGAGCCAAAGGATGCAGAGGCTTCGAAACCGACGCACCGAGTAATCGAGAACGCGGGTGGTACTGCAACGTTCGTCGAGACCGACGTCTCAGACCCCGCGGCGATCGAGGCGGCCGTCGATCGCTCACAGGAGTTCGGTGGTCTCGATGTGATGGTTAACAACGCTGGACTGTTCGAGCGCGCCCCGTTTCTGGATGTGAGCCCAGACGCGTTTCGTCGCATCCACGACGTGAACACGGGCGGCGTTTTTTTCGGGTGCCAGACGGCCGCCGAAGCGATGATCGATCGCAATATCGGGGGTGCGATCGTCAATACGGCGTCGATCAGTTCGACGCTCGCCCAGACCGAACAGGCGGCGTACGATTCGACAAAGGCGGCGATCAAGATGATAACGCAGAGCGCTGCTCTCGAGTTTGCCGAGGACGGCATTCGGGTCAACGCCGTCGCTCCCGGTCACATCGCAACCGAGTTCGGGTCGGGAGCCGACGCAAAGGAAGCGTCGGTGGCTGCAGGAGACCTCGCGAAGGACATCCCGCTGGATCGACCAGGATACCCGGACGACATCGCGGGAGCAGTGCTCTTTCTGGCGTCGGACGCTGCGGACTACATTACCGGCGAAACCGTCTACGTCGACGGCGGCTGGCAGACGTACTGAGATAGACACGCCACGGCGACGGACGATGACACGGTCTCGATGCACTCGTCGTTCCGACTGATACCTGAGCGGTCGTCTGGCAGCTGATCCGTTGGGGGTGGTATCCGAACGGTCGGGAATATTATGCGCACCCGGCTCGAAACTCACGGCAGTGATGAAAGCAGTCATTCTTCCACGAGAAGAGAGTACGCCACGGGTCGTCGAGCGGGAGCGGCCAGTTCCAGCCGACGGCGAGGTTCTCGTCCGCACGCTTGCCGTCGGGATCGATGGCTCGGATCGGCGTATCGTCGACGGAGAAATCGGCTCACCCCCCACGGGGGACGACCACCTCGTTCTCGGACACGAGGCAGTCGGCGTCGTAGCGCAGCCGAACGGAAGCACGCTTGAGACGGGTGATGTCGTCGCCCCGCTGGTTCGACGACCGGCGGGCGACCGATCGGAGTACGCCGAGCGCGGCGAACTCGACATGGCACCACCGGACGCGTTCTACGAGCGGGGAATCCTCGGTGCACACGGCTACATGGCGGAGTACTTCGTCAGCGAGACAGCGTATCTCGTCCCCGTCCCCGACTCGCGAGCGGCGTACGGGTTCTTCGTCGAGCCGGCGAGTATCGTCGAGAAGGGTCTCGAGCAAGCGTACGCTGCCCGTTCTGCGTTCGAGTGGCAACCCTTGAGCGCGCTCGTCCTCGGTAACGGGAATCTGGGACTGCTCGCCCTCGCACGACTCGAGTCCGAACCGGCGTTCGAGATGACGTACTGTCTCGGCCGTCGGGACCGACCAGATCCGACAATCGAATTCGTCGAACGAGTCGGCGGAACGTACGTCGATTCGAGAGAAACGCCGCTGGGTGGTTTTGCCGACCAGTACGAGGAAGTGGATTTCGTCTTCGAGGCAACAGGATATCCGAATTATGCTGTCGACGCCGTAGAAGCGCTCGGTCCGAACGGCGTCGCGACCCTCCAGGGAATCCCCGGCTCGCAGCCGATCGATATCGATGGCGGCGCCTTTCATGCCGATATCGTCGTCAACAACAAAGCGCTTCTCGGCGTCGTCAACTCCCGAGCTGAGCATTTCCGGTCCGCAGCCGAGTGGGTGGGTGAGATGTCCGAAGACGTACTCCCTGACCTCGTGACGGGCGTCTACGAGCCGAACGAGATCGATCGAGCACTCGAAGACTCGGACGAGACAATCAAAACCGTGGTCTCGTTCGACGACGAGGTGACATTCGAGCTGTCGGGGCGAGAGTGAACCGAGTCACGAGGGCGAATATTTATGATTCATCGTGGTAATCGTTGGGTAGAGACAATGCCTCAACTGACTGGTGGCGAAATCATCGCCAAGTACCTCGAAAAAGAGGACGTGGAGTATCTGGTTGGTATTCCCGGCCACGGAAGCACGAACCTCCTCGACGCGTTCAACGACTCGACGGTCGACGTCATTCAGCCGCGCCACGAGGAGGGCGCAACACACCTTGCGGACGGCTATGCGCGGGCAAGTGGCGATCCGCTCGCGGTGTTCACCTCGATCGGTCCCGGCGCGACGAACACTGTCACCGGCGTGGCGACGGCGTACGTCGACTCCATCCCGATGGTCGTTTTCACGGGCGCGCCCCAGACCCACGAATACGGTCAGGGGATCCTCCAGGAGATCGAGCGTCAGAAACCCGGCGACTTCCCGAGTGTTATGGAACCGGTGACAAAGAAGAGCTTCGTCGTCGACGACGTCGAACGCCTCCCGCGTGTTCTTCGTCGCGCGTTCCAGATCGCAACCACGGGACGCCCGGGCCCGGTTCACGTCGACCTGCCGATGGACGTACAGGGAGCAGCTGCCGACGTCGAAATTCCCGACCCCGCAAAGACGCGAACGCACAGTCGGCCCGGCGGGGACCCCGAATCCGTCGCTGAAGCCGCCAATCTGCTCGCAGAAGCCGATCGACCCGTGATCGTCCCCGGCGGTGGCTGTATGCTCGGCGAGGCCTGGGACGAGGTCCAGGAACTGGCCGAACACCTGAAAGCGCCCGTCATCCCGACGTTTCAGGCAAAGGGGATCATTCCCGAGGACCACGAACTGTTCGTCGGCTACGCCGGCTGGATTGGCTCGACGGCCGGCAACGAACTCGCGAGCAACGCGGACGTAGTGCTCGCGGTCGGCTGCCGGTTTACCGACATGCATACGTCGTCGTTCGAGGATGGCGTAAGCTTCGAGATCCCGCCGAGCAAGCTGATTCACGTCGACATCGACAACGAGGAGATCGGCAAGAACTACCCCGTCGAAGTCGGTATTCTCGGCGACGCAAAGGTTGTTGCCCGACAGCTCCAGGACGCGGTATCCGAGCGAATCGATCCGGTCGAGACTGAAGACAACGAGTACTACGACGAGATTCAGGAACTGTGGGCCGAGTGGCAAGAACGCCTCGAAGAACGGCAGACAGACGAGGTGCCGATGACCATCTCGCGTGCCCTGGTGAGCCTTCGCGAGGCACTCGATCGCGACGGGATCGTCGTCTCGAGTGCCGGCCAGCCACAGGAAGTAACGAACCCCGAGTTCCCCGTCTACGAACCGCGGACGAACATCTCCTGTGGTGGCTTCTCGACGATGGGCTTTGGCGTCTCCGCGGCGATCGGTGCGAAACTCGCGCGGCCGGACAGAGATGTCGTCGACGTAGAGGGCGACGGCAGCTTCCTCATGTGTAATCAGGAGGTCGATTGCGCGGTCGAACACGACGTCGACGTTACCTGGCTCGTCGTGAACAACGACGGCTGGAAATCGATCCGAAACCTGCAAGTCGACAAGTACGGGTGGGACCGAGTCTTGAACACACCGTTCGAGAATGGAACCGACTTCGTCCAGATGGCCGAATCGTTCGGCGTCGAATTCGCTGAGCGTGTGGTCAAACCCGAGCACCTCACAGAGACGCTCGAGGACGCTATCGAACACGATGGCCCCGCGCTCGTCGAGGCCGTCGTCGAACCCGACAATCCCGACTCCGGAGCAATCATCACCGGAAAGTGGGATCTCGCCGACCTCGAGAAGGAACAGTAACGACCGGCGATCGGACCGTTCCGTTCGATACCCTCTCGTACTGCGTCGCCGGTATCATTATACGGCAGACGTACGAACGTCGTGGTATGCAATCCCTTGTAGTGGATGCGGAGTGGGATCCACGATCCGACTACGATGTCACTGATACCGAACGAGACTCGAAGAAAGCGATGAACGCCTCGCAGGTGTGGCGAAATCCGGAGTTGCGCGTAACTGAGCAAGACCGGCCCGTCCCAGCGGACGACGAGGTGCTCGTGCGCGTGCGATACGCCGGCGTCTGCGGGAGCGATACGTCGATGATCGCGACGAACGACGATGGGTACGTCCACTACTCGGCGTACTTGCGGTTGCCGAACGTCACTGGCCATGAGTTCGCTGGAGAGGTCGTCGAGACCGGTGACGACGCCCGATTGTTCGAAGAAGGTGACCTCGTCACGGCTGAAGTCACCGATTACTGCGCCCGCTGTCACATGTGTCGGCAGGGCTTTCACGGTCACTGCAGGCACTTCGAGCAAATCGGCTTCACGCTTCCAGGGGCGTTCGCCGAGTACGTCGCCGTTCCCGAGAAGATTCTCTGGGACGTCTCACCACTGCGAGAGGCCTACGACGACGAGGAGGACCTCCTCAAAGCCGCCGCGACGATCGAACCCGCAACGATCAGCTACTACGGCCTCTTCGGGCGCGCCGAGGGAGTCAAGCCCGGTGACTACCACGTGTATCACGGTGTCGGACCGATCGGTCTCACCGGAATGAACGTTTCGCGGGCCGCGGGCGCAGGAAAAGTGATTGCCTTCGAGCCATCAAGCGAACGACGAGAAATCGCCCGCGAACTCGGGTTCGAACACCTTTACAACCCGATCGAACGCGACCCGATCGAGGTGGTCAACGAGGCCACCAATGGCGAAGGAGCGGACGTTCACGTCGAGACTTCGGGTGCAGTTACGCAGACGTACCCCGTGATTCAGGAGACGCTAGCCGAGCGCGCAAACGTCGTCCACATTAGCAATGCCGGCGCAGACCCGGAAATGGCACTTCGCAAGCTACAAAGCAACAGCGCCCAGGTCTACGGTTCAGAAGGACACACCGGACAGCAGGTCTTTCCACGCGTAATTCGGCTCATGGCTGCCGGCAGGCTCGACAACCTGCCAATCGTTACTACCACGTTCGATCTCTCAAACGCAGACAAGGCAATTCATCGGGCAGCCGAGCGTGTCGACGGTAAGGTTCTTATCGAAGTATGACCGCCAGTGGTTCCTAAATATCGATCGACTCACTCCCACTCCATCCACGAGGGATCCTCACACCGCAAGCGCTGGTCGATCGCGTCGATGCGCTCGCGGTCCTCCTCGTCTAGATCGAGTTCGAGCGCCTCTAAATTCCCTCTGATGTGTTCTGGCGTTTTCGACCGCGGAATCGGGACGACCCCCTCTTTAGAGAGCAACCACGCGAGACTGACCGCTGCCGCATCAGAGTCGTGTTTCGCTGCAATGTCGGTGATTTCTGAAACGTCGAAGACCGCACCCTGGGCGATCGGGGAGTAGGCGACGAAGTACGCGTCACGTTCGCGGACGGCCGCTCGGAGATCGTTCTGTGGGAGCAAGGGATGCATCTCGGCCTGCAGCGCGTACAGCGGCACCTCGAGCAGGTCGTCAGCCAGTTCGAGATCGGACGGCGTGTAGTTGCTCACACCGATCCGTTCGACGATTCCTTGGTCGACGAGGTCGTTGAATTCGGGCAGGACCGTCTCGATATCGTCCGTCCCACGCGGCCAATGATGGTAGAGGAGGTCGATCGTCTCGACGCCGAGCCGCGAGAGGCTCTCTTGTACACCAGTATGGACGTACTCCGGGCTGTTGTCCGGCTCCTCGAAATGGGCAATTTTCGTCGCGACGAACAGCTCCTCGCGGTCGACGTCGGCACGCCGGATTGCCTCTCCGACCTCGTCCTCGTTGCCGTAGAGTCTGGCAGTATCGAGGTGGTGATACCCTACTTCGATCGCCGTTACGAGCGCATCGATTCCGTCCTCGTCGGTCAAACTGTACGTCCCGAATCCGAGTCGATGCTGGTCGAGGTCGAGCACGAGTGGGAAAACGATCGAACGGATATTAGTTGTTCTCATCCCATGTCAGAAGCCGTCGACTCTGACCTCGGACCCGATAGTGACGATAACGGTTTTGTAACCAGCGACCCATGGGTCTCGTATATGCCTACCCGAACGGGTGATGTGACCGTCGGAATCACTGCGGGGAGTGCGTTCAATCTCGACATCGAACGAGACGTCTTCGACGGGATGGACGCGACACTCCGTCCGGTCGACATCGAAACCACCAAGGACCTGATAACGGAACTCGAGGGTGTCGATGCCGTCATCGACCGCTTACTGGCCGCACCCTACACCGAGGAGGTCATCAACGCGCTCGAGTCGTGTCGAGTCATCGCCCGTTGTGGGATCGGCACCGATGCGATCGCCGTTGACCGAGCCACCGAACGGGGGATAACCGTCGTCAACGTCCCGACGTACTGCCAACACGAAGTGTCGGATCACGCGATCACGCTGTTACTCGCACTCCAGCGGAAACTCGCCGAGTACGATACCGCGATGAAAGACGGCGTCTGGGCTCAGGACGTTACGAGTACCTCCGTTCACCGAATTCGTGGGCAGACACTCGGTCTCGTCGGGTTCGGAACGATCGCACGGCTCGTCGCCGAAAAGGCCAACGCCTTCGGGATGAACGTCATAGCATCGGATCCCTACGTCGATTCCGCCGAAATGAAGCGACACGATGTCGAGAAGGTTCCCTTCGAGGAACTGCTCGATCGATCTGACGCCGTTTCGCTACACGCACCCCTTGTAGAGGAGACGAGAGGGAAGGTAGACGCCGATGCATTCGACCGGATGAAAGAGTCCGCGACGCTCATCAACGTTGCTCGTGGCGCTCTCGTCGCCGAAGACGACCTCGCTCGTGCACTTCGAAACGGCGAAATCGCCGGAGCAGGACTCGACGTCTTCGAAGAAGAGCCATCGGGCCAGGGAGAGGGGTTTCCCCTGTTCGAAACTCCGCTTCAGAATTTCGAGAACGTGATACTTACACCGCATATCGCGTGGTTCTCTCACGAGGCTAACACTGAACGCCGACGAACCGCCGCCCGAGACGTACGGCGTGTGCTTGAGGGGAAATCGCCGATGAATCCGGTTCAGGAAACGTAATCGAAACGAAAATCAGTACTTTACAAATCAGCCTCAGCTAACTGGCGCTGAAGCATTATTTTCCGACGAGCCAGAGCCGACCTATTCTCCATAAATCTACCAACGACAAAAGACGAATGGCTGACGTAGTTGGCGGCGATCGGCCGCCGACGCAACGGTGTTACTACTGATCGATATGGCGTTCTCGGTCACCGGTTACCGGTGAGAGCAATCATCCGGTGGCCGATTCGCGGAGACGGCCCAACGCACCACTAGGGGCATCGGCAGTCGAGCCGACAAGGACATCGAAAAAGCACTCTGGGTCGATTTCAGCGTTCTCACCGATATCAAGCGAAAACGTGGCTATGAGAGCGTTGAGGAGAAACTTAAGAAGTTACTCTTCGTAGATTTCACCGTCAGCTTGCTTTGTTTGCTTGGACACAGCTCGGCAATCGGATTTCTCAATTGACAAGTTTGTGAAGTACTGAAAATGGAGGTTGACGACGGACGAGTCAACCACTGTCGGATCTGTTTGTAAGAGACAAACAGAGATTAGCACGACCGATTACTCTCGAGTCAACCCACACCAGCAGTCTACTCGGTTGTTATACTTGGGAAGTCAAACTAGTTTCACAGTTCGTGGTTCTCACTCACTTCAATTAGTATCGGTTCACAGCCACTCCTTCGTCTTTTCACGGTGTTATGCATAAGTCGTGTGATACGCGAGATTTTTACTCCTGCATTGTCCGCTATTCATGGTTCTCACCCACCCACAATTCAAAAATTACGACTTGCATATCGGTTGAGAATCTGCGTTTGAAGCTGTCAAACCACCTACTGATATTCAAAGGTTGTTATAAATATTATTATTACAATTGATAATTCATGAAGATAGGCATACGACTGTTTTTACAACCATACCAGTGTAACCCAACTTACGGAGCGTAAACGGTTTTCGAGCATAGGCATCGAATGGAAATTGTTTGAGTTTCTCAAACACTTGCCTCATGTCGATAGGATCATATTTGGGCACTGTCTAGATGAGAGTTTGAGGAACGAGCAGGTGGTGGCGAGAAGTGTCCAATGCAACTCGCCAACCTGCTTAGAGAGAGCTTAGACGTGGATTGTGATGAGGTTTGGGAGAACGAGCGCACCTCGACACCCGTCAGGGTGTTTGGGGTGCGGCTGCATTCGATGGGATTGTCGGTTCGGGAGGTCGTCTCAGTGTTCG
>LKMJ01000460.1_pt1 | contig 30993 bp, 24 predicted proteins | sample 643391 | NCBI WGS metagenome assembly LKMJ01 (sample SAMN04112250, study PRJNA286221) | soda lake metagenome | biome: soda lake; feature: Kulunda Steppe; material: water; isolation source: sample PL-Br10 brine of Picturesque Lake | place: Russia: Kulunda steppe | collected 2010-07 | reverse complement strand
TCGCTTATCTCAAGGCCACTCTCGAAGCCATCGCGGCCGGTCACCCTCAGAGCCGCATCGACGACCTGCTCCCCTGGAACTTCCAGCCGTCAATCTGAAAGCGACGTGCTCTGCAGCCACCGCTTACGCACAACCGCAGGGAGGGGTCAAATTTGGACGCCGATCACCCCACCAAGGGGGTCAAAATTGCATGCCGTTCCACAGGCAGCGCCCGAGCAGGGCACCGGCGTTCCCGCCACCGCCACGGCCCCGATTCCGCCGCGGCACTTTCTACTACTGATCCGCAAAAGGCTCCGCACCGGGCGGTGGAATGTAGAACTGTCCCCCTTGGACCTGGCACATCCGACGATGGCTCGGCTGCCAGCCGTAGCACCGCTTGGGCAGACGCGTTGCACAATGGGGGACGAGGGTTGTTCCAGCGCCGCCACACCCTGCGCTGCTACTTATAGAATGCTGATCCACCTGGGACTTCGTGTCCATAGTGATCCACAAGGCGGCAACTGGGTGATTCCGACGGCGTAAAGGATGTCGGCAAAGCCTGCACCATGGAACACCTCGGCCTGCACATGCAATTTTGCAGGAGACGCACCGCCCTGGAGAGGCAGGCAAGGGAGTGTCCTTCAAAGCGCATGCCGGGCGTGCCGCCGATGTCAAGACTCGCCCAGTGAGAGGGCGGCACGAACTCGGTCGAGCCGCGCGGCCAGCCAGCCGACAACCGCGATGATCATCAGCGCCGCCAGCGCAAATGGCGGGGCCAGCCCCACCTTGTCGGATACCGCGCCAATCGCCAGTGCACCGAGCGCCGGACCACCGCGAAAGACCACGCCATACATGCTCAGCACACGCCCGCGCATCTCGGACGCGACGGCGAGATGGATGATCGTCTGCGAGCCTATGCCCGTGATCGCGATCGCGAAACCGCTTACCACCATGGCCGGGACCGCAAGGTGAAGGTCGCTGACCGCGATGAATGCGAGGAGCGCAAGGCTCAGCAGGACGGCGCTCGCCGCAACGGTCCGGGGGAGCCGCGCCGGATCCGGACGGCCGCCGATCCACAGTCCGCCCAGAACCGCCCCGATCCCGATCGAGGAGGTCAGCACGGCAAGCCCCGTCGCACCGGCATCGAAGACCACATCGGCAAAGCCCGGCAGAAGCTCGACCACCGGGCGGGCGCCCAGGCATGTGGCGATCAGGAGCACGAACATCGCCGCAAGACCCGGATGGCCCGTGGTATAGCGAAACCCCGCGACCAGGTCCGCGCCGAGTCCGACCTTGTCCCTGCGCACCGGCTGATCGGAATGGTGCGCACGGATCCTTGTCAGCGCGATCAGGAACACCGCGAAGCTGGCGGCGTTGATCCCGAAGGCCAGCCCGACGCCGGACCCCGCGATTGCCAGCCCCGCAATGGCCGGGCCCACGAAGCGCGCGACATTGAAGATGATAGAGTTGATCGCCACCGCGCCAGGGAGCTTGTCGCGCGGCACAAGCGCCGAGATCAGCGACAGCCGCACCGGCTGGATGAAGGCCTGCACGACCCCCGAGGCAAGCGTGAGTGCCAGCAGGCTGTAGATTCCGATGAGCCCGGTCGCGGCCAGAACGCAAAGGATCGAGGCGATAATGAAGCAGAGAAACTGCCCGATCCGGATCAGGCGCAGCCGGTCGGCGCGATCGGCCACCGCCCCGGCCAGCGGACCCACCAGCACCGCGGGGGCGAGGTCGGCAAAGGCCATCAGCCCCAGCCACGCGCCCGAGCCCGTCATCTCCCAGGTCAGCCAGCCCGTGGCGATGCGCTGCACCCAGGTCCCGATCAGCGATACGGAGTTGCCCGAGCAATAGATGGCGTAGTCGCGCTCGCGCAGGACCCGGGCGAGGCCCACAAGCCCGGCCGGCGCGCTCATCGCTTCCTTCGCCATTGGCACCGCGATGGATGCGCCCCGTCCATTGCGCCCGATCCGCCGGCCTGTGTCGTCGCCGCGTTGCCACGCGCAACGGACGACGCGGATGGGGGTGATGATGGATGGAGCGGTGCCGCCCCGGGGCAAGGGGGGCGCCGCCATCGCGTCCCGGCCACGCCCGAGACCCGCGCAACCCATCCTGCCATGGCCCGCATGCCTCTTGACCGTTGCCCCCGCGCGCATCGGCCGGCGATCGCCCCGCGCGGGGTCATTGCCGGCCCCACCCGCATCTGCCGATACAGGTTCGGCGCATGCGCGCTCACAGCCGGGTGAGCAGCCGATACATCAGCTCGGTGCGCTGACCGACCGAGGTGATGATCGCGTGCTCCTCAAGGGTGTGCGCACCCGCCCCCTCGATCCCGAGGCCGTCGATCGTGGGAATGCCCATCGCGGCGGTAAAGTTGCCGTCCGAGCCGCCGCCGGCCAGGGGCAGCTCCTCGAGGGGCAGGCCAAGCTCGGCTCCGATCTCCTGCACGCGCCCGTGCAGCTCGGCAATCGCCGGGCTCTTGGCGTAGGGCGGGCGCGTGATGCACCCCTCCACGGTGATCGCGACATCGGGGTCAACCGGCTCCAGCCCGCGGATGAAGGCCTCCATCCGGTCGGCATCCGCGGGGTGGGTGATGCGGAAATCGACATTGAACCATGCGTGTTCGGGAATGGTGTTCGAGGCCGTGCCCCCCTTGATCAGGCCAACCGTGACGCTGATGCCGCGCTCGGCATCAGCCGCGGCCTCGATGCGCAGGATCTGATGCGCCGCCTCGCGGATCGCGCTGCGCCCGATCTCCTGCCCGGAGCCGGAATGCGCGGGAATGCCGCGCAGATAAACGTCGAAGCGGCCCGAGCCGCGCCGGGCGGTCACCACCCGGCCGCCGGGGCGCGCCGGTTCGGTCACGAGCACATGGCTCACGCCCCGGGCCATCGCCTCGATCAGCCCGCGCGTATGGATGGCGCCGATCTCCTCGTCGGGCGTGAACATGTAGATGACGGGGCGGCGCAGGGCATCATCGGCCACGGCCGCGCGCAACGCCGCAAGCCCCATCACCGCACCGCCCTTCATGTCCAGCGCGCCGGGCCCGTAGAGGCGCTCGCCCTCGCGGCGAAGCGGCAGATCGCGCTCGATCGTGCCGATCGGGTGAACCGTGTCGACATGGCTCAGCACCAGCACGGGGGGCTGGTTGTTGGCCGGCCCCGCCCGGGCAATGACGACATCGGCCGCGCCCTCGCCGCCCGGGAGTCGCTCGACGGCGATGCCCGGCGCGGCAAGGTCGGCCTCGACGATGTCCTGCATTTGGTTGACCGCGGCGATGTCGCGGCTGGGGCTTTCGCAGGACACCCAGCGGGTGATCTTTTCGGCGATGGCTTCACTGTCGAAACGGGCCATGGGGATCCTCACTGTCCTTCTTCTTGTTTCGCCGGTGGTCTCGCCCTGGCGCCGAGCTTCGGCCCTGCCGGCTCAATCGGCGCTCACTGCTTTTCCAGCCAGTTGCGCACCGTTTCGAGCTTGTTTGCCAGGTGGACGCGCATGATGCGCTGGAGCGCGGCAGAGTCGCGCACCTCAAGGGCGGCGAGAATGGCTTCATGTTCCTCGATCGCCAGGCGCCAGCGCTCGGCATCGATGCCAGCCACGTAGCGGAAATTCGAGATGCGCGCGGCGAGCATCGAATAGTGGGTCTGCAGGCAGGGATTGCGCGTGGCCGACAGGATCGCCTCGTGGATGTGGCGGTTGCAGCGGAAATACTCCTGCACCGAGCCGGCTTTCCAATGCGCGACCATCTCTTCATGTAACTCGCGGATTTCGGCCAATTCGGCCGGCGTGATCTTCTGACAGGCGATTTCGCCGGCCAGCGCCTCCAGCGCGCCGATCACCGGAAAGACCTCTTCGAGTTCTTCAAGCGTTACTTCAGCGATGGTTGCGCCGCGATTGGGTCTCAGGGTCACGGTGCCATCGGAGGCCAGGACCTTCAGCGCCTCGCGCAGCGGCGTGCGCGAGACGCCGAAACGTTCGCAAAGCTCGCGCTCGGGCACCTTCATGCCGGGGCGCAGCGTGCCGTCGGTAATCAGGCCGCGCAACTGCTCCAGAAGCTCTTGATGAAGCGAGCGGCGCTGAATCGGGCGTGTCTTGGAATGCGCAATTGAAGACATTTCCTATCTCACTCTTATCTCTGTCACGACGGATCCCCGTGCAGGGCATCGGCCAGCACCTGTGCCACATGGCGGGCCTCGCGACCAGTCAGATGCGCGATCTGCTGCCGGCAGGAGCTGCCATCGGCTGCGATGATGTCCTCGGGCGCGGCCGCCCGGACCGCGGGGGCGAGCGCGGCCTCGCCCATCTGGCGCGAAATCTCCTCGGTTTCGGCTTGCAGGCCGAAGGCGCCGGCCATTCCGCAGCAGCTCGAGGCGATCACGTTGACCTCGAGCTCGGGAATGCTGCGCAGAACGCGCTCGGTCGCCGGCATCGCACCAAAGGATTTCTGGTGACAGTGCCCGTGCAGATGCGCGCGCCCCGGCATTGGGCGCAGCGGCAGCACGAGGCCGTTCGCGATCTCGTCGGCCAGAAACTCCTCGAAGAGCTGGGTTCGCTCGGCGACCTGCTCGGCCTCGGCGCCGGGAAGCAGCGCGCTCACCTCGTCGCGGAAGGTGAGCAGGCAGCTCGGCTCCAGCCCCACGATCGGCACACCCGCCTTCGCCAGCGGCAGCAGCGTCTCCAGGCTGCGCCGCGCCTCGGCGCGGGCCTGCTCCACCAGCCCGGTGGCCAGGAAGGTCCGCCCGCAGCACAGCGCCCGCCCGCCCCCGGCAGGGCGGAGCAGCTCGACCCGGTATCCGCAGGCCGTCAGCACGCGATGGGCAGCCTCGATCACCTCGGGCTCGAAATTGCCGTTGAAGCTATCGGCAAAAAGCGCGACGCGCCGCGCCTCGGGCCGGGGCGAGGCCGGAGCGGAAGGAGCGGAAGGTGACAGACGCAGCGGGCGCGCCCATCGCGGCAGCGGCCGGCGCGCCGAGAAACCCAGCATGCGCCGGATCAGGCCGCTTGCGCCGGGCAGCCGCATCGCGGGGTTGAGCAGATGGCGCAGCGTCCGCGCGACGCCTGCATAGCGCGGAAGATAGGCGATCACCCGCGACCGGATGTCGAGCCCCTTCTGCGCCACGCGCGCGGCTTGCACCTCGGTCTTCATGCGCGCCATGTCCACCCCGGTCGGGCATTCGCTGCGGCAGGCCTTGCACCCGACGCAGAGCGCCATCGTCTCGGCCATCTCGTCCGACGTCAGCGCGTCTCGCCCGAGCTGGCCCGAAAGCGCCAGGCGCAAGGTGTTCGCCCGCCCGCGCACGCTGTCGCGCTCGTTGCGCGTCGCGCGGTAGGAGGGACACATCACCCCGCCCAGAAGCTTGCGACAGGCCCCGTTGTTGTTGCACATCTCGGCCGCGCCCTGCAGCCCGCCGGCCCCGCCCGAAAAGGCCGACCAGTCAAGCGCGGGCACGTGATCGCTTTCGCCGTAATCATGGTGAAAGCGCAGCAGGCTGCGGTCGTCCATGCGGGGCGGCTCGACGATGCGCCCGGGATTGAGCACGCGCCCGGGATCGAAGCGGTCCTTGACGGTGAGGAAATTCCCGACCATCCGTTCACCGAACATCGCCTCGTGAAACTCCGAACGCACGATCCCGTCGCCGTGCTCGCCCGAATGCGAGCCCTTGAAGCGGCGCACCATCTCAAACGCCTCCTCGGCGATGGCGCGCATCGCCGAAAGATCCTTGTCGAGCTTGAGGTTGAGGATCGGGCGCACATGCAGGCAGCCCACCGAGGCATGGGCATACCATGTGCCCGAGGTGCCGTGGGCTTCGAAGATCTCGGTCAGCCGGGAAGTGTACTCGGCCAGATGCTCCAGCGGGACCGCGCAGTCCTCGACGAAGGATACGGGCTTGCCGGCCGATTTCATCGACATCATTATGTTCAGCCCGCCCTTGCGGACCTCGCCCAGCGCCCCCTGAAGCGCCACATCGCGCACCGGGACAACCCCGCCCCAATGCGCGCCGCGCCCGTCCCAGGAATGGCCGAGATCGCCCATCAGCTCGGCGAGGCGCCGAAGCCGAACCTCGTTCTCGGCGCGCGTCTCGGCGAATTCGACGATCAGCACTGCGGCTGGTTCGGCGCGGATCACCTGCTCCACCGTGGTGCGATACATCACGATGTCGCGCGCCAGAGCGATCATCGTGTCATCGACGAGTTCCACCCCGAGGGGGTCGAGCGTGACGATGTGCTGCGCGGCCTCCATCGCGGCGTGGAAGGTTCCGAAATGGCACACCCCCGCGACCTTCTCGCCTATCAGGGGCGACAGCTTCAGCCTCAGCCGCTCGGTGAAGGCCAGCGTGCCCTCCGAGCCGACGAGGAGATGGGCCATGTTGTTGGGCGCCCGCTCGGGCAGGAGGGCCTCCAGACCGTAGCCGCCCACCCGGCGCTGCACCTGCGGGGTGCGTGCGCGGATCTCGTCTGCCTCGCGCGTGCCGAGATCGAGCATGTTGCCGACCAGCCCGCCGGCGTCATCGGGTCTGTTGGTGGTGTCGAAGCGCTGGCGCGTGCCGTCGGCGAGTACCGCATCGATGGCGAGGGTGTTGTCGCGCATCGTGCCATAGCGCAGGGAGCGGCCGCCGCAGGAATTGTTGCCGGCCATGCCCCCCAGCGTGGCGCGCGACGAGGTCGAGATGTCGACGGGATACCACAGCCCGTGGGGGGCGAGCTGACGGTTCAACTCGTCGAGCACGATGCCCGGTTCGACCTCGGCTTCGCCCGCTTCGGCATCCAACTCAACAAGGCGGTTGAGATGGCGCGACGTGTCCATCACGACGCTGTCATTGATCGCCTGACCGTTCTGCGAAGTGCCGCCGCCTCGCACCGTCAGCGGCACTCCGGCCTCGGCGGTGATCTCGAGGGTGTTGCGGGCGTCCGCGCTACTCTGCGGAATGACGACGGCGCGCGGGAGGACCTGGTAATGCGACGCATCGGTTGCATACCGCCCAAGATCGAAGCGATCGGTGAGAACGTCGCCCACACCATGTGTGCGCAGCTTGTGGATGGCTGGACCTTCCGAGCGAATAACTGGCACGTAGCCGGCCTCCGTGGAATTTGAGGGTTGACGTAGTCGCAGGGCCTTTCATAATGAATTCATAGTGCAAAAGCAGCACTTGTAAACAGGTGCCGCGCATGCATCAAACCTCTCCTTCCTCATTGGCCGGTGTGATGGCTGGAAACGAGAAGCGTGTGGGCGCGGGATCTTGACGCTGAACAGCGCAAAAATGGCAAGAAACGCTCCGATACTCGGCGCATAACAGGGAGAAAGCATGATGATCCGATCTGCAATCGGGGCGAGCTGCATGGCAGCCGCCATCGCTGCGACAGGCACCAGCGCAAAGGCGGGCCCGGAGGACGACACGATTCGCTGGTCCTCCGACACCATGGATTCGAGCCTCGATTTCTACGAGCACAATGGCCGCACCGGCCGCATCATCGCCGATCATGTTTGGGACCCGCTGATCTACAGGGAACCCAACACCGGCCAGTTCGAACCCCATCTCGCCGAGTCGTGGGAGTTCACCGACGACACCACCATCGAGTTCAAGCTGCGCGAGGACGTCACCTTCCACAACGGCGAGCAGCTGACCGCCGATGACGTCGTCTTCACCGTGGATTACGTCACATCGAATACCTTGCCGCGGGACATGTCCTTCATTTCCGGGGCCGAGAAGATAGACGACTACACAGTTCGCATCTTCCTGCCCGAAGCATTCCCGCCGGTGCTCGAATACATCGCCACGACGCTGAAGATCTACCCATCGGAGTATTTCGCCGAAGTCGGCACTGAAGGCATGTCGCGCGAGCCCATCGGCAGCGGCCCATACCGGGTCACGAACGTTTCCCCCGGTGAAAGCGTCGCGATGGAGAAATACGACGACTATTTCGGCGGCACCAAGGGCATGCCGACAATCGGGACCGTCGAGTTCCGCTTCATGGGCGAGTTCAACACCCAGGCCGTGGAACTGATGACCGGCGATCTCGACTGGATCTGGCGGGTGCCGCCCGATGCGCGCGAGCGCCTGGAATACGCGGACGGGATCGCCGTCGAGTCGGGCGAGATCCTGCGTTTCGGCTTTCTGAAGATGGACGCGGCGGGACGCACCGGCGACACGCCGTTCCAGGATGTGCGCGTGCGTCAGGCGGTCAACCATGCCATCGACCGCGAGGGCATCCGCGCCGCGATGATGGGGCCGGGGTCGAACCTCATCAACGCCGCCTGCGCCCCGATACAGTTCGGCTGCGATCAGGATGTGGCCGTCGAATATGAGTACGATCCTGATCGTGCCCGCGAGCTTCTGGCCGAGGCCGGCTATGAGGACGGCTTCTCGACCCCCTTCTACGTCTTTGGCCAGCGACCGATCGCCGAGGCAGTTATCGGTGATCTGAACGCCGTGGGAATCGACGCACAGCTGAACTTCGTGCAATGGTCGGCCCTTAGCGAGCGCACCCGCGCCGGCGAGACGCCGTTCTGGTTCCAGACCTGGGGGTCGAGCTCGATCGGGGACGTCATTGCCTCGACCGGCCACTGGTTCCGGCATTCGGATGACGACTACGCCCGCGACGACGACGTCCTCGCCTATATGGATGAGGGCAACACGATGGATCAGGATGCGCGCCTCGAGGCATACCGCAACGCGCTGCGCATTATTTCTGAAGAGGCATATATCGTGCCGCTTTTCACCTTCGCGCTGACCTATGCGCATCATGAGCAGCTGGAGTTCGAGCCGATGCCCGACGAGATCCCGCGCTTCTACCGCGCGCGCTGGATCGACTGATCCAACCCCGGCCATCTGAGGCGATCGACCCCTGCGCCACGTCCGCAGGGGTCGCTTTACTTCCGGAACCAAGGCTTTGAACCCGCGAATTCGACGGTCAGCACCGCGGCTGGCTCGCCGTGGAGAACATGCTTCAACGTTGCGCGCGACGAGGTCGAGATGTCGTCAGAAGACCGCAGCCATTGTGGGCGATCTGGGGGTGCAGTTCGTCGAGTACGATGCCGGGCTCGACCTCGCATCCGGCCGCTTCGGCATCCACCTCGAGCAGACGGTTGAGATGGCGCGCCGTGTTCATGGCGACGCGCTCATTGATCGCCTGCCCGTTACGCGAAGTGCCGCCGCCCCGCATCGTCAGCTGAAATTTGCTTCGGCGGTGCTCTACAGGGTATTCGGGCGTCGGCGACGCCAGCGGAACGGCAATGGCCCGTTGGAGTAGCGCGCACTCCGACGCATCGGTTCCATACCGCCCATCAACGAGGCGGTCGGTGAGCACCTCGCCTAAGTGATTGGCGCGCAGCTTATGAGTGGTCAGACTTTCGGAACGAATAAATGGCATATAGCCGGCCTCCGAGGAATTTGAGGGTTGACGTAAGCGCCGGGCCTTTCATAATGAATTCATAGTGCAAAAGCAGCACTTGTAAACACGTGCCGCGCAGGCACCGAACCTTCGCTTCCGAATCGGCCCGCCTCTGATGGCTGGAACGTGATTATGGGCGGAGCGGTATCGACGCTGAGCGGCGCGATAGGCAAGTCGCGCTCCGACAATCAGCGCGTAACAGGGAGTAAACAACATGATCCGATCTGCAATCGGCGCGAGCTGCATGGCAGCTGCCATCGCCGCGGTGGGGACCACCGCCAAGGCCGGCCCCGAGGATGACACGCTGCGCTGGGCCTCCGACAGCCTCGCCTCCAGCATCGACTACTACGAGCACAACAACCGCGAAGGCATCGTCATGGCCTTCCACATCTGGGACGGGCTGGTCTACAAGGACCCCGAGACGGGGGAGTATGAACCCCATCTCGCCGAATCATGGGAGGTGATCGACGACACCACCATCGAGTTCAAGCTGCGCGAAGGGGTGATGTTCCATAACGGCGAGGAACTGACCGCCGATGATGTCGTCTTCACCGTGGATTACGTCACGTCGAACTCGCTGCCGCGCGACATCTTCTTCCTCGATGGCGCGGAAAAAGTCGATGACTATACGGTCCGGCTGCTGCTCTCCGAGCCCTTCCCGCCGATCATGGACTATCTCGTCAACATGCTGCCGATCTATCCGGAGGAGTACTTCTCCGAGGTCGGATCCGACGGCATGTCGCGCGAGCCCATCGGCACCGGGCCCTACCGGGTGACCGAGCTGTCCGCCGGCGACCGCATCGTGATGGAGAAGTTCGACGACTATTTCGGCGGCGCCAAGGGCCAGCCCTCGATCGGCACGCTGGAATTCCGCCGCATCGGCGAGTTCAACACCCAGGCCGTCGAGCTGATGACCGGCGATCTCGACTGGATCTGGCGCGTGCCGCCGGATGCGCGCGAGCGGCTGGAAAACGCGGACGGCATCGCCGTCGATTCGGGCGAGCTGCTGCGCTTTGGCTTTCTCAACATGGATGCGGCCGGGCGGACCGGCGAAACACCTTTTCAGGATGTGCGTGTGCGCCGGGCCGTCAACCACGCCATCGATCGCGAAGGCATTCGCGAGGCGATGATGGGGCCGGGCTCGAGCGTCATCAACGCGGCCTGCGCACCCGTCCAGTTCGGCTGCGTGCAGGATGAAGTCGTCGAGTACGAGTATGATCCCGAGCTCGCGCGCGAGCTGCTGGCCGAGGCCGGATACGAGGATGGGTTCTCGATTCCCTTCTACGCCTATCGCGAGCGCCCGATCGCCGAGGCGATCATCGGCGATCTGAACGCCGTGGGGATCGAGGCCGAGATGAACTACATCCAGTGGTCCGCGCTGAGCGAACGGACCCGCGCTGGCGAAACCCCGTTCTGGTTCCAGGCCTGGGGGTCCACCTCGATCGGGGACGTCATCGCCTCGACCGGGCACTGGTTCCGGCATTCGGATGACGACTACGCCCGCGACGACGAGGTCCTCGCCTATATGGATGAGGGCAACACGATGGACCAGGATGCGCGCCTGGAAGCCTATACCCAAGCGCTGCGCCTCATCTCCGAGGAGGCCTACATCGTGCCGCTCTTCACCTATGCGCTGACCTACGCCTATCATGATCAACTGGAGTTCTCTCCGGTTCCGGACGAGGTGCCGCGCTTCTATAACGCGCGCTGGGCCGACTGATCCGATCCGGACCAGCCGGGACCTTCGACCCCCGCGGTGCGTCCGCGGGGGTCAATTTCTCTCTCCAGAGCCAAGGCTTCGCCAATGCCCCCTGCCCCCGGCTATGCTGCCAGCAATGGCGCGGCCTATGAGCGGTTCATCGGCCGGTGGACGGCCCGGCTCGCCCGCGAGATCGCCCTGCGAAGTGTTCCCGCTACGCCCGGGGCGCTGCTCGATGTCGGTTGCGGCACCGGCAGCCTGAGCGCCGCGCTGGCCGCCCGGCACCCGGACCGCGCCATCACCGGGATCGATCCGGCCGAGCCCTATCTCGACTTTGCACGCGCCCGACAGGACTGCGCCCGTGTAACCTTCGCGACCGGCGACGCTCAGGCGCTCGATTCAGCAACGGGCACCTTCGCCGGGGCCTATGCCTCCATCGTGCTCAACTTCCTGCCCGACCCCGCTGCAGCGGCGCGCGAGATGCGCCGTGTCCTCTGCCCCGGGGGGCTTGGCGTCGTGGCGGGTTGGGATTTTCGCGGCGGGCTCGTCTACCAACGGCTGCTCTGGGACAGTGCCGCCAGCCTCGATCCGGACGCGGCCGCGCTGCGTGACCGGCTGTTCTCGCACCCGCTCGCCCTGCCCGACGGGCTGGAATCGCTCTGGCGCGAGGCGGGCTTTGAAGAAGTTGCCCGCGACGAGGTGACGATCCGCATGGATTTCGCGGACTTCGACGATTACTGGCAGCCCCTTCTCGGCGGCCAGGGCCCGGTCGGCGGCTATGTCGCGGGGCTGGACCCGGAGCTGCGCCGGCGCGTGGAAGCGGCCGTTCGCGCGGCCTTCCTGTCGGGCGCGCCGGACGGCCCGCGCAGCCTGACCGCCACGGCCTGGCTCGTCAGCGGCCATGCCCCGAACGAAGACGAACGCCCGTGACCCTGTCCCTGCATCAGCGCATTGGCGTCGATCTTGGCCGCGACATGCCGGTGGAGGCGGGCATCGCCTGGGCCGCCGGGAATGACGTACACTTTCTCGACATGCAGACCGATCTGCCCCCCAACGCCCTTCACGAGATGCCGGCCCGCGCGCCCTCCATCCGCGCGAAGCTGGCCGAAACCGGCGTCCGCCTGGGGCTGCACACGCTCTCGGGGGTGAATATCGCCGAGATCTCGCCCCACATGGCCGAGGCGGCGGATGCCTATCTGCGCAGCTATATCGAGCTGGCCGAGGCGCTTGATGCGGGCTGGGTGATTGTTCACGCGGGGTATCATTTCACCGCCGATCACGCGGCGCGCCGGCAGGCCGGGCTGGAGCGGCTGAAACGTGCAAGCGACCATGCTGACCGGCACGGCGTGCGGCTCCTGCTGGAGAATCCTAACCCCGAGCCGAGGGGCGCCGAGGTGCATTACCTCGCGGCCGATCTGGATGAATGGCTGTGGTATCTCGAGCGCCTCGACCCGGCGGTGGTGGGGACGGCGTTCACCGCCAACCATGCCCATCTGCAGCCCGAGGGGGTGGCCGGCTTCATTGCCGCACTCGACTTCGCGCGGGTCGGCGAGGTGCGACTGGCCGATTGCGTGGGTCCGATCGAAGAGCATCTGCTGCCCGGAGAGGGCACGATGGACTTCGCCGCCATGTTCGCCGCGATCGAGGGGCGCGGCTTTGGCGGCCATTACATGAACCAGTTCGCCACCGCGCCGGAGATGCGCGACGCGCGGCACTGGTTGGTCGCACAGGCGGCGCGCGCCGGCGTGACGGGCGCGGCCGGCTGAGCAAGCTCCGCGTCTCCGCCCGCCATGCAAGATCACGGGCCCGCGCGAGTCCGCGCAAACCGTCGCGGGTTGTCCCCGACCTGCGCAGAATCTCTTTCGCAGGCACCATGCCCCGGAATTCGCGCATCGCGTCCGTAAGCTTGACGATCGGCAAGAAAATTCACGAACCGCGCAGGTCAGCGTTGACATGAGCAGTGGTCAGCCGCACTCTCCAAACAAAGTGAATTCAATTCAGAATTCACATGATGGAGGATGGTATCGGCATGCCCCAAACCCCCAGAAGCTACGATCCGCGCAGCTTTGAACAGCTGACCTATCACGACCGCTTGTCGGCCTTTGACGATGGCAGCGACACGCCCCGCGCCTATCTGGAGCGCTGCCTCGAGGTGATCGCGGAGCGCGAGCCCGTTGTTCAGGCCTTCGCCGCGCTCAACGAGGAGGGCGCGCGGGAGGCGGCCGATGCCTCTGGCGAACGCTGGAAGGCGGGCAAGCCGCTCTCATTGATCGACGGCATGCCGATTGGCGTCAAGGACCTTCTGGAGACGCGCGATATGCCGACCCAGATGGGATGCGAGGCCTATCGCGGCAATTTTCCCAAGCGTGACAACGCGATGGTCAGCGCGCTGCGCGAGGCCGGGGCGGTCATTCTGGGCAAGACGGTCACCGCCGAGCTGGGGGGCAGCCATCCCGGGCCCACCACCAACCCATTCGACCCGGCCTGCACGCCGGGCGGTTCGTCTTCGGGCACCGGAGCCGCGGTGGGCGCACACATGGTGCCCTGCGGCGTGGGCTCGCAGGTCGGCGGATCGATCATCCGACCGGCCTCCTATTGCGCCAATGTGGCCCTCAAACCCACCCAGGGCGCGCTCAACCGGGGTGAGCGGCAGGGCACCTCCATGAGCACGCACGGCTTTCAGGCCGGCTCCATCGAGGATATGTGGCGCGCTTCCATTGCCGTGGCGCGCCGCGCGGGCGGCGATCGCGGGCACTTCGCGCTTTCGGGCCCCGACACCGCCCCCGCCGCGCGGCAGCCGGCGCGGCTGATTGTGCTGGAAACCGAGGGCTGGGCCGAGACCGACCAGGCCACCCGCGACGCTTTCACCAAGCTGATGGAGCGTCTCTCGGCCGCCGGCGTCACTCTGCTCACCCGCCGCGACTGTCCGCCGGTGGAGGTGCTGGAGCAGGCGATCGCGGATGCCCGCGACATCTGCAACGCGATCACGGCCTGGGAGAACCGTTGGGCGCATCGCAATCTCGTCGACCAATCCCCCGACGGGCCGAGCACACGCCTCAAGGAAGGCCTGGCCAAGGCCGAGGAAATGACCGCCGACGACTACCATGCGCTTCTGGCCCGCCGCGCGGCGGCGCAGGCGATCCATGCCCGGGTCGGTCCGATGGCCGATGGTGCCATCCTCCTCTCGGCGCCGGGGCCGGCCCCGCTCTGGCCCGGCGACCGCCCCGGCGAGCCGCTGGCGCCGCGTCCGACTGGCAGCCCGGTCTGTAATTTCGGCACCTCGATGCTGTTTGCCCCGGCCGCGACGGTGCCGATGATGGGCGTTGGCGGTATGCCCGTGGGCGTTCAGATCATGGGCCTTCCGGGAGAAGATGCTGCCGCGACCGCGATGGCGCGTTGGCTGCTCGAGAGCGTGGACCCGGTTGTGGCGTAAAGCCCGCGGGAATTCGCGCCTTACCGGGCGGCGGTGCGACATGCGCTGCGCGCATCGGCTGCCCGGAAAGCGCAGTCGCCCGGTGACCCGCGCGTCGTCACGATGGCTTGAAACCGCTGCATGCGCGGCACCTCCGCGCCACGAATACCGCTCAGGCCAGCGCGGCGAGAAACCGGCCCAGATGCGCGTTGAACGCCGCGGGCTGCTCCCAGTAAGGGGAGTGACCCGCCCCTTCCATCCGCGCGAAACGCGCGCCGGGGATGCGTGCGGCCACCGCTTCGAGGATCGGCGGTGGGTAGAGCGGGTCCTCGCTGCCCGAAATCACCAGCGTCGGCACCGCATGGCCCGTCAGATCCTCCGGCCCCGGCCCGTCCTCGATGCTGTCGAGACTGGCCCTGAACTGCGCGCCCGGTTGCGGCGACATCGCGCGCAGTTGCTCGTAAAGCAGCGTCATCTCGGGGTTCGAGGCGCGATAATCCGGCGCCAGCGCGGCGGTCGGCGCCTCGATGCCGCGCGGGATCGAGGCGCGCATCGCCTGGCTGTCGAGCACCTCGGGAATGCGCAGCCCCCCGGGCGTTGCCGACAGCACGAGGCCGCGCACCCGTTCGGGATGCCGCCAGGCCAGCGTCATGCAGGCCCGTCCGCCCAGCGATTGCCCCACGACGACGGCGCGGTCAAGCCCCTCGGCGTCGAGCAGCGCCAGCAGATCCTCCCCATGCGCGCGCGCATGCGGGCCGTCCTCGGCCCATGCCGAACGCGCGAAACCGCGTAGATCGAGAGCAAGAACCCGGTGATCGGCGGCAAGATGCGGGATCTGCTGCCACCAGCTCGCCGCGCATCCGCCGCGCCCATGCACCAGGATCACCGCCGGTCCGGCCATGCCGTGACGCTCGAAGTAGATGCGTCCGCCCCGGCGCTCGAGCCAGGCCACGGCCTAGACGCGTCCCCGTTCGCCGATATCCCAGAAGAGGCCGGCCATGATCGCGAGCCCCTCCTCGGCCACGCTTTCGAGCATATGCTCGTTCGGCGCGTGCTGCGAGCAGGACGGATGCGAATGCGGCACCCAGACCGTGGGCATCCCGAGCACCTCGGCGAACACCTCGTTGGGCAGCGAGCCCCCGAGATTGGGCAGGATGCCGGGTTTCTTGCCGGTGGTCGCCTCGATCGAGCCGGCGGCGAGGCTGACCCACGGATTGTCGGGGTCGGTGCGCGTGGCGCTGAAGAAGCCCCGCTTCATCGCCTGGACATCGATATCGGTGAAGCCGTGACGGTCGAGATGCTCGCGCAGCGCGGGCAGGACGCGATCACCGTCCACACCGACGACATAGCGCAGCTGACATGTCGCCGTCGCGATGCCCGGGACCGCGTTGACCGGCGCCTCGGGGCGCCCGCACTGATAGGCCAACACCTCGAAGCTGGAAAAGCCCAGCACCTGGCGCGGCCCGTCAAGCCCCGGCTCACCCCAATCGGCGTCGATCTTCGGGTCCTCGGGGCCGTGCTCGAATTCCAGATCGTCGAGCAGGGCGCGCACATTCGCCGGGATCTCGGGCGGGCGCCATTCATCGACGAGGATCTTTCCGTTGGCGTCAATCAGCGTGGCGATGGCATGCGCGAGGCGCACCCCGGGATTCTTGAGCACCCCGCCCCAGTTTCCCGAATGATGCGCGCCGTCGCGCGGATGGCAGGTCATGTGGAAGTTCTTGGAGCCTCGCGCGCCCAGGAAGATCGTCGGGCGGTTGGCCCCGATGCGCGGTCCGTCCGACGCGATCAGCACATCGGCCTTGAGCAGATCACCATTCTGCTCGGCGATCTCGCGCAGGCCCGGCGAGCCGGACTCCTCGCCCATCTCGATGATCGCCTTGATGTTGAAGCCGAGGCTTCCGCGCGTCTCCAGCACGGCGCGCAGCGCGGCAAGGTTGATCGCGTGCTGGCCCTTGTTGTCGACCGCCCCGCGGCCATAGAAACGGCCGTCACGCGCCGTCATCTCCCAGGGGTCGAGCCCCTCCTCCCAGTCGCCCTGCATTCCCCACAGCACATCGCCGTGGCCGTAGGTCAGGATGGTCGGCAGATCATCGCCCTCATGGCGTTCGGCGAAAAGCGCGGGGAGGCGCGGCTGCGTCGGGTTGTCGAGAATGCGGCACTCAAAGCCCATCGCTTCGAGCATCGGGCGCATCTCCTGCTCGAGATAACGCTGCTGATCGGGGGCGGAATCCTCGCGCGGGCTCTCGGTGGGAATTGCGATCCTGCGGGCGAGATCGTCGGCGAAATCACCGTCGGTCAGGTGGCGCCTCGCGGCGGCCACGGCTTCGTTGCGCGACATGGGCGGACTCTCCTCTGGGGGGCTGTCGAACGAAAGGCGGCGCGCGGGAGGGCGCGCCGCGAACGAGATCGGATCACGGCGTCACAAGCGTCTCGCGCAGCATGTCCCGGTCGAGCGTGACCCCGAAGCCGGGCCGGTCGGGTATGACGATACGCCCGTTCTCGGGCAGCGGCGCGTTCGTGAAGATCGCCTGCTCCCATGCCTCGACGCCGAGATGACATTCGGCCAGTGTCCCCCCGCGCAGCCCCGCGACATGGTGCAAACAGTACACCCCGCCGCCGCCGGCATCGGAAAGCGGGCGGTGATGGATCTGCGCCAGTGCGGCGACGCGGCGCGTCTCGGTCATGCCGCCATTATACATGCTGTTGGGCATGAAGATGTCGATCGCGTCATGCTCCAGCCACTCGCGGAACCGGGTGGAGTGGCCGTCCATCTGCCCTGCCGAGAGCGGGATCACGGTGCCCCTCCGCAGGGCGGCCAGGTCACGCGGGTCGTTGCCGCGCACCGGGTCCTCGAACCAGGCAATGTCGCAATCCTCGACCAGCCGGCAGAGCCGCTGTGCGTAGTCGAGGGTGATCGACTCGTTGGCGTCCATCGCCAGCGTCACCTGATCGCCCAGCGCCGCGCGCACATGGCGCACGCGCGCCGCATCGCCCTGCACGCCATCGGAGGAAACACCCACCAGCACCTTGAGCCGCGAATGCCCCTTGTCGATGAGCATCCGCCCCACCTCGACCAGCTCATCGCGCTCGTAGACACCGAAGCCGAAGGTGACATAGACATCCGCGTGCGGTTGATGGCCGCCGAGCAGGCTGGCCACCGGGCGGCCAGAAATCTGCCCGGTGATGTCCCACAATGCGAGGTCCACGGCGCTGAGCGCCCACAGATTGGCGCCCGACTGTCGCCCGCGTTCCGAAAGGACGGGGTGCAGCCTGGCGTGGATCGCCTCGACATCATGCACATCCATGCCCTTGATCGCGGGCAGGATGTGATGGTGGATCGCGGCGACCACCCCATGCGCGAGGAACTTGCCGGTCATGCCGACGCCGACATGCCCCCCCTCGGTCTCGACCTCGCAGATCACGCGGCTTGAACCGCGCGCCTGCCCCGGTTTCAGCGGCAGATCCGCGGCGTGCCTGTGCACGCTTGCTCGGATATCGCCGATGCGATCGCTCATGCTCTTCTCCCCCGTTTTTGCTTGGTCGCGCGCACCGGTCAGGCGCTCTTGCGCAACTCTCCCTCGCCATAAAGGTGGCACTCGACCATGCCGCGCCCGCGCGAGGTCGGCCCGGGCGCGCGCTGCGCACAATGGGCCATCGCCTTGGCGCAGCGCGGATGGAAGCTGCAGCCCGAGGGTGGGTCCATGGGGTTGGGAAAGACCGCGCCGAGCTGGTTGTCGGGAATGCCCAGATCCGGCTCGGGGGTCAGCACCGAACTCAGCAGCGCCTCCGTATAGGGGTGCTTCGGGTCCGCGAAAAGCTCGTCGGCCGGCGCGTTTTCCACGATCCGGCCGAGATACATCACCGCCACACGCGTCGCGATGTGCTGAACCACCGCGAGGTTATGACTGATCAGGATATAGGTGAGGTTCAGTTCGTTGCGCAGATCCATGAGCAGGTTGAGGATCTGGCTCTGCACCGACACGTCGAGCGCCGAGGTCGGTTCGTCGCAGATCACCACATCGGGGCGCATGATCAGCGCGCGGGCAATCGCCACACGCTGGCGCTGCCCGCCGGAAAGCTGGTTGGGGTAGGAATCGAGATAGCGCCTCGACAGCCCCACCAGGTCGAGCATCTCGGCGACCTTGCCGCGCCACTCCGAACGCCGCCCGATCCCGTGGATGTAGAGCGGCAGCGCAACGATGGACTCGATCGTCTTGCGCGGATTGAGCGAGGAGTAGGGGTTCTGGAAGATCGGCTGGATGTAGCGGGCGCGGTTGAACTGGCTGGACTTGTGGATCGGCTGCCCGTCGACCCGGATCTCACCCGCCGATGTTTCAAGAAGCCCCAGCAGCATGCTCGCGAGGGTGGACTTGCCGCAACCGGATTCGCCCACGAGCCCCAGCACCTCACCCCGCTCCAGGGTCAGGTTGACCCCGTTGACGGCCGCGAAACTCTGCTTGGGCTTGAACAACCCGCCCCCGACGTTGAAAATTCGCGTCACGTCGCGGGCTTCGAGCACCATGTCATTCATGTCGCGGCCTCCGTTCCGGCGGTGAACTTCGCGAGATGACCCCGGGTCTCCTGCTCGTCCATGATGCAGCGCCAGTAATGGTTCTTTCCGTCATGGCGCAGCCTGTCGAAGCTTTCGCATCCTTCGCGCGCATGCCGGCACCGGTCGCGGAAGGCGCAGCCCGCGATCTCGCCGATCAGCGAGGGCACGATACCCGGGATCGAGCCCAGGTGATGCCCGGGTTTCGTCTTGCCCGGAATCGGCATGCATTCCAGTAGCCCGCGCGTGTAGGGATGCAACGGCGCCTCGAAGACGGCCTTGGCCGTTCCCTGCTCGACCACCTCACCGGCATACATGACCATCACCCGATCGGCGATCCGGGCGACGACACCCAGATCGTGGGTGATCAGCACCAGCCCCATCTCGAACTCGCGCTGAAGCTCGGACAGCAGCAGCAGGATCTGGGCCTGGATGGTCACGTCGAGCGCCGTGGTCGGCTCGTCAGCCATGATTACTGTCGGACCGCACATCAGGCTCATCGCGATCATCACTCGCTGGCGCAGACCGCCCGAAAGCTGGTGGGGATACTGTTTCATCCGCTTCGCGGCACCGGTGATCCCGACCTTTTCCAGAAGGTAGACCGCGCGCTCATGCGCCTTCGCCTTGGTCACATTCTGGTGCCAGAGCATCACCTCCATCAGCTGGTCGCCGATGGTATAGGCCGGGTTGAGGCTCGTCATGGGTTCCTGGAAGATCATGCTGAGCCGGTTGCCCCGGATCTTCTGCATCTTCCGGTTGGAAGCCGACAGCAGGTCGACACCGTCGAAATGCAGCTTGTCTGCGGTCCGCTTGGCCGCACTCGGCAGGAGCCCCATGATCGCCAGCGAGGTCAGCGATTTGCCACAGCCCGACTCGCCGACCACGCACAGCGTCTCGCCCTTGCTCAGCGAAAAGGAGATGCCGCGCACCGCATGAAGCGTCTGTTTGCCCACGGGGATGTCGACCCGCAGGTTCTCGACTTCGAGGATCTTGCTCAATTTCGGTTCTCCGGGGTCAGGATGTCGCGAAGCCCGTCGCCCATAAGATTGATCGCGAGCACCAGCAGGAAGATCGCGAAGCCGGGGATCATGATGAGCCAGGGATCGAACAGAAGGTAGTTGCGCCCCTCGGCGACCATCAGGCCCCAGGACGGGAGCGGCGGCTGCACACCCAGCCCGAGGAACGACAGCGCCGCCTCGAGCAGGATCGCGTTGGCCATCTCGAATGTGGCGATGACGACGAGGCTGCCGAAGATGTTGGGCATGATCTCGCGCACGATGATATAGGGCGTCGAACAGCCGAGCGCGCGCGCCGACTGCACGTATTCCTGGTTGCGCACCTGCATCACGGCGCTGCGCATGACCACGGCAAAGCGGTCCCACAGGAGCAGGCCGAGCACGAGGATCACCACGGTCAGCGAACTGCCGACGATCGCGACCACCGCCAGCGCGACCATGATCACCGGCAGGGTGAGACGGGTCATGATGATGAAGTTGATCACCAGATCGACGCGACCGCCGAAATAGCCCGCCAGCACACCCAGGGTGGTGCCGATCAGCCCCGAGCAGACGACCGTGAAGGTGCCGATCAGCAGCGAGATGCGCGAGCCGTAGATGACGCGGCTGAGGTAGTCGCGCCCCAACCCGTCGGTACCGAGGGGATGGTCCCAGGTACCGCCATCCATCCAGATCGGCGGCACGAGGCGGTTGGCCATACTCTGCGAATAGGGATCGTAAGGCGCGATCAGGGGCGCAATCAGGGCCATCAGCAGGATCAGCACCAGAATGGAGCAGCCCACCAGGAAGGCGCTATGCTTGAGCGCGCGGCGCGGGAAATCCCGGTCGCGCCACCGCGCGCGGGCGGTCGACCCGGACGGAGCGGAGGCGGGATCGGTAGCAGCGGGCTGACCGCTCGTCTCGCGCCCTGGAACATTAACGGTTGTCATGTCTTATTTCCTGATCTTCGGGTCAAGCCAGGCATTGAGCACGTCGGAGACGAGCACAAGCGTGATGTAGGCGATGGCAACCAGGATCATGATCGCCTGAACCACCGGCACATCGAGCCGCGTGATCGACTCCCAGGCAAGGTAGCCAACGCCCTGGATGCCGAACACGGTCTCGATCACGACCGAACCGCCCAGCATGTTTCCGAACTGCACCGCCGTCAGCGCGACCACCGGGATGATCGCGTTTCGCAGCGCGTGCTTGAACAGCACCCGCGTGGTGCTCAGCCCCTTGGCGCGCGCGGTGCGGATATAGTCGGTGCCCAGCACCTCGATCATGCCCGCCCGGGTCAGGCGCATCACCGGCGGCGTTGCGTAATAGCCAAGCGCGATCGCCGGCAGGATGAAATGCCAGTTCGTTCCGGAGCCGGACGGCGGCAGCCACCCAAGATTGAGCGCGAAGACAACCATCAGGATCAGGCCAAACCAGAAGTTCGGCATCGCCTGCCCCATCACCGCGATGCTCAAGGCCAGCCGATCGACCCAGGTGTTGGGGCGAAACGCCGCCAGCATGCCCAGCGGCAGCGACAGCGACAGCATCACAGCCAGCGACATCCCGGCAAGCTGCAGCGTGTTGGGCAGCCGGTGCATGATCAGATCGGCCACGGTCTCGCGAAAGAAGAGCGAATTGCCGAAGTCGCCGCGAAGGGCATTCCCCAGCCATTCCAGGTATCTTACCGTCCAGTGCGCATCGAGCCCGAGTTCGCGGCGCAGCGCGGCGATCTGTTCGGGGGTGGCTTCCTCGCCGGCGATCGCCGAGACGACATCACCCGACGAGGTGAGAAGAAAGAAGGTGATCAGGGAGACGGTCAGACAGACCAGAAAGGCCAGTGCCAGCCGCTGCGACAGGTATCCGATCATGGCAGGCGCGCCCTCGCGAATGATTCCAGCGGCCCCGTGCGAAGCCCGGGCTCCGCACGGGGCCGCTGGATGTTGGCTCAGTCGTTCCAGCGCGCATTATAGAAGCGCGGGGTCTCGTCCGGAACAGGCGTAAAGTGCAGCTGATCGTTGTAGGCGTAGGTCAGCGCGTAGGTGAACATCGGCACAATATACGCCTCTTCGGAGATAATGCCCAGCGCCTCGGCATAGGCCTCGCGACGGACATCCATATCCATCGTGTTGCCCTGCTCCATCAACTCCAGCACACGGTCGTCACGCGCGTAGTCGTTGACCGAGTGGCGGAACCAGTGGCCGGTCGAAGCGACGACGTCCCCGATCGAAGTGGACCCCCAGGCCTGATACCAAATCGGGGTATCGCCTGCCTCGCGCAGGTCGCTCAGGGCGGAGATCTGCAGGTAATTGAGGTTCGCGGTAATGCCCACGGCGTTCAGATCACCGATGATCGCCTCGACGATCGGACGCTCACGATAGCCGTAGAACTCGATCGAGAACCCATCCTCGTATCCGGCTTCGGCCAGAAGCTCGCGCGCGAGCTCGGGATCGTACTCATAGGTGACGACCTGCTCGTCGATGCAGCCGAACTGCACTGGCGCACAGGCCGTGTCGATGAGGTTCGACCCCGGCCCCATCATCGCCTCGCGAATGCCCTCGCGATCGATGGCGTGGTTGATGGCCCGGCGCACGCGCACATCCTCGAGCGGGGTCTCACCGCCCCGTCCGGCCGCATCCATGTTGACGAAACCGAAGCGCAGCAGCTCGCCCGAATCGACGGCGATGCCGTCCGCGTTTTCGAGCCGCTCGCGCGCATCCGGCGGCACCCGCCAGATCCAGTCGAGATCGCCGGTCATCAGCTCGACGGCCTGGGTGTTGAACTCGCCGATGCGGCGGAATTCCAGCGTGCCGATCTCGGGCTGGCCCTTGGCACCGCCGAAATAGTCGTCGAACTTTTCCATCACGATGCGGTCGCCCGCGGCCAGTTCGGTCACCCGGTAGGGCCCGGTGCCGATGGGCTCGCGCGACATGCCGTCGGGGCCGACCTCATCGTAATACTCCGCCGGATAGATCGGCAGCATATTGACGAGATAGTCCATGATCGGCGGGAAGGGCTCGGGCAGATGCAGCCGGACCGTGTAGTCGTCGATCTTCTCCGCGCCCTCCAGGAAGAAGATCTCGCGCGGCAGCGTGTTCGAGGTGACATAGTCCACGGTGTAGACAACGTCGTCGGCGGTCAGCTCCTCGCCATTGTGAAACATCACTCCTTCGCGCAGCTTGAACTCGATGGTGGTGTCGTCGATCACATCCCAGGACTCGGCGAGATGGGGCTCGTACTCCCCCGTCTCGGGGTCCTTGTAGACCAGCCCGTCCCAGATGTGGAACGACAGCACGATGCCTTCGCGCACGGTGTGCTGGTAATAGTCGATGCTCGACGGAAGGCTGTCGGAGGCCCAGCGCAGCGTGTCGTTCTCAGGGCCGGCCTTGGCGGTGGTGCCCACCGCGGCGATGGCGGCTGCCATGCAACTCGCGCCGATTGCAGATCGGATCATTTTTTTCTCCCTGTTACGCGCCGATTGCCGGAGCGCGGCTTGCCTTCTTGCGCCGTTCAGCGTCGAGATCGTGCGCCCAAACCCCTGACTTTCCAGTCATCCGACCGGCTGATGAGGGAGCGGAAACTCAACGCATGCACGGCACCTGTTTACGAGTGCAGATTTTGCACTATGAATTCACTATGGAAGGCGCAGCGCTCACGTCAACCCTCAAATTCCATGCGCGCCGGCGCCGAGCAAGTTGTTCGCTCCGAAATCCGACCATCCAGAAGTTGCGCGCCCATGGCGTGGGCGACGTTCTCGTCGATCGCTTCGTTGCTGGGCGGCATGCAACCGATGCGGCGCATCGCAAGACCTCCGCGCGCCGCCGTCGTTCCGCGTAAATAGCGGCCGCACGCGCGACACCCCTGCGATCGGCATCACGGCGATCGGCCCGGCGACGGTCCCGGCCGATGTTGAAATCGGGATGACGGGGCGCGCGTCGGGAGCCAACGCCGAACCCCCGCAAGAGGTCGCCAAGCCTTGAGCCGCAGCGCCGCCCGTCCCGCCTGTCAACCAAGCCACGTCCCAAGCGAGCCTGCCGGTCCGCCAGTCACATGCAGCGTCACTGGCTCTTGCGGCGCGGTCCGGCGCCACGCTTGTGGCCCGGTGACCATGGGATCGACCCTGCACCGCGTGCCGCGCCCTTTGGCCACGGCATCATCCAAGGCTCCGGACAGACGCATCGATGGCGCCCGATTCGGCGTCCGCTGGGTCGTGCGAGGGGTCCGGGGGCCAAAAATTTGGGCTTGCGCGGGGCGCCTCAGCGGGTGTTAGATCGATGCATTCATAATTCAACAGTCGGGACAGCAAGGGAGACGCAAGACCATGGGTGACAAGACCGGCGCGTGCAAACGCGCACGCGGCAAGCTCGAGGATGGCAGCTTTCTCGCCGACCTCGCCCGCCGTGTGGCGATTCCGACCGAGAGCCAGATCCTCGAACGCAAACCGGATCTGTACCGATACCTGACCGACGAGATGGGGCCGTCCTTTGACCGCATGGGTTATTCCTGGCGCATCTTCGACAACCCGATGCCCGATCGCGGCCCGGTGCTGCTCGCCGAGAGGATGGTCGACCCCGCCAAGCCGACCGCGCTGATCTATGGCCATGGCGATGTCGTCCGCGGCCTCGACGAGACCTGGGCCGAGGGGATCAGCCCCTGGACCCTGACCGAGGACGGCGACCGCGTCTATGGACGCGGCACTGTCGACAACAAGGGCCAGCACTCCGTCGCGATGAGCGCCGCGCAGGCCGTCGCCGAGGAGAATGGCGGCGCGCCGCGCGCAAACATGAAGTTCATCATCGAGACCGGTGAGGAACAGGGCTCGCCCGGGCTTCAGCAGATCCTGCACGACAACCGCGACGCCTTTGCGGCGGACGTGTTCATCGGGCTCGACGGACCGCGCATGTCGTTCGGCTGCATGGACCTGACGCTGGGCTGCCGCGGCGGCTTTCGTTTCGATCTGATCGTCGATCTGGACCGCAAGGGCGGGCTGCATTCGGGCCATTGGGGCGGGGTTCTGCCCGATGCCGGCATCATCCTCGCCCAGGCCCTCGCCTCGATCACCACCCCCAAGGGCAAGATCCTCATCGACGAATGGATCCCGGACCACGTGCCCGAGGCCGTGATGGAAGCGGCGAAGACCCTGCGCGTCGACCATGTCGAGGGAATGCCCGATGCGGACCCGGAATGGGGTGAGACGACCCTGACCCGCGCCCAGAAGGTTTATGCCTGGACGAGCTTCATCATCCTCGCCTTCCAGACCGGCAACCCCAACAATCCCGTCAACTCGGTGCCCTCCACCGCCAAGGCGGCCTGCCAGATCCGTCACACGGTCGACGTGTCGGTCGAGAAGCTGCTCGAGGGGCTGCGCCGCCACCTCGACGAAAACGGCTTCGGCATGGTTCGAATCGAGCCCACGCGCGATCGCGAGCAATTCGCCCCCTCGCGCACCGACCCGACCGATCCCTGGGTGCAATGGGTCGCCGCCTCGGTCGAACGCACGACCGGAACCCCGCCCAACGTCAAGCCCTGCTCGGCCGGCTCCAACCCGTCGGAGATGTTCAAGCAGGAGCTGGGCACGCCGGTGATCTGGATCCCGCACTCCTACAGCGGCTGCAACCAGCACGGTCCGAACGAGCACGGGCTGAAGTCGCTCTTCGGGGAAGGGCTGGAAGTGATGGCCGGTTTGTTCTGGGATCTGGGCGACCATCCCGGTCCGTAAAGCCGAACGGCCCCGGTGCCCCCGGGGCCGCCGAACAACCCGGCGCGGGCACAGCCCCGCGCCCCGCGTCACCGGAGTTTACATGCCGCATACTGGCCGTCACTTCCTTCAGATCCCGGGGCCGACGAACACGCCCTTGCCCGTGCTGGCCGCGATCGCCAAGCCGACCATCGATCATCGCGGCCCCGAATTCCAGGCGCTCGCGCGCGGTGTTCTGGCGGATATCGGCGGCGTGTTCGGAACCGCCGAACCGGTCGTCATCTATCCCGCCTCCGGCACCGGGGCGTGGGAGGCCGCACTGGTCAACACCCTGTCGCCCGGCGACCGCGTCCTGATGTTCGAGACCGGCTGGTTCGCAACCCTCTGGGAGCGCCTCGCCCGGAGGTTGGGGCTGGAGCCGGAGCTGCTCGAGGGTGACTGGCGCGGCGGCGTGCAAGCCGCCCGGCTCGAAGAGCGGCTGCGCGCCGACAAGGGCCACGAGATCCGCGCCGTCGCTGTCGTCCATAACGAGACCTCGACCGGCGCGACATCCGACATCGCCGCGGTGCGCGCCGCGATCGATGCCGCGGGCCACCCCGCCCTGCTCCTCGTCGACACGATTTCGTCGCTCGCATCGGTCGATTACCGACACGATGAATGGGGCGTCGATGTCACCGTCGCGGGCTCGCAGAAGGGCCTGATGCTGCCGCCCGGCCTGTCCTTCAATGCCGTCTCCGAGAAGGCCCGCGCGGCGTCAAGAACCGCGCGCATGCCCCGTGCCTTCTGGGATTGGGAGGAGATAATCGCCGCCAACGCCAACGGTTTCTTCCCCTACACCCCGGCCACCAACATGATCCAGGGGCTGCGCGTCGCGCTCGACCTGCTGGCCGAGGCGGGGATGGACGAGGTCTTTGCGCGCCACAAACGGGCCGCCGCCGCCACCCGCGCGGCCGTCGCGCATTGGGGGCTCGAGACGCAATGCGCCGTGGAGTCCGAGCACTCGCCGGCATTGACCGCGGTGCGCCTGCCCGACGGGCACTCGGCCGATGCGCTGCGCGCCGAGATCCTCGAGCGGTCGAACATGTCGCTGGGCAACGGGCTGGGCAAGCTGGCCGACCGGGTCTTCCGCATCGGCCATCTGGGGGATTTCAACGACATCGCCGTCACCGGCGTGATCGCCGGAGTGGAAGCCGGGCTGGCCGCGCGCGACATTCCCCACGAACCCGGCGGTGTCGAGGCGGCCCTGCGCAGCATGGCAGGCAATGCCTGAGTCCGGCTCTCCGGCCCCCGCGCTGCCGGGGCCCGGCGATTTCGCCGCGGCGCGCGCGCTGTTTCCCGGTGCGCGCGAGCAGACCTATCTGAGCGTCTGCGACCGGGGCATTCTCGGGGATCACACGGTTGCCGCCCTTCACGGCTATCTGGCCGCGATGCAGGGCACGCGCCTGCAGCGGCGCGATTACGAGGCGGTGGTCGATGACACCAAGGCCCGTTTCGCCGCGCTGATCGGCGCCGACGCTTCCGAGATTGCCCTGTCGGGCAATGTCTCGGACGGGGTGAATGCCATCGCGAACGCCCTGCCGTGGCGCGAAGGCGACAATGTCGTCCTGACGAGCGAGCTCGAACACCCCAACAATCTGTATCCCTGGATGCGGGTCGCCGAGCGCGGTGTCGAGATCCGCACCGTGCCGATGCGCGAGGGTGCGATCGACGTCGCCGCGATGCAGGCGGCGATGGATGAGCGCACCCGCGCCGCAACCGCCGCCTCGGTGACCTTCTCGCCCGGATTGCGGACCGATCTGGCCGGCCTCGCCGCGATCTGCCGGGCGCGGGGGGTGTTTCTTCTCGTTGACGCGGTGCAATCGGCCGGCATTCTGCGCCACGACGTGACGGTCGAGGGGGTCGACGCGCTCGTCACTTCGACGTCCAAGGGGCTCCTCGGCCTTTATGGCTGCGGCTTGCTCTATTGTCGGCGCGACTGGGCCGACCGGCTTGCCCCCGTCTACCTGTCACGCACCGGCGCCAATGTGGCCCCGGACAAACCCTCCGAGATGGGAACCGCGGCATTTCGCGCCGGCGCAGGGCGGTTCGAGGTCGGCAGCTACAACTTTGCCGGCGCCTATGCCGTGCGCGCCTCGCTCGCCCTTGTCGAGGCCCTCGGCGCCGCGGCGATCGAGGCGCATGTCCTGTCGCTGTCGCGCCGACTGACCGGCGGCCTCGCCCGGCTCGGCCTGCCAGTGACGCAGCCACCGCGCGAGGCGGCGCGCGCGCATATCGTCACGGTCGGCAAGCTGGGCGATGGCGGGCATGACGTGGCCCGCGACGAAACCCTTCAGGCCTGGTCGGCCGCGCTCAAGGCGGCCGGGGTCGTCCATACCATTCGCCGCGGGCAGCTTCGCTTCGCGACGCATCTCTACAACGACATGACCGATATCGACCGCGTGCTCACCCTGAGCGCGGCGCATTTCGCGCGCGGCTGATCCGCTTCCTGGAGTGCGCCCTTGGCGTTGGACAGGTTCACGCGGCAGCTTTGACAGGGGTGCGGGCGTTGCGGTCCTCGAACTGGATCGGGCTCAGATAGCCCAGTGCGGACTGTAGTCTCCTGGCGTTGCAGACCTCGTCGATGAAGCGGGAAAAGTCAGCGGCGACTTCGTCGTAGGTGTCGTATCCGGTGAGGTAGACGGCCCCGACCTTGAGCGTCTTCATGAAGCTCTCGGCCTGCGGGTCGTCGTATGGATTGCCGCGCCGGCTCATCGAGCCGACGATGAACCGCCCCGACTTTCCCGGAGTGCAAATCTCTTGAACGATGAGCCCTATGTCTACGAAGAAGCCCAGCCCCCAATACACGGCCGAGTTCCGTGCCCGCGGCGTTCGGTTGACCTCGTCGAACTCCTCGGCGTAGCGCGCGCTGTCGATCTGTAGCGGCGGCCCGGGGCGGAACTGGTCAGGTGCCTCCATGGCGAGCGGCTCGGTCTCGGCCCGGCCGGTGCCCGCCGGCGCCTCATGCGGCGGCGTCAACCGGTAGGCGCCCGGCTCCTCGCGCGGGGAAAAGCTGCCTTCGCTGTCATGCCCGTCATCCGCGCGCGCATCGAGGGTGGCCGCGGCCGTCGCGGCGCCGAGCTCGCGCCCGTGCTCCTTCGCGGTGCCCTGCGGCACCTCGTCCAGCCACTGTGCGTGCAGCTCGGCGAAGGCCGCGGCATGGTCGGGATATTCCTCGGCCAGCACGTCATGCGCGGCCTGCGAGACGGTCGCGACCGGATGCCCCTCGGCGTCCGTCCCGATCTCGCCATGGCGCGCATAGACCGGGGCGATGGCGTTCAGCGCATCATGGACCGCCAGATGCATCAGCGGCATGGCGCGGTTGGTCGTCAGCGTCTGGAACCCGTCGACCTCGAGCGACTTGGCGATGCCGATCGCGTTCCAGTCGATGAGCACCTGCGCGTCGCGAAGGGCGGGATCGGCGGGCAGGCGTTCGGCCACGGCGTCGTCAATTCCGCCCTGCTCGGAGGCCACCACGGCGGTGGCGAGGGCGGCGGCGCTGCACGCGCGGCTTGCGCAGCGGGCGCGTGATGATCGTTTCGGGATTCATCCAGGGTCATGCGGGACTCCTTTCTCAAGGGGATGGGCCGCTGTAGGGGCGAAACCCGGCACGGCCCGTCGCCGGGTGCCTCGCGAGGGCACGGGCGGCCATGGTCGAGACATGATCGACCGTGCGCCTCGATGGTTGTGATGGTGCCGCGCCGTCAGCGCCGGCGGCCGAGGATGAGCTGGTATTCACGCCGCACATGCAGCCCGGCGGGAACGCGGTAGCTCGCGTGATAGGCGTCGATCTGCTGCTTGAAGGCGGCGAGCTGGTCGGGCGGCAGCGCCTCGATCAACCCCTTCATCGGCCCGAAGCCCGCCGCGTACCAGTTCCACGCCGCCTCGACGCCGGGCAGGTAGTGGTTGTTGACGCCCGGCTCGAAGGTTAGCTCGAACGCGTCGCCCAGCAATGCGCGCGCATGCGCCTCGTCGCCCCAGGACATTGGCGAGGGGCCAGGCGGCGGCGCGGGGACGTAGTTTCCGATGATCCCGAGAAACTCCTTCACCGCGCCCTCGGGCGCCCAGACGACGAGCGCCAGCCGCCCGTCCGGCCGGCAGACCCGGGCAAGCTCGCGCGCCGCCTGCTCATGATCGCCCGCGAACATCACGCCGAAGGTGGAAATCACGGCGTCGAAGCTGGCGTCCGCGAAGGGCAGCGCCTCGGCATCGGCCGCCTCGAAGGTGATCGGCGGATCGAGATGGGCGGAGAGCTCGCGCGCCGCGGCCAGCAGATCGGGCGCGATATCCACCGCCGTGACATGCGCGCCGGCGCGGGCGACGTTGCGCGCGCTCCAGCCGGTGCCGGTGGCAACGTCGAGCACTTTCTCGCCCGGCTCGGGCGCCAGCCGCTGTGCGGCGTGGGCGAGCGCATCGCTCACCCCGAAGCTGATGCGGTCATAGGCCCGCCCGCCGAGACTCCATGTCGCGGCGGTGCGTTCGTTGTGGGGCTGCGCGGCGCCGGCGGCGGTGGTGCGGGTTGCGGTGGTGTAGGTCATGGCATCCTCCATCGTGGTCCAAGCAGGATGGACGCAATCGGACGGCGCCGCTTCGGGAAGACGGCCCATCCCGGGCGCATGGGGTATTTCACCCACGCAGGCGCGGCGCGGATCAGATGAGGTCCTGCGCGCCCGCCCGGGCGACGGCGGCAGCGCGCGAGCTCACGCCCAGCCGGTCGAAGATGTTGTCCAGATGCCGGTCCACGGTCTTGACGCTGAGCGCAAGCTCGGCGGCGATCTCCTTGTTCGTGCGCCCCGCCGCGACATGGCGCAGGATCTCGGCCTGCCGCGCGGTCAGCGCCGGCGGTTCGTTCCCGGTCCCGGCCCGCGCGATCCGCGCCGAGAGCGTCGCCGCGCGCCGCGACAGATGCGTGGCCCCCAGCGCCGTGAGTTCGGCCTGCGCCGCCGCGATCTCCGCGCCTGCGGCCGCGCGGCGGCCCAGCACGGCAAGAGCCTCCGCCAGATCGCAGCGCGCCGCGGCGGCCTCGAAGCGCATCCCGGCCCCGGCGTAGAGATCGACGGCATCCTCGAAGCAGATGCGCGCCTCATCCGGTCGCCCGGTGCCCGCGGCCAGCGCCGCCCGCGCGGCACATGCGGCGGCGCGGATGGCCGGGGTGGCGACGCGCGCGGCGACGGCGTCGAGCTCATTGCGCGCGGCCTCGGCCCGGCGCGCCTGACCTGCCGCGACCGCGGC
>LKMJ01000459.1_pt1 | contig 31010 bp, 36 predicted proteins | sample 643391 | NCBI WGS metagenome assembly LKMJ01 (sample SAMN04112250, study PRJNA286221) | soda lake metagenome | biome: soda lake; feature: Kulunda Steppe; material: water; isolation source: sample PL-Br10 brine of Picturesque Lake | place: Russia: Kulunda steppe | collected 2010-07 | reverse complement strand
GGGAGAGAGAGGGAGGGGGAGAGAGGGAGGGACAGGGAGGGATGAATGGAGTGGAGTTTGCAAGTGCTTGTTACACAAGCCTAGAAAAGGTCTGGATATGCACAGCACAGCTTATATGCAATTGTCACCTCAATTGTGCACCAGTTAAGTTAGGGAGGAAAAGAAATAGATTTGAAGCAGTAAAAGAGGTATACACACACTTGTACGTATATGATAAATATATAGAGAGAGAGAGGGAGGGAGGGAGGGAGGGAGGGACTGAGGTTAAGCTGTCTCTGGCGCATACAGCATTATATCTTGTGTTCAAGACTATTCCTATCAAAACACCAATTGCTTGCATCTGAACTCATTCCTTTCAGGGCCTTTGCACACATATGATCCTGAACAACTTTCCTGCAGCAGGCATTTTTTGAGTTACAACAGTTGCTTTGCTGGAGTTTAGCGTGGCCAGATCTCTTCATGCACACTGGCGTCACTCTTTAGCTGCCCAGCTAGAAATTTGGTTGGAGAACCTTCACACTGCCGTTGTGGGGTATAGCCCAAAGGAGCTGAGCCCAAAGCAATAGCTGTGTTGGGTTATAGCCCTAGGGAGCCCAAAGGAGCCCAAAGTAAAAGCTGTGGTGGGGTATAGGCCCAAGGAGAGCCCAAAGGAGCCCAAAGGAGCCCAAAGCAGAAGCAGACATGCCTGCCTAGGTCTAACCAGCACAGATCAGCGAGAAGTTGAAGTGTTTGATTTTCCCTTACCGCCGCTCCCTGTGCCGCGGGTGCCTCCATGCCTAGTGGACCTGCAGCATCGGGGGGCAGGGTTGCCAGCTGCTGCGCGCGCTCTTCCACCAGCTGATCCAGCTGCCACATGTAGGCTTCCTGGAATGCGCAGATTGAAGAACAGCCCTCAACTGATGGTGGCAGTCTTAACAATGCTGGTGGAAACGCTCAGGTTGCTAGGCTGTCAACCAGAGCAGCCCAGCCGCATGACGCGTGCCATGCCTTGGGTGCTGCCTGGAGCACAGGTGGTTTGGTCACTTCCATGAAGACTGAACCACCAGCTCCAAGGAGCACCAGTTGGCAAATGAAACTTTGCCAGTAGTTGTCAGGTGAAATCAACGTCATTTCTGAAGAACCGTCTCAGATACACAAGTCACTGTAAGGGGAGATTGAAGAGAGGGAAACCCGTTTAACACCTGGAATATAAATCTCACAACCTAACTCATGCACTTTGTCTACAGTTTGTCTTGACATAATGCTACTTTCTCAACAACCCAGATGAAGCTCTTCTTGAACTTCAAGTTGACACAACCCCACACCTTTTCGGAGGCATCCCTGCTTGGGACAGATGACGCGTTCATAGCGTTGACTGCACTCTCCATAAGGAAGTCATAATGGTGCCTGGACAAAGTTGCAGCCATTTTAGCTCAGTCAGCGCAGCCTTGCTGCTTGTTGCAGGTGCCAGCCACGCAGACGGGCATCATAGCGGGTTGAGAAGGTGTACTGTACCAACAGATGCTGCAATGGTAAGCAGCTAATGGAATTGAATGGCCACTGCATGGACCCTGTGTAATAAATGAGATAGCACGCACAAGGGAAGAAAAGGCCGAAGCTTGTTTCCACTGATCAGCCATCGCACCTGTGATCAAAGACGCCTTCTGCCTGCCTGCAGATGCTTACGGCCATGGCTATGGCCTCTGCCGGGTATCTGTGCACAGGGGATTTTAAGAAACATGTGCAGGGGTTTTAGAAAAAATGGCGTTAAGCATGTCCTATATTTCCACTTTAGTGTCTGTTCAAGGCCCAGAACTTTTGCTTGCAAACTCAGCTCAAACACGTCATCCGTGCTTGCTGAAACTCATGCAAGCATCATGCGGCATAAGCAGTACTGAGTTCAAAGGCGGGATGAGGTGGTCAAGGGCAAGGGAAGAGCAAAGGCAGCCAATTTTGTATCAATAAAAAGTGGCAGTCCTGTGAGTCCTGTGAGATTCACCCTACAGTGGAGAGAAGGCACTGCTCAGCATAGGTTGAGACATTGTATTGATGCACAGTTTTCCATGATGCAGACAGAGCTGATGCCCTTGGTGCAGGATTATAAAAATCAAATGCAGGATAAGAGTTGGCTGGGGTATTTGCTAGCTGGCCCACCAAAGATACGTGGATCTGGCAGGGCCAAATGACCTGCCAAGTTATCAATGTATAAGCCATGCTGCTACGCGTTTGACGTCTGGTCCATAGGTCTGTGTCCTATAGCGCAGGAACCTTTGCAAGCAAGCAAGCCATTGTACCTCCCACGCAGGGTTTCAGCGCCCAGCATCACGCCGTCTGCACCGTCAAGCACAATGTTAGCCACATCTGTTGCCTCTGCGCGGGTTGGCCGAGGCATCTCTGACATGTTGTCAAGCACACGCTGCAGGCATGGTTGCAAGAGAGGAACACATGTGCTCAAAAGGCTTGATGAGAAAGCTGACTCAACAGGAGAGGGTGCAAGGGATGCAGGATTGCATCCTGGGAAGGTGATGCCATGCCCAAGTGTTGGCAAACAGGCAACGGCAGTGCTATGGGCACTTTGTACATAAGCATCAAATGTTCAAAGGTGTACATTGTATTTCCCAGAAAGGTGCATATAATATGGACACTAGCCGTGGCAGAACCACTAGTGATAGGCCTTCATGGCAGCAAATGACGTCAGCATTCATCCTCAACGCCCACCGTGATGATCACAGGCTTGCCGACCATGTTGCAGCCAGCTACAAGCGCTTTCTGCACCAGGGCCATCTTCTCAGGAGCAACGTCCAGGCCCAGAATGCCGCGCGACACAATGACGGCGGCTGCAGTCTCCAGGATGGACTGTGCCTCAAAAGTGGTAGCAGGAGCAAAATGTCTCAGGATAGACTTTGCCTTATCGGTACAAGAGTGGCAGTAGTAGCATACGTCTTAGGATAGACTATGCCTGAAAATTGACACAAGAGTGGTAGCAGGAGCACATGTGGTTCCTTGTAAACATTTCATGATCCATGAAGCAAAAACTCGCCTGCTCATGCAGGCACATGGGCTCAGAGCCAGGCTCAATTGTTCAAACAGAGAGCGCCAAGGCAAGTCTTCACGCCCTCTCTTGGCACACGCCTTGCGGCCACAAATGGATATTTCTGGCCCCCATGCCTTGTGTTCTTAGTGCACGTGGTCTTTGCCTGGGTTGCCTGTAGGAGGTGCCGCGTTTGTTCTTGGCGGACATATCTGCTATACAGCCATGGCAATTGTAGTAACACATGCTAACTGTCACTTCCTGACCCACAATAAGACTGCATATGTAGTGCTTCTCCTTTGGAAGGCCCCGCACCTCAAAAGCCAGCAGGGCTTGCCGTGTCTCCACTTTGGCAACTACCTATCCAGGGGAGGGTTGAGACACAGAAGCAGAAAGTATGGCTTGAGCAGTGATAAGACTCAGGGACCTACTGAGCTTTAAGTAATACATGTCAAGGCATTAGAAGCAAGGACCCCACCTAAAGATGTGCAGAACCCATAGGCTCTTACCTGTGTTTCATTAAGCCCAATACTAACTAGGAATTTGCAGGCGGCATGCACATCATCGCCACTGCACATAAAAAGGTAGTGTTGCGCTTTGCAATTAACATTAGGTAAGTGGGAAGCCCAAATACACTTGACACAGCATCAATGATACACAAGGCGCTCCAGAGTTGTCAATGGTAACGCTGCAGAATGAGCACTATGTGAATAAGCTGATATGGACAAGCTGAAAGGAAATTAGAATTTAAAATCTGAACTATGGGAGGATACATCCCCCGTACAGGGAAGCAGGTATGGATGTGCCTTTAACACGCTGAGTCCGTTGATGCAAAGGAGGGATGAGTAAGCAGCACTTAAGTATTTCAAACGTGCCTTCTTTACCAGCCTGCTCGCACCTGCGGGTATAGCTCGTGCAAACAAAATCAATCTCAAATTCAGAGGCTAACAAAGCCAAGCAGTCACAGTCGTACTGGGTGAACACTGGAAGGTCGCTCTGCGAGGGTACAGCATGGTAAAAACATTTTTATGTGCAGTGTTGCAGTCAACAAACATCCAATGACCAAGGATGCTAGTGAACTCTCAACCCCCACGTACGCTGCTTCTGTGCTAGAATCTGCTCCTTTTTGCAAAAATGTAAGTTTTGTCAGCTAATGGGCGATGGTATTACAGCTCAAGATTTTACTGGAGTGTTCGGCCAAAGTTATTTTCCTATGGGCTGCTTGTGTCAATTAGCTGCAGATCTCATGTCCTCATAACACAGTAATTCAAATCACATCCATTGGACATGCCAAAACTGGCCAACAAACTTGATCAGTTTTAAAAAGCACCTTGTACCTGCGCGTTAGTCACACCACTTTCACTGCGCTCAATCAAGAACACAGTCAGCAGGCCGCACAGCTGAGAGGTGTTCTGTGCCTTGCACAGCACCTCGCCTTGGTTCACCTGTAAATTGCGATCACACACACCGAGTTGAAAGAAAAGGTCAGCTCCTGCTAGGTACAGCCCAATGGTATGCATGAGCCCAGTGCATGAGCTAAGCCATCTCCTGAATGCGCTTAGTGGTCTGGCTAGGGCCATCGCGCCCACAGCAGGCTTCTGAATGATGCGGCTGGGATTTGTTGCATCACTACAGGTTGTAGATTGAGCTCAGCATTACGTTCAAAATTTTCAAATCTTATACATGTGCTCAAGCCTCTTTCATTTCCCTGTATCTAATTACTACATCCTGTTGACCAGACTTACAGATACGACTTTTAGATAAAGGGATCCCTCCTCAACAGCACCTGAAGCGGAAGCATGAGCACAATGCAAATTGTGATGTCAATGGTTGATTGAGAAAGTACGTAAAGTTTTGGAAGAAAGACAACACACACACGTGTCAGAAATTTGAAAAACCCCATGTTAAAATGTCTAGCATCCAGCTTCAGTGAGCAAATGAACAAGGCCAGCAGGAAGCATCATGACCTTTTAGAGGACAACACAAGCCTTGCAGCTCAGGCTCAAACAAATAACATATCTTGTATGGAGAACCTGGCTCCTGAGCTGGCCTCACCTCCCGCAAGGTAACGCCCCACATACACAGTATCGCCGGGTTGCACAATCCCTGGCAGTCCTTCATATGTCACAGTGGCAGTCCGCGCTCCTGGCTCCCTGCCGCCCTGACTCCCGTTAAGGGCATGCGAGGCCTACATTGGAGAACCAGTTGCACCTTCTATTCATGCAGACAGTCACTTCTTCACACACAGACCCTGTTAGCGTCAGTCAAGTCAGAGGCTGCCGGGGCTTTGATGCACCAAGACATCATGGAAGCCTTGTTTTTAGACGCAAACAGCGGCAAACTTTGTGACATGCTTCACACAGAAACACTAAGCGAGGGAGGAAAACGAGGGAAGAACTAGCACCAGCGTTGCAAGGTTAGGCGTCACTTGCCTGTGTTGTTGTCAAAAGCTTCACTTCCTCGTCCCTGCCGTTGTGCAGCAATAATGACACATGTCAGTTGCATCAATGAAACACAACAAGCTGTGCAAATACGTTTGCGCGCTTTGTTTGTAAGAAGATAGCTCCATCTACTGAAGAGGCCAACACAAGTTGCTGGACATGACCTTGAATATTTGCGTTTGCATGTAGGCCTTGCCTTGGCCGACTGACACAACTGCTGGTGCACGTACTTGTTAACTGTGAAGCAATCGTGATGCACAGGCCAGCCACTGGGATCTTGAGAGAATGGGCGACGGATCATGACCTGCGCACGTGATGGACCACGAATTATGGACCAGGATAGACCTGCGCATGTCATGGACCATGAATGGGCGACAGATGACCTGCACACATGATAGACCAAGGTATTTCTCTCCCAAGAAGGACGTCTTCTCATTGCAGCCTTTTATCAGAAGTCACAGGCCCAGCCAAGCACGCGTTCCAGCTTTGCTTTTTGATTGCTATCTGGTTACTGATGTCGGTCATGGATTGCGTAAAAGGGCTGCCGCCCCATGATCACACTCCTTTCTCTTTTGGAGCACTGGATAAGCAATGCGCAGGCTTGTCCTACTTGATCAGGGCAGAGCCTGCCACAGATTCCTGAGGCTTCCAGGATAAGTAAAGTTTCATGATAACAGATTAGATAAATTGCAGTGCAGATAAATCTCATGAGACAGACTCACCTCACGACCCAGGGTATCAATCATGACTGCACAAAGCTTGTGGCTACGCTTCATGGCCTGCAAAAAAGGATGGATGCAAGGCTCCCCGCTCAGTCCCACACACAATCAATTGTGTGCACTCTCCTTCAAAGTTGCAGGAGAAAGTCTGCAAGCAAACCTGCTTGCCCTTCCCGCCAGCCTCACCTCCTGCAGGTTCTGCAATGTCCTCTTGTGGTAGTCTAGTGGGCCCCATGTCAGATCAATCCTGGGAGGCACAGGCACACATGAACTGGATTTAAAGTGCTGCAGAAAAGTGTGTGCTTGCCAAACTGTTTCTGTGCGTGCACACACACACACACATGTGTGTGTGTGTGTGTGTGTGTGTGTGTGTGTGTGTGTGTGTGCGAATGTGTGCGTTTCCATGCGTGTGGTTGTGTGTTCCACGCTGTGCACTTGTGCATATTTATACCAACGCTGTGCACCTGTGTACGTGCATGCATCCATGGTTTCTTGGATGGTCGTTTTGCTTCATACCTCCCATAAGGCAGCGCTGGGTACCTGCCTGCCATTGAAAAGGCTTCGCAGTTAGCACTGCGATTGGCTCTTGCAACTACCCCATGCAAAGCCTCACCTTGCAACGCTCATGCCCGCCTTGAGCATGGCCTCAAGGATCTCGACCTCTTGGCAGCTGGGGCCGAGTGTTGCCACAACTTTGGAGTTCACCTGCAGGGACAGGGAGTGTGTCTTGTATCCAGACGTCCGAGCGACAACTCATGCGACAATGATCTGAACGAGACCGGGCTCAGGAGCAGTGGCAGGGAAGGCAAAGCAAGATCCTGGCAAGCCAGGAGCTACATGTCCCTCAATCCTTGCAGTTGAAGCTGTATAAAAGACATAAAGTCTGTCTTGGTCCTTGGCGCTGCAGTCACCCTCTGCCCAAGATGTCCCGCTCAAGCAGCACTGGACAATGCATCGCAGGGAATACTGTGGTGCGCAGGAGTGTCCTTCATTCCTTCACATTGACTCACCCAGCCTTCTACTCTCCTTGTGGGCTCCAAGATACTGCGCATGTCACTCCCGGCCAGGAAGTGCGTGCGGGCAAAGCCCCTCGCAGTTGCTGTGCGGCTGTAAGGAGCCATGGCGCCGGCTTAGTGGGCTGCGGCAGAAGTTGATGACGCTCACTGAAGGTAAAATTAAGCAAGAGCAGATCAAAAAAATGGAAGTGCAATCACTGGCAATTTGTGTATTCAACGCAGTGTGCATCATTGAATGATCTCATGATGATAAGGCATGAACAGGCCCATCCACTCATTGATGATCAGACAATGAAGTAATTTCCAAAGCCACAAGTCACTCTCTGGTGCACACTGCCGTCATGTCACGCCCAAGCAGGAGGAGGCTCCTGAGATCACGTCCCTGTGTGCAGTCATTCCCCCCTCACACCTCAATCGTGCTTTGTGATGTTGCACTCAGTTCTACAAACACACCCACCTGATTAAAGGGAGCGCAGCAGGGAGGGATGCTTGCTGGGCCGATGCGAAGTAAAAGTCAGTGTTGACGATTTCATGAATCTACACAAATTAAAAGTCTTATTGGGATATCAAGGCAATGGAATCTAAAGGAGGTGGGCTCATCCTCTCGCCTGATGGTTCTGTCGAGTGTTTCGATGCTTGGTGCGCGCTTGATCAGGAGCTGCAGGTGAGTGCGGCTTGTGTGCTGGCGGGCGGATCTTGTGCTTACTCTTCATACTCCAGCACATCAACTGAGAGTGTACCGCAGCTCTTGCCCATACTCACCCAAGGATTTTTGTGTGCAGAACCCCGTGCACAAGGTCCTCTTGCCACACAATGCAGTAACCCTTAGCTGGAGCGAAAAGAACTTTTACCACAATGAGGTGAGTTGCTATGAGAGAGATATTTTGTGGCCAGAAGTGGACTCAGCAGGAGGGTTTTTAGGGGGGGCGACACCGCTTGCGTGTGTGGCATTGCCTTACTAAGCTTTGTCAGGCACAGCAGCGCAATCTGTCAACACCTACCTGTTTTGAACACTGGGTCACTGATGTGTGGTGAGTTGGGCCTTGTGCACCAATGTCTCTCAGGTGATTCCACATGTTGTTGCGTTTGCTGACTTTCAAAGTAAAAGTTGTGTGTACAAGTCCAAGCCATTGCTTGCCCTCTTGGTACATGCAGGTCAATGAGGCAGGGTCCAGGTTGTGCGGCATGCCTGTGAAAGGCGATTGCTTCATTGTCCACCCATCAATGGTGCGTGAAGTTGGCAAGGCTCCTCCTGATTTCTTACTCGGGGTACATGCCGCACCTCGCCTGAGCAATTTGCATGAACAGCAATGTCGTGGATCTGCATGCCCCGCAAGAGCATCGATGCTGCGGCGCAGCGAGCCCTGATGGTGTGCGAATGCCGCACATGTGTGATGCGAGCACACACTCAGGGCCAATGATGTGCTTGAGCATATACTTGCCACTCTGGTTGGTGCATCTGTCAACCTGCGTGCGCTCAGGTGAGCGAGCACAGCACGTACAGTGAGGCAGGATCCGCTGCTCTGGACCCGCTCCACTCTCTATGCCCTCCCTTATTTTCTTTCACAAATAGAACAGGAGTATCACTTCCTGCATAAAATAAGGAAAAGGGATCACCTTGGGCCTTGGTGCCATATGAACCCTTCACCCCTACCCTTACGATCCTTGCGCCTGGCCCCAGTCCTACCCACGCCTGCCAACAGGGTGTAAGAGTTGCTGAGCCACACACAAAATGCAGCGCCAGCACACCAGTGATGTCCACAAGGCCACGGCAGGACACACCTATGGAGCTGCCCTAGGTAGTTAGAGAGCCCACATGCCAGGCGCCTGCTTTGCGCACGCGCACCGCCGCCTGGTGGCCTCCATGCTTGACAGGTGGCCCCCAATTGGTGCTGGAGCCGCGCAGCTTCCTCAGGCCAAGGTCCTGTGCTGTGTGCGTGCGCTGTCCAGGGGGGAGAGGAGCTCTTGGGCCTGCTTAAGCTGCCGGCGCCTTCGAGGGGCAGTGCCCTGCACCGGTCCCTGTGCACCAAGCAGGGCCGACAGCAACTGTTGCTGCTGCAGGAGCAGCAGCAGCGGCGGCAGCAGGAGCAGCAGCAGTGGCGGCAGCAGCAGCAGCAGCAGCAGGAGCAGCAGCAGCAGCAGCAGCAGCAGCAGCAGCAGCTTCAGCAGCAGCAGCTTCAGCGCAATGAGCAACAACAAGGCAGGGAGGAGGCCCTTCAATGGTGCTCACCACCCACCTTGCCCAGCTCGACCACCGCGATAGACGAGCAGAGCGTCCCCTGCACCCCCCCACTAGCCACACCCGTGCCTCCGCCCTGCTTGAAGCCCCTGACGCTGCATGACCGCTCCGGTAGGCCCCGCCAGCACCACCACGCCAAGCACCACCACGCCAAGCCGCCCCTCGCAGCAGCAGGCCCGGGGGGCGCCGCGCAGGTGCAGCAGCAGCCCCGCGCGCAGGAGCACCCGACCCCGCTGGAGGAGCAGCCCCCGCACCCGCAGCCGGAGGTGCCCTGCTGGACGGACCTGCCGCCTGAGATCGTCAGCCTGGTGTACCAAGCGCTGCCCAAGGAGTTCAGCGCCTGCCTGCCCCTCATGCAGACCTGCAAGGCCTTCCGTCAGGTGGGTTGCACCTTGCGCACAGGCTCGCAGCAGCATACGCGCGGCGCTGCCGTCCTCACTGGGGCGGCATGGTGCTTGGCCAATCCTCACTGGCGCGCGCATGACCCACTTGCTGGTGTGCACATCCCGTCTGTGTGCGTGCGTTTGTGAAGCGCAGCAGTCGTGCCGTCCTCCCTCAGCCACACTCACCCTGCCTCGGGGCCGCTCCTGGCCCTTGGCTTTGGTCAGGCCCTGCTTGAGGCACGCGCCTGCGCTGCTGCACCCAGCTGTGCACGCTCGGCTTAGTCACAGTCCCCCAGGCCGCCGCACCCAGCTGTGCACGCTCGGCTGAGTCACAGTCCCCCAGGCCGCCTCCCGGTGGTTGCCACACGTGCGCAGGTGGCTCTCAGCGACCACCAGGTCCTCATGCGTGTCTGGTTCAACCTGCCTGACGTGCGGCGCCCGCTCAAGCGCAGCCTGCCAGGGTGGGGGCGTGCGCAGGGCGCTGACTGCGCGCCACGTGAAGCCCGCGATGGCGCGGTCAGCAGCAGCGACAGTGCCGGGCCAGCGCGGTACATCCGTCCCCTGCTGCCCTTGCAAGCCGTGGAGGGACGGGCGTCGGCGGTCGCATCAGCCCCTGACCCCCTGGACGTGGCGTGCGAGCACCTACGGGGGGGGGGCAGCTACTTCAACCTGAGCACGTCTGCAGCCACAGATGCAAGGGGGAGCAAGCGAGTGACTGGAGGTGAGCTGCGCTGATGGAGTGGCGCGTGTCAGTGCAGGGCCGGCTGCTGCTGCTGCTCCTGCTGGAGTGCTCTGTCGCGGCCGCCCCAGCCGACCCTCCCACGCATGCGCCAGTCCTCCCAACACAGCGGGAGTGATTCCCCCACAGGGCCCTGAAAGTCCATGCCCACTGCCATCTTCTGGCTGCCGGCTAAGGGAAGACTGTGCGGTGCCCTGGGGTTGTGTGTGGGCGCTGAGGGCAAGAGCGTGGGCATGAGGGGGAATGGGAGTGTGGCGCCCAGTCATGCACCTGGTGTGGAGTGAGCATTGCATGACTGGCAGACCAAGTGCAGCCATCAGGCAGCACTGCCATCTGAAGGGCATGGCCCGCTTGTCATTGTCAGGGTCGGGTTCAGGGCCTAGGCTGAGGGTGTTAGGGGACGAGCCAAGGCTAGGGCAGTGCGAAGGCCCACAAATTCCAGACTGTGGGTCCTGGCACACCTCAGGCCCCATGCTTTGCTTGCCTGACTGGACATGACAGCGCCTGTTGAGCCAGGTGCCACAGCAGGGGGCACCACAAGGTTGGTGGTGTGCAGGCTGGACTTCATCGGGCTCCCCCCAATCCCTCCCTCTCCCGCATTGTGCGCCCTCCTGACTGCACGCGCTCGCCAACAGCAGCACCAGGGGCACTTGCCTCCCCACTTTGCTGCGCGCGCTGCTCACGTACCGGCTCACATGCGCGCCCCCGCCCCTGTCTTTCTGTGCAGGGCCCCAGTGGGCGCTGCACTCCGGCCTCGTGTGCCCCTCAGCGCACTGGGCCGGCATGGCATGCGTCCCCGCCCCTCTGGCGCGCGCCGCGCACTACGGGAACCCCTCGGCCTGTGGAGTCATGGCGCAGCTCCTGGAGGTGGGTCCCTCAGGCTACCGCACGGCATGCACACCGGCAGGCTCTGGAAGTGAGGCGCTGTACGGAGGCTTATGCTGCGCTATTGAGGGGTCATGGCACTGCGTTTTTGGCTCCACTGCGCGCGTGCAGGTAAACGGCCAAGACGACTGCGATGTTTTGTTGTACTGGAGGCGCAGCGCCAAGTATGGGGACGTGGAAGCCATGCTCAAGCTGGGGTTTGCCCTATACGAGGGCACCTGCGGTGAGTGCCCTGCACACGCTGCTGTGCATCAAGCTTGCCAAGACTTGTCCCCAACTTGGGAAAGGGGTGGGGGGGTGGGGGGGTCAAGGGGTGGGCTGGCACCAGCTGCCAGATTTGAAAAGTAGGTGTCTGGCAAACAGGTGGTGTTGGAGTAGCTGGTGCAGCATGGTAGGGGTTGGACTCGGGCAGGGACCTCGTGCAGGTGCAACCACCAAGACACGTGTCCCCCCCCCCCTGCGCAAACCTTGTGTCTGGAATTGTGACAGGCACCAGGTGATTGTGCACAAAAGAGCCGGCTGGGCCTTGACCACACCAGGGGCACACCCTGCAGGGCGGCGCAGGCCTGCTGGGGAGTGTGGGAGTCAAGGCCCTGTGGCCTCCTCTAAAATCAGCCTGCCGCAAGCACTGGCCAGCACCCTTCCCCACACCTGCACGCTGCTCGCAGGCTGTGTCGTGGATGTTGACGCCGCACACGCGTGGCTGAGCAAGGCGGTGCGCGTTCTGCTGGGCGGCCTCACCTCTCTGTCCCAGCTCAGCGTGGACCTGATTGACGGCACCCTCACCATCTCTGCCCAGGCCACGCCCGTCGTGGCCGCCGCAGCAGACAGGGCGGCCTCTGTCCGGCACATGGTGGGCCCTGCCACAGGGTACGCTGCTGGCTGCGACAGCGGCGACGGCAGCAGGGGGGGCAGCGGCGAAGGCCCTGCAAGCAGCGACGGCCCCCCAGATGGTGCAGCAGAAGGCGCCCCTGCTGCCTGGGCACAGGAGGCTTGGGTGCCTGCAGGGGGTGCCGCGCCCGTGCTGACGCAGGGCGGGCTGATCGTGCCCGGCCAGCCATACACAGGCACGCTGCTGCAGCTGCTGAAGGTGAGGGGCGCAAGCTGCGCGCAGGAGGGATGGCTGATGCGTCGTTGGGTGGCGCCTGGGAAGGAGGCGCGCTTGGTGACTGGGCTGCAACCAGGCAGCACTGCGGCTGCTGCACCATGGCATGTGGCAAGGCCTGTTAACCCTTCCTGCATGCTGTTGTCTGCTAGCGCTGAAAGAGTACTAATGCACGTCGCTGCCCCTGCCATTCATGCGCCGCCCGCCTGCTGGCCCCCGCTGTTGAGCCCCATTGCAGGCCTCTGAAGCGCAGACGCTTGCAAGACAACGGCTCATCCGTGTTTGCTTGCATGACAAGGGCTCAGCTACACTCGCTCGCATGATGACAGCTCATCTGCGTGTGGGTGACATGCGACAAGGTTCAGATTCGCTCTTGTACCCCTGTGTGTGTGCATGCTCTTGCAGGTCGGGGCCAGTATAGATCAGAGGGCCTTTGCGGCGGTCACAGCGGCCCAGGCAGCCTCCTCGGCATCACCAGCAACAACTGCAAGCAGGCGGCTCAGGCGTGCAGATAGCCAGGCAGAGGAGGGCATGGCAGAAGGCCAGCAACTTGATGTGCGCCGGGAGAGGGCGCAGGAGCTGGAGGAGGAGCAGCAGCGGCGGCGGCGGCAGCGAGAGGAGGCAGAGCTGGCAAGGAGGCGGCTGAAGCGGCTGGAGGGGCAGTGTGAGGTGAGAAGGAGGCAATATGAGGCAGTGAGACCTCAGCACCCTCAGCAGTGAGGAAAGAGAGCCACATTGCATCAACAGATTGTTGCGTGCACGGTACTGAACTGTTGCTTGCCATCATGCATCCCCTAGCAGGGCCCCCTCAAATGCTCACAACCAGCTGCTGGGACAGCCAGCTCCATTCCATGGGGGTCCCTCAGCTGCTCATCATGCTGGGCATGCACCGCAGGTTGCGCGCGTGGCTTGGCATGACCCGGCGCTTATGCCGCTCCTCGCCAGGGCTGCTGAGGTACTTATGTGCACCAGAGGGACTGCTTGCTAGTCTGCGCTGGGGCTGAGTGCAGGCTGAGTGCCTTTTTGAGCCGAGATGCTTGTGGTGCTGTCCAGATGAAGTGGGGCCACGCAGCGTTGACGGTGGCGTTTCATGGTAGATCTTCCTCCAGGCCGGCAATGGCAGCTCTGGACTGTGGAGTGCGAGCTGTGCCTCTGATCATAAGTATGCAGGGTTGTGACAAAATGCACAGGCTTCCGAATGCGGTATGCTTGCATGTATTCCTTGTGAATCTTCATCCTTTTGCGTCAATTTACTTGCGAGCTTGAGGCTGTCTTTTGTTGCAGTTGGTCCCAGGCTGACTAGCAAAGCTGAGGGTCTTCTGCTGGGGCGTGACACAAGGATCTAAATCTGGCCATCTTCTGCTTTACTTCCGCTTGCAGCTGCTTGCTTATATATACATGGACGGTGAGGCTGGCATCAAAGCGGACCAGATCCAAGCTTGTGTCTTGTTCAAGCTGGCGGCCTTAGCTGGTGAGTGCTGGGTTGCAGTCTGTGGGCCTCAGCTATTATCAGTCTCCATCAAAGCTTCATCTTTGTCCCAAATTGAGCAGGCAGACCAGCATGTATCCATGCTTCCTCCATGCAGGATCACGGGAGGCAGCAAGGGCTTTGGGTTGGATGTACTCAACTGGACAGTATGGCAGCTAAAGTTAAAGTTTGTGTACATATCATCCGTCTCTCAGTCCCTCTTGGGTCGCTGGGCCAGAGCTTGTACCTCGAGTGTGCGCGCCACAGGAGGCTCATTGGTTGGGCCATCGCATCCGAGCCTTTGTACAATACCTCTGCTTGACTATCTACTAGGCTCTGTGCATTATTACAAGTTGGTCTTCGGAAGAACCTTGGTTATTTGTCTGTAATTGCTGTCCAATCATGGAATGAAGGCCTGGTCACAAGATGAGGGTGAAGCGCAATTTAGGTTACAAGGTCTGCATGCTATGAAGCTCCACACTCATTCAATTCGCTATGCTTATTAACTTGTTAGTACCAGACATGCTCTTGAGAAAATCTATGTGACCTCTCATCATGAAGGTCTGGAATGGGGTACTGCCAATCACACTCCTGATCCTCATTGACTTCTTTTGTTTCTGTTTTGTGGTGGAGGGGTTAACTAACCAATCAGGAGAGGTCTGCTGGCTTGTCTGCCCGCAACCCTCCTGATCCTCACTGACCCCCCCTTTTCTTTCCTGGTGAAGGGGCTTTTCTTCCCAAGTGGCCCCTTTTCCTTAAATGATGTGAGGAGCTTTTTGCTGCTTGCGTAGTTTTTCCTTTTCTTTTCTTTTCTTTCTTGATGGTTCATACGGTGCCTAGGCCCTAGGTGGCCCCTTTTCCTTAATTCATGCAGGGTGTGATCTTACTGCCTATGTAGTTTTTTCTTTCCTTTTCTTCTACAAGTCTGTTATCAGTGCTTCGTCTCGCAACAAGCAGGCAGCAAGGGTGGCAGCTTGAGATGGGAGACCAAGTGCACACATGACTGGGCTGGCATATGCAAGAATAGGATAGGAAAGGTAACATAATTGTATCCGCTGAACGAGGGCAGCTTGGCTGAAGCCCGTGGCCTTCAACCAAGACCTAAACTAACAAGCAAGGCTGTGTTTGAGAAGGAGAAGAGAAGACGACGAAGAAGAAAAAGAAGAAGAAGCTTTATTTGCCAGAAGTAAAGTTACGGGTTTAGACCTTCAGCCAGATGGGTTGACTGCTGGGCTTTCTGGACACTGCCAGCCAGACAAAAATATCCATAGTCTCAGAAAGAAAAAGAAATGATTTGTATGTCTGCTTCAAGAGAAACAATTTCACATCTTCAGCTCCGATGTTGTCAAGTAAAAATCGCCAGAAGGAACACTGTTGTTTGGAAAAAGACTAATACCACGTTTAACCATTTGTTGTCTTCAAGTTGAAGACAAGATGCACAAAGGTAAAGCAAAACTTATGAGGATGAAGCATAATTCAAGTCACCTTTTTTCAAACCTCAGTAGGCTTACAAGGCAAGACAGGACCAAAACAACCGTATGCATGGTTACCCTTCGGAGGTCATGCGTCGGTTTGGTGGCTCCCTACCCAGCAGAATTTTCCTACCCAGCCTGTTTGAATTGCTAACACAACTGCCAGGTGCTCTGTCCAGGTTCGAAAAAATTGCTGCAGCAAAACAGAATGTGTTGTTGTCTCGTTCCGCAAATCGACTTAAAAGGGAGTCATCACCGCTTATTCGACAGAATTTAGTTGTCAAAATTTTAGCTCAGAGATCTGAGAGACATCCACAATGTACAGAGATCGTGATGGGCACCAGGCTTTTCCTGACCAACACTCGGAGCCCATGGTAATTCCTAAGCAAAAGGACCAGCGGCAGGAGACCGTCGGAGCTGCCCATCCTGCAAACGAGGAGCAGTGGGAGTATGGCCGTCACTACCCTCCCGTCCAGCCGCAAGGCCAGTTCTACCCTTTTGGTCAGATACCTCCACCCCCCTCTTATCCTTACCCCTCAAATTATGGACTATCTGAGGTGCCATATCCTCCATCCAGGCACCGTCCTCCTACTCTTATGGGCCTGCCGATGCCGTTTGGGATGCCCGAAGAGGTTGGCGGTGTGTGTGTGTGTGTTTGTCATGCAGCAACCCCTCCTTTGGATCTGAGACACAATGCATGCTTGCATGTGCTTTACCAGAGGGACACACTCCAAAACTTATGGCTGTGTTCATTTCAGCAGGTCGTGAGCGTGGCGGCACCATCTGCGGCTCAATCCTCTTCCTCCTCGTGAGTGGAGCCTTGCTGGATTCAGCAGCAGCAGCTCCACTTTTCTTGTTCCATAAGCTTATGCACAGACTCTGATTCAAGCTCGCACGTGGGCTACAGCTGTCTGCACTCTTCGCACTCAGGCATGCACACAGAGCAAAGGATGTTCAAGTTAGAGTCCAGAACATTGGTTGCAGCACTCTCACAAGTAGCCATGCCAAGCTGCTGCAGCTTGTACTAGCAGTGCTTGCAGCTCATACATTTTGCATGTATTTTGCATGCTGCAGCCAAAATGTGCTCAGTTGGTTGGAGTTGGTAGATGAAAAACCAGCCTGTTGATGAAAAATGCAGCTGCCCCTGTATCTAGAACACATTTGTCCATCTATAATATAGATTCTATATGTTTTGGTAATGTCAGGAGGCCACTTTGCTTGCAGCAGACTCTCAGCCTGCCAGTAACTTGCAACTTTACCTGACCAGACGGGCTAAGTTTGGCATCCAGGACTAATCCCGCCTATCAATAAGACTTTCTGTGCAAATGTTAAAGACTGTTTACCTAGACATCGTCTGCAGGCTGAGTTTACCCAAGTTATTCTGAATTGCAGGATTAAATTTATATTCACGCCAGCCATACGTGTAAGCTAACAAATGCACACCATATACTGAATCTGAAACCCCACGGCCCTTCAAACTTTGCAGGGATGCTGTTTCCCTCCGCTCTGGACTGTTGGGTCATGTCTCCCACTTTGTTTTCCCGGAAAGAAAGTCAGGTGTGCCTTTAAGCTTGTGGCATGGTTGCTGCTTCTGTGATGCACGCATGCCACATGTTAATTGTACCAGCCTTTGTGCAACAGGGCCACATTGTAGGAGCAACAAATCAATGGTTTTTCATCACATTAGCGCTTGTTTTTGTGGCAGGTACATTGCCCTGGCGAACGCAGCTGCTCTCATTGTCTTGCTTCTTCTGATCATCATCCTCCCTGCATCCTTTGCTGGAAGGCAAAATCGCCAAGACAGGAGTCCGGGAAGGGATGAGCAGGGGAGTGAACCTGAACAAGGAGGATGATCCAAGCATGCCTTTTTTGCTTGCTCTGAAGTTGTGTGTGTGAAAGAGCCTTGCTCTTAGCAGAGAAAAAACTTGCGGTCTCCACCTATTGTGTCTGTGGCCTCAACGTTTTGCTGACAGCTGACCAATAGGATTGCTAACCGCAAAACAGTACATTTTGGTTAGGTTAAGAGCAAAAACAAAGAGGCAGAAAATGTGCAAACATGCATCTGCTGTTGACTGATGGAAATGTGCATGTCACTAGGTACATGTGTACACACCGTTGCCATGCTGAAAAGTTTGATTATAGCTGCGCAGCCACAGGCGCATGTACAGTAGCACAGGCGACCTGGCCCTTCTGCCAAGGTGTCACAGCATGCTTCATTTCTTGTGCGCTTAATACTGTAATTCTCATTAGGCCAACCATCTGGGTGCCCCACGTACTATTCGACGCTGGTGTCACGCGTACCAAGTTCTTGGTGCACCCTCCCACCCTGACTACAGAGTTAAAGTAGTTTAAATCTGTCGACTAAGTACTTGTCTAAGTTTGATGATTTCCGCTTAGTTGAATTACCTTGGATTAAAAGCTGCATTTGCTTAGTCTTCGTATTCTCTCGACTTTGAATGTAGCAATGGAGTTCCCAGGCTCACTGGACTATTGTCAAAATGCCTAATTACGCATCTTCGACCGAGCAGCTTAGTCGCAGAATTCTAAACGGCAATTGGTGATGCAATGGCGTGCAATCGAACTAAATATAGTTGTCAATTTGGAACCTAAAAGGACAGGAAAATTCGATAAGGAATGCAGCCGTATCCCCCAGTCCCCCATGAAGGCAAAGGCAGCCCCAGTGGTGCACGTGCACCAACCGGCGAGCATAAACCGCCCTACCCGGGATGGCCCCAGGAATCATGGCCGGCTGGAGAGCCTGCAGGTTATGGGTCACAGCCCCATGTGCAGCCTCAGCACACAGTGTTAGGCATCCCCGTTCCTCAGACCATGACCAACCTGGCCGGCAGCAACTCGAATGGTGGGTGCTCCTTGCTATTCCTTCCATTGAAAATAATGGACCCCACTTTTTATCAAAGGGATCTATTGTTTTTGGCGGTGTGTCTGGTGACGTGTGTGCTTCCTTGATCATACTGATCTGAAAGACGAGCAAAGCACACATCGGAATGGAAGTTGACTTTGCAGCAATGTTATCTCGATGACATGTGGACTGCTCAGTAGCTTCAACACAAACCATTTTCAAAAAGGAGGGTGGACCACGTTTGGCAATGAATCGCGTATGCACGTGCACAAGCAATTCAATGGCAATTGTACAGTGTGGTCTCCAAAAAGGCTTGCCTTTGGTAGAACATACAATATGCCAGGTGACCAACCTCGTGGGATAAGGTAAGCTGCAAGCTTAAAGCCAGAGTCTAAAGCTGCAAGCTAACCCGGTCATGGCATCTCACCCACCCACAGATCCAAACAGGGAAAGAGTGGGCGCTCTTTGTGGGGGGGCCGTGTTCTTTTTGGGCTGCTGCTTTCCTCCCTTGTGGCTTTTGGGGGCCTGCCTGCCCATCTGCTTTCCAGGCAGCACCGTGAGGTAAGGTATTGCCAAGGACTGGCATTTATAAGAGTTTGAATCAATTCAAATTGAGTGCCCTCTGGACACCAGGTGACCTTTACATTAGCTAACGTTTAAAAAGACTTTAGGAACTGTTGGCAATCCTGTTGTATCATGAACATGTTTGTACTGAAGTATCGTGCACATCTTTTATCCATAGCTTTGTTAAACAAGCTTTCCTACATATGGAGTCACTTGTACTGGTCAATCAAACAATTACCACACAGGTGGATATCCATCGCAAGTGCGGTCGCTTTCCTTATAGCAGCAATTGTTGTCATCGTCTTGCCCTCCATTTTTGTTGGTGGAGGGCGCAGCCTTTAACACAGGCTTGACGCTTTTTGCCAGGATCTGACAGCATATATTGGTATTGCCTTGCTACATTGCCATGTGTGCACCCTGTCGGTTGCTTACTTAGAATGAGAATCTCTTTAGATACTTTACCACCTGATCTAGACTATCTTGCCACGTGTACATTGGGGCTTCTTTTCTGTTTTAGTACAGGTCGTGTATGCGCGTGCCTTTTTATAGTGGAATTTTATTTAGGACTTCGAAGGAGTACTTTCGTTGGAAAGTTGTGCTTTGTTTGAATTGAGATCAACTGAATCCCATTTGAATCAGATGGGAATCAAGTGGTTACTTGAATCAAGTCAAACCAGCATTGAATGCCCCCTGAATCAGATGGCCCATTTGGTTCAAGAGGCTTATTATCTGAATGGATCTTGAATGAATTGTAAGTTATCAACTTGTAATTTACATGACCTTCGAATGGTATGGTTTTCAGTTATGGCCAGCTCAGTAACAGGCTGTCTGAAGTGCTTCTGGCCTGGTTTAAATTCATGAGTGTTTATACTGAACATTGTCAAGCGTCTTGCAGAGGCCACAGGTTGACTTAATACTTGCTCAGCTGCCCACGTTTGGCAGATACAGCTATGTAACCTAAGCTAAGCTCACCTGAATACGATAACGACTAGGTGCACTCTTGAAAAATCCAGTTGCTCTCAAGGTCTTGGTCTGGAGCAGGGCTCTGCTTGTCACCCTTCAGATTCTGACTAGTTTTTCCTTTTCCCTGGTGGAGGAGACTCACAGCTCTTTGGGTCAGTGTGTCTTCTTTCCCTTGATTGATGTGGGGAGTGGTTTCACTGCCTACGTAGTTTTTCTGAATTATTTGCCTGCATGCACCCCTCTGATAGTGGTGTCATGCAAACTCATTTTGGTGAGAGTTACATCACAGAGCTTCATGGAAGGCATAGCAGGATCTAAGAAGCAACGTCTGCAAAAACAACATTTCACTGTCTAACGCTTTAGGAAAAGCGAGCATCGTTGCTCACAGCACAAACTGGGGCTGCTTCACATCATGAAATGATTTGGAACTTCTCATCTCCTTGCCAGGTAGCATTCTCTATCACATGTACTGTGAATATGACCTCAGTAGGTCAGGTCAAGTGTCAGAGCCTAATATTTCCTGGAGCACAAATGACATGGTCAGCTCTTTTGCCGTCCTTCTCTGGCCGAGGGCATTTTGAACTCCTCATTCGCTGTAGTACCTCCTGCCTTTTTGGTGTTTAATCCTCGTCCCCCCGCACGGCGACGCCTGCAAGAAAAGCATCGCACCCAATTAGAATTGCATATGGCCTCTCTTGCTGGACAACATTTCGAGTTTGAAACCCTGATGAACTCAGGTACACAACCAGACGCTGGACAAAATGTAGAGTGAGCAGCCCTGGTAATATCGGGTACTCACCTTTGCCAAAGGCTTGGGCGAGCCTGTTGCATTAAGTACTTTCCTTCACAACTCCAATAGAATGAGGCTGATCACTATGACTACATGCAACTGTGCTCTGTTTCTTGAGCCAGCCTCTCCATCCCTCAAATTTCCTTTTGTCACAGTGAGGAGGAGGGGGCAGTGCAACAATTCATTCCTGCAGCAAGTGTAGTGCAGTGCGCAAGAGCCTCCCCTGTATGGACTTTCATGACAAGTCCAGGCCATTGGCCAGGCACAAGCGTACCCCCCACCTGATCTCTGCCTGTCTTTCAGCCTCACGCTTTAGCCCCGCCAACCGACGGCGTGCATTTCCCTCCAGGTCGTCATAGTCAATAGCCCCCAGCTGGCTGTCAGCCTGTGCATCCGACCATTGAATCAACAAATGCATGTGACCATTGAATCAGCAATTGGCCTTACGCAGGGAACTTCAAGACCATGGAAGCTCCTGACCAGTCCTCACTGCCGTGCTTTTGAGGCACTTCTTCCAGTAAAAGCTCCCCTAGTTGACATTGCTTAAAGAAGGCATTGCCCATCAGTCCGCTTCGGCAGCATCACGCAGCCGGTGCAGGAGTTCCTTGATTTGCACGCTGCAGCAACATGGTAAAGCAGCATGAGCAGTCTGAACCATCATCAGGGAATCACTTAAAGGAAAGTAGGCGCAGTGCATCCTACCTAAGGGAACTCACAAATGGACATGTTGCACACGCAGAGGGAGATGTCGCACGAGCGCGCACACACACACACTTCTCCGCCCCTCAGTTTTGAACTCTGTCACAAATGCACAGATGCAGCCGCCAATGCACCACTGCTCACGTATCCACGCGCATCTACACAAACAGTCCAGATGCCCTCTCCCACCTGCACCGACGCCCAGCTGCTGAACTCCGTCACCAGCAGCTCCGTTTTGCCATTGGGTAGTGTGCTTGTGCACAAGCCGCGCAGGACCGCCGGGTCCGCCCGCTTCTTCTCGGGCGAGCCGATGATCAGGCCATGCACACGCAGGCTCAGCTTGTCTTTGGCGCCACTCAGCTTCCGCATGACCTCAGACCCAGGCTGGCGCAGCTCACCGTCTACAAGCACGTGTCAGGGTGGCAGGGTGAGCCCCCATTGCGGCTGAAATAAAACCGTAACACAGGATGGACAGATCCAATGAGCAGTCCTCGGAAGGCTGTCCGCACGCATCCTTGAGCCTTGATGAAGGGCATGTGCGGTGCTGCCAAACAGAAGGAGCAGACGCATGTGCACGATAATCGCGCCAACCAGGTAGCATTGGCGCTTAGAAGATAGGTTTTGGTGCGTAACTCGTTGCGCAGCAATTAGGATTTCACCAGACACAAAGAGGATGTCAGGATGGGCCAACTTTGCATCTAATGAGCAACCCAGCACCTAACTAACCTCTAACACTGAAGAAGGCGATCAAAGGTCATACCTGATACAAGAAGGATGTCGGAGTTAGCCCACTTTGCATCTGACAAGCGATCTAAGCAGCGCCGTACAGGCTCATTGAAGTCTGATCCGCCATTGAACACCTACAGGGTGGGCACACTGGCCTGAACTCAGCAACAGCCCCAGCAGTGCCATGAAACATGCTGCAGTAGCGCATGCTTACATGCAGTAACACTGATAACTCGCCACAGCAGTTGGACATCTGCATGCTTCCATCCACAGCCATTAGACATAAACACAGGCTTCCAGTGGATCAGGGAGGCCACGCCAACAGCAACCTGGCAGCCAGCCTACCTGCTGTTTTAAGAGCTGTCATAGTTTCATGAGATGTTTATAATCATGATGATGTTTTAGATTATTGCACCTTACAATATGTCTGAGCTTGACTAAGTTTGCTCCTGCCCCTGCGCAGGCGCTGAGAAAAATGCGCTGAAGAAAGCACATGTGTCGGATAGACCAATACCTTGGATGTTAGCAATTTTATCCTGCCTGTCACTCTTCTCCCCAAGAGAGGTGGCAAAGCGCTGTCAAGCTACTGATGGATAATGATTATTACGCTGGTAAGTTGGGGCCGACACCCTCCAAAGCCAGCAAAAAGAGCCTTGAAGGGTAAACATGGAAGCTGATCAGCGCACTTCATGTGGACGCCCACTTATGCGTACACTGAGCAAAACGGGTCTGCTTCAAACATGCATGCAAGAATTTCAAGTGGCACCTTTCTTGCAGCATGCACACCTTTCCAATCCGCCCAATTACCTAGCTGAACCTGTCTGGACGTTCAAGTTAAAGCACTAATGTGCTGGACGTGAAGCACTTATGTGTGGCAATGCTCACCGTCTCAATGAAATCCAGCAGGTTATTCACGCTCTTCATGTCAGCGTTGAGCTCCAACTCACGGACCTGAGTACGTCAATTTTGTGCACGAGCTATTTACAGAGTTGCAGGGAAGCCAGCATGCAGAGCACCTGCTGCATGGAAAAGCACTACACCCATGTGCACGTGGTACTCTACACTGCAGGCAGGTGGAGCAAAGGCTTAGAAAGCAAAGGTCGCATGAAACGCAAGCACACACAAGCACACACCAGCCGAGCACGCCACACCAGCTGGCGCCTGTGAGCACAGACAGGACTTTGGAGGCCTTCACTACATGGCATACAAGTCGCATCAGACTAGGACGTCTCACTTACCCCATGCACACTGACCACACAGCAGCACGCCAACACATGTATGCACGCAAACGCTCCCCCAAACCCAGGCCCCCCTCCCACGCACCTCAGACGGGCCCGAGAACGCAAACACATAGCAGTCACGCTCCTGCTCGCGCGCTGCGCGCATGCATTCCAGGGCCAGCGCCTTGGCCACCGTCTCTCGCGCACCCCGCATGGACCCGCTGGTGTCCACGCACAGCAGAATGGGCCCCCTGTCTGCGGTGGGGCGCACCTGCGCACCGGCAGTGCTAGTGTTGTGGCCTGCTTGCCTGTTTGTGCGCGCATGCATGCTTTGTGGCGGAACACACGGGGGGATGGGCCCACACTGCGGCTGCCACCCTTTTGGCTTTTGTGGGCATCCCCACGTCCTACGCTGCGCGCCTCCCCATGCAGGCTTTGTAGTGGCAGCTGTTGTGCGCTGATGCCCACGCGCCGCGCCTGGCCGCACCTCTCTGCGGTCGTGGGAGATGCGCGTGGGGAACTCGCTCCAGCCGTCCCGCTCGTACGACTGCAGTGCCTTCTCTGCCAGCCGCGCATAGAACAGCAGCTTTGAAGAGCGCACCTGCGGCGTCAGATATGGCAGACAAGCAGCGCACTGGCGGGGAGGGGGGGGGAGAGCCTGTGGCACAGGGGATGCTGCGCGGCCCAAGGACACACACGACAAGCCCAAGGACACACACACACGACAAGCCCAAGGACAGACACACACGACAAGCCCAAGGACACACACGACAAGCCCAAGGGCACACATGACAAGCCCAAGGACAGACACACATGACAAGCCCAAGGACAGACACACACGACAAGCCCAAGGACATGCACAACAAGCCCAAGGACACACACGACAAGCCCAAGGACACATACGACACGCCCAAGCGTGGCGCGCCTGCCAAAGCCTGCCTGCTGGTGCGAGATGCGGCATGGCTTTATGTGGCAAGCAAGCACCCAAATTGCAGCCTATGAAGTCGCAGGCGCGGTGATTGTGGCCTCTGGAGCCTCTTATGTTCACGCCCTCCCACCCTTCTGTCCCAGGTGTGGTAGCAAGTGTGGAAAAAGAACCCCTTATGTTCACGATGTGCCCACCCCCCCACCGTTCTGCCCCGGGATAAGTGTGCAGCCTCGGCTGGCAGCATGCGCGAGATGTCGTCGCTGCGCGTCAGGCCCCTCGTCTCTTGGGCCTCCAGGACGGTGCGCAGTAAGCCTGCGACGTGCACACGCACGCGTGGACGGGTGCGTGTGCGCGCTTGCATCATCACAGTGCACTGCAAGCCTGCGATGAGCGCGTGCGTGCGTGCGTGCGTGCGTGCGTGCGTGGTTGTGTGTTTGCATGTACTGACAGGTCAACACTCAATTTGCCTTGCCCAGCCAGCCATCATTAATTGCACCCGCCTCTGGTTGCGCACGCAGCGCAGCCTCCTGCTGATCTTAAACGTGCTGTGTCCCTGCCACTGACTGCACACGCAAAACGACCTGGCTCTGATCGTGCACGCAGCACAGCCTGCCGCCGCTTGCGCACGTGCTGCGTCCTCCTGCTCATTGCGCATGCTGTCCAGCCTGCCGACAGCCACGCACGCACCGTGCAGCGACTCACCCTGCTTGCCGCTCATGCCCAGGCAGCTCACCCTGGCCGTGCAGGCCGCTCATGCCCAGGCCGCTCACCCTGCTTGCCGCTCATGTCCAGGTACTGGATGGGGGCCCTGCGCAGGGGCCCCCACCCCCCGCCGCGCCCCAGCGAGCGGACCAGGTCCCGCAGCTCCCTAAGATCCTCCAGCTTTGCACGCAGCGCGTCCAAGGAGTTCCAGCCGGCCCGCTTCCAAATGGAGCCCTGCCATGAGGAGTGCGCGTGCATGTGTGCGTGTGTGTGTGTGTGGGTGTGTGAGCGCATGAGTGCATGCTTTGGTGCTGGTGCCGCTCATATGCTACTGCGTCAAGCCCCTTGCTTGAACGGAGCCCTTCCCTGCGAGTGTGAACCCCCTGTGTGAACCACATACTTGGACTGTACTGTAAACTGTAAGCCCCTTGCCTGGACAGAGCCCCTCCCCATGAGTGTGAGCCCCCTGTGTGGACCCCCATGCTTGGACTGTGTACTGTGTGAAGCCCCTTGCCTGGATGGAGCCCTTCCCCACGAGTGTGAGCTCCTCCTGTGCGAACCCTATGCTTGGACTGTGTTCTGTAATGGGTAAGCCCCTTGCCTGAATAGAGCCCTTCCCCACAAGTGTGAGCCCCTCCTGTGTGGATACCTATGCAAAGACTGTGCAGTGTGAAACCCCTTGCCTGGATGGAGCCCCTCCCTACGAGTGTGCAGCTGTGCTGGCTGCAATCCATGTGGTAAATGGTGCGGCGCAGCAGAGGCTCTGCTTGGACTGTAATGGAATGCGTACTCAAGAGCGCGTCAGTGTGCCCCGTTTTGTGGCACTGTGCTTGGCTTTTCTCAAATGGGGGCCCAAAGATTGCCAGGACAGGTGCAACGCAGGGTGCATGATCAGTCAGGCGGCTGAAGGTGCAACGCAAGGGGATCAGTAGCTCAAGTACAATGCGCTCCAGCAGGCTACGTTGCTCCGTACACTTGAGGCACGATGCACTGTGCTTGGCACAAATGAGTAAACGAGGCCCTTTGCCAGTGCAGACTAAGCAGAGCATGACTTGGCTTATCCCATGCAGGCATTGGGAGAACAAAGGCAGGCATTGGGAGAACAAAGGCTTATCCCATGCAGGCATTGGGAGAACAAAGGCAGGCATTGGGAGAACAAAGGCAGGCATTGGGAGAACAAAGGCAGGCATTGGGAGAACAAAGGCTTATCCCATGCAGGCATTGGGAGAACAAAGGCAGGCATTGAGAGAACAAAGGCAGGCATTGGGAGAACAAAGGCAGGCATTGGGAGAACAAAGGCAGGATGGAGCTTTCCAGAAAGTGATGCAGGGCTGACAGTGACATGCGGGCCCCTCCCTTTTACTCAGACATCAAGGTAAGGAGACCCATGTGAGTGATTGTGTGTGCACATGCAAAATGCGCATGTTTTGTGTGTAAGTGTGTGAGTGTGTGTATGCAGCTGCTTGTGCATCTGCCCTACACAACAATGCGCATGCACTTAAGCATGTGTGTGTACAACCGTGCACGCCCTTCATTTGACCCACACTAAAGGCTTGCCGCTCATCACCAGCCCTAAACCCACAACAGGGTCCTACTCCTTCACGCACTACCAAGCCAAAACTAGCCCTACCCAGGGCATGTGTGCCGCTGCGAGTGCTCCTGTTATCGCCCTTCATCAGGTGCACTCCACAGCTGGCCCCGTCCACCACCCACCGTCAAGTCGAAGCCAGCCCCACCCAGCAGCATCTCCAGCCCTTCAAACGCGCGCCCCGCCTTCTGCAGCGCCTGCAACGGCGCCTGCCACCTGCAGCGCCACCAACATGTAGAGCAGCACCATGGGATCGAAGATTCAACAGGTCTGCAAATACGACGCACAGCATTGTCATGCTGGGCCGGGCGATCAACCTGCCAGTGCGACAAACCAGATAGCTCTGCGCCGACGCTCAGTAACCACGCAGGCGGCAGGTGCCTGAGCAGTCCAGCTGCACAACACTTGCTCTCATCACCTCACCCCTCATCTGCGGGCACGGGTCTCCAGGAAACAGCGCTCGCTGGGATGCAATCCGTGCCCCCCTGCATCATGCATTGTGAATGCTGCCCTGCAAAAGGGCCCAGACCTCGCTCATTGAGCCTCATCAGTGGGGCTAATCAACAATACAGCTGTGCCCAGCATTTTCCAGACTGCCACTTTGTTGGGGTTTTGTGGCCTGCAGCTCTCCTTGAGAGCATGCGCATAACAGACACTTAACAGCATTGAGAAGCTGTAGCCGCACTCCTGCACCTTACCCACAGCCAAAACCTGCCGCCCAGTGTACAGATCAGTGTGCATCAAACTCCCCAGTGGTCACCCTAACTTCAACATGTCTGCCCAAGGCCACACACTCCCTGGCCATCACCCTAACTTCAACATGTCTGCCCAAGGCCACTCACTCCCTGGCGATCACCCTAACCTCAACATGTCTGCCCAAGGCCACTCACTCCCTGGCGATCACCCTTACTTCAACATGTCTGCCCAAGGTAACTCACATGTTTGATCACATTTGTCTGCTCAAGGCTATTCACATGTCTGCCCAAGGACACTCACTTGCCGTACAGCTCACGAGCAAGCTCCACCGCGATGCGCTTCTCTGGAGCCAGGGCAGCGTTGGCGGCCGCCCGCTTCTTGCGCGCATCCTCAAGCTGCTTCCGCGCAGCCATTTCTTCTGTCTGGAATGTGTGTGGGTATGTGTGTGTACATGTGTATGCTTAAAATGCGGAAGACAACAAGGAGGGGAAGGGGGCGGAATGCATGGTCTTAAGACAAGCCAAACTGCTGGCCATCCTCCGGGAAGGAGCATAAGTTCAGCCAACCTTGAAATGGAAGAGAGGCGCCACTATCTTTAAGAAATCACAGTCAAGCATACACTTAAACCTAGACAGATTGACACTTGAAGAATTGCTCAATTCAGGGAGGCAGAATCCCTGAGCTCACACGCAATATGGCCACCCATCAGCAGGCTCTGACCACCGGCTGCCTCACCACTTTCTGGATGGCCGTGGACGCCTGCCCCCCCCTTTCTGCTCTGCGTTGTGCCTCCTCCTCTGCTAGTTGCCTGGCTGTCTTGGCGCGCTTGCCATCCGAGTCCACCTCCACAGCGTCATCCAGCTCATCCTGGCAACACCACAGGAACGCAGGTGGGCAAACGCAGCAGTGGGTAAGCTCGTAAGCGGATTGCGCATGCACATGCCCCCTGGCTGGCAATGAGGTGTTGGCAACAATGGGCAAGCCTGTTGCACCCGTACGTGGAGTGCCCGGAAATCCAGGTAGAAGGATTGCACTTCAAATCGTGCTGATGATAGCATCAAGCACCAGTTTTGAGGGAGCAGCCCTTGTCTGGAAGTGGGTGAAGAGTGACATTGGCCAAGAGGGAAACACAGACAGACACGCATCTGGAGCACACACACCCAAGACCCCTCTCTCACCTCTTCCCCTGCCAGGGTTTTGTGGTAGCGCACAGATACCTCCAGGAGGCTCTTTAAAAAAGCGTCTTGCACAGCAGGGTACTTCCGAGCAAAGTGGGCGACGTTTAGCTTGGCAAATATCCTGTGCGCAAGCAATGGATTTGAGAGGCAGCCGGAACAATTGACAGTGGCACAAGATGATGATCTTGGGTGGCTTGTCAAACTCCAGAGCTTCAGCATCTTTGCAACACCCCTCTAGAGCCCAAGAGGGTTGACTTTTGTGAGGTTCGTCTAGAACACTATGTTCAAAGCTGCAGAATGTAACTTATAAAAGCCAGGGCACTGCTTTGCACACCCCACGATTTCCAGCACCAGTCCTACACTGATGCCTCTTTGTCTCCCTTCAGGTCAGCCACAGAGTGGAGCTGGCTGAAGCATGCCGCAGAGCAGGGACTGGGTTCCATGCAAAGCTCATGCCTGTGCGTTAGCAAGGATGGCCTGTGCCATGCAGTGCCATGCTCGCACACCTGATCATGAGCGTGTGCAAGGGCTCCTCCGGCCACTTGAGGTCTGACACCTGCCGCCCAGCAGCAAAGTCCTCCACGCCCTCGTCAATGATCTGCTGCAAGCAGATCTCATCGGGCAGCAGGCCCTTGTTCAAGGCTACCTGCCAGGCCATCAGGCCACGCGCCGTCTCCTGTGTGGTGCACATACATGCAAAGCGCTGCCTCCTGTGTGGTGCACACACGCAAAGCGTGCCAGGGAGCAGAGGCCCTCCTTTGTTCAAAGCAACGTGTCAGTCCATCAGGCCCCATGCCACCTTGCTTGTCGGGCATGCTGCCATTAGTCTGTAGCTAAAGGACCCAGACACATGCTGAAGGACCTTTTCTGATCTCAGAACAGCTTGAGGGCTCAAGGACTTAGCACCTCGGGCTGATCTGGGCTCAAGAGCCAAGGGTGATGCCTTACAAAAAGGTGGCTGGTATGCTGGGAGGCCAGTGGCCGCTTGTTCATTGCGCTTCACCTAGAGTATGCTGGAGTATGTTCCAATCTGGGATCCACTGGCACAGCTCTTGGGTCCAGATCTGCCGGCAGTCAAGATCTATGTTGCAAGAGCCGCTGAACGCGACCACTGGTGGACAAAATGAGAAGTGCAGGCGCAAAGTCATGCTTGGCGGCAGTTGCATCTGAAGAGATGTGCTCATGCCTACATGAATACAAGATGCAGTACGTGAGAGGACATGCATGCCTGTGCCAAAGTGAGGGTTGGCCTTCGTTTTTTAATGCATGCTTGTCATCCATGTCCGGAGGCTGTCTGGGTTTAAGGCAACCTACCTTGATAGCCACACTGGAATCACCACCTGTTTGCCTGGAGCGAATGTGGGCGAGCCGCAGGAGCCATGGCCTGAGAAGGAAGAAGAGAGCAGGCGGCAGCGGCAGTGTTCCTAAGTTGATTACCAACAATGGTTAACCATTGTGCCTGCCAATTAGTTTTCTGCGCATCAGCCTTGCATCTCTGAGGATGTGAGCCATAAAAATTGCAACCTGGTAGGCTTGAGTTGACCTAGAGAAGGTTGGTGGTACCACCTTTTGATGCATTATGTCATGGCATTATGTGTACTTTGCACCAGGTTACGATGCACCTGAAAGCTAGTTTGTCAAGTTGTGATCGGAGCGCCTTGTGACACCCCACAAGTGTGGGACAAAGTGAATTGTTTGTCTGAGATAAGCACTACTTTGGCCTTATTCAAATGAGCTCCATCTGACTAACAAGTCCCCAAGTGGTGGAGTAGAAAAGTTGCTTGCTCATTGCAGTATTCAGTAAGGGCGCCAATGCCAAGTGGAACATAAACCTTAATTCAATGGTACTTCTTGATCAAACAACAGACCCGAAGGTTAGGGCAATAACCTTTGTCAAAAAGTGTGTGCCTGTGTGAATGGTGCACGTGCATGTGCAAGCTTGCGTGCATGCATGCATTTGTGTGACTTAAGTGCGGGTGTACGTGCGTACGTCCGTGTGCGTATGCATGTGCATGTGTGTGTTTGTGTGTGCATGCGCTCGTGTGTGTGTGTGTGTGTGTGTGTGTGTGCGCGCATGTGCATGTGTGTGCGTGTGCGTATGTGTTCTGTGTACGTTTGCGCTGGGTTTGTGCTTTATGTGTGTATGTGCTATGTGTGTGCGCGTGTGTGCGCACATGCGTCAATGTTTGTGTGAATATTTGCAGGAATATTTGTTTATGTGTGTGCATATGCGTGTGCGTGTGTGCGTGCGTGCGAGCGTTGTGTGTGTGTGTCGTGCGTTTATGTGTGTTTGTGCGTGTGCGCTACGTGTGGGCTGCATGTGGGCTGCGTGTGGGCTCGTGTGTGCCTGTGTGTGTGCCTGTGTGCGTGCCTGTGTGTGCACGCGTGCGCGTGTGCGCGTGTGTGCGTGTGTGTGCGTGTACGTGTGTGCGTGTGTGTGCGTGTGTGTGCGCGTGTGTGTGTGTGCCTGTGTGTGTGTGTGTGCCTGTGTGTGCACGCGTGCGCGTGTGCGCGTGTGTGTGCGTGTGCATGCGTGCGCGTGTGCGCTTGTGTGTGCGTGTGCACGCGTGCGCGTGTGCGCGTGTGTGTGCGTGTGCGTGCGTGCGTGTGCGTGTGTGT
>LKMJ01000458.1_pt1 | contig 31070 bp, 38 predicted proteins | sample 643391 | NCBI WGS metagenome assembly LKMJ01 (sample SAMN04112250, study PRJNA286221) | soda lake metagenome | biome: soda lake; feature: Kulunda Steppe; material: water; isolation source: sample PL-Br10 brine of Picturesque Lake | place: Russia: Kulunda steppe | collected 2010-07 | reverse complement strand
TGGGTCCCCAACTGCCCCCCCAGCTACCTATAACCACCCCTATACGTTCTTACATGTACATATATATATATTCAAAATGCCTAGAGAGAAGGGGAAGGAGTGGAATCATGTCAGGGTCATTGAGCTGAAAGACAAGCGAACCAGCACAAGGTGGAGTGCAAGTACTGCAAGCATGTCTTTGTAGATGGTGCTTCCCGCATCAGGGAGCACTTCCTGCACATTAATCCAGCTTGTGGTGTAGCAAAGTGCACAGCAGACAAGGCAGTCCTGCAGCCTGTCCTGAATGAAATGAGGGCCATCGATGCTCAGAACAAGGCAGCAGCAGCAGCAGCAGCAGGAGCAGCAGCAGCGCAGCGCCAGCTCGACAGGAGTTCAGCAGCAAATGCGAGCAGAATTGGAGTAACTTTTCCTTCGTTAACAGCGACAGCCGTAACTGCTTGACCACATCGCGCGCATGCAAGCCGGTGTGGCCGTACAGCAACCTGCGCTTGGCTGAGCGCACCCGGTCCCTGGAGCAGGGGCCTCAGGCACAAGCATGGGAAGTCTTCAGGGACGATGAGGAGCGCCAGGGCAGTGATGCAGACGACAGAAGCAGCGATGAGGAGTAAATAAGAAATAGACAGTTTAAAACTTCCTTATTTCTCTTAATTTGCTTACGCTAAGTAAGGTCACCGAGAGGAAATGAGCAGGAACGAAGGAAAGGCCGGCGGGGGGGGGTCCGCATTTGAACCCGCATTTGAAACCGGGTATTTTCAATTCGCAAATTATAGTCTTATTTTTCAATGCATAAGATGCGATAAAATATGCATGACCCAACCCTGTCTGGAACCAATTTGTCAGGCACATATGCCCGCCTGCGCTCAGCAATTCCACACTCCATGAGCTTCTTGGCAAATTTTCATTTTTCATTGCTTGCTCCTCAAGGTCAGTATGTATCCGTGGGATCTTCCTGCATGTTAAGTTGGTAATATGGTAACCATATATGGTAATATATGGTGTGATAACCATACTGAACAGTGTCTACACCTTGTCCAGCAAATGCTGACCATGCTTGAAACAATGACTGCTTTAGGGGAGCTTGGCATCCAAGCCCCTGATTGTGCACAGGATCAGATGGGGCATGCTATCCACTCTGTACACCTGCATGCGGCAAGCCAACAACAAAGACTGCGCCACTACCTTGCTGCTGCAGCTGCCCGCTGCAGGTGCTTTGCAGGCCAAAGCCCTGAGGTAGCACCAGCACAAATGTTGCTATGTGCTTGGTTTGATTCAACTTTGCAGGACCAGCTGGAAATTGACAGGCTTGACCAAGGATGCCTCTTCGGGTCAATACACACTAAGGTGCTGAAAGCGCCTCAGATATTCCTGCCTTGAGGAGATTGGCTGCAGGCCAGCAGGTGTTGCATTCGCTACGCCCTTAATGGTACCAAAATTAGGTTGTCCAGGGTAATGCGCAGTGGTTAGGAAGACAGATGCATGCCTTGCCACAGCAAAAGCTCTGACACCTAGTTGCAATGACAGCTGCAACTTGCTCGTCAGCCTGCCTCCCCGGCCCAGGAGATTATCAATGAGGCCCAGAAACACAGAAAGAGTCGTGGCACCTAACGCTGCCGGAAAGAACTGATGAAATGCAGATGATGTGCGCTGTGCAGCCTCTGTGATGTGTACCAGCGGGGCTCCCTTCTATCTCGTGTGAAAGATGGTCTGCAAGCCCTGTTTGCCAATCCTGCTTTCTTGCATTTTCATTTCTGGTTTGCTGTGCGCTGGTGCCAAGTGTTGTACCGTCTATTTTAACTTCAGCTTCACTGGTGCCAAGCGTTGTACCGTCTAATCTTCCTTCAACTTCACCTGCAGCTATGAAACCCCCATGGGCCCACAGGATGTGAAGGCGAAGCATGTCATCTGCACTATCCCCTCCTGGGTAGCTGCAGACGTGCTGAAAAAAAATTCGGTGAGTGTACGTGTCTTTGAACGGAGAATCCTTCACTCTCTTGAGAAGAGGCAATGTTGGTATGCTGGCAAAGCGACCAGGCTAGCTGAGTTGTGCAGACTGCAGCATGCCTTTGCTGCCAGGCGCCTGCGGCAGCTGCTTTACCAGGTAGGAGCATGCAGCCACCGTTCTCCTGCTGCATGCACCTTAAATGCTGCAAGCAGCAGCATGCCTACTCTGGCACTGCTGTTGGTTGACCCCCTCCATTGTGGTCAACCTGTCACCTCGCAGGCCAAGGCTGCTGAGGCCCTGGCCTCTCTTGACTACCCGCCTGTGGGAGCAGTCACGCTCTCCTACCCACTAAGCGCTATTAGGGATGACCGCAAGAAGCCGGACGGCAGCGTGCCAGGCTTTGGGCAGCTGCACCCGCGCACCCAGGTCAGGAGCATGGCTCAGGAAGTATGCCTGCTTGCATAGGGCGCAAGTGGCGTCTGGGCACATGCAAGCACACGGGGTTGTGAGTCTTATCTGCGGCTGCTCGTGTGTGTAGATGTGTGTGTGCATGTGCACATACATGTGTACGCTTGCATAGCATCTGCATGCGCTCGTTGAGTGTGTACAGAGGGCACGTGCATGCAAGCATGTGTATGAGTCCCTAGCAGCACACGTGAGTTTAAGCCAGCAAGAATTAGTCTTGCCTGTAGACACATTGGGAAACCTGCCTCCCCCCCCCCCAACCTCACGCAGCGCTGCGGCACTCGCGCTGCTTTTTTGGCCACAACACGCCCATGCTGCCTGGAATCGCAGGGGATCACGACCCTGGGCTCCATCTACTCGTCTTCCCTCTTCCCTGGCCGTGCCCCTGAGGGCCACATGCTGATCCTCAGCTACATCGGGGGCGCGCTCAACCGCAACATTGTCAACCAGGCACACGAGCAGCTGGCCGAACAGGTAGGCAGCGCTGCCCCCTGCCTTGCTGTATGCTGCACTGGCCTGCGCCTGCCCTGAAGCTGCATGTCCAGGGGTGGCTCAAGCCCCCTGATGGGCTGCTCCTGCGTAAGGCATGAGACGGCCAGGTCAGAGCACTCAGGACAGCCTTACAGGAGCAGCCTAACCGGAGCACTCAGGGTAGCCTGATAGTGCTGGGTCAGAGCACTCAGGACAGCCCAACTGTGCTGGGTCGGAGCACTCAGGACAGCCCAACTGTGCTGGGTCGGAGCACTCAGGACAGCCTAATCAGAGCACTCAGAACAGCCTAACAGGAGCAGCCTAACTGGAGCACTCAGGACAGCCTAATTAGAGCACTCAGGACAGCCTAACAGTGCTGGGCCGGAGCACTCAGGGCAGCCAGCACAAGTCGTTGTACCTGCTGGCAGTGGCCAAAAGGAGCCCCGGGCGCAGACGGCTGTGGCTTGCGCATGCTCGCTGTTTTGGGTGCAGGTGGACAAGGACCTGCGCGTCATGCTGCTCAAGCCCGATGCTCCAAGGCCTAACATTGTTGGCATTCGTGTGTGGCCGCGCGCCATCCCCCAGTTCAACATTGGGCACCAAGACCAGGTTAGAGCCTAACTTGATGTCTAGGCAAGCTGTGTTGGGTGGCCTGCATGAGGTCGTGCCTGCCACAGCACGCCCACACTGTTTCTAATGGCACTCTTGGTGGCCTGCTGCATGAAAGAATGGGATGCCCTGACCATTGCTGCAGGAAATGGGTCGGGCAGGTAGCATCAAGCGACCAGTTGGTGTCTTAACAAGGTGCACATGGTAGTATCCCTCCCATCAGCAAGATCGACGATGCCAGTGCCCATGCACAGTGGCCACCTCATTGTGGACCGCATGGTTCCTAGAAGAGAAGCCCCATCACATTCTCTGGCACTCTTGGGTGCCGCAGAGAGTTATGTTGTCGTGCCAAGGAAAGGAAGAGGTTTCCATGATATTTTTCCCATGGTATGATCTTCACGCTCAGTTTTTGCTTTCACTCCTTCAGAGGACACAATTGGTTTGCTCTTTCTTTTGACAGCAGCAGTCCTCTCACACAGGTCCATGCTGGGAACAGGGAGACAATCTGACCGCCCTCGCCAATTTGCCCTTGCAGTTGGACAAGGCCAAAGCTGGCTTAGGTGAAGCTGGCTTGGGCGACCTCGTTTTGGGAGGCAATTATGTGTGTGGCGTGGCTTTGGGGAAGGTCGTAGACCATGGCTACGAGCTTGCACAGGGTGCTGCAGATAGAGTCTCGAGCAGTCCAGCAGGCAGCGCACCCCAGACAGCTGCAGCTGCTGCATCATCAGCATGAGCCTCCCGGAAAGATGGACAGCACTGCAAAGTGTGTTCTCTTGTTGACAGCCTCCCCTGTCTGCTTGCTTTTATGGTTTTGGTCTGCGTACAAGAATATTCTCTGATTGCGCAAACTTGCATGGGCTGCCAGGCTGGAATATGTCTGCTTTCAAAAAAAAGCTACGCACCCAGGATACACCCGAAGCGTGAATTAAGGAAGGTTGTTTCTCTTCGAAAAACACCGTTACCCCCAGCCCGATTCGAAGCAAGGTTTTACAGATTTAAAGAATAAGCCATCAGTAAAAAAAGTGTGACTGCAAGGCTGCATGCCAAAAACATGTGAGAAGAGTAGTTGTTTGCTGTAAGGTTTAAAACCGAAGTGCTTCTAGCATATGAGTAGTACTCATAAAGTGGAGAAATGCCTGACGTGTACAGTAGACTGAATAGCAACAACTTGTTGATTGAATGTTGCTGGCGAGAGCCTTTCCCTGATCATAAGATCACATGATTTGACTGCTGGCGGTGCTGGTTGTAGAAATTTCAACTCGGAGTATGATACTCAGACAGCTCGGATGCAAACTTGAAGAGGAGACCAGGAAAGGGTTACAAGAAAAAGGCCTTCAGTCAAGAAGTGTGACTGCCAGCCTGCTCATAAAAAACCTTCAGTGCACGAAGGAGAAAATAAAGCTTATTGATCTCCTGGCCCAGAAAAGCAGACACACTGCCAGTACACACGTGGTCTCTCTCTGAAGGACTTATGCTTCCCTATTTCCTTACGTAGGCTTCAACAGTGTGTCTGCTTTTCTGGGCCAGGAAAACAATAAGCTTTATTTTTTTCCTTCATGCACTGATAGTTTTTTATGAGCAGGCTAGCAGTCACAATCCTTGACCAAAGGCCCATTTTTGTAAACCCCCCTTGAAAGTGTACTATTTGATGAATTATTTGGGAAGAGACTGTCGTCCATAAAAGTTAAGCTAAAATGAGAAGCCTATAGCTACCATACAAAAATCATAGCTCCACAAATGAACGTCGGCAAACGTAGGCAAGGGCTGCAAAGCTGCAATGTCTCTCAGGGCAGCTTTGCAGAAACATGCAGGAAAACTGATTTTGTGACCAAATATTAAAATCCAAGGCAGAAGAGCATGGCAGGTAATGCTTCTGATCATTTACCTAAGGGCAGTCTGTACTACATACGTAGTACGCGTTTAGCAGAAAATTTCCTGTTCTTTACTTTTCTTTTGCGTTTAGTAGAAGTTGCTAACTTTCTATCTCTCAAGCAAGCCCACTGAGCTGCTTTTAATAACAAATAGAAGTATGTACAGACCCAGCTATCATGAAAAGCGTGCTGACTGAATGAACATGATGTCTCTCAGCGATGCATCCCGGAGATGCATACTAATGTATCTAATGCCATGCACGAAGCCATACACGCCAAAGCAGGCTCAAAAGTGCGCAAGATCCAGCACAGCAAATGATTTTTTCAGCCGCGTGAGTCACGCGGAGCGCCGAAGGCGCGCTATAAAGAGACTATTCAAGCCCTTTCATGTCATATCTGCTAACAATAGCACACAGACTCCTGGCCTGTGTTCTGTGTCGTCAGCTTGACCCCTGATGGTTGAGACTTTCCTAGCAAGGTAGGCGTCTCCAGCACCTGACAGACACAAAAGGCAAAGGGAAGGAAAGAACCATATGGACGACCTTCTGACCCACACTGTGGGCCACAGTTCACACATGTAGATACCAGCACCGTGGTGGACAAGGTAAAGCTGACAAAGCTGTACCTGCCTCCAAGGCCAAGTCATATGCTGAACACCATAGGAAAGGGTAGGAGAAGGACAGCCAACAGGATCTACAGCGCAGCACAGCATTCAGGCAAAGGCGAAAGGGGCAAAGCTTGCTGCGTCAGGTAAAGGCAGCCAAGCTGTTTTTGGCTCCTGCACTGCACCAGCAGCGCACCAACTCCCCCTTGGCCCTTGCAACTTTTGCAGCGCACGCACTTATTTTTGCAGGCACGTGGTAGGGCCCAGCCATTGATAGACAGGATGAGCGCACCTTGATCAGCAGCTCCTCAAAGGCCTGGTCAACAGCTTCATTTGTCTTGGCACTGGTTTCGACAAAGAGGCACCTGGAGAGTAGCGTTATAATCCGGTGAATGAGCTATTTCTTGCTTCCATTGCATTACTGGCTTGTTGCAAGGCTAACTTACATCGGCTACCTTGAATAAAGCACACAAGTCATACCTAACACCGCTGACAGCCATTTTGAATTCAAGCCGACATTTTGCTGGCTGAGGGCAGCATGTACTTGATCATTTCACAAGCAGCCCAAACAATCAGGCAACAACCCCAGACGTTCAACCAACACTGACCACACAATGCAAAGCCGGCCACCTTTGCATACCAGCCCTCGGCTCAGATGCACGTACAACGTTGCCTCACCCATGCTTTTTTGCAAGGTCATGGCCCTCCTCCTGGCTCACTTCTCTACGCCCAGCCAAATCAGTCTTGTTGGCTACCACCATCTTGATGGCGTCATCCACAGTGGCATACCTTCAGAGCATCAATTATGCATTTTGCAAACTCTTGCAAGCTGTGGGCTGTGCTCCAGCTTTTGGCCAGGCCTCAGCACAGTACAGGGCTTACCCTTAGGTGCATCAGATAACCATGTGAGCTCATATAGTCAATTTCAAATTATCCTGTTTGGATGTGTTGTTAGCGCCAGACGCCTGCATCATATTTAAGTGCACCAAACTGCAAACCTGCCTCCGCGTTTCAAAGATAAAACCATAATTGTAAAGCAGGGTGGACTATGCTGCAAATGCCTGAGGACATAGAATGAGTCTAAAGCACTTAGTAAAATAGCATACTGACGCACATGTCAACTTCCTTCAGCCAGACTGTCTCAATGCCTTCAAAGGTCTCCCGCCTTGTGACGTCATACACAAAGATGATTGCTTGGGCACCACGATAATAACTGCTTGTGAGAGTACGAAATCTCTCTTGCCCAGCCGTGTCCCAGATTGTCTACGCAGGGAGTAGACATATATTCTTAAAGGCCGCGTTAGGAGCAAGAGCAGTTGACTGCGTAAGGCTTGAAGCCTATCCTGTCTGCCTCAGGTGTAAGCACGCCTCAATAGAAGCATACAGGAAAGCATGGACACAGGAAGGGGACTGGGCAAAGGGTATGGGAAAGTCAGGGCCGAGATTCCCACAGGCCTCACCAGTTTGCACTTCTGGCCCTGCACAGTCAGGTACTTGACCCGAAAATCCACGCCTGGAAGTACGATCATTGTAGAGAGATGTTGCAGAGTGTCAAGCCATGGATGCTTTTGCGTGAGTGCACTGAACAAATTCTATGCAATTTGTATCCTTGACACACCAAGAAGAGATGTTGTGAATGTGTCTTGCTCAAAGGTGTGAAACTGCACACGGACATGTGGGCACAGGACTTGCCTACAGACATGAACTTGTACATGCTTTCTATGCGTCAGTTGAATATTTTAGCCTATCAGATGATGTGACAAGAAATTTGTAACTAATCTTGCAAACTTCTGATCCTGTCCTGAGTGATGCAATTCAACATACTGGTGCCAATGGCATCATTAGCTGAAGCTCCCACCTGTTTTGGAGCTCAACGATACGTGTGCATGGCCAGGATATCTTACCAATTGTAGAAGTTGTCGTTTCCTCGAAGCGGTCCGCAGTGAATCTTGTGAGCAAACATGACTTCCTGCTCCCAAGGTGCACACATGACACCATACTACTTAAGCAAGCTCCTCATACAAAAGGAATGCATGAACACAGCTGACCTACCCAACACCGCTATCTCCCACAAGAAGCACCTTGAAGACGTGCGAGTAAGGTTCCATCAGTCTACATGCATTATAGATTAGATATGGACAAATAATTATAAAATTCAAGCCATGGAACACGGATCAACCACGGATCAACCAGAGATTGAGTCAATAAAATTTCAACCAGAGATTGAGTCAATAAAATAAATTATCTGTGATATATAACATCTATTTGTGTGCAAGGCAAAGTACACAATTGTGTAAAGTAACAGCGACAATAGAGTTTAAAACAGCGCTGTTAGCAGCGCTGCTAGCAGCGAAGGTAAAGCTTCGAATAAAAGTGGAGGACTGGGACAGGAAATCGTCACGCTGAATAGGTTGATCAATTGATCTCAGGAGGCCTTCTAGGACAAGTATACTGCATGCATTACATCCCATATACGCATACGTAGCAATGGATTGTCAACCTACGTTATACCTATGTAGGTATTTTTGTGCCGATGTGTACACTTCATGATCCGGAGCTCCGGAGCATGGATCCATGGACTCGAGTCCATGAGCACACAGCTCCACAAATAAGTTTTGCAAAACAATTTTTTGTGTCAAATGAGCATCAGCATTTTCCCCAGCGCATCAGATGACTTAAATGCAAAGCCTTGTATTGCTCGTATAGACTGGCCAGAGCTCACTTACACTTCTAACAGAGACATGTGAAATGTTCCTTTTTGCATGACTGGTGCACCATTGCTCAAATACGTGAGACCTTTTTTGCGAGACTGGTGTGCAAATGCATTACTGACAGAGACATGTGAAATGTTCTTATATAGGTTCCTTTTTGCAAGACTAATGCAACGTTGCTCAGATTTGGCACTAAATGAATCCAATCCAAACCAGGGCCTTTCCATTCCAATTCAATCCATACGAATCTAAATTACTTTCTCCATCATGATGGCCTAGGCCTGATTGTATGGATGCTACATGAGCTGATCCACTGACGGATTAAACATCCGTTCGGATCAGCCCTAGGTCCAGGAACTTCTGCACCTGCACAGTGGCATGCAGGAAGCAACATGAAGAGGAGGTTCAATTCATTTTCAAAACCCTGCAGGGTTGAATAAATACTACTCGAGCCAGCAAAGAAAAAATCCCTAAAACATAGCACATCTCTTCAGGATACCCCATCTAGATGTAGTTGCACCACACGAGAATGTAAAATTGCGCAATTGGCATTCCCCTCAATAGAGTCGGGTTGAAAAGGTTGAGTCCTTGTCATGACTTTTTCATGCAAATTAGATGGCCAGAGAGGCCCCAGGTTAGCCCTTAAACACGATCGGGAAAGTGGGAACTGGGACACTGACAAACAAAAAGAACTATCTAAGCTTCACGTGGTAGCTGCTCTCAAAACACAAACCATCGACTTTTGACCTCAATTTTTTGCGTCAATACAGGTATGGAAAGCCCACTCATCATAGAAGGATCCTGTTAATAACAGCAACGGATAAGTAGTCATTCATACCGTGAGATTATGATAAATGGCAAGATTAGTGATTGCAACCCCATCTGAGACAGCACCTGCATTCTCAAGCTATCCTGGTTAGTCCAGAGGTCAGGAATTTCTTGGAGATCAGGGATGTGTGATGAAGGGGAAGGGTCTATCTGCAGGAGAGGGGCTTGAAAGCTGCCTGAGTTTGGCAGGAGTCGCCACTGCAAAGCATGAAATGACATGACGACACGCAATCACTGACACAGGGCCCAAAGTTAGTGTGATGATTTTGCTGCCAAAATAAATGTATGGTCCTTAATCACCGTACCTTCACAGGCATCACATAGCATGGGAGTGTGTTCCTTCGTTCTAAGGGCAGCAATTCACACTTGCCATCACATGGCCTCACAAGTCTATTGTGTGATGCAACTGAGCATGCCTCTTCTCTTTGGAGACCCTGCACAGTGCTCAACTTGCAAAAAGAGGCCCCAATGCGCCACCTGTGCCTATATTTTTCCATAACTACCTGACTCTCATCAGCCTGAGGTGCCAAGGCAGGGAGCTGCACCCCAGGCACTGGAGTGGAGAAGCTTGCTTGTCCTGGCAGTTCTGATCTGGGGCCCAAGCCATGTAGGTCTGGCCGTGTAGCGCTAACCCAGCTGCAGGAGTTTTTGCTGGTGCTCATGCTCAGCCCTTCGCCAGAGTTGGTGTTTCCAGGTACCAAGGCGTAACCGTGCTTAGATGGCAGAGACGGGAGGTCGGCAGGAGTGGGAGTTGCACAACTGTCCAGTAAGAGCACCTGCAAGCACGGGCAGCTCAAAGCTGTCCTTCCAGGTCATGTTTCAGGTGCAAAACATGGAGAGGGCTCCAGATCTAGGCCACATCAAGGGAGTGCACTGCTATGTGGCTCACCTGAGGCCCCTCTTGGCCCGACTGCTGTATCTGGAGCTGCATGCGCACAGGGTGCTGAGACGGCGCCAGGAAGGCTGGGAGCACGCTGCTGTCCTCCAGGCTCAAGCTGCCATCCGGCCGCACTCCCACCACCGTGGCCGCAGGCACCCGCAGGTCCAGCAGTGCCCACTTGTCATCAATGCTGTTGTTGCTCTCGTCCTCAGTGCCGTCTCCTGCCCAACTTGTCTCTCCGGGCAGCCGCACGTGGCTGAGCAGCGCCGTCACGGCTGCGCCAGTGCACGCGGGCCCACCAGCAAACATGCTGCCCAGCTGGTTGGCTGGCGTGGCAAGCGGCAGGCGAGCCCAGCCCTCCGGCGGCTCCTGTGCAAGTGAATGTGCATGTGAGTAATACAATCTTAAGCATGGATCCAGATACCTGGCAAAAATGTGAGCTTGCCCTGCGGTTGCTTGTGTGCAAGTACCAAGTATCCTAATTGAAAATGAGCAAGCAAATCATGGGTTAGAGGGACTGCCCAAGACCTAGGTGTGACATTGCGTAATGTCTTAAAGAGCATTGGCATCACTATCATCGTTGTCAGCATCAGCATCAGCAGTAGCAGCTGTGACAACAACAACACTTATGCAATGCATTCAATTCATGAACAGTGTTCTTCGCACCTCATTTAGCAGGGGCAGGATGCGAATGCATCCGCCTTCTTCTATCACAAATTGCAGAGGAAGTGCATTCAGATGGGCAAGAGCCAGGCCACTCCTGTCAACAAGCCATGTGTGGCTCCTGAACACACATGAATCATGTGACATGATGGAATCCAATGTGAAGGCCGGGGGTTTTGCCAAGGATATTAAGCTTATTCGGCTCATGCATCATTAGAGGCCATTAACCAAGAGCACTTATGACCGGTCCAAGCACATGCTGTCAGTAAGAATTGAGCACATTGTAAAAGCATACATGTTTCAGGCAAACTTTTATCGGAATGAGTCTGCCAGATGTGTATGCCAGATTGATGCCTTGCCCGTGACGTGCATGTTGCCATGATGATCCCAGAGCATTTTGCATTTCAAATCATGGCTGATGCAGTTTCTTACCTTTGGGAGTGAACTATGAATGTAGCCACGAAGCACAACTTATCGCCCTCACTGATGCCATGCATTGTCTGGACGCTTTCCTGTTCCAGCTCCAGATCAAGCACTGGCAGTTTGGGGCAGGGGGGCAGATACTGCGATGGATTGGAGCCCTTAGCTCTCTGTAGATGGGGACAGGATGCAGGAGCGTTGAAGTCTCTGTTCAGCGATAATGAGCGCCTTATGGGTCTTATGCCTGGAGCTCGCTGCACGTCAAGGGTGAAATCAGGGACGCTCTGACCAGCAGGTGCCCCCAGAAGGTGCTCCTGCTGCTGCTGCAGTTGCTGCTGCTGCTGCAGCTGCTGCCGCCGCCGCCGCTGCTGCTCCTGATGCTGCTGCTGATGGTTTGGCATCGTTGCCATGTGTCCAGCACGCCGCTTTTTGTGTCGATCTCTGAGCTCATCTTGTTCTAACCGCAGAGGGGGGCCCGCTTGCCTTTTGGGCCTAGCTGCAGAGATTTTGACATTTGCGGCTGCTGATGTTTCATGAGCATTTGCATGAGCAGGATTAACAGCACATTCCATGCTCTGCTGGCCGGCATCGCTGCTGCTGGATGGAGGCTGCAAATCCTTTTTGTCTGCACCTGTGGAGAAATTGATACAGAATTGCAGTTGAAAACCAACAAGATCCTCAGAAAAATAACAGCAGCAAGCAAAAAAGGAGTGTGGACCCCGGCTGCCTTGCGGTGAGTCAGCATCCTGCCGCCACTATTCTAGGAAGACCAGCTGGATTAAAATAACATTCATGCTTCATGCCCCACCAAGTCTGCTGTGAATCCCAAAAGGCCGAGGACTCAATCCAAGCGCCTTGGCAGCTTGTACACGGCTATTATAGCGACCTGCAACGCAATTCAAGGTTCAAAGCCGGCAAAATTTTAGGCAGGATGGCTTGCCGTACTGCGCAGCACAGGTCTGTCCGTCCCGCTCGAGGCAAGCTTGGCTAGAAAATCTTCATGATGCATGAACGCTGTGCCCTACCTGGTTGCTTGCCTGGTGCTGCACCATGAAAGAATGTGTCCGAGCCCCCGCCTTGCTTGCGCGGCACAACTTCCGCCCACCAGGTGGTGTTGATGTGTTCCTGCACGTTGGGCACAAATACGAGGTGTACAGCACGTCATTCTGTGGGTACCTCGGGAGTGCTCAAAGTCAGAGAGCATGATTTCCAACAAATACTCACCAGCATGCTCGCATCACAACCCATGTCGGAAAGAAATGTCAGTAAGCCAGACATCCTGGACCCAGAGGGCCAGATCTGGGAGCCGCTCATGACTGGTGCCGTTTGACGGCAGTCTTTTGTCGGATCACCGGTTTAGGTTTGACGACTTGATCTATGACTTTTTATTGGAAAACTGTTTCGGCTCGTTTGAGTTCTTGGAAAACTTTGTATGATAATCTTTGAATTGGTGGACTCCACTCATTAATGGCTCAGGATACACCAGCATGTGCACTCTCAATCCACCGCAATTTCATTGCAAATAGTTGGTCAAGATACAACAAAAAAATGTATGTGTAACGACGCAGGTCGTTATAAATCAGAAGAAAATCAGTGATAATCCGATTCAATTCAGCAATTGCACGTCAGTGTGCTATCAATCCGATGTAAACCTATCAGAAAATCGGGGGCTTCAGTATTCTTTTTGGGATAGCTGACACTTCAGTTCAGTGTTCCGGGTTCAAATCCGGATCCCCCAGTTCACACCGCTGACAACCTTACAGCATGCATCTCTCGAAGCAGGCAATTCTTTGACAAAGTTCAAGCGGCATTTGCTTCAGTAACATAGAATGGTATTTCCTCTGTAGATCCTGGAGAAGCATGGGTAGGCAAAGGAAAAACTTCCATCGAGTTAGGAAGAGGGGCCACCTTCAGGAAAGGCACCGTGGATGAGCAGCTCTCACGAGCTGATCAGTCCGGACAGAGCTCTTCATGCATCTCTGCATGCATGCACTTGTAATGATAATATTCATGCTTCCCTTTTAGGGATCCCTTCCAACTTCTACATGCTCAAATTTTCATTTCAGTCAACTTGGCCAGGTCTTTCTCTGCCATGCGCTTATATCTACCACTTGTGTCATCAGAGTAAGGTAAACCCCCAAAATCTCCTTTGCTTTTTAGTTTTAATCTAACAATTAATTTTGCAGCTATGTTGTGCTGCCCAATAATCATGTCTTGCACCGTCTCGTGCTGGCAGCCCTGGCAGCCATGCAAGCTTTTACATGTATGGGGTACCATTGCTAGAATTCATGATAGTGTGCCTGTGTCTTTGTTTTAAGTTGCCTTGGTATGTGGCTTTGCATTTTGATGAATACTTTCTTGACATGACTTTTCCTAGAATCCTTTGCTTAGACAGGCAAGCGATGAAGTATGGAGCTGCTAAGAGCTGAGCGCTTTTTTGTTTATTCTTTTTAGCTAAAATGAGGAAAGGTCTATTAATCATCGACTCATCTGTTGAGGATAAAACCTTGACAAACCTTGCAGAAGTGGTAGGAGAGGCTGCCCATGAGCCTTAAAGCCTTGAACTGTACCCCAATTTTATCAATAGGTATGATGATGATCAACTTTGTACGCGGACCTGCAAACAGTATATATACGCAGTATATTTTCAAAATTCTGTGCCAAGTTGCCAAAATACAAAGGGTATTGTACGATTTTTTGCTGAACCCTGTAATCATGAGGCACTTGTCTTTTGCACAAGCTAAGACTTGAGACAAGAGTTAAGCTCTTTTGGTTCAGTTCAACTGTTCAACAGTTTGACTTGAATAGCCAAACCATGGCTGGTTCAATTGTTTATCTTTCACGAGGTTTGCTTATGCAGCTACAGGCTTATTCTCGTATTTGAGGAGAGCTCTTGCACACTATGTGTTGCTCAAGATCCAGTAGGTGAATTTAAGAATATCGATATTATTTATGGAAAGTCTTCAGCACAAGCCCATCACACACCCACATCACTTTATCTGTATGCAGCAAAACTGGTTGACAATGAGCATTATTTACATCATTATCATTTTCAATCAAACGCTTCAAAGGGTTGCACAGGCTGATAATTGGGCCTGTCCAGCTTGTGCTGACCTAACGCGGAACAAAAGCATAAAGAGGCTATGAATCCTCTGACAAAGAGCTCATAAAAGCAACATGGAAGCCCACCTGGGAACCAGAAGAAGCGGAAAAAGCCGCTCATATTCCAGGATGTTGAGGCATATTAGGACGAACCTGACCTCACTGTGTCCTCAGCTGGTAAAGTTATGCGCAACCTCGAGTGACAAGGCCTTGCTTCAGAAATTATAGATAATGCCTGGTAACACAAACTTGACACTCAACTCAGAAACAAAATCAACTTGATATCAATCCCACAAACCTGCAAACAGACATCATGGCTACAGGCTGCCGCAAGTTCTAGGTCATAGACGTTGACTTGGTAGAATCAACAACTAAAAACACTCCCCTCCCATGTTTTCCTACCCAAAGAGACCCATTGCTCCCTACAACAACGCCCCCACCCTTGCTACTCCTGAAAATATACACCTCAAATATGGCATGCATCTACGACACGACAGGAAAATGCTAAGGCATGCTTTCTCCAGAACGTTATAACATCCTCCGCGAAGCATTCAATGATGCCAAACTCGCTAAACTCCAAATCCTTGATAACATCATACCTACCCCTAAAAACTCAGAGGCAAAGCATTTAAATCCATGATAACATCATACCTACCCTTAAAGGCTTTGCATCTGAGCTTTTAGGCCTTCTCTTCCGCTTGGCCTTGCACAACAACAAGACACCCAGGAATACCAAGATAAAGTTCCCCAGCATGCGTGCTTCCCCTCCCCATTTTCACAGTCCGGGTGACCCAAGAAAAAATAGCCTTCCCTCTGGACCACAACAACAAGTACCTAAATTACTGGAGCAAGGCCCCTCGTGACAGAGTCCTTGGAGCCACTCCCAAAGGTTTTTCATCCAAATTTTCTAGCTTCTCTGTCTGCCATGGTACATATGATGATCAAACCATGTACCGTGCCCTCAGACATGCTATTTTTTTGCCATTGCAACAACACTGACACAGCCACCTTTATATTCCTTCCAGAGTAAAAATAAGCACCAACCCATACTCCAAACTCATCAACGCCTACCCCCTCTTGTGCTGCACTCTAGGTACTAGTTAATCTTCTGACCTCAACTTGCCAACCCATCCTTTTGGGATAACAAAGAAATCCTGCTCCCCTGCCACAACTGGAATGTGCACATGGCTGCTGTCTGAAACACAGCAGCACGCCAGTGTCTGAATACCCGCAATCCCACCTGGATCAGGGACCCAGCTCATGACATTCCTGAAGCTAAGTGGAACCACAAAAATACCAATGATGACCCAAACTGATAACGACCCAATCCCCAATGACAGCCACCCAAGAATTGAAACTGGCTTTATTCAGTTTGAAATACTTCCTTTTGATTGCCAATGCACACACACAATTTCAATCACAATCAAGAATTACTCTTCCCTACACAATCAAGCCCAAAGTTAGTCAAGAAGGTGCCTGATTGAAAGGAGTAAGCATACACAGATGATGCAGCTGTCAGGGAAATCATCAAGGAAAACAGAGTGGCAGAGGCAGGCACATACCATCCTGCTGCCTCTTCTGCCAGCTTGTCAAACAAAACGTTATGGGCGTTACAAACACCATTGGCCGAGCTGAACTGGCTGCCATCACATCCGCCATTCTTCATGGCCACCCACATATTGCCACTGACAGCCTCTCATCTCTTCACCAAATCAGGAAGCACTTGCTGTACCCTGAAGTTCACCGCCACCATGTATAAGGGGATATTTAGAAGATGCTCATATAAACTTTTCGCAACTCACCAAACCTGTGCACCTTTTTAAGGTCCAAACCCACGCTGGCATTGCTGGTAATGAGTGCGCAGATGCTGTGGCCAAGTATCAGGCAACGCAAGTTGATACGAGCCATGTAGACACAAGGATATCCTTGTGTCGATCGATGCCGAGTGCCAGCATTGGTGGCAACCCTTTCCATGACATAACCTGGCTTGCCTTAAAAAGGAATACCCTCCTTGATGCAAAAATGCTAAGATCGTCAGACCCACTTTCCCTGCAGCTCCAGTACTTTTCAAATCTTCATGCTCTGAAGGCACTCTTACTAAGAGCTCTAGCATAAGCTTGGCCATGCAAACCCCACAACTGGTTACTACTCGTATCACCAGGGTTTACTTCCCAAAGCACACAAAAATATCAGCAACTCATTCTGGACAATGCTCAATCTGTCTTACAAGATAAAGATAAACGTTTCACTGCCGTACAGGTACCCTTTTCAATTAAACGCATGCTGTTCGTCAACTTTTAGACCTTCGACCAGTCTTCAATGCCCCCTCTTCCATCATTCAGACAGTGCCCTTCACATTCTATCAGGTTGTCAACACTATACTATCTCTGGTACGATTACTGAGCACCAAGACATTGTATGAAGACTTATATTAAAGCTATTGAAGCAGGTTCTCTAGGGGGCTGTTTTGTCCACTTAGATATTGGCAGCAAAAGACCGCCTGGCATTCCAAAACTTTCATATCCCTTAAGAATCTACCAACATAACCATCCCTGAATGAATGGCTTTTCCCTCGCTGCTCCCCTACTTAGCATAGACTCACTGCCAGTCGTACAGACACTATAATAGCTACAATAACACCTACCAAGAGAAGAAATGTGACAGATGCCCACCCTTGGAATGTATTAAGAAGTAGGGCAGGGTGTAGAGGGGATGGAGAGCTCTCAGCAATAGCACCAGCCTACATGCCTTTGCCCAGGGTCTGGAGCTCCAGTCAGCTCATATCCAATCAGCGGCACATCCACCTTGTGGAAGTCAAGAAGTGCGAAGACCAGGCCTAGGGCCAGCTCGAGGCCGCCAAGCAACAGCGCAGCGCGCTTTGTCAACATATCCGCCGAGCTGCCACCAATGCTAGCCTCCACACTATCCTTCTGGGAGTGGGTTGCACCATTTACAGTCCTTACAGCATGGAGACTCTTGAGAACCTTGACCTTGATCCTCAGAAAGCTATCAAGCTTGCTGCGAAGCTTCACGCTCATTCAATTCAGTACGCTAATATTGCCATTGAGAAAATGTGTGTGACCTCTGATTGCCAAGGTCAGGAATGGGGTACTGCCAGTCACCCCCCTGATCCCCATTGACTTCTTTTGTTTCTGTTTTGCTGGTTTAGGTCATGCGGTGTCTAGGCCCTCGGTGGGCCCTCTTCCTTAGTTGATCTAGGGAGTGTTTGACTGCCTACGTAGTTTTTATTTCCTTAAGATTGCACTGGTCAACAATGATGTATTTTTGGTGCAAAATGGCCACCTGTTGGGCTTTCTTGAGCCTTGCTTGCATGCAAGAAATATAGCTTCTGCTATCTTCCGGCTTTCCTGACTCTGACCTTGGGCACTTCCTGCCAACGTTTGAAAATTGTACTTTGTACTTGAGAGTAAGCTTTAGAATGCTGCAATGGATGCCATTGGAATCCAGAGTATTTTGCGAGATCAAACTCAGAAATTGCCCAGTTACGCCTCCCTTATGACAACGTTACACCGTTAAACTCGTACGGAAAGGCTGTCTGGTGAGATAACTACACATTTTGAGCCATTTCACAATCAATGGCGTATCTGTAGGGTTGCTGGAAACCATGTATGAAAATAGTTTATAACTTACATACCGCATATATTTGTACATATATATGTATCCCATATATACCCGGTATTCCGTAGAAACCGTACCAAAGATCCCAACCTCCCCAATCAGAGCTCCGGGTGGGTTATTGCGTAGCTCAAAGAGCAGGAAGCGCATGAACAATTACTTTGAAAAAAAAGTTCAGCATCAACTCATGGTTGCATACCCGAAAGTGCTAAGCAGCCCTGTGCAAATAGTTGTTAACAGGTCAGAGTCTCATTCTACTCCCACATCAGTGACATCCTCTCTTTCTCAACCCTTTGCCTCTTACTCATCCTTAATCACTATGTCTGCAAGGGACTGAGCAACCTCCTCATCTGCCCCTTTGCTCTTGCTGTTGCTATTGCTGCGGATGTAAGACAGCTTCTTGGCCCGCTCCAAGCTTAACAATTATTGGACTTCCTGAAATTGTTGCCAAAGACCGACCAGTTGCACTCAGAGGAGCAGCTGGTGGCATGGGTGCTAAGCAGCCTCTCAGCTGCTGCTGCCATGAGGGTGAAGAAGGGGTGCATGCAGATCAGCTGATTCGGTTCCTGTTGCAGGCCTTTTAGGCTTCGCTCAGCTGCCCTTGTTCGGGGGTTACAGCTATGTTACCTATATGGATGAGCCCAAAGGCAAGGTGAGAGCTTGTGTCGTAGACTATCACATGCCCGCCCTCAAGCGTGATGTGCTCATTAAGAGCTTCAAACACGCATCAGCAAGGATGGGGGGCACAGTCCCCATGCGCAGCCGCCTAAACCCTACCGAGGCTGCATCCCTCGCATCCTCCCCCCCTTTCAGCCTGACAAAGGCTTCCGCATCTGCAAGAGCGCTTATAAGGAGCCCCCAGCCCCCAGAGCCATCACCATATCTAATGCACTTCACATTGCACTTCAACCTGCCAACCACTGGCACAAGCACAGGCACCAAGATCTTCTAGCAGGGGGCACACTGCTTGCCACCAATGCGCGCTGCATCCCCAACTGGCGCATGATTGCATCGGCTTCCTGCTCTGCTGCCTGCTCATCTGTCTCTTCAGTTTGCTGCTTATGTGCAGATGCTGCCAAGCCTGCTGCTACTGCACCTGCTGTTGCTGCAGTCCCTGACTCCACCCCGCTCCCCTCCCATGTGCCCCATGCACACTGTCTTTTTCATTTATTAAATCTTAAAGTTAGTCCAGAGGCACCAGCATACACGCAGCCAGAACATTTCTCGTGAGCCAGGCAGAAATTATGGGCTTTTTAGCATTTTCCAACACTAAGTGGATCTCTGGAAAGGTGGCAGGTTTCCCTAAAGAACTCATTATCTTAATGAGCAATTCCCTCAAATCCATGTGTAGCATGACTGTTTGAATTACTAGTCCCTACTTCCTGTCAAAAAATTCCCAGCTGGTATTCCACACTCATCCCAGATACATGTTCCTTGATCCCCCCCATGATGTTTTTCGCAGCGTGGCTTGATTTAGACTCCATCTCTAAACTCTTTGCTATGAGAAATCACAGGCTTTCCCAAGTTATTGTAAGGCAAATGACAAATATCTATCCTGAGGATGAGCAACATGCCATCTTCCATTGTACACACACCCAGGTAGTCTCTCTCCGCGGGAGATATGCCCACCTCTTCTTTCAGACAGGACTCTTGATGTGTCTACTTTTCTTTATCATAATAGCAATGTAATATTTTGGTATTTGCTACATGAATTACTTGCTTTCTTTGAGCAGGCTGGCAGTCCAACTTCTTGGCTGTTATCCTTTATCCTTGTATTGTCATGCCGAGAGTGTGCTGCAGACAGAGTAGCGTCATGGCAGGAGGATAACACCTGCACCACCATGAAAAAAGTGATGAGACGCATGGACGCCCTGGAGGCGCACCGCACACGTTCCGCACAAGATGCGCGCACTCACCACCGCGCTCTAGCAACTCGCCACCACGCTGGCCCAAACACGATGCATGCGGCCGCCACCACCCGCTCGGTGTGCAGTGCTATGGCCCCAACACCCCAGAGCAACACTTCCGTGAGCATAGCACGCACACGTCACCACCACGCACGCAACAGCGTCAATCACACATGACTGTGTCAGGGGTACCTGAGCAAGTATTTGCATTTTCCGCCAATAGCGATGCTGACAGCGAGGCCAGTCTGGCTATTTGGCCGCCCTTGCATGCTTTGCAAATGGTCACCGCTGTGGGAAACCCTGCTGATCAGCGTGTGGTTGCAGCATCACCATTGCCATTCAGGGCCACACCGGTCTCCAGGGAAAACGTTCCCGGAAGCCCCCCATCACGACCTGAGACACCACACTACACTACCTTGCGCATTCCTGGTGCAAAGCTTCCTCCTGCTGAGCTCGCCTCTCTGCAAGGTCTGCCTGGCAAAATTGTGCAAATACCTACAGCGTTTTCTTACGTGTTCTTTACATGCAGCCGTGCAGTCACACTTTTTACTGATGGCTTATACCTGTAACTTTGCCTGGCTCGAGCAGTGCCCCTCAGGCAACCCTCTGGCAGGGATTAGGCAGGGGGAGCCCATCATGCCAATTGTTGCTAATAATATACTTTGATCGGGCGCATGCATAGCAATGACATTAGCGCACTTGTTTCCTAGATTACCATTAACACATGGTGAGTGACGTGTATAGTGGACATTGATTCTGCCAGCATACTCTTGTTGGTGAGTTTTCTTCAGAATTTCTACAAGGTCTTATTTCTGTGCTTTCTCAAAGGTGTGCTTAAGGTGGTCTTACATCTGTGCTTTCTCAAAGGTGTGCTTGGTGTGAAAAGGTCCACGCCCAACTGGGCTGTATTGCGAGAGTGTGGCCAGGGGCCTTTGCAGTTTTATTGGTTCCGTGCTGCTGCCAAGTTTTTCAGCTCTCTACAGGAATAGTGGCTTGCTCACGAAGATTGTGCATGCAGATATTGCTCTAGGAGCTTCCTACAGAAAGTGCTGAACTGCGGAGTTCATTGAGGCGTGTGTGGGTCTACGTGCGGCAGATACATATGCCTATTGCATGAAGGCTGCAACTCCCCTTCCACTACAAGACTTTGTGGTGGATTTGCGCGAGCGCTTGCGTGCGGTATGGAGGGAGTTGGATGGTGCAGATCCTAGGACACGCGCTCAAAAACTGGCTACTTATCATGCATGGATGGCCTTGGCTCTCAAACCAAGCACTGAACGGGGCCCTCCCAATTTGCTGCCTAGGTACCTAGAGCTGGAACTGTGTGGGCATGTGCTTTGTAACATTGCTCGTTTCCTCTTGCGTGCCCATACCCTGAGAGTTGAAACCGGTTGTTGGCACATCCACAATAGGCTCTGTTAAAAATGTGACTTGCATGATGTCTTGGACGAAAAGCATGTCCTTCAAGTAAAGTTTATTTATGCCCTTGCTTAGCAACGTGCTATTTGAGGAGATTCCCAGAACAATTTTCTGATTGTACTGGGGACTTACATCGGAGACACAGGCGCTTTTTGCTTTGACAACATTGGAGCTGAGGATGTGAAATTATTTTTGTTGAAGCAGACAGGCAAATCATTTTTTTTCTTTCTGAGACTGTGGACATTTTTTGTCTGGCTGGCAGTGTCTAGCAAGCCCAGCAGTCAACCCATCTGGCTGAAGGTCTAAACCCATTGTAACTTAACTTCCAAGGTCTTTGTTAGGGTTTGGCATGTACAGCTTTGAATCCTAACCTAAGTAAGGGATCTTTCGTAATCCTTCAAGTTTTATGGAGTAAATTTGGATCAGCAGTCATGAGGTGCCTCCAAGTTTCACGTATCCAATTTGCAGCAGCAAAGAGGCTCTGATAGTAATCCCTAGTAGGTGTGGTCTATTTCATCCATACCATTTCGTTGATGACACTTAAGATTGCCATGCATCCCTTATGACTCTGGACATCACAGGAGAAGCTACAAGAGAAAAAAACATGCCCGCATTCACCTCCAAACGTTGGAAGCAAGCCAGCAAGTGCCGCGCATTTTAATCAAATCCCCCTGCTCACTAGTAACTCCCGGAGCCGCAAGCGCAAGTCTGCACTTGGCGTGCCCCCCCCTCTCTCATGCACAGCCGCGTTGGACACAGGCACCCCTTTCTGCTGATGCCCTTGGACCATGCCAATTCCCCCCTCTCTGCTACTGCCGTCATTATGGCCGTCCCCATCTGCTGGCTTGATAAGCGGGCTGTGCCTCCTCCTCTTGCTCTGGTGGTGGTGGTGATGGCGGTGGCTCTTGCTCTTTCGCTCCCCATGCGGACTCCTGCTGCGCTTGCGGCGGTCATGGCTGCTGGCCTTGCCACTTTTGTGCTTGTGCCGTCCCTCACCGTCTGGCCGCTCCCCCTCGTCCTCAATCCCCTCCTCCTTCTTGTAGCCACCTTGCCCCCCTTTACGCCGCTTGTGGCTGCGGTGCTTGGAGCATTTGTGCCGCGAGCGAGATGCAGACCTGGGTCTGCGCTTGCTGCCTCTGCTCTTGGAGTGCTTCCTGTGCGACCGGTGCCGGTCCTCCGCGCCCTCCCGCCCCCGCTTCTTGCTCCCATGCCCATGCCCCCTGTCCTTAAAAGCCCTCCCCTCCCAAGCCACCTCCTCCACCCCGCTGCCGCTTGTCCCTTCATCGTCTTGTCCACCCTCGTCACCGCGGCTGCTGCTGGAACTGCTGCTGCTGCTGCTGCTGCTGCCGCCACTGCCGCTCTCAGCCTTGGCCCTAGATGCTGGCCTCCCAGCGGGCTCCTGCTGCTTCTTGACCAGGTTGGCCGTCGCCGCCGCCAATGCATCTGCAACAGCCTGCTTCAGGCCTCCTGGTTTGGCAGCGCCAGCAGTGCCTGCTGCTGCTGCTGCTGCTGCTGCTGCTGCTGCTCCTGCGGACGGAGCTGCCACTGGTGGCTCATGTGGCTCTTTCACTGGTGGCGCCTCTGTAGGCAGGCTTGCAGGCGAGCCACTCGCAGGTGGACCAGGCGCCCCGCTTGGCTCACCCCCCTCCCCGCCGTCATGCAGCAGCGCGGCGTGGTGCCGGGCGACCACCTCCGCCCGCTCCGCGGCATACGCAGCACCTGCACGCTTCTCCAGCTGCTGGTCCAGCTCCTGCAGCAGGTCCAGGTCTGCGTCTGCCTGCGGGCCATGCTGCGGCCCTGGTGCTGCGGGCGCGGGCCAGCCCTGCAGATCAACAATGCAGGCAAGCTCCCATGAAAGCCAATACAGGGCCAGCCGCTTAAGCCGGTACCAGGCCCAGCGATAGACCTGCCCTGTGGCAAGCCGCATAGACAGGCTACCAGCACTGCCATTTGTTTCAAATTGCTTTTGGTTGTGTTTCTGCAGTAAGGTGTGGTCGCGTAACTAACTTGACTACTCCTTGGGCGCAGAAATACTTTTAGAGGACGACGGGCTATGTGTGCACCATAGTCAATGTGCTAGAGCACCAGCCAAGCACAGGAACAGGGGGCGCGTTACCTAAGCCACGCCATCAGGTGCAAGCTTGCAGCCCGCAACTCCATGGATGCAAGGGCCGCCGCAACACAAGCTCGCCAGAGCAGCACACTGCTGCAGACAAGCAAGCCATCTTCAGCGCACCTGCATGGCAGCTGGCATGACAACAGGCTGGCCGCTGCCGTCATCAGCGTGTTCCCCTTTTTGTGGCTTATCAGGGTCCAGCGCTTTGAGCCGTGCAGCAGCGTCTGGCGGCAGGACTTCGCCCTCCTCGACCTCGTACTCCAATTCCGGGCTGTGCGCCTGCCCGTCTCGGCTTGTCCCTGCACCGGCACCGCCTCTGCACGTGTGAAGCTGCTGTAGGACACCTGCCCCATCATCCAGAGTTTGCGAGGCATCGTCTTCGCTGAGGAAGAAGTGGCGGTGGTTCATGATGGCTCGCTGACGCTGCAGCACCTCTTCACGCGCCTTCTGGGCCATCTGTGTGCGAAAGCAGCAACAAGGTTTAAAGGAAAGCGGCCTGCTAGCCGAGCTTGCTCTTTGGCTGCTGAGACAGACCAGCCCAGCTTGATTATTGGATGTTACTGCGCTGTGCCCAAGCCATGTCACAGTCTGCTTAAACCCAGAACAGTTGCCAATGCCCGCTGTGTGGTCTGCTCAGGCACAAACTTAGTCCGCTCAGGTGCAAAAATGTAGCAGGAACGGCCTGCAGAGGCGCCAATCTAAGCATATGCACAGCAGATGCTGTTCATTGAGGCGCCAACTTGAGCACACGTGCAGCCAGAGATGCCAGTCTAAGCACACATGCAGCAGGAGTGGCCCTCCAGTGGCACCACCTCCAGCACACATGTATCTGTGCCACAGATTCTGTGGCTGCATGAGAGCACAGTCACCTTGGTAGCAAGCAGCTTCCTTGCTCGCATCCGCCGTTCCAGCATGCGCTGTGCAGGGTCCATGTCCCCCTCGGCTGCGGCCTACAGATGCATGGGGCAGCAGGGGAATTGCGGGCTCTGGATGCGGCAAGGCTAGGCAGCACATTGAGAGGCGCAGGCAGGACACAAACAAGGTGGCGCTAGGTGCCGTGCAGCCCCTCGCCTTGGGCCAATGCAAATACGCAACCAAGCGTACGCACACCTGACATGCAAGCACTGGCTGTGCTTTGCTCTTGGCTGCGTGGGTTGTCGGTGATGCATAACACATCTGTGAGCAAATTCTTCAGGAGGAACAGAGTGGCACAAGGCCAGAAAGAGGTGTGCCAACGTGGCACAGTTGCTGCCGCATCCTGGCTTTAAGGCAGTGCACAACTGGTAGGAGCACCAGCGCAGCACAACGCAATGCTGGAGCTTGAGGGCTGTAAAGCGTGGCGCACCTGCAGTGCAGCTGCGCGGTCTGCCTCCTGCTCCCCCTCAGGCGCCGCTTCCAGCACCAGCGCTTGCGCAGGCCCAGTATCTATCGCAGGCACAGCAGCTCTAGGGCCTGGCCTTGCGTCTGAATCCGGCTGCTGCTGTGTGAGGGGCTGCTGCGGGCTTGCAGGCGCGGGGGTGTGGCTGGGTTGCTTGGAGGCCTCCCTCAAAGCGCGGTTATCACCGCTGGAGGAGGTACTGTTGCTTCCGCCACCGCCACTGCTGCCACCGCCACTGCCGCTGCCACCACTGCTGCTGCTGCTGCTGCTGCTGCTGCTGCTGCTGCTGCTGGTGCCTCCCTCTTTGACGCACTTGCCTTGCAGGCTACCAGGAGTTGCAGCAGCAGAGGGCTCTAAAGAGGCAGCAGGTATTTCAAGGGAGGCAGTCAGTGGCGTTGCCTCGCCCCCCGCTTCTGCCTCTTTGGTAGAGGCTTGTGGCTTGGGAACGATTGCACTTGAGCCCCCCGCTGGGGCACTAGCATGTTGCCTGCAAGCATGAGCCAAAGAGGGAGGAGAGGCTGGACTGCAGCAGCTCACGCCTGGCCAAACATTAAAAAACACCGCAAAGCTGATGTTGCCGCTACATGCACCCGCTTGCGCCCTGGACCCTTGATTCTCTATGTCTCCATGACTGGAAGTATGAGGATCTTAGGATGGGAGAAAAGCTGTTGCTTGCTCTTGCATGCAGGTCGCCACTGCAGGTAAGTTGGGACGCTGCTGCAGGCAAGCAGGCGTCTGCAAGGGGCGCTTCAAAACAAGGCAGCAAGCAAACACACAGGCTCGCAGGCCTGCTTAAGAGCAATCGTGCACCCACTTTGCCGGCTGCTGTGCAGCAAGCCGTGGATTGGCCTTGAGGAACACCGGCTTCGCTGCAGGTCCGTACACTGGAGGCTGGGCTGCACGCGCAGCAGCAGCAGAGGCGGCTGTAGCCGCCTGCTGCTGGCGCTTCTTGGCCTCTGCCACTATTGCCAGGGACTCTGAGAGCAGCTTGTCTGCTGCGTCTCTGGAGCCAAGGGCTTCTGCTAGCAGATCCTGGCGCAGGCATAGGGATTGGGGGACAGAGCAGCACTGGGCAACGCAGACACAGGTCCGGAGTGCCTTGACGCAGGCTCAAACGCTGGAACAGGCGCGGCTAGGCAAGCTGCTCAACCCTTGGAGAAGTCCTCATGCATGCCCGGCTTTGCAGGGCCGTCCTGCCACGATTGAGGGCTCACCTTCGGGTGCAGGACCCTTTAAAGGGCCCTTTGCAGCAGGGCATATTTTTGGCCTGAGGGTTTGAGGGCAGGGGCGGCATGACCTTGGTGGTGTTACGCGCGCGAGGTCCGTGTCCCAACCTCTCATACCATTGCGCCACGCACATAAGCACGTGCACCCATAAACACACGCAGGCTACTTGTGTGCCATGCCCCTCCAGCTCTCTTCACCACCTCCCACAAGGTACCCGTACCTTGTAAGTGGCATGGTGCTTGTTCCAGGGCAGCAGGAAGGCAAAGCGCGGGTTGGTGGCCTCGCGCTGCCGCACAGTCGCCTCAAAGCGCGCCCCGCTGCGCTTGGAAAACATGGCCTGCAGGCAGCCATGACAGCCACGCAACAAAGAGCAGCGCCAGGGGGCTTAGGGCACGCTTTAACTGTACGCAGGCAGGCGGCACACCAGCACTCCAAGGGCCTCCACGCTGTCTGACATGCCCCGCTGCCAATGGTCTGAGTGCCATGGCAGTTTGGCAGACTCGTGGCTGCATGCCACACACAGGGAGGGACGCAGCGCCCGGCGGCGCGTGCTGGAAGAGACGCAGCAGGCACGTTGGCAAGCAGGCAGCGCGTCGCGCCCACTCACCTGCAGCCCTGTGGCGGGCCTGAACCACCTGTGCCCTGCAGCAGCAGGGATACTTACGATCCTAGGAGGTCCAGGGGGCTGCGTGGGCCCCAAACGCACCAGCTTGCTCATGATGGCCCAGCGCACCAGCTTGCTCATGATGGCCTAACGCACCAGCTTGCTCATGATGGCCCAGCGCACCAGCTTGCTCATGATGGCCCAGCGCACCAGCTTGCTCATGATGGCCCAGCGCACCAGCTTGCTTATGATGGCCTAACGCACCAGCTTGCTCATGATGGCCCGTGCGTCCTCATCGCCTCCCGGCTCTGGAGTGGTGCCTCGCGCCCCCTGTCTTCCCTCTCCACCTTGCGCACCATCCTCAGAGTGCGCTGTCTCGGCCTCGGGCTCGCAGCCTGGGGCCGGTGGCTCCTCCGTGTGAGCCGCAGCCGCGGCCGCTCCTGACACAGCCGCTGTGTGAGCACCAGGGGCCAAAGGAGCCCCCACTGCCTGCAGTTCTGCTGTTGTGGGTGGACCGTAAGGCTTGGGGGTGGCAGCTGGGAGCTTGCCACCTGCCCTGCTGCTGCCTTCATCATCATCGCTGCGGCTGCGGCTGCTGCTGCTACTGCTGCTGCTGCCGCTGCTTCTGCTGCTGCTGCTGCTGCTGCTGCTGCTGCTGCTGCTGCTGCTGCTGCTGCGACTGCGGCTGGTCCGCCTGCGGCTACTGCCACTGCTGCCGCTGCTCCCCTTTCCGTTCTCTTTGTCCTCTCCGTCCTCACACCCATAATCGAGCAAGCTCAGCAAACCTCCAGCAGGCAGAGCGCCAGCAGGGTCCAAAGGGGCAGCAGCAGGGGACCTTTCAGGGCTCCCAGCATCCGGGTGCGCTGTGGAGGGTCCAGGAGGGGGCCCTAACTCCTGAGAGGACACAGGTTGGGCAGATGGCAATCAGGGGTGCAATGACTTGGGTAGAAAACAAGTGGAGTCAGCGTGGACTGTGTGGGTGGTGTGTGTCCAGTGTGCAACACCGAGTGGATGCCGTCCAGTGTGCAGTGAATGTACGTCCAGTGAATGTGCGTCCAGTGAATGTACGTTCAGTGAATGCCGTCCAGTGAATGTGCGTCCAGTGAATGTGCGTCCAGTGTGCAACACCAAGTGGATTCTATCGGGCGCAGGCACGCATGATGACAAAAGAGTCACTTTCGTTTGGCACTGGTCCTCCTGACTACAGGCTCGGACGAGACACTTTTGATACAAATACGCCGCAAAAAACAAATGCGCACTGTGGCAACCATGCAACGATGAACAGCTCCACAGTTGTTGCAGTCGCCACTGATTTGCTGTCACTGCAGGTACCTTAGGGTTTGCTTCAACAATCCACCGGTAGTACGGGTAGTTAATATTCCCAGGCAGGAGGAAGTTGAAAGTGGGGTTTGCCGCTTGGCGCACTCTCAGCAGCACTTCCACCTGACCGCCTCCTTTGCGCACAAAGCGTGCGGTCTCGATGACAATCTGTGGCAGTATAGCAGGTCAGGAAGGGTGTCAAGGGCTGCAGTGCATACCCAGAAAAGCATCCAGGCCCCCCAGAAGGAACCCAATTTGGTCCAATGCTGTTCCCTACGTCTTTGCGGGCCATGCTGAATGATTAGAGTGCCTTCTAACTTCCCCGAAATCCAGACCAGCGTGCATGCGTGCGCCTGCGCGCGCGCACGCACACATACACACATACACACACGTACACACACGCACACACACACACAGCCTTCCATGCATGGTTTCAAGCATGCACAGTGCACTGGACCAGCATCACCGCGCACCTTATGCAACCTCTCTGTTGCAGGCACAGCTGCATGCAGGTGGAGGGGGACATCAAAGTGGGGCACGTAAGGGCCCGCAGCTTCAACCTCAGCAACAGCACATTCCGCACTGGCCTGAGCCCTGGCTCGATCCTCTGCACATGGGACACCGGGCATCAATCACGGCAGCAGCAAAGCCAGTTAGGCTAGGGCGCGAATGAGGTGCGGCAAGCATCGTTTGGGCTGGGGTAAGCTAGGGGGCGTCATGATGCACACTCTGACTGCAAACAGCCAGCGTTTGCTTACATAGGTAAGGTAAAAGGGCATTTGGCGTTGCGGGTGCCAGCAGTGCTCAGCATGCACAGGGGTGGTGGCTGCTCCACATCAACCTATGCAGCCACATGCGTGCACACCCACCTTGGGCAGGTGGCGGCTCACTGTCATATGCAAAGCCTACAGCAGCGTATGGAGCTGGCCTTGATCCCCTAGCTGCTGCTCCAGCTCTTTCTCCCTCTGCCGGTGCAGTCTGCTCAGCAGCTGCTGCTGCTGCCTCCGCTGCTGCTACTCCTGTTAAATGGACGTTCTGTGCCGGTAGCGGGGGCGGGGGAAGCGGGGCATCTTCACTGCCCGGTCTGCTGCTGCTGCTGCTGCTGCTGCTGCTGCTGCTGCTGCTGCTGCTGCCGCCCGTGCCCTCCTCGTCTGTAGACTCGCTCTCTCTGCCGCTTGCTGTAGCTGGCATGCGCAGATAGTCGTGTGAGAGACCCAGCATGGTGGGAAGGGTACATGCAGGGCAGGTGCCCAGCCACAGTAGAAGCAGCAGACACAGAAGGAGCAGCAGACAGCAGCCACAGTAGGAGCAGCCACAGTGGGAGCAGCAGACACAGTAGGAGCAGCATACAGAGGCTGTGAGCACAGCTTCCAATGGATGAGAATTGGGGAGAGAGCATGAGCATGTTATAGGTACAGGACCTGCGTAACTGCAGAACCTGATAACGGGCGTAGGCCACGTCTACAGATAACTGTTCAGTTGGCCCGTGTTCAGTTGACTATGTCTACTGCTGACTGTTCAGTGAACACGTGCTCAATTGATTATGCCTACTGCTGACTGTTCAGTTGACACGTGCCTGTGCTGAGCACCTTCGCTGCGCTCGCAGTTAATAAAAGTAGTAAATACGCAGCCAGAGCCAAGCCTGAGCACATGTTATCATTCAGCCAGTGCATGAAGCAGCCCTGGGCACTGCGGTCAGGTCAAATTTTGTGCTCTGCAGTTGCCATCTATGGTACCCTGCTATAAGGGACCCTTTGTTCAAGGGATGAGCAATCAGGCGGACGAGAAAGGGGCAAAGCAGCCTGTCCACCTGCCTGCCTGTCTGCCTACCTGCGAGAGGGGCCTCGATGAGCAGCAGGTAGAGGAGGAGCTCTGCCCCAGCCATCAGCCGCAGGACACACAAAGGGGCAAGGGATCCTCGGAGGCTAGGGAGTTCAAGGCTGGAGGAGGGGCAAGAAGTGCCAAGGGAGAGGGACTGAAGGAAAGGGACATTTCAGAAAACTCACCCTCACTGGCCGAGGAGGGGCCTTCCTCTTCACTGGGATCCCCCACCCTGTCGGAGTCCTCTGCAAGCCTCCCTAAAGGATGAACAAGCTGGTGCTCACGCGCATAATCCATGTCCGCATAGCGCTCTGCATGCAAGTCTGCCGCCTCCTGCCCATCCAGCTCAGATCCAGCGGCAGCTGCAGGTTCTGCTGGGTCATCACATGCAGATAGGTCGTCCAGTCTGCCCAAACATTGTACACAAAGAAAGCAGAGGGGAAAAGCGTGAAGGAAAGTTTAAGATAGATTTCAAATTTCCCACAGGAGGTCAAACTTTCCTCGGGTGTAGAGCCAAGCTGACCTAAGTTACAAGTGTCAGAAAAGTACACGCTTAATCGTGCAAATGCATTCAGATGCACATGCACTGCAAGTACAATACTGGCGCATCACACCATGGCACAGCTGCTCCCTAATGCAGCAAATCTACCCAGCCAGCTGAAGAGGAGCAGTAGAACTGTGCAAGAGCTCCTCCACCCTTAGCTTCGCCATCTTGCATCCAGCCTTTACTCACAACAAGCGGACGTCGTAACGATCCACCAAGTTTGTTTCATCTCCAAACCAGGGAAGGAGGTGGCGCCCCTGATCTATAAATTGTGCAGTACCATCATCCTTGAACAAGGTGCAGGGAAGTCCCAGGACCTCCAAACTACAACGGGTGTGTCAGAGGGGACAGTTTGTATGAATATGAGTGTGCATGCATGCATGCATGCATGCATGAGTGTGTCCGTATGCATGCTCTGCATGTGCATGTACATGTGCGTGTGCGTATGCATGCGCGCCTTCGAGTCTGTGTGTGTGTGTGTGTGTGTGTGTGTGTGTGTGTGTGTGTGTGTGTGTGTGTGTGTGTGTGTGTG
>LKMJ01000457.1_pt1 | contig 31081 bp, 24 predicted proteins | sample 643391 | NCBI WGS metagenome assembly LKMJ01 (sample SAMN04112250, study PRJNA286221) | soda lake metagenome | biome: soda lake; feature: Kulunda Steppe; material: water; isolation source: sample PL-Br10 brine of Picturesque Lake | place: Russia: Kulunda steppe | collected 2010-07 | reverse complement strand
GGGTCCAGTGCCTGGCTCGGCGCACGGGCCCCACCCCTACCCGCCGTTGCGGAGGAGTCGAGGAGTCCGACCACCAGTTCCGCCGTCAGTTCCGCGCTCACCCGCACCGGATCGTGGCCGTAGGCCCACGCCCGCCCGAGCTGTTCCACACCGGCGACCTCCGCGACGCAGCCCCAGCGTTGGCCTGCCCGCAGGGCGGGCCCCTGGCGGCGGGGAGCGCGCGCGAGCCGCCGCAGCAGCAGGCGCCGCCCCCAGCCGGTGCGCGCCAGGTTCGCCCGGGCCTGCAGCAGCTCCGCACGCCATCCCGTCAGGGACTCATAGGTACGGATCGTGGCCAGCTGCGGCAGGTGCAGGGGGACGGTGACGACCTCGCCTCCGGGGACGGCGGCGGCGTGCGAGGGCCCCACCGGTCGGGGGAACCAGGCCAGCCTGCGTGCCTCGCCCGGGTACTCCTCCACCGCACGGTGGTCGAGACGTGCGGTGCCGGTCCGTCCCAGCGCCGCAGCTGCGGCACGCCGCTCGCCCGGCGTCCCCACCATCACGCCACCGCCCCCGGTATAGGCCACGTGCAGGCTGGTCGGCACCTCCACCAGCTCCGCCGCCAGGGCAGCGAGCAGGTCACCCACCGCGAAGCGCACCCCGGCAGCCCCGACCAACCGCGCCCCTGAAGCTGCCGCCCCCACGGCAGCCGTGTGGTGCAGCCAGGTGAGGTGCCCGACCTCGCGGTCGACGTCGACCACATCGACGCCGGCTGCCACGGCCCGTTCGATCACCGCGCGGGTCACCGGGAGGTCACCCCCGGTCGCGGTGATCACCACGGCGACCTCGCCGACCGCAGCATCGACAGCATCCCCTGCAGCGGCTGGGCCACTGCGCGGATCGAGGGGGTGGCACTCGTGACCGCGTTGCCGGAGTGCCTGGGCGACGGCCGCGCCCACGATCCCTGTGCTGCCGAGCAGCAGGACACGCATCGCACGCTGCCTTCCGCCGGGTGGACGAGCGCCGCGGCATCGAACCGACGGTCCGATGGACCTGCGATGACCCGATGCCAGCGGGCTGCGACCGGTCAGGTTAGGAGCCTGGTGCCGGGTGCGTGACTCGCCCGCCCAAGGGTGCGAGTATGCCCCCTGTCCGGCGTTGCGATCCCCAGATCGACGAGGTGTACGTGGCCGCTGAGCCCCTGCTGCTCCCGCACGGTGCCCTGCTGGTGCGCGTGCCGGTACAGGGCCCCACCTGGGCGCTCGCACTCCCGCAGGTCCCCGAGGGTGCGCAGGTCACCGTCACCCTCGGTCACCCCGGGCTGTTGCCAGTGGACACCGGTCCGGTCCGCGCTCGGGGCTACCGCATCATCGGGATGGCGAGCGACAGCCGACCCATCGGCGAGGTGGTCGACCTGCTCGTCGAGCCTGGACTCCGCGACGCAGCACCACAGTGGTGGCGCCAGCTCCAGGCACAGGCGGAGCGGATCTTCGACCTCGAGCTCGGTCCGGTCCGGCGGGTGCTTCACGCCGAGCTGTCCCTCCACGCCGCGTCGCTCGCCGCACAACGCTGAGGGGTCGCTGCTCCGCGGCAACCTGCGACACACACCCGCTGCTCCGCGGCAACCTGCGGCATCCATCCGCTGTGCCCAACCGGCCGGCAGGCGGGCACACCGCGACGGTGCGAACCGCCGCACCCGCTCTGCGCGTACATCGCGCGTTTCCACGGCGACAGCGCCCCTCGACCCACCAAGCGCTTGCGATAGTTAGCAGTAGGGCATACCTTTGGAAGCGAACGGTGAGGGTGGTGCCCGGTGAAGGGACAGCGCTCACGGTGCGCCCGTCCAGATGGCGGTCGGACCCGGCTCCCGCGCTGTCCCTTCCCCGGACGCCATCCCGCCGCCCCAGCCCCAGCGATACAGAGGAGGCCGCAATGGCCGAGACCACCGCTCCCGCCAAGACCACCAAGAAGACCGCCACCAAGAAGACCGCACCCGAGGCTGCGGCCAAGAAGACGGCGGCCAAGAAGACCGCCAAGAAGACCGCGGCGAAGAAGACCACGGCCCGCAAGAAGGCTGCACCGAAGAAGGCGACCGCCAAGCCCACACCCCGTCTGCGCGAGCGTGAGCTGCGCACCGTGCTGGAGGACGCCGGCTACGCGACCGCCGGACTGGTCGTGGACGTCGTCGACCTCGCCAAGGAGACCCCCGAGCGCATCAAGAGCCTTCGGGACGTCCCCGAGCGGGCGGAGAAGACCCTCACCGAGTTGCGTGAGCGCCTCGCCAAGGACGCGGAACGCGTGCTCGAGACCTTCGAAGAGCGCTTCGACGCCAAGGCCAAGGACGGCCGCAAGCTGGCCGACGAGGTCCGCAAGGACGAGCGCCTCGACAAGGTCTTCTCCCAGGCCGACAACGCCCGGAGCCAACTCAAGGGCGCAGTGACCTCCGTGACCCGTACCGCCGACGTGGCGATCGACACCGCGGTCAAGCAGGCCGACACCGTCTCCACCCAGGCCAAGGGCACCGTGACCACGGCACGCAAGGCCGTTGACTCCACCCGTGAGGTGGCGACCCGCGCCGTCGACCGCACCGTGGGCAGCGCCCGCGAAGGCCTCGAGGAGACCGTGAGCCACGCCAAGGGCACCGCGACCACCGCAACCGGCGCCGCGGAAGCCACCAAGGAGGCCACCGAGCCCCAGGCAAAGGCCGCCAAGGCCCAGGTCAAGGGTGCCGGCACCTCCGTGAAGAAGACCGCCGAAGCCGCTGCGGAGTCGGTCACCGAGTGACACCAGACGAAGGGGACGCCCGGTAGGCGGCGCCCAGCACCACCGCCCACCGGAGCACGCGAGCCCGTCCCGCGCCAGTTGCGGGACGGGCTCGTCCATCGTCCCATGGTCCCCACAGCAGTAGGCTGTCGCCGCACCGCGCAGCACGACCGCGGACCGACCGACGCCGAGGTGACCGTGAGCCTGCACGAGCAGATCGAGACCGACCTGCGCACCGCGATGAAGTCGCGCAACAAGGAGCGGACCTCCGCCCTGCGCATGGTGATCGCCGCCCTGAAGAACCGCGCGGTCGCCGACGGGCTCAGCCCCCAGGGTCGCCTCGACGATGAGGTGGTCCAGCAGGTGCTCAGCACCGAGGTCAAGCGCCGCAAGGAGGCGGCGGCTTCCTTCGCCGCAGCGGGGCGCGAGGACGCCGCCGCATCGGAATCCGCCGAGGCCGCGCTCTATGCGGCCTACCTTCCCGCCCAGCTCGACGACGACGAGCTCACGGCGATCATCGACCGGGTCATCGCCGACGTGGGCGCTGAGGGCCCCAAGGCCATGGGCCAGGTCATGAAGGCCACGATGGCCGAGGTGGCGGGGCAGGCTGACGGGAGCCGCGTTTCCGCCCTGGTCAAGGCGCGACTCACCGGCTGAGTCCCAGACCTGGCACGCCCACGGGCCCGAGGGGAGCCGGGCCGGCCCGCTGACGGTCCCGAGTGCCGCTGGCGACCAGCGGCGACCTAGCCTGGTGCCATGCCACCACTGACCTCGAGCGTCGACACGACCGACGCCGCCTACGCCATCAACCGGGCGCACCATCTTGCCCTGCGCGACGATCTCCGCGCGGAGCTCGACCGGGCTGCACTCGGCGGGTCCCCCGCTGCCCGCCAGCGACACCTCGACCGGGGCAAGCTCCTCCCCCGCCAGCGGGTGGAGGCGCTGCTCGACCCCGGGAGCCCCTTCCTGGAGCTCTCACCCCTGGCCGCCCACGGGCTCTACGACGACGCCGCCCCGGGGGCGGGTGTGATCACCGGGGTGGGCCGTGTGGCCGGACGGCGGGTCGTCGTGGTGGCCAACGACGCCACCGTCAAGGGGGGTACCTACTTCCCGGTGACGGTCAAGAAGCACCTGCGCGCCCAGGAGGTCGCACGCGACAACCGGCTGCCCTGCGTCTACCTGGTCGACTCCGGCGGGGCGTTCCTGCCCCTGCAGGACGAGGTGTTCCCCGACCGGGAGCACTTCGGGCGGATCTTCCGCAACCAGGCGCAGCTGTCGGCCATGGGCTGCGCACAGATCGCTGTGGTGCTGGGCTCCTGCACCGCCGGCGGGGCCTACGTGCCCGCGATGAGCGATGAGACGATCATCGTCCGCGACCAGGGCACGATCTTCCTCGGCGGCCCGCCTCTGGTGAAGGCCGCCACGGGTGAGGAGGTCACCGCCGAGGAGCTCGGCGGCGGGGAGCTGCACGCACGCACCTCCGGGGTCGTCGACCACCTCGCCGTCGACGACGCTCACGCCCTGGCGCTGGCCCGTGACGCGGTGGCCAACCTCGGACGCGCATCCGCTGACCACCACCTCGAGCTGCGCACACCCGAGCCCCCCGCACACGACCCCGAGGAGCTCTACGGCATCGTGCCCGCCGATGTCCGCCAGCCCTACCCGGTCCGTGAGGTGATCGCCCGGATCGTGGACGGCTCCCGCTTCCACGGTTTCAAGGACCTCTACGGCGAGACCCTGGTCACCGGCTTCGCCCACATCGAGGGCATCCCTGTCGGGATCGTCGCCAACGACGGCATCCTGTTCCGGGAGTCGGCGCTGAAGGGCGCCCACTTCGTGGAGCTGTGCAACCAGCGGGGGATCCCCCTGGTGTTCCTGCAGAACATCGCCGGGTTCATGGTCGGTCGGGAGTACGAGGCCGGCGGGATCGCCAAGGACGGCGCGAAACTGGTCACGGCGGTGGCGTGCTCCAGCGTGCCGAAGCTGACGGTGGTGATCGGCGGGTCCTTCGGCGCCGGGAACTACGCGATGTGCGGCCGTGCCTACGACCCGCGGTTCCTGTGGCTGTGGCCGAACGCGCGGATCTCGGTGATGGGTGGGGAGCAGGCGGCCACGGTGCTGGCCACGGTCAAGCGCGACGGCATCGAGGCGGCGGGCGGGACCTGGAGCGCGGAGGAGGAGTCCGCCTTCAAGGACCCGATCCGTACCACCTACGAGACCCAGGGCCACCCCTACTACGCCACCGCACGGCTGTGGGACGACGGGGTCATCGACCCGGCGTCCACCCGTGAGGTGCTGGCGCTGGGGCTGGCGACCGCGCTGGACGCGCCGGTGCCTCCGGCGCGCTACGGGGTGTTCCGGATGTGACCACGGCGCTGACGGTGCGCGCTGCTAGCGTCACCGCGCCGTGCCGTGGGGCCAACCTGCCCGCACCGTGCGGTCGCGAGGGACTGGTGCACCGGCTGGGAGCGGCGCATGCTCGAACGGGTGCTGATCGCCAACCGCGGGGAGATCGCCCGGCGGATCATGCGGACCTGCCGTCGACTGGGCATCGCCACCGTCGCGGTGTACAGCGACGCCGACGTCCGCGAACCCCACGTGCGGGAGGCCGACAGGGCCGTGCGGATCGGTCCCGGCCCCGCACCGCAGAGCTACCTCGACGTCGACGCGCTGCTGGCAGCCGCCGAGCGCACCGGCTGTGACGCCGTGCACCCCGGTTACGGCTTCCTCGCCGAGGACGCCCGGTTCGCCCGCGCCGTCGGTGCCGCCGGCCTGACCTTCATCGGACCCACCCCGGAGGTCATCGCCCTGATGGGCGACAAGGCAGCGGCCAAGCGCCGCCTCGCGGCGGCCGGTGTCCCGGTGATCGACGGTGAGGATGACGCCAACCTTGACGACGAGGCCCTGTCCGCCGCGGGACAACGGTTGGGTGCACCGCTGATGGTCAAGGCCGTGGCGGGCGGTGGCGGCACCGGCATGCGGGTCGTCCACGACCTCGACGAGTTGCCCGGCGCCCTCACCAGCGCACGTCGGGAGGCCCGTGGCGCCTTCGGTGACGACCGGCTGATCCTCGAGCGACTCATCGCCCGGCCACGCCACATCGAGGTGCAGGTCCTGGCGGACCATCACGGCGCGGTGGTGCACCTGCTGGAGCGCGAGTGTTCCGTGCAGCGCCGCCACCAGAAGCTGGTCGAGGAGGCCCCCTCGGCGGTGGTCGACGCCGCGTTGCGACGCCGGTTGGGTGACGCCGCCGTCACCGCCGCGGCAGCCGTCGGCTACCGCGGCGCGGGAACGCTCGAGTTCCTCGTGGACGGCACCACGCTGGCCGACGACCAGCCGAGTTTCGCCTTCCTGGAGATGAACACGCGGCTCCAGGTCGAGCACCCGGTCACCGAGCTCATCACGGGCCTGGACCTCGTGGAACTGCAGCTGCTGGTGGCTGCGGGTGCGCCGCTGCCGCTCACCCAGGACCAGATCGGCTCCGACGGCCACGCCATCGAGGTCCGGCTCTACGCGGAGGACCCCGTCGAGCAGCTGCCCCAGACCGGCGTGGTGACCAGCCTGCGGCTCCCCGAGGGACCGGGGATCCGCACGGACGTCGGGATCGCCACCGGCAGCGAGGTGAGCCGCTTCTACGACCCGATGCTCGGCAAGCTGATCGCGCACGGGCCCGACCGCGCCGCCGCCATCGCCCGGCTGCGCGAGGTGCTGGCCACCACCGTGCTCCACGGCGTGGTGACCAACCGGGAACTGCTCGACGCCGTGCTCGCTCACCCGGCCTTCGCCGCGGGTGAGCTGACCACCGCCTTCCTCACCGACCACCTCGACGGCTGGCGTCCCCCACCCCTGCAGGACGTCGAGGTGGCCGCCGCTGCCCGGGCACTGCACGCCGACGGGCTCGACCCCACCTCGTCCGATCCCTGGGCGCGGCTGGGAGCGATCCGCACGGGTGGGGGTGGTGGTTGGCCGGTGACCCTGCGCGATCGCGTCGCCGAGCCGCCCGCGACCCGGACCGTGCAGCTGCGCCACCGCCCTGGCGCGCCACCGCAGGTCACCGCGCTCGACGCGACGGGGACCGTGCCCCTCGAACCGGTGACCGCTCCGGCCACCGTCGAGGTCCTGCACTCCCCTGCGGGGACCCGCCACGTGTGGTGGAGCAGCGGCGGGCGCACCCGGCTGCTGGAGGAGGTCCCACCGCTGCGTCACGCCGATGCCAGCGCCCCGACGGCCGCGGCGAGCTTCGCCTCCCCCATGCCCGGCACGGTCATCGGTGTCGAGGTGGAAGAGGGACAGGAGGTCCTCGCCGGTGCCACCCTGGTGGTGGTCGAGGCGATGAAGATGGAGCACCCGGTGCGGGCACCTGTGGCCGGCGTCGTCGCCACACTCCATGTCCAGCCCGGCCAGTCGGTGGATGCCGGGGCGATCCTGCTGACCTTCGATCCCCGCTGAGGAGGCACCCCATGGAACTGCCCGCCCGCGTGCGCATCGTGGAGGTCGGTCCGCGGGATGGGCTGCAGAACGAGCCCGGCACCGTGCCCACGGCCACCAAGATCGCCTTCATCGACCGCCTCGCCGCAACCGGACTCGAGGTGGTGGAGGCGACGTCCTTCGTCCGGGGCGACCTGGTGCCGCAACTCGCGGATGCAGCCGAGGTGCTCACGGGGCTCAGCCCCGTCACGGGCGTGCGCTACCCCGTGCTGGTCGCCAACGAGCAGGGGCTGGACCGTGCCCTGGAAGCCGGCGCGCGGGACATCGCCGTGTTCGCCTCGGCCTCGGAACCCTTCAGCGAACGCAATCTGGGCCGCGACATCGACACCAGCCTGGAGCGCTTCCGTGTGCTGGTGCGGCGCGCCAAACGCCACGGTCTCGGGGTGCGCGGGTACGTGTCGATGGTGTGCGGCTGCCCCTACCAGGGGGAGGTCCCACCCGAGGATGTGGTCCGGGTCACCACCGCGCTGTTCGAACTCGGCTGCGACGAGGTGTCTCTGGGCGACACGATCGGGGTGGGCACCGCGCTGCAGGTCCAGGACCTCATCGAGCTGCTGTCGCGCACCGTGCTCGTGGACCGACTCGCGGTGCACCTCCACGACACCTACGGCCAGGGACTGGCCAACACCCTCGCAGCCCTCGAGGCCGGCGTGACCACCGCCGACACCAGCGCCGGCGGACTCGGTGGCTGCCCCTTCGCCGCCGGCGCGACCGGCAACCTCGCCACCGAGGACCTGCTCTACGCCCTGGAGGGCTCGGGGGTCCACACCGGCGTCGATCTGTCCGAGGTCATCGCGGTCACCGGCTGGATGGCTGCACAGCTCGGGCGGCCCCCCGTCTCCCGCGTCGCGCGAGCGGTCCTCGCCCGCGACCACGCCCGCTGAGGCGCACCTCGGCCACCGCGCGGTCGGAGCTTGCTCGCGGGTACGCGGTGTGGTTGTGTGGGTCACCGGTCATCGGCGACGGTGACCGACGTCGGTGCCGCAGCCGCAACCGTGCTGCAGGTGCGGCGTGACCGCGCAAGGGATCAGGCATCAGCACCGGCAAGAGGCCAGGTAACAGCACAGACACCCGAACAACCGAACAACCGAACACCACGCAGCAGGGGAAGTCCGGTCGGAATCCGGCGCTGACCCGCAACCGTAGGTCGTCCACCGTCCTCGCAGCTCCCACAACGGAGCCCCGAGGCAGTGCCAGGCGATGAGTCGGGATACCTGCACGTGGCGAGCGGCTCCATCCACCGTCGAGGTCTGCGGGGCGGAGCCCGGGCGAGCAGCGCCCGAGCGTCCGTCCCTCCGTGCACACGTCATGCGTGTCGTGCGGGGGGACGTCGTCGTCTCTGGCCGCGTCGGCCGGGCGGTTCCGTCTCGGACCGCTCACGAGAGGCATCCACGTGGCTCCAGCCACCTCCAGCAGCTCCCGCACACGCGCCATCGCCCTTGTTCTCCCCCTCCTCCTCGCCGTGGCCCTCCAGCCACTGGTAGCCCTGCCCGCAGCTGGCGAGCCGGTCCCCACCCTGCCCGACGAACCCGTCACCGCCGCCGAGGTTGCAGCCGGCTGGCTGGCCCTGGAGCTGGTGGACGGCGAGCGGCTCGAAGGCGAGTTCGGGCCTGATGCCGGTCTCACCGCTGACGCGGTGTTCGCACTGGCGGCGGCCGGCGTCGCCGAGCAGCAACTGCTCGCCGCGATCGACTGGCTGTCGACGCAGGCACCCGGCTACACCCAGGGTGTGCCCTTCGTGGAGGATGACGCCGTGTTCGCCGGTGCGACCGCGAAGCTGATCCTGGCGCTGCTGGTCGACGACCGCGACGTTCGCGATCTCGGCGGTATCGACCTCATCACCCAACTCGAGGATCGTGAGCAGGACGATGGCCGGTTCACCGACGACTTCGTGACCGACGACGGGCCCCAGGACTTCTCCTCGACCCTCACCCAGTCCCTGGCAGTCCTCGCACTGCAACGCGCGGAGGACGCTGCACCGTCCACCGCCGCTGTGGGGTTCCTCCTGGACCAGCAGTGCGAGGACGGTGGGTTCCGCGCCGCTCCCGACGCTGATGGGTGCACCTCCAGCGTGGACACCACGGGCTTCGCCGTGCAGGCGCTGGTCGCCCTCGACGACGACGAGGCGACCGCCGCTGCCGAGCAGGCAGCCGCCTGGCTGGTCGAGGTCCAGGACCAGGGTGGTGCCTACGCCTCGGCTGATGGGCTCAACGCCAACTCCACCGCGCTGGCTGCCCTGGCCATCGAACTCGCTCCCGAGGTCGCCGGTGGCGCGGCCGCGCGGGAGGCTGCCCTGGACGCACTGCTCGCGCTGCGGACGGGCTGTGAGGGCGCCTTCCCCGGTGCGATCCCCTTCTCCGCCGAGGACACGGGCGACGTGCCCCGGGCCACGACCCAGGTCATCCCGGCGCTGGTCGGAACCGGGCTCGCTACGGCCTCCGCCGCCGGCGCCCGCGCCGAGGTCCCGGCCCTGCTGCCCTTCACCGATGTCACGCCGGGCAGCACCCACGCCCCGGCCATCTGCGAGCTGTCCGCACGCGACGCCATCCGCGGCTTCGATGCCCGCACCTTCGGTCCGCAACGCGGCCTGACGCGGGCACAGGCCGCGTCGATCCTGGCCGAGCTGCTGGACCTCGCGCCCGTCGAGGGCCAGCCCTTCGACGACGTGCCCGCCGGCAGCCGTCACGCCGGCGCGATCGCCGCCCTCGAGGCCGAGGGCATCGTGGGTGGGCAGGGCGACGGGAACTACCGCCCCTCAGCCACGCTGCGACGTGACCAGGCAGCCAGCCTCCTCGCCCGTGCGTTGGAGCTCGATCCCGCGCCGGCACGGAACTTCGATGACGTCGACGACGACAGCGTCCACGCCGGCAGCATCGCCGCTCTCGCCGAGCGTGGGATCGTCACCGGCACGACACCCAGCACCTACGCACCTGCGCTCGAGCTCAGGCGCGACCAGTTCGCCTCGCTGCTCCAGCGCGCCTTCTTCGCGCAGGAGGATGGCGGCTCCTGATCCCGCACACGCGCCCCATCCCGGTCCCACCACCTCTGAGGTGGTGGGCCCGGGGGCGTGCGTGGACCGTGGTCAGCCTGCTGGTGCTGCTGACCGTGAGCCCGGCGCTCACCCACCACGGTGCCGTGCCGCCCGCGACGGCCGCCACCTGTGAGGGGGTGTGGGTCGTGATCGACGCACGCGACCTCGGCGGCTCGATCACCACCAGTTGCGCTCCCGGTGCTCCGGGCAGCGGGCTGGCTGCCCTGGAGGCCGCTGGTCACAGCTACAGCTTCGTGCCCCGTATCCCGGGCATGGTGTGCACCATCGACGCCCGACCGCAGCCGTGTAACGGTGCACCCGCGGACGCCTACTGGTCCTACTGGCACGCAGCCGCCGGCGGGTCCTGGAGCTACGCGACCCGCGGCGCAGGTACCCGGGCGCCCGCTCCGGGCACGGTCGAGGGCTGGCGGTTCGGTGACGGAGCCGCACCACCGGGGATCCAACCTCCTGACAACAGCCCTGCGCCGGCAACGGAGGGCGACGGCGATGACAGCCGCACGTCCACGGCGCCCGGCAGCGACGACCCCTCGAGCTCGACGGGTGCCGCAGCCGAGGACAGCTCCGACGGGGACCAGGACGCCACCGCGGAGCGCGGGGGAGACGCCGCAGGCGCCGATCCCGACGGCGCCAGCGACGACGAGCGGCCGGCGACGACCAGCGGCACCGGCCCCGCTGAGGGCTCGGCGACGGCCCCCACCGCTGACCGGTCCACGGACGAGACCGGGGACGACAGCGCAGCCGGTGACGACGGTGCCGAGCCCTCGGCGCCAGATCCTGATGAGGAGCCCGACGGGCTCGCTGCCGGGCAACCCGAGCAGGACGTGCCGCAGGATGGCGCCGAGCACCCGACCGACACCGTGCCGGACGGCGGTGCCGGTGCTGCGGCCGAGGACGACACACCCCGGCCCCGCACCGACGAGGACGGCGCCCGTGACCTGGCGGCGTCCCCCGGCGATGCCCCGTCCGAGGGCTCGCTGCCCGTGGCCGGCCTCGTCGGCATCGGGCTCCTCGCGGGGATCGGCGCCCTGACCTTCCGCCAAGGCCGCCTGCGCCGGGGAGTGTCACCGTGATCGGCGTCGCGCGTGCGGTGCCCCGCGCCCTGCACCCCGGCGCGTGGTGGCTGTGGGCCCTCGGCCTTGCCACCGCCGCATCACGCACCACCAACCCGTGGTTGCTGCTGCTCATCCTTGCCGTGGCCGGGCACGTGGTCACCGCACGGCGCACCGACGCCCCCTGGGCGCGCTCCTTCGCGGTGTTCCTCAAGCTCGGGTTGGTCGTGCTCACGATCCGGGTGGTGGCCCAGACCCTGTTCGGCGCGGCCACCGGCGGTCAGGTGCTGATCGACCTGCCCGAGGTGGCCCTGCCGGCCTGGGCCGCAGGCGTGACCCTCGGTGGTCCCGTCACCGACCTGGCCCTGGTCGCGGCGCTGATCGATGGCCTGCGGCTCGCCACCGTGCTCGCCTGCATCGGGGCGGCCAACGCCCTCGCCAACCCGCGCCGCCTGCTGGCCAGCGCCCCTGCCGCGCTCTACGAGGTCGGCGTGGCCGTGGTCGTCGCGCTCTCCTTCGCGCCGTCGCTGGTGACCGCCGTCGGGCGCATCCGTGCCGCCCGGCGGCTGAGAGGCCGACCGGACCGGGGCCTTCGCAGCATCCTGACCGTGGCCATGCCGGTGCTGGAGGACGCGCTGGAACGGTCGCTGTCCCTCGCCGCGGCGATGGACTCCCGCGGGTACGGACGCCGCGCGGCGGTCTCCCCCGCCGCACGCCGTCGCACGTCGGCGCTCACCCTGCTCGGCCTCGGCGGGGTGCTGGTGGGCCTCTACGGGCTCCTTGACGGGACCGGCCCGACCTGGCTCGGGACACCGATCCTGCTGGTGGGTGTCGTGACCGCGGCGGTGGCGCTGCGCAGCGCGGGACGGGAGGTCGTGCGCACCCGGTACCGGCCGGATCCCTGGGCCACGCCGGAGTGGTTGACCGCCGGTACCGGCGTGCTGGCCGCGGCTGGTGGGGTGCTCACCACCATCGTGGCGCCTGCCGCGCTGCTGCCCGACCCCCTGCCGCTGCTGTCCATCCCCCTCCCAGCGGCAGCCACCGGCGGGATCCTCCTCGCCCTGCTGCCAGCCTGGTTCACCCCGCAGCCACCCAGCCTGGCGAGCACGCCCCGTCCCCGCCACGGTGCCCGCAACCGACGCGGTCCGGTCCCCACCACCTCGCCGTCCCCGTCCTCGGAGGTGGCGGCGTGATCGACTTCGACGGCGTCGGGGTCACCTACCACGGTGCCGACCAGCCCACCCTCAGCGGTATCGACCTCCACATCGAGGAAGCGGAGCTGTGCCTGGTCATCGGACGGACCGGGTCGGGGAAGTCGACCCTGCTGCGCACCGTCAACGGGCTCGTCCCGCACTTCACCGGCGGCACCCTGCACGGGCAGGTGACCGTCGCTGGCCGTACGACCGCCGCCTACGCACCCCGGGACCTCGCCGACGTGGTGGGCGTGGTCGGGCAGGATCCGCGTGCCGGCTTCGTGACCGACCTCGTCGAGGAGGAACTGGCCTACGGCATGGAGTGCCTCGGCCTCGACCCCGCGGTGATGCGGCGGCGGGTGGAGGAGACCCTCGACCTCCTCGGCCTGGTCGAGTTGCGCCACCGTCCCCTGGAGACGCTGTCCGGCGGCGAGCGTCAGCGCGTGGCCATCGGATCGGTCCTGACGACCCACCCGGCCGTGCTGGTCCTCGACGAGCCGACCTCGGCCCTCGACCCGCCGGCTGCGGAGGACGTGCTGGCCACCCTGCAACGGTTGGTCCACGACCTCGGGTTGACCGTCCTGCTCGCAGAGCACCGCCTGGAACGGGTGGTGCCCTTCGCTGACCGGGTCATCCACCTGCCGGGCAACGGTGCCGCGGTCGAGGTCGGCACCCCACAGGCGGTGATGACGACCAGCCCCGTGGCCCCCCCGATCGTTGAGCTCGGGCGGCTGGCCGGCTGGTCGCCCCTGCCCCTGACGATCCGTGACGCCCGCCGCCGTGCAACCGGGCTGCGCGACCAGCTCCGCACGCTCGCTCCCCCTGCCCGCCCGCACCCCGCAGCGGCGGACGGGCAGGTGATCCTGCGGACCGAGCGCCTGAGCGTCACCTACGGTGACACCATCGCCCTGCGCAGCGTCGACATGACGGTGCAGGTGGGTGAGGTCGTGGCGGTGATGGGTCGCAACGGCGCCGGCAAGTCGAGCCTGCTGCAGGCGTGGACGGGGCTGGTCCGACCCACCGACGGCCAGGTGGCCGTCCTCGGTGACGATCCCGCGAAACTCGCTCCGACCGAGCTGATCCGACGGGTCGCGCTGGTCCCACAGGAACCCGCTGAGCTGCTCTACGCCGACACCGTCGCCGCCGAGTGCGCCGCGGCCGACCGCGACACCGATCGGCCGGTCGGTACCTGCGCGCAACTGCTGGAACGCCTGGTCCCCGGGATCGGCGTGGAGCAGCATCCCCGGGATCTCTCCGAGGGACAGCGGCTCGGGCTGGTGCTCGCGATCCAACTGACGGGCGATCCGCCCGCCGTGCTGCTCGATGAGCCCACCCGCGGCCTCGACTACCCCGCCAAGCGGCAGCTGGTCGCGCTGCTGCGCGGCCTGGCGGCGGCCGGCCGTGCCGTGGTGCTGGCGAGCCACGACGTCGAACTGGTCGCAGCGGTGGCGGACCGCACCGTCGTCCTGGCTGACGGCGAGGTGGTGGTCGACGGGCCCACCGACGCGGTCGCGGTGAGCTCGCCCGCCTTCGCCCCCCAGATCGCCAAGGTGCTCAGCCCGCTGCCGTGGCTCACCGTCGACGAGGTGGCCCGCAGCCTGGAGGTCACGTCGTGAGCCGCACCGATCCCTCCCCGACCCCGCACGCCACACCCGCTGACCACGGCACCCCCGGCCCCGTGTCGCAGCGCACGGCTGGCCGCCTCACCCTGGGGCCGCGTTCCCTCGCAGCGCTGCTGCTGATCTCCGCCGTCGGCGTCGTGGCCTTCGGCTGGCCCCTGCTGGCAGCGCCCGAGAGCGGCCTCGCCCACGCCAGCGACGCACCCCTGCTGTTCGCGCTACTGCTCCCGCTGCTGCTGGCCGTGGTCCTCGCCCAGCTGTCCGAAGGTGGCATGGACGCCAAGACGGTGGCGATGCTCGGGGTCCTGGCGGCGGTGGGCGCGGCCCTGCGCCCGCTGGGCACGGGCGTGGCCGGCTTCGAGCCGGTGTTCTTCCTGCTGGTGCTCGCCGGACGCGCCTACGGACCGGCCTTCGGCTTCGTGCTCGGTGCACTGACCCTGTTCAGCTCCGCGCTCCTGACCGCCGGCGTGGGACCGTGGCTGCCCTTCCAGATGCTCGGTGCAGCGTGGGTGGGTGCCGGGGCGGGGCTGCTGCCCCCACGCCTGCGCGGCCACAGCGAGCTGGCGGTACTGGCCGCCTACGCCGCGGTCGCCGGCCTGGCCTACGGGTTGCTGCTGAACCTGTCCTTCTGGCCCTTCGCCGTCGGTACCGCGAGCACCATCTCCTTCGTCGCAGGTGATCCGCTGCTCGACAACCTCGGCCGCTTCCTCGCCTTCACCCTGGTCACCTCCCTGGGCTTCGACGTGCCCCGGGCGATCGTCACCGCGACCCTGGTGGCGCTCACCGGACGGCCGATCCTGCGCGCACTACGTCGCGCCGGACGTCGCGCCGCCTTCGACACCCCGATCCACTTCACCGCGGCCGGTGAACGCTGACAGGTGCCCGTCGCCGGCCCCCGGCGGGGGTACTGCGCTGAGCGCCGCGGTGACCACCGCCACGGCATGTGCGCCCAACCGTTCGACACCGACATCCAGTTCGCGTAGCGAGAGCCGGACCAGCGCCCCCTGTACCGCGATCGCTGCCCACACCTCCGCGACGGCCAAGGGGTGACCGGGGTCGTCGGCCCAGCCGAGCACCCCGATCGGCGGGCCGAGCCCGGCCAACTCCTCACGGCTCGGCGCGTCGGCACCGTCCAGCGCGAGCAGGGCGGCGGTGAGGCTGGCCACGTCGTGGCGGAGGAGGTCCTCGGCCAGGGCCCGGCGTAGCCACGGGGCCAGGCTCGGGTCCCTTGCGGCGTCCCTGCAGTGCGTCTCCACCCCCACCTCGCGCACCCGACGGGCGATGGCCGCGTGCGCCCCGGAGCCGGGCACCGACGCCCCTAACCAGGCGGGAAGGCACCCCAGCAGGGCGGCCGGTGGGTCCACGAGCCGCCCTGCGGTCACCGCGCGCACTGCGGCGTGCGCGCCCAGTGAGATGCCGCCGACCACCTCGATGTCGCCGCCGCGGTGCTGCGCCACCGCTGCCAGGTCGCGCGCATGGACATCGAGGTGGTGGTCAGCGACCAGCGGGGCAGGCGAGGACGCCCCGTGGCCGCGCAGGTCGTAGACCACCAGGCGCCGGCCCCTGGCCAGGACGGCGTCGGTGAAGGCATCGGCGATGAAGCGTGCCGAGGACCCGATCCCATGGGCGACCACCCACGCCGGATCGGTGGGCGCGCCGAGCGCGGCAGCGGCCAGCACCGCACCGTCGACCTCGACCCACCAGCGTTCGACCGGCACCTGCGCGGTGCGTTCCGGCAACGCCATCGCGGTGGTCACCGCACCTGGTCCAGGAGGTCCTCGAGGCTCGACGCCGTCAACTCACCCACGTAGCGGGCCACCAGCTGGCCCTCGCGGTCGAACACCACCGTGGTCGGCATCCCCCGCCCGCCGACGGCGAAGGCGACATCACCGTCGAGGTCGTGGAGGGTCGCGAAGTCGATCCCGAGCTCCTCCACGAAGGCCTCACCGTCCTCGAACCGGTCGAGGTGGTCGATCCCGAGGAAGGTGATCTCCGGGTTGGCGTCGCGGGCCGCGAGCAGCATCGGCATCTCCGCGCGGCACGGGCCGCACCAGCTGGCGAAGATGTTGACCAGCGTCGGGTTGCCTGCCGCAGCCTCGCGGGCGATGAAGGCGGCGGCCTCGGGCCAGCCGCCGCTGACCAGGCGTGCGTCGGGGGGTGGGACCTCCTCAGGTGCCGGCGCAGCGAACACGTCCACCCCGTCGTCCGCCGGCACGGCCGGCGCGTCGGCATCGGCGGTGGCGCCGAAGTCGACCACCTCACCCTGGCCCTGCGAGCACCCCAGCAACAGGGCTGCGGCTCCGGCGGCCAGCACCGCCCGCAGGCGGTGACGACCGGTGCGACGACGACGCGGTGGGGACACGGCGAGGGTTCCGACCGACGGGGACGAGGAGCAGCGAAGGTACCGAGCGTGCCACCGGCAACCCGTGCTGAACGGTGCCGGGATCCGGCCCCGACCGGTCAGCGGGCCGGCACCAGCACCTCAGGCGCCGCCGTGAGGACCGCGTCGACCTCAGCCGGTGTCCCCACGGTGATCCGCACCTGCTCCTCGAGGCCGTAGGGCGTCAGCGGTCGCACCCCGATGCCACGCTGTGCGAAGGCCTCGACCACCGGGCCCGCCGGCCGGCCGAGTTCCACGGTCGCGAAGTTGGTGAGCCCCGCGCTGTGGGCCACCCCCAGCTCGTGCAGGCCCGACGACAGCCGCTGGCGGCCCTCGATGGTGCCGTGCACCGTGGCGGCCAGATGCTCGCGGTCGCCGAGGCTCGCCAGCGCCGCCGCCTGGGCCGCCGTAGCGACGTTGAACCGCGGCCGTCGACCGTCGCTGGCCGCGACCAGCTCCGGGGGGCCGAGCAGCGCGCCCACCCGTAGACCCGCCAGGGCGTGGGCCTTGGAGAAAGTGGTCAGCACGACCACGGCCTCATGGGCCAGTTCGAGGTCGCGTGCCCGGACGTAGCCCTGCTGGCCGGTTGCGAAGTGGTGGTAGGCCTCGTCGACGAGCAGGGTCACGTGGGCGGGAAGCTCACGGGCCAGATAGGTGAGGGCGGCGCCGGTGATGTGGGCCGCGGTGGGGTTGGCCGGGTTGTCCACCGCGACCACGCGGGTGCGCGGCGTGACCGCCGCCAACAGCGCGTCGACGTCACGGGCGTACCCGGGCGCGGTTCCCGTCGCCGGCCCGCCCGTCGCCACCTCGATGTAGGCGGCGTGGGCATTGCTGGCAGCGAGGCGGTAGACCACGAAGGAACGCGCGAAGGCCACGACCTCGGGGGCCTCGTGACCGGCGCACAGCGCCGGGATCAGGTCCATCAACAGCGCCGCCGAGCCGGTACCGACCGCGACCTCGGGCGGGGTCACGCCTTCGTCCACGGCGATGGCCGCGCGCAGCTGTGCACTGGCATCATCGGGGTAGCGGTGTGCCTGCGACACCGTCGAGGTTGCGGCCTCGATCGCTGCCGGGGAGGGACCGAAGGGCGACTCGTTGGAGGACAGCCGGATGCGCATCCCGGTCGGCGGTCCGACGGCGGCGCCAGCGGCCACGCTCACAGGTAGAGCCCGGTCGCGCTGTCCACCTGGTGGGAGGCGACGGCGTGCACGTCACGCTCACGCACGATCAGGTAGGGCTCACCCTGGATGTCGACCTCGATGGCGTCCTCGGGCAGGTACAGGACCTCGTCACCGGTGGTGACCTGCCGCACGTGGGGGCCGGTCCCGATGGTCTGGCCCCAGATGCCCTTACGGTCCACGGATCGCGCCGTAGCGGGGATGACGATGCCACCGCGACTGCGGCGCTCGCTGTCATCGGGTGGGGCGACCAGCACCCGGTCGCCGAGCACGGCGACGCTGCGGCGGTCGGGCTGTGGATCCTCGAGTGCGCTCATGCGGGCAACCGTACCCGCGTTGCCGGTCAGCGAGCAGCGACGTAGGTATGAGCCGCGACGTGGGGTGGCAGCGCCGCGTCGTGATGGGCACCAGCGACCTGGACCCACCCGCGTTCGTTGCGCTGGACCTCGGCGTGCTTGCCCGGCAGGAACCCACAGTTCTGGAGCAGTTGCAAGGCTTCGTCGTCGCCCTCCAGCGTCTCCGTGATCCGCAGCACCTCGACGGGTCCGACGGGTGCGTCGGCGAGCAGCACGGCGCCAGCGTGGGCTGGGGGGTTGCCGGAACCGGGGATCGGGTTGCCGTGGGGACAGGTGCCGGGGTCACCGAGCAGCTCGATGAGCTTGTCCTCCACATCGCCGGAAACGACCCCCTCCCAGCGCTCCGCCTCGTGGTGCACCTTCCACCACTCCAGGCCGATCACGTCGGAGAGCAGGCGTTCGGTGAGGCGGTGTCGGCGCACCGCGGTGGTCGCGAGGGGCACACCGGCCGCAGTCAGGGCCAGACGTTCCTGGCTGGCGTCACCGGCCAGTGCAGCGGTGCCCTCCTCGAGCACCCGCGTGATGGCGGCATCGACCAGGGCGGCGTCCACGGGCAGCCTGCTGGCGATGGTCGCAGCGGCGACCGGCACGCCCAGCTCGTGGTGCTCGAGCAGGATCTCCAGCACCTCCGTCACCAGGCTGTCCACCCCGTGGGACCCAGGCTCCCGCTGCTGGCCGGCACGCGCAGCGTCGGTGTGGTCGGCCTCGTGGAGATGCCGGTAGCGGTGCGCGGGCTCCGGGTAGCCGGTGTCACCGGGGTGTGCCAGTGCGGACACGGTGGGCTCCTGCGGTCGGGAGCGGGGAAGCGAGCCGTTACGGTGGTCGGCCGCGGTCGCACGCAGTTCGTGCGGTGATGCGGTGGGCGCGACGACGTGGCGGCGATCACCTACGGAGTGAAGGGTAACCTAACCTTCCGGTGATCTCGAACATCCATCGGACCTGATTCCCTGGGGCCGACCGTCCCCACCCGAGGTGACCTGGAGGCGAGGTGACCCCCACTGAGCACGCCGCGTCGGCGCTGCGATGTGCCGCGCTCACCCGCTGGTTCGGGGACACCCTGGCCGTCGACCGTGTCGACCTCACGGTGCCGCGGGGCAGCCTGACCGCGCTGCTCGGGCCGTCAGGATGCGGCAAGACCACCGTGCTGCGCATGGTCGCCGGACTGCTGGACCCCGACGAGGGCACCATCGAGATCGACGGCCACCTGGTCACGGGGCCGGACATCGCCGTTCCACCCGAACGGCGCAACGTCGGCATGGTCTTCCAGGACTACGCACTGTTCCCCCACCTCAGCGTTGCCCGCAACGTCGGCTACGGCCTTCGCCACCTGCCACGCACGCAGCGCACGGAGCGGGTCAACTCCGCGCTCGAGCTGGTCGGGATGGCCCATCTGGGCTCGCGGCTGCCGACCGCGTTGTCCGGCGGCCAGCAGCAACGCGTCGCCCTGGCACGGGCCCTGGCGCCCGAGCCGGACCTGATCCTGTTGGACGAACCCTTCTCCAACCTCGATGCCGCCCTGCGCGCCGCGGTCCGTGAGGAGGTCCGGGCGATCCTGCGGGCTGCCGACCAGACCGCGGTGTTCGTCACCCACGACCAGGAGGAAGCGCTCTCCCTGGCGGATCTCGTCGCGGTGATGGACCAGGGTCGCGTGCACCAGATCGCCGATCCGCAGACCCTCTACACCCAGCCCGCCACACGCTTCGTGGCGGAGTTCGTGGGCGAAGCGGACGTCCTGCCCGGCACCCGAGCAGGGCGCTACCTGGTGGACACGCCCATCGGGCGGCTGGCGACCGACCGGGCGCTGCGCGCGGGCGAGGTCGCGGTGGTGGTGCGACCGGAGTCGCTGGACCTGCGGCGGGCAACGGACGGCGTCGGGGTCGTCACCGGGCTGTCGTACTTCGGTCACGACCAGTTGGTCACCATCGAGGTCCCCGGCGGCCACGAGCTGCGCTCACGTCGCGGCCCCGGCCTCGACCTGGCACGCGGTGACCGGGTGCGACTCGAGGTGATCGGCCCCGTGGTGGCCTTCGACCACGTCGCCCCCGCTGCACCGGACAACTCGGTGGACGGCATCCCCGCCTGAGGGCACTGCGTCACCGCTCCCGGCGCTCACGGATCATCGCCACCGCCAGGGGCACGGACCCGAGCAGGATCAGCAGCAGGGCGGGGACCGACGCGCGGGTGTAGAAGGCCTCCTCGGTAGCGGACCACACCCGGGTGGAGAGGGTGTCGAAGCCCGTCGGTGCGAGCAGCAGGGTCGCGGGTAGCTCCTTGAGCGCGGTGAGGAACACCAGGGCGCCACCGGCCAGGGCACCACGTCGCGCCAGGGGCAGGGTGACCCGCCGGAGCGTGGCCAGCCGGTCGCTGCCGAGCACCCGCGCGGCCGCCTCGACGTTGGGGTTGACCTGGATCAGCGAGGTGCGGATCGCGCCGACCGCCTGGGGCAGGAACAGCACCACGTAGGCGAAGACCAGCATCGCCAGGGTCTGGTAGAGCGGCGTGGCCAGGCGGATCCCGAAGAACACCAGGGCCAGCGCCACCACGATGCCCGGCAGCGCGTACCCGGTGAAGGCGGCCCGTTCCACCAGCCTTGCCACCCGGGAGGAGGAACGCGACGACCAGATGGCTATGGGTAGTGCGGCGGCCACGGCCGCGAGCGCCCCGAGCCCGGCGGACAGGATGCTGCGCCACGCGGGCCCGAGGGCCACGTTGAGCTGTTCCCCGGCGGCCACGCCCCGTACCAACCAGAACACGATCACGGTGACGGGCGTGACCAGGCCCACGAGCAGCACCAGTACACACAACCCCACCGCCGGCCACCGCCAGGCGCGCAGCGGCACGGCTGGCGCCGGCCGGGTGGGCCCCCGCGCCCCGAACTGGCCACCCCGGTCGCGCGCGACACGGGCCTCGAACACGATCACGGCCACGGTCAGCCCCACCAGCAGCAGCCCGAGCAGTGCCGCCGGTGACCGGTCGAAGGCCGAGCGGTACTGGAGGAACAGCCCCCGGGTGAAGGTCGAGTAGCGCAGGATCGACACCGCACCGAAGTCGCTGAACACGTACAGCATCACCAGGAGACCGCCGGCCGCAGCGCTGGCACGCAACTGGGGCAGGGTCACCTTGAAGAAGGTGCGCACCGGGCCGTTCCCCAGCAGCCGGCTGGCCTCCTCAAGGGACGGGTCGATGCCCCGTAGCCCCGACTGCACCGTGATGAGCACGTAGGGGAAGCTGAACAGGGTCAGCGCGGCGAAGGCACCCCAGAAGCCGTAGGGGCTGGGCGGGACGAGGCCGAACCACTCCTCGATCAACCCTCCGCGGGCGAAGGCGGCCACCAGGGCGAAGGCCCCGACGAAGGTGGGGATCACCAGGGGCAGGCCCGTGGCGATGGCGAAGAAGCGTCGGGCGGGCAGGTCGCTGCGCACGGTCAGCCATGCCAGGGGGACACCCAGCACCAGGCACGCCAGGGTCACCGAGGTCCCGAGCAGCAGGGTGCGCCCGGCCAGGCGCAGGGTCTGGCCGTCGGTCGCGATCTCCACGATGCGCGCCAGCGGGAGGTCGGCCGTGGCCACGACCAGATAGATCGCCGGCAGCAGCATCGCTGTCGCCACGACGAGTGACGGCACCCAGATGGCCGGGTGCACACCAGCGACCCGCCGGCTGCCGACGCGCGGTCGTGCTGGGCCGTCGGGCAGCTGGCGGGTCAGCTGGTCGCTGGTGCTGGGCGCCTCGGAGCTCATCGCGGTCCAACGCTACCGCTGCAGGGCTGGCGCCCCGCGCGGGGCGCCACCGCGCGGAGCCTCACGACACCGCACCCACCTCCTGCAGCAGCTGCAGCGTGCCCTGCAGGTCCTCGAGGTTGGACAGGTCGACGTCCGGCGGGTCGATGTCCTCGAGCGTCGGCAGCTCGGGCGAGTCCACCCCGGCAACCACCGGGAACTCGACGGTGTCGGCGTTCCGGCCGAAGAACACCTGGACGTCCTCGCTCAACAGGTAGCGCACCAGCTCGAAGGCCGCCGGCTGCTGGTCACTCGACGCCAGGACCCCGACGCCAGCGATGTTGACCAGGCCGCCGATATCACCGGGCAGGAAGTGGTTGGCCACGGGGAAGTCCGGATCCTCCGCCTGGAAGCGGAACAGGTAGTAGTGGTTGGTGATCCCGATCTCCACCTCACCGCGGCCGATCCCCTCCACGATCGCGGTGTTGTTCTGGAACTCCGCCGCACCGTTGGCGATCATGCCCTCCAACCACTCGCGGGCGACCTGCTCACCCTCGCTCACCCGCAGGGCGGTCACGAACGCCTGGAAGGAGCCGTTGGTGGGGGCCCAACCGACGCGGCCCTCCCACTGCGGGTCGGTGAGGTCGAGGATCGAGTCGGGGAGTTCAGCCGGCTCGACGAGGTCGGTGTTGTAGGCGAGCACCCGGACACGGCCCGTGGTGCCCGTCCACTGCCCCTCACGGGACCGGAAGGTCGGCTCGACGGTGTCGAGGATGTCCTGCGGCAGTGCGGTCAGCCGGCCCAGGTCCTGCAGCGCGCCCAAGGCGCCGGCGTCCTGGCCGAAGTAGACGTCAGCCGGGCTGGCGTCGCCCTCCTCGACGATGGTGGCGGCGAGCTCGGCGGTGTCGCCGTAGCGGACCTCCACCTCGATGCCCGTGGCCGTCTCGAAGTCGTCGAAGATGAAGCCGACGAAGTCCTCGTTGCGGCCGGAGTACACGGTGATGGGGCCGTCGGCGGTGACCTCGGCCTCCCCCGTGTCCTCTTCGCCCACGTCATCGGCGGGATCGGTGTCCTCAGCGACGGTGTCATCCACCGCCGCGTCGGGCTCGGTCGCCGGGTCCTCCTCCGCGCCGCAGGCCACGGCGAGCAGGGACAGCGCAGCGATGGCAGCGGCGATCCGCCCGCGGGTGATGATCTCTCGCACGACTACACCTCCGAGGTGGACGGCACGCCACCCCTTGTTGGGAGCTGGATGTGGCCAGTGACCCCCGGGCCCAGCATCGGCCGGTGACGTTCGATGGTGTCCGGGGGCGTCGGTCCGATGGTGCCGGGGGGCGTCGGTTGGCGCTGTCGGGAGCGTCGGTTGGCGCTGTCGGGAGCGTCGGTTGGCGCTGTCGGGAGCGGTGCCCGAGGAGCGGTCACCTGCCGGAAGACAGCAGCTTGCGCAGACGTCAAGGGCCTACGGGTGATTTTAGGTGAGCCTAACCTTTGCAGGCAAGCCCTCTCCGGGTGTTCCGAAGGTAAGCCTCTCGCACAAGGCCGCAGCCCGGCCGAGTGTCCCCTCCCTGCCGGGCGTTGCGGCCCCATCGCTGCTCAGCGCCGGCGTCGGGGTGCATCGCCGACTGCCGCGGGACCGGGCGCGTCGAGTAGCGTGCGTGGCCCCACGCCCGTCGCCAGTCGCCGGTGCGCGGGACCGGAGTGCCACCGCCGCCGACAGGGATCAGACCACCGATGAGCAGGATCATCTACACCTACACCGACGAGGCACCGGCCCTGGCGACCGAGTCGCTGCAGCCCGTGCTCGACGCCTTCGCCGGCGCCGCCGGGGTCGACGTGGAGACCTGGGACATCTCCCTGGCGGGGCGCATCCTCGCCGTGTTCCCCGATCACCTCGAGGCCCACCAACGGGTGACTGACGCGTTGGGCGAGCTGGGCGCGTTGGCCAAGCGCCCCGAGGCCAACATCATCAAGCTGCCCAACATCTCCGCGTCCATCCCCCAGCTCAAGGCGGCCATCGCCGAGCTGCAGGCGGCCGGCTACGCCGTCCCCGACTACCCGGAGGAGGCGGCCGACGACGCCGAGGCGGAGATCAAGGCCCGCTACGACGCCGTCAAGGGCAGCGCCGTCAACCCCGTGCTGCGCGAGGGCAACTCCGACCGTCGCGCGCCCGCGGCCGTCAAGGCCTACGCCCGCAAGTACCCCCACCGCATGGGCGAGTGGTCGAGCGACTCCCCCGCCCACGTCGCGACCATGTCGGGAGGCGACTTCCGGACCAGCGAGCGTTCCGTGACGGTGGCCGCCGCCACGGATGTGGTGATCGAGCACGTCACCGCTGACGGCGCTGTGACCGCCCTCAAGGCCTCCACCCCCCTCGAGGCCGGGGAGATCATCGACGCCGCGGTGCTGTCGAAGGAGGCACTGACCCGCTTCCTCGCCGAGCAGGTGGCCGACGCCCGCGACAAGGGTGTGCTGTTCTCCGTGCACCTCAAGGCCACGATGATGAAGGTCAGCGACCCCATCATCTTCGGCCACGCCGTCCGGGCTTACTACCCCGAGGTGTTCGACACCCACGCCGAGGCGCTGGCCTCCGTGGGCGTCAGCGCCAACGACGGCATGGCCAGCCTCGAGCAGGCGATCCAGGACCTCGACGCGGACACCCGCGCGGCCATCGAGGCCGACATCGCCGCCGCGTACGAGTCGGGGCCGGGCCTCGCCCAGGTCGACTCCAGCCGTGGGATCACCAACCTGCACGTGCCCTCGGACGTGATCATCGACGCCTCCATGCCCGTGGTCGTGCGCGACTCCGGGATGATGTGGAACGCCGACGATGAGCAGCAGCCGGCCAAGTGCGTGATCCCCGACTCCTCCTACGCGGCGCTGTACGGGGAGACGATCGAGTTCTGCAAGGCCAACGGCGCCTTCGATCCGACCACCATGGGCAGCGTGCCCAACGTCGGGCTGATGGCCCGCAAGGCCGAGGAGTACGGCTCCCACGACAAGACCTTCGAGGTGCCCTCGGACGGCACGGTGCGCGTGGTCGATGCTGCCGGAACGGTCCTGCTGGAGCATGCGGTCGGCGCCGGCGACATCTGGCGGATGTGCCAGACCAAGGACGACGCGGTGCGGGACTGGGTGCACCTGGCTGTGCGCCGTGCCCGGGCGACCGGCGCACCCGCGGTGTTCTGGCTGGACGAGACCCGCGCCCACGACGCGCAGATCCTCGTCAAGGTCCACGACGAGCTGGCCGGGATCGACACCGAGGGCCTGCAGCTGGAGTTCATGGACGTCGCCGCGGCGACCCGCTTCAGCCTGGAGCGCGCCACAGCCGGTGAGGACACCATCTCCGTCACCGGCAACGTGCTGCGCGACTACCTCACGGACCTGTTCCCGATCCTGGAGGTCGGCACCAGCGCGAAGATGCTCTCCATCGTGCCGTTGATGGCCGGGGGCGGGCTGTTCGAGACCGGTGCCGGTGGCTCCGCGCCCAAGCACGTCCAGCAGCTGCTCAAGGAGAACCACCTGCGGTGGGACTCCCTGGGCGAGTTCCTGGCGCTGACCGCCTCCTTCGAACACCTCGCCGACAGCTTCGACAACGAGCGTGCCCGGCTGCTCGGCCGGACCCTGGACACCGCGGTGGCCCGCTACCTCGAGGAGGGGCGTTCCCCCTCACGCAAGGTGAACGAGCTGGACAACCGTGGGAGCCACTTCTACCTGACCCTGTACTGGGCCCAGGCCCTGGCCAGCCAGACCGACGACGACGAGGCCGCCGAGGTGTTCGCGGAGCTCGCCGAGGAGCTGGCCGCCGAGGAGGCGACGATCCTCGAGGAGCTGGTGGCCGTCCAGGGCGAGCCCGCCGACGTCGGCGGGTACTACTGGCCGGACCGCAGCAAGGCCGCCGAGGTCATGCGGCCCTCGGCGACCTTCAACGCGGCGCTGGAACGGTTGGTGGACGCCACCGGCTGATCACCCGGCGCCACCAACACGTCGTCGGGTACCAGTCGCGCCTGGCGAGGGTGCACCCGCGCCAGGGGGACAGGCTCTACGCTGCCAACAACGGCGAGGGAGCAGCGCGTGGCGGCATCGGGACCCCCGGCCTACGCCTGGGACTGGTTCGCACGCCAGCGCCTCCTCTGGCGTGAGGTGCGTTCGCGACTGGCGTCCGGCGCCGGTGGCGCGTCGACCCGCTACGCCGCCCTCGAGGAACGCAGCGAGGTCATCGCCCTGGTCCGCGCCGACTACCCCCACGACGAGGGGGTGCGCCGCACCGTTGACGCGGTGGTGGCCGAGGTGGCCTTCCTCGGCCGCACGGATCGCCCCTTCGCCGCGCTCGGTGTCCGCACCGCGCCGCGTGGGATGCGGTGGTGGTGGACGGCACTGACCGGTGAGGACCTCGATCGCCCGCCACCGCGGGGCGCGCCATCAGCGTCGCCCGGGCCGCGAACCGGGGCGGCGGCGTCGCGCACAGGGATGCCGGATGCCGGTGCACCGGCCCCCGCGGCCCAGCAACTGTCCCTGGTCGACCTCGCGGAGGTCGACCCGGAACACGCCCTCGACGACGTCGCGGGGGGCTACGGCGACACCCGCCGCTGACCAGCCTCGGCATCATCGACGGGACATGAGCTCCAGCAGGCCGCAACGCTCGCCGGGCGGACCACCACCAGTTGCCCCACACCTGTGGGTCGGGCACGTGCGGAAGCGCCCACCGAGCCACCCACGTCGCCTGTTGCCCCGAAAGCAGGACATGGACACCGAACCCCTCGCCCCCGACGATGTCTGGCGGACACGCGCACACCTCGCGGATCGCGGCGCTGCACTGCGTGCCGCTCGCGACGGTTCACCCGCCGGGGTCCCCGGTGCCCGTGCCGCCATCCGTCGCGTGCTCACCCGGTTGTTCGGTGGCCCGCCCTTCGATCCCGATGCGGATCCCGGGGACCCTGGTCTCACCGGTCCTTCCTCCGCCTCCTGGATCGTGATCGGCGAGCCGGCCGCCATCGCTGGCGGCCTGCGCGGCCTCCTCGTGCAGGTCGCCCACCCCCTGGCCATGGCTGGGGTCCATGACCACTCGGCCTTCCGCGACGACCCCCTCGGGCGACTGCAACGCACCTCCGCCTACGTCACCACCACCACCTTCGGATCCACGCGGGAGGCCCTCCAGGTGTCCCGCCGGGTCCGGGCGGTCCACCCGCGGGTCCACGGCACCGCGCCCGACGGACGCACCTACCGTGCCGACGATCCCCGCCTGCTGACCTGGGTTTCGATCGCCCTGACCTCCTCCTTCCTCGCCGGCCACCGACTGTGGGCCCCGACGCCGCTGCACCCCCGCGAGGAGGACGCGTTCGTCGCACAGCAGTCGCGGATCGGCGCGCTGCTCGACCCCCGCGTCGACCTGGAAGGCCTGCTGGCAGACGAGGCGGCGCAGGAGGAGCTGCGTGCCGGCCGTGTGCATCTGCCGATGATCGCCGACGGCACGCTGCCCACCTCCGCCGCCGACCTCGACGAGGTCCTGGCGAGCTACCACCACGAGTTGGGCATCAACCACCAGGGCCGCGAAGCGCTCGCGTTCCTGCGCCGCCCCCCGATCCCCTGGGCAGCACGCGGCGGCTACCGGTCACTCCTGACCGGAGCCCTCGGCTCCCTCGACCCCGTCCAGCAGCGGGCCCTGGAGGTGCGTTGGCCGCCGGCGGCCACCCGCGCCGCGGTGGCCCAGGCGGGCGCTGCGCTGGCCACGATGCGCACGTTGGTGGGTACCTCGCCGTCCAAGCGTGCCGCTGAGCAGCGGACCGTCGCGGTCGAACAGCCGTTGTCGTCGGGCTAGGGTCGGGGTCCCCTGCCGAGGTGTCCCGCCGTGTCCGAGCTCACCGATCTTCCCTCCCCCACCATCGCGCCAGCCGAGGGCCGGCTCGGGGTGGTGTGCGTCGGACTGGGCGCCGTCGCCACCACGTTCATCGCCGGTGTGGAACTGGCACGTCGAGGGATGGGTGCCCCGATCGGGTCACTGACCCAGCTCGGCACCGTCCGGCTCGGCAAGCGCACCGAGGGGCGTGCACCCGCGGTCGGTGAGCTCGTGCCCCTCGCGGCGCTGGACGACATCGTGTTCGGTGCCTGGGACCCCTACCCCGACGATGCCTACGTCTCCGCGCTCAACGCCGGGGTCCTGGATGCCGCCCGCCACCTCGAGCCCATCGCCGACGCGCTCCGCGCCATCCAGCCGATGGCTGCCGCCTTCGACCCCGCCTACGTGCGCAAGCTCGATGGCCCCAACGTGATGCCATCGCGGGGCAAGCGGGACATGCTCGAGGGTGTCCGCGCCGACCTCCAGGCCTTCCGCGAGGCCCACGCCTGCGACCGGGTGGTCATGGTCTGGTGCGGCTCCACGGAGATCTACGTCGAACCCGGTCCCCAGCACGCCGACCTCGACGCCTTCGAGGCCGCGATCGATGCTGACGACCCCGCGATCACGCCGTCGATGCTCTACGCCTACGCGGCACTGCTCGAGGGCGTGCCCTTCGCCAACGGTGCGCCGAACCTCACCGTCGACACCCCCGTGCTGCGGCAGTTCGCCTCGGACCACGGCGTGCCGATCTGCGGCAAGGACTTCAAGACCGGCCAGACCATGGTCAAGACCGTGCTCGCGCCGATGTTCAAGGCCAGGATGCTCGGGATGGACGGGTGGTACTCCACCAACATCCTCGGCAACCGCGACGGCGAGGTACTGGACGACCCGGAGTCGTTCAGGACCAAGGAACACTCCAAGCTCGGGGTGCTCGACACGATCCTGCAGCCCGCGGTGTATCCGGAGCTGTACGGCGACCTCGACCACGTGGTGCGTATCAACTACTACCCGCCGCGTGGCGACAACAAGGAGGGGTGGGACAACATCGACTTCTTCGGCTGGCTCGGTTACCCGATGCAGCTGAAGGTCAACCTGCTGTGCCGCGACTCGATCCTGGCCGCGCCCCTGGCCCTGGACCTCGCGCTGTTCCTGGACCTGGCGCAGCGCGCGGGGATGGGCGGGATCCAGGAGTGGCTGTCCTTCTACTTCAAGGCGCCGCAGGTGGCGCCGGGGCTGTACCCGGAGCACGACCTGTTCATCCAACTGACGAAGCTGAAGAACACCCTGCGGTGGATGGCCGGCGAGGAGCAGATCACCCACCTCGGTGTGGAGTACTACGCCGAGGACTACCTACCCACCGACTGAAACCGTCGCTGAACTCGGGAAGCGTCATTGCCGGGCCTCCCCGGGCCTCAGCATGCCTCCCCGGGCCTCCCCGGGCCTCCCCGGGCCCCAGCATGCCTCCCCGGGCCTCCCCGGGCCTCCCCGGCCTCCGGGCCTTGGGCCCTGGGCCCTGGGCCTCAGCGTGCCTCCCCAGGCCTCCCCGGGCCCTGGGCCTCAGCGTGCCTCCCCAGGCCTCCCCGGGCCCCCCGGTCCGCACAGGGTCCGCAGCAGCGGCGAGTGCGGCATCGACCGCGGACCGCGCGCGGTCATGGGTCTCGGGCACTCGGTGTGCCTCCACCCACGACGTGACGCCTGTCGGCAGCCGGGGTCCGCGTGACCGAGGTACAGCGCGACGCGTTGCCACTGGGGTCCACGCGGCACCGGTGCCAAGACCCGGCCACCCGTGGCCGTCTTCTGCCACCAAACCCGCCACCAGGCCGCACCGGTGCCAAGATCCGGCCACCCGTGGCCGGCCGCTGTCACCAAACCCGCCGCGTACGCGACCCCACACAACGTGGACCAACACACGGCCCGACGCCGGTCACGCCGGTGTATCCACAGGCACCAGGAGATCCGCAGGCGCCGAGTGGTCGCCAACTGCTCTGCTGCAGCGATGCGACGTCGCCGAGGTCGCGCCTACCGCGGAGATGGCCGACCGTTCCGAGGCCGCGGACCTCGCGCAGGAAGCGGACCTCGCGCAGGAAGCGGACCCCGCGCGGATCGCGGACCTCGCGCAGGAAGCGGACCTCGCGCAGGGCGGGAGCGTCCCGGCAACCTCGATAGAGGCGTCGAGGTTGCCGCAACGACCGACAGGGAGAGGACGGAGGACATGCGGGAGACCCACGTGGCACGGCAACAGGACAGAGACGGGGTGCGCAGGTCGATGGCTCCGCGGTGTCCGGACATCCCCACCGATGGGCACGCTCAGAGGACCGATGCTGTCAGCGCTGCACGCTCGACCGTCATCCTCGGAACCGAACGACCCGTCAGTGCGGCCGCGCTGGCGACGGCCGGGGGTTCGGCCGAGGTCCGGGCGGTCGGTGTTGGCCGATGGCAGCACGGACGCGTGACCCGACGGCAACTCAGGGAGCTCGGTGTCGCGGCACGGACGACACAGCGCAGGATCACGGACGGTGTGTGGGCAGCTCACGCCGGTGGGGTCATCGACCTCGGCACCCATGCGAACTCCTGGGAGCAGGACGTCACCACCGCCCTGCTGGCAGCGGGTGCGGATCACGGACGAGCCTGGGCCTCACATCTGACCGCGGCACGACTCCACCGATTGCTGGATATCGACCGACCGCAGCAGCTCGAGGTGATCGTGCGTGTGCCTGACCGCCCGCGCTCAGGACCGGCCAAGGTCCATCGCGTGCGGGCGTTGGCGGCAGACGAGGTCACGGTCGTCGACGGCTTCCCCGTCACTTCGGTCGCTCGGACGCTCCTCGACCTGGCAGCGATCCTCGGAACGGAACGGATGGAAGCGCTGTTCTGGGACGCCTGCCGGCGAGCGCCCGACTCGGCGGTCCAAGTCGCCCGCTCCGCCGAGCGGTCTCCCCGTCACCGCGGACGATCGACGGCCCGCCGGCTCCTCGAGGGGCTCCATCCGCAGATCGCTGAGGCGGCGTCACCGCTCGAGGTCTATGGCCTCCTCGCGCTGCGGGATCCGTCACTCCCACAACCACAACTGCAGTACCGCGTCCGCGACCATCATGGCCGCATCATCAAACGTGTCGATGCGGCGTGGCCGGACGCTCGCATCGCGATCGAGTTCGACGGCGTGGCGTACCACGGTTCAGCGGGGCAGCGCGCACGCGACCGGCAGCAGCGCGAGCGTCTGCGTGCGATCGGCTGGGTCGTGCTCGAGGTGACCGCGGCGGACCTGTCTGGGCCTCGGCTCGCGGTGGTCAAGGACGATCTCCGGCGCCGACTCCACCACGCCCGAAGCGCGTAAGGCGGGTGCGTGCGGGATGCGGGCACAGACTGATGCGCGGAGCCGGGCGGCGGTGGCCACCGGTGGCCGGCTGCGCCCAGGGGAAGCCCGATCGGGGATCAGCGGGAACGGGGTGATGCACGGAGCCGGCCATCGATGGCC
>LKMJ01000456.1_pt1 | contig 31103 bp, 29 predicted proteins | sample 643391 | NCBI WGS metagenome assembly LKMJ01 (sample SAMN04112250, study PRJNA286221) | soda lake metagenome | biome: soda lake; feature: Kulunda Steppe; material: water; isolation source: sample PL-Br10 brine of Picturesque Lake | place: Russia: Kulunda steppe | collected 2010-07 | reverse complement strand
TCTCGAACGCCGGTAATGGGGTCGAAAACGGCTCCACCTTCGTACTCCTCACTCTCTTGTTGACCTTTTGATGGGAGTGCAAACTTGTTGTGGAGTTTGTGGAGCACGTACATATCCACCGCATCGCCGGGTGTCGTTGCGTCCTCGATCTTGCAGCCGACGAACTGGCGGACCTCGTTCCAGAAGGCGATGATATCCTGATCTCGGTCAAGTTCGACACAGAGCTCGACATCCCGAAGGTTGTACTCAAGCAGTCGCTCGGGATTTTCTTCCCAGAGATCGCCGATGTCGCCTGGATAGCGTTCTTTGCCGACGCCGAGTTCGCGCGTGCCGACATCCTCCAGCCGGTATGATTCGAGTTCGGTAAACTGGGTTCGCTGGTAGGCATAGAGGAGATCGAAGACGATCCGCCCCTTGATGTCGGGGCCTTGCCAGTCACTTCGCCAGACTTCATTAACACGGGAGAGCCGGTCAATATTCAGATCGTACTCCGTTCCTCGGTCGAGTTCCTCCAGTCGGTCGAGCAGGTACGGCGCATCGAAATCGTCGAAGTTCCAGCCAGTGAGCAGGTCGACGTCTGTCTCTTCGATGTAGGTGAGGAAACTATCGAGCATCGCCTCCTCTTCCTCGAAGGCACGTATCTCGTAGTTCAGATCGCCGTTTTCGGTACTCGCATCGATCGGTTCGTACTCGTCGAGTCGGTCGGGAGTTGGCTCGCCATCGGGTGCCTCGTACAGCCAGAGGATGTACTCGTCGTCGTAGGAGTCGTGACTTGCGATACAGATGATCGGCTCCTCGCCGTCTTCAGGGAATCCAGAGCGGTCGTCGACCTCGATATCGAACGTGTTCACCCGTGGTCTGGCATCGACGGCCGTCGGTTCCACCTCCTCGTGGTGGACACGAAGCGTCTGACGGTCGCTGTCGGTCTCGTCCTCACGCAGTGGGACACGAACACCACTCGTAATGTCCTTATCGATGAGAAACCGGTTCGGAAAGAGAATGTCTGCTTCGTAGTGGTCGAACTCGTCACGGATCTGGCCAACGTCCCGTGGCGTCTGGCCGTAGATCTTTGTCAGGCGCTGGCCACGGATCGACTCGAATGGGTCGCCGTTCTCGTCGGTCTCGTCGTATTCCGTGATGCGGCTGTACTCGGCAAGGCGTCCGTCGGTGAGATTCTCCGTCGGCGCGTAGAAGTAGGGCTGAAACTCGTAGACTTTGACGTGGACGAGGGACTCTTCGGGTGTTCGGCCGAAGATGTGGATGACTGGATACTCGTCGTCACCACGTCCCTCGACCGTGTAGTCGATCTGCATGACCGCAATCTCGGTCGTCTCCTCGACTGCCGGAAAGAGATGGTTCTCGGTCTCGATCCGCGAGATGTTGGCCCCGCCGTTCGTGCCAGCGACAGCCGCTGCTTCGTCGGCTGGACGGTCGCTCTCGCCGTCCCCCTCTGTCGTCGTGTAGGCCCCGAGTTCGGACTGCGACATACAGATTCTGTTCACCTGCCCAGATAAAAAGCCTCCGTGAGGCCACGCACACTCGAACGGTGTGTCTCGTTAGCTTTAACAGCGGGCTGCCTGATACTGATTGTATGAGCGTCCGTTCTGATTTCTGGTCGATCTACCGCGAATCTCTTCCAATTTTGTTCATTGCACTCGGCGGCGGCCTGTTTGCGGGGCTCGTTCTGGAAGGGCTGGTCGAAAGCGTCCAGGAGTATCCCGGATTGCTGGTCATGGTGCCGGTGTTTCTGGCCACTCGTGGGAACGTGTATGGCGCACTCGGCGGCCGCATTGCGAGTGGGCTTCATCAGGGACTGATCGAACCCAAGTTCGAGCGAAACGATCGACTCGTCAACGCTGTTATTGCGTCGTTTATCAACGGTATCGGCATTTCGATCGTGATCGGGTTCGTGACGTGGATCGTGTTGACGATCCTGCCCGGCTGGGAGCCCGCCCAGCTCGTCGAGCTCGTCGGTATCATGTTTATCGCCGGCTTTCTGACCTCTTTCGTGATGATCGCTGGACTCCTCGTGTTGATTTTCACCGGCTTCAAACTGGGCTATGACCCGGACAACCTGGTCGGTCCGATCGTTACCACGCTGGGTGATATCTTCGGCATGCTCTTTCTGGTCTTCTCGGTCTGGCTCGTCGGGGTGTTGCTCTGATGGTCGTTCCATCCGGTTCCCTCGGAACGTGGGAATGGCGCACAATCGTCACGAACATGTTCCCGCTTTTGATTGTGCTGAGTGTGATTGTCCTCTGGGCAGGAATCACACTCGAAGAAGCAGAGGAGATGTTAGAAGAGTTCGCAATTCTTGCGGTGATGGTTCCAACGATGGTCGATATGGGCGGCAATCTCGGTGCAATCCTGAGTTCGCGGTTGTCGACTCGTTTTCATCTGGGGACGACTGAACTTAATCCGAAAGATCGGGTGCTGTGGGCAAACGTGCTTGCGATCCTTGCACTGGCAGCATCGATTTTCACCGCGCTCGCGATCGGTGCCTACCTGATTGGGACGGTCATCGGCTCGGAGATCGGTCTGGGAACCCTGCTTTTTATCTCCTTGGTCAGTGGGATGTCCGTCGCCGTGATTGCGATCGTGTTCAGCTTTCTGACAACCTACGTCTCCTACCGGATGGGGATCGATCCCGACGACACCACGATCCCGGTCGTGACAAACGTCGTCGACGTCTTCGGGATGGTGATCTTCATCGGTGTCTCCGCTTGGACGCTGTAGAAGCGTCTTCTTAGGCCATTATCTGGCTGAGTTCTTCTGTTGCGTTCCAGGTGCCTCGTGCAATTAACACGTCGCCTGCTTCCAGCTGCTCGTCGGATTCCGGATAGAACACCCATTCGTCGTCGGAGTCGTGGATCGCGATGATGGAGACACCTGCATAGTTCGAGACGATATCGTCGACAGTTTGTCCGGCGGACTCGCTGCCCTTCCCGACCTTGATCCGACGGACTGCGACATCACTTTCGCGAACGGATTCGGCGATCACCGGATGCGTCTCGATATCCCGGAGAATGCCTTCTGTGATCTCGAGTGCGGCATCACTGATCACCTCGGTGCTTCCCGCGAGGCGGAGGAGGCCACGCAGTGAAACAGGATCGTCCATATCACTCGCTGCCCGGAGCGCCCATGCTTCGAGGCGAGCCTGCAGGCTGTCGACTTCGATCTCCAGAGACCGGACCTCCCGTGCGAGTCCTTCGTCGTCGAACAGCACACTTGCGTAGGCGAGATCCACGGAAAGTTCGCTGACGTTTTTCATCAACACAATCGTATCGACCGCCCGCTCCAGATCCGACAGTTCGTGATCGAACTCGCCCGGGTACTCGTAGCCTTCACCAGTGACAGTCTCGTACACCTCCGAGACGTTCTGTTCGGCACCCCGAAGCAAGAGAACATCTCCTGGTGAAAGCTTCGTTTCACTATCAGGATCCAGAATCCATTCGTTGTCGGCTCGTACACCGATGACCCGCACACCAGTCTCGGTTTCGAGGTCGATCTCACCGAGTGTCCGATCGGCGTACCCGGAGTCCTCGATCAGTGGCGCACGAGCGAGCACCTCGATTGCCTCGGGGAGCGCGGCCTGAATCGCGGCAGGAAGTCCTTCTTCGCCGAGGACGATCTGTGCGATGTCACCGGCTGCTTCGCTGATTTTCTCTGCCGCGCCGATGATCCCGAGCACGGGCGCGAGCTGACGGGCATCTCTCGGCTTTCGTGCGGCCATCAGCATGTTCATCCGCGCTTGCATCTGCAGGCGATCCATCTGGTTTTCAAGTTTCAGTACTTCTTCTGCGAGATTTTCGCTGTTGTGCAACAGCGCGGAGTAGGCGAGGTCGACGATCAGCTCCGAGCTGTCTTTCATCGAAACCAGCAAACTCTTGACACCGACCGGCTCGTATTCGACCGGCTCGGCGTCGCCAATATCCTCGTATGCGTCCATATCTCACACTTTTCGCGTCACTGGCTTGTTTCTATCGACTGTTTTTTGGAAATGGTTGTCGCTACCTTTTTCGAAGTGGTTGTCGCTACCGGCCACCACAGACGAGACAATTTTTTTAGAGTCAAGCACCATGTATGGGTATATGGCAGAGATTGTACAAACGGAGTCCCCGATTGACTTGCGTTTTTCAGAGCCAGAGCTCGAACGACGCCGAGACCACATAACAGAGTTCATCACTGGACAGTTCGACGCTGCGGGCGCGGATGTTGCGGTGATTGCACTATCCGGTGGTATCGACAGCACGCTCACCTCACATCTCGCTGTCGAGGCGCTCGGTGCTGACCGTGTCTACGGACTCGTGCTCCCGAGCACTGTCAACACCGAGACGAACATGAGTGATGCAGAGCGTGTCGCGAGCGAACTCCTCGACATCGAGTACGATACAGTCGAGATAGAGCCGCTGCTCGATGCGTTTCTCGATGAGAATCCGAACGTCGACCCTGCCGATGCAGACGACGAAGCAATTCAGGTTGCTGTCGGGAACACAAGAGCGCGGCTGCGAGCGATCACGTCTTACTTCGAGGCAAACCGGCGAAACGGGATCGTCCTTGGCACAGGGAACCGCAGCGAAGCACAGGTTGGCTACTTCACGAAATACGGCGATGGCGCAGTCGACTGCCACCCGATTGCGAACCTCTACAAACAGCAGGTCCGACAGCTTGCTCGTCACATCGGTGTCCCCGAGGATCTGGCGGCAAAAACGCCGACTGCGGGACTCTGGGAAAACCAGACCGACGAAGCTGAACTCGGCATCGGCTACGATCTGCTCGATTCGATTCTTGCCCTCCATATCGATGGCCCTGTCTCCGCCTCGGCGACCGCACGTCACCTCGAGATAGAGCCGGATGTCGTCGAAAAGGTGCGACGACTCTACGAGGAAAGCGAACACAAACGGGCGGCTCCGCCCGGCCCTGTCGAACTCGTCTAAAGTTGCAACTGTTTTTATTTTACTCACCGTTCTGCTAGTGATCTCTCTGCGGCGTCTCGAAACAGCAAGGAATGAGACCGCTACAGGCGGCCGACGTCTTCGACAGAGACGCTTTCGACGTGGTCGACTTTCTGGAAGGCTTCCTCGACTGCTTCCGTTCCGCCGGTCTCGTCCGGAACGATCACGGTCGGGATGAGGGCAGTCAGTCCGAAGGCGACGTCGTCACGGTCGAATCCGTTGATCTTCGCGCCTTCTGGAAGCTGTTTTTCGAGCTCTTCTTGCAGTTGATCCAGATCGACATCCGGATCGTTTGGCATTACTTTGATTGCGGCTGCTACTTTTCCCATAGTTATGGACCTGTGAACCCGCAGTCCGGGCATTTGTAGAGGTTGCTCTGCTTGCGACACTTCGCACAGCGGTGGATCTGGTGGCCACAATCCGGGCATTTGAACGAGGCTGCACTCGTGCCCGCGACGTGAATCCCACACGAGATACACTTTGGCGTCTGTCGTGCCTGACTATCGCTCATACCCTCTTCTATCGCAGCACTGCTTTTAACGTTTGCCAAGTTCCGCTGTGAACCGCCACGGTAGCTCCGACAGTCAGGACTGGGTTGGATCGTCGGGCTGGGGCTCTCTTTTCGGGATCTGTGACGCTTCGATCGCCGATCCGACTGGCTCACCGCCGTCCCACTCGTAGAACCCCCTACCGGCGGCCAGACCCGTCTGGCCGTCGTCGACGAGCTCGGCCAGTAGTTCCGGTGGCTGAAACTGCGGTCCGAGCGCCTCTGCAAGCGCGTTGAGTGCTTCAAGCCGTCTATCCAGTCCCGCACGGTCTGCCCGTTCGAGCGGGCCAATCGGCTGCTGGTATCCTTTCTGTGAGAGTGTATCGATCCCTTCAACACCGACGACACCATCGTCGACCGCGCGCATCGCCTCGACCTCTGTAGCGAGTTCAAGTCGCGTGGATGCGATCCCCGGGCTATCTTTGACACGTACTGGCGTCGTGCCGAGCGATTCGAGAAATGATTCGGCGCGCTCGGTGGCACTCATCGTCGTCTGCTCTGCGATCAGTAGCTCGACGACAGGCGGATCCGGCAGCGCAAAAAAGTGCATCCCGAGCGCTCGGTCGGGGTGTCTTAGTCCGGCGGCTGCCGTCGTCACCGACATAGCAGTCCCGCTAGCGACGATCAACGTCTCTCGTTGCACCGTCTCTTCCAGTTGTGCAAACTGCTCTTGGAGCGATTCTGCTGCTGTCTTTCTCGTTTCGATTACCACGTCGGTGCCCGCAACTGCACCAGATAGTCCCGTCGTCGCTTGAAGCTCGTCGATCGCGGTACGTTTCCGCTGCTCGCTGATCTCGCCTGCAGTTGCTGCGTCGACCAGATCGAGTTCAATCGCGTCGATCCGGTCCATCGCTTTCGTCGCGTCGGTCGCATAGAGGTTGACCGCGTGTCCTGCCCGCGCACACAGCGACGCGATATCACGTCCATCTGCCCCAACCCCGAGTACTGCCACATTCATACTGTCCCTGTTATCGGTCACCATCATAGCATTTGCGAGCGTTTTCAGAACGGGAAGTTCCCTTTAATCGGCGGCCACAGCCGATTCGTCCGGGTTGTCGGCGACTGTCAGCTGCCCCGAGAGCGCGATCAGCCCGAACCCGACCTTCGCGACGACATCGAGATAGGAGATCACGAGCGCGCTGGTTTCGAGGTTCATCAGTCCAATGCCTACGGGGGCAAACAACCAGAGCACCGGATAGATCAGCCAGAGCACGATCAAAAACGCCCGGAGCTTCCGATAGAGCGCGACTGTGACGTCGTCTTTCTGTTGTACTGCCTCGTCGAAGTCGTACATCGTGTAGTAGATGACACCCAGGAAGGCTACGGAGCCTGCAAGGAACAGCAGCCAGCCGAGCACTCCGGAGAGCATCGCTCCGGCGAATCCGAGCACGATCGTCAGTGCCATCAAACCGATCGACCGGTAGATCGCCCCCATCGCCGCTCCAGCGAGCAACCCGAGATACAGCACGTGAAGCGGGGTCGTCAACAGCCAGTCGATGTACCTGAACAGGAAGACACTCTCACCTGCCTGTGTCTGGACCTCGCCGACGCCAAGCGCCATGAGCGCGTACGCGGCAACGGCAATTGCCGGGACAGCAACCAGTATCGAGTATCGCCGGTGGTATCGCTCGTCGACCAGTTTGAACCCGTACGCGAGTGCGATCGTCCCGAGAGCCATCCCCGCTGTACCGAACGCAAACCACGTGGAGAGCATGGACATCAGAGTTCACCTCCCATAGCCTGCGTCGCTGCAGCGTCACTTTTCACGGTGAACCGATCGAGCAGATCAGCAAGCGCTTGCGCGCTGTCCCGAAGCTCTTCGGCAGAGGTTGCAACCTCGTCGATCGACTCGGTCTGTGCCTGTGCCGAATCAGCCACGTTGTCGGCTTCGATCGCTGTTTCTTTGCTGATCTCTGTGAGGTCGTCGATGACACCCATCACGTTCTGTGCGGTTCGTGCTTGTTCTTCAGTCGCATCGTCGATCTCCTGGATTCCCGTATCCACTTCTTCGGTCGACTCGACGACCCGCTCTAGTGACTCGATTGCCTCTTCTACCGTCTCCGTCCCGGTTTTGACGTGGTCGCTTGTCTCTTCCATGGTTGCAACAGTCTCGTCTGCTTGTGCTTGGATGGATTCGATTCGCTGTTCGATATCGCCGGCAGCATCTTTCGTCTCCTCTGCGAGATTTTTGATCTCGTCTGCGACAACCGCAAAGCCGTCGCCGCTTGCGTCAGCCCGTGCTGCCTCGATAGAAGCGTTCAACGCGAGCATATTCGTCTGCTCGACGATCTGGGTAATCAGATCGACAATCTCACTGATCTCGGAGAGATCGTCTGCGAGTGCGTTGATCTCGTCGACAGTTTTGTCGGTCTCTCTGTCGATGCTGTGCATCTGCTCGACTGCCTGCTGTGCCGCTTCGCGGCCGGTTTCACCAACCTCCGCTGCTGCCTGCGAAGTAGATGCGACCTCCTGTGCGGATGATGCGACCTGCTCTGCGGTCGCAGAGAGTCCCTCCATCTCCTCTGCTGCCTCCTGCAGTCGCTGGCTCTGTTCGGATGCGCCGCGTGAGATTTCTCCGATCGAATCACGCACGTCCTGGCTTGCCTGGTCGACGGATCTGGCGTTTGCCCCGGCCTCCTGGGTCGCTGCCGAGACGTTCTCTGCAAACGACTTCGTCGTCGAGATAATTTCTTCCAGTGCATCGAGCGTGGTGTTGATCTCTTTGCCAACAGCCTCCATCGCCTTGTTTGAACTCGCCGGATCGACACGCTGTGTCAGATCCCCGGCGGCGGCATCACCAAGCACACGCCGGTACTCGGCTGCTTTCTCTTCGAGCTCCTGGTTGATCTCTTGCATCTCTTCGCTTTCCTGCTCTGCCTCCTCGCGGGCATTCTCTGCCTGTTTTCGTGCATTTTCGGCCTCCTCCTGAGCCTGTTCTGCCTCTTCGATACTTTCCCGAAGCGATGTTCGCATCTGATCGAACGACTGGTACAGCGTGCCGATCTCGTCTGTGCGCGAACTCGATAGATCGACATCCAGGTTCCCTTCGCCCATATCGCGTGCACGATCAGACAGTCGTCTGAGTGAGGTGACTGTGTTTGCACCGATCGTCACCCCGACCAGTCCGAGATTGATGACCGCAAGAAAGAGGAGGCCGATGAGATCCGAGTTGATCTGGTTGCTCAACGCGAAGGCTTCCTCTCTGTCAGCAGAGACAGCCACAACCCAGTCGTTCGATTCGAGCTGTCGGACCGCTGTAAGTTGGTCGCCGTCGTCCGCGAACTGCGATTCTGTCGTTGCCGCTCCGAGCAGTGAGCTGTCGAAACCGGATTCTTCGAGGATCATCGAGCCGTTAGGATGAGCGACGTAGCGCCCGTCCTGATTGATTACAGTGGTCTCGGTTCCCTGCTGCTGTGCGGAGATCGTTTCGGAGCGATCCCGGAGGTTCGTCATGTAGACGAGTGCCCTGTCATCCTCGCCTGTGACTGGAGATATCACAGCGATGATCGGATGATCTGCGATATCGACGGCAAATGGTTCAGTGATGTGTGTATCCTGTGGCCCATCGAAATCGGGTGGGTTCTCCGCGAAGGCTGCACCTTGCTCTGCAGTATCCACACCGACAAAATCAGGGTCCGAGCTTGCAAGAATCTGCATTTCCTCGGTGTCGAGATAGTGAACGGCAGCCACGTTTTCAGACACCTGCTCGTTTGCAACCGTCGATTCCAGATGTGCAGAGATTGCTTCAGTATCGTCGGTGTTCAGTGCAGTGTTGTCAGATGCTGTTCGAACGCTTCGTTCTGTGCTCTGTAACCAGCTGTCGATTTCGCCCGCCTGCGATCCCGCGAGCCCCGTAAGGTCTGATTCGACATCTTCCTGGAGAGTGTCAGATGCCTGGGCGCTGATTACCAGCCCAAACACGAGCATCACGACGATCGCAAACAAGAGCGCGACTCCCAGACGTGCTGCGTAACTGTCAGCAATCACTTTCGGGAGAAGAGATCTGTTCTCATCCGTCATCAATGAGCTCTTTGATCGCTTTCAGTGTTAAACTGCCCGTCAAATTATCATCGCTGAAACTTGCGAGGGAAGAATAAATACACAGATTCGTCTCTGTCTGAACACCAGATGGGGTCACCCGAGCTGATCGAATCGATTGCATATCGGAGCAGCTTCGAGCATCTGTATCTTAGTGGAAAGCAGTACGATGGACGGTACGCCACAGTGTACGAGGCCCTGATCGGCGGAGGCGGCCGGCAGAATGATATCGCTGTCCGCGTGTTCGATCTTCCCGAATCGGACCGAGCACAGTTCCAGAGTAAACTACAGAAATATATCGACGACTGGTCGACTGTGAGCGATGACGACCGTCTTGTTTCGGTGCTCGACTGGGGCGTGGAGCCCCGTCCATGGATCGCAACGCCGTCGGTCTCCAACCGGCTTTCCAAACGGTCACCGATGGAGTTTGTTGACCTGCTTTCGACAGCCAAACTGCTTGTCGACGGCATTGCACAGCTCCATCACAATGATATGACTCATGCCGGGCTCGATCCACAGTCGGTCGTCTTTGTCGGACAGGACGACGGTGGTATCGTCACGGAGGAGCCGCTGCTAGATAATCCTGGGCTGTTACATCTGTACCGGTACGGCTTCGATCCGACCGAGTACCTGGATCCGAGATACGCTGCACCTGAACATTACAGCGAGGAGTTCGGAAAAGTTGATTCGAAGACAGATATCTACCTCCTCGGTGCAGTGTTGTACCGGCTTTTCAGCGGCGAAGCACCGTTTCAGGGCTCATTGGAGCAGGTACGGATGTCGGTGCTGAATCAGGAGCCACCGACACCAACTGACCGCGGTGTGTCACCACTTCTCGATACTGTCATATCCAAGGCGATGGCAAAACAAAAGCTCCATCGATACGAAACGATTGAACATCTTCAGCAAGATATGGCAAACATCGCTGCAACACAGGAGTATGAGTAAGCAGATGGTAAGTAAGCAACAGGGGGAAATTGATCATGGTTGAGATAGGGGTCGCTGGGTTCAGCGTCGAGTTTGGACTGCATCTCATCGAGCAAAGCGCAAATCTAACCTTTATTTTCTTTCTGGGCGTGTCGCTGCTCGCAGCACTCGGCTTGCGGTTTTCTTACTACGCTCAGCAGAATATGCGCCAGACCGAGATCGACTCACAGCGGAAGATCTGGGCACTCCTTCGCTACATCGGATTGTTTGCAGCGCTGTATGCGCTGGTCTGGATTCTGGACATCGTGAGTTCGCTGTCGCTCACTGGCAAAAATGGCCTGCTCCTTGCGATGACGCTGTCGCTGGTGGTGTCGCTCCGTCAGATAGCAACCGCCACAGGACAGGAAGCGCTCGGTGAATCCGCAGAACTTGGTGGCATTATCCGACTTGGGTTTATTGGGGCAATCGGGCTGTTCGTGCTCCTTGTTACGGTAGTTGGACAGAGTGCGCTGACGGCACTAGTTGAAGGGTTGATCGGTGTTGGCCTGGTGGGCTACGGATTTTTGCTGTTCCAAAAGCAGGTCTCTCAAACGCGACTGCAGGGGACGATGCTCGATTCGCTCCTTCGTCACCTGTTTCCGGTGCTCGTTTTCGGGTCTCTGGTCAGTATTGTTGCTCTCGTGATCCCGGCCGGTATCGACCGGATAATCGTTCTTCATATTCAGGTCGTCTTTCTCATAATGACTGCCACATCACTGATGACCGCGACAATCAAACTTAGACAGAACCTCGCAGCACTTTGAGTCCACCGAAACTCCTGGAATCTGACACCATCATATAAACCTTCTCCTCAGCCGACAGAACTGGACAGTTGTTCATTATTATCTATAAATGTATAAGTGGCATAATACCACCTTATTTGGATATTATACAAGAAGTGGGTTTCAGGGGTAGGCTCATATGGTTGCAGCCCATTCCCTGTACTGATATGACTGAGCGACACACAGAGACTGGTCAGGTCGGTCTCGCGGACCCCACAGATGCACGCGCAAACTGTGGGGTCGGCGTCGTGATGGACCTCGATGGCGGGAGTACTCACGAGGTCGTACGCGATGGACTCGAACTGGTAGCGTGTATGGAACATCGGGGGACAACAGGTGCAGAGAAGAACACTGGCGATGGGGCTGGTATTCTACTGCAGATTCCACACGAGTTCTTCGCCGAGACAGTCGACGTCAAACTGCCGGAGCCTGGCGAGTACGCTGTCGGGACACTCTTTCTTCCACAGGAAGACAGTGCCCGAGAGACGCTCAAAGATCGCGCAACAGAGCTGTTCGCCGAGGAAGGGCTCGAAGTGCTCAGCTGGCGAGAGGTTCCGACAAATAACGACGATCTCGGACAGACAGCTCTCGATTCGGAGCCCGACATCCAGCAGGTTATCGTTACCCCACAGGATGATGTCACGGATGAGGAGTTCGAACGGGAGCTGTACATCGGTCGACGGGTTGTCGAGGAGACGATCGAAGACGAGGAGCTTCCCGGCTCCGACCGGTTCTATATCGTCTCGCTCGACCGCAAGACGGTCGTGTACAAGGGGCTACTGAAGGCAGAACAGGTTGTGGATTACTTCCCGGACCTCACGGACGAGCGGATGCATTCGAACTTCGCGATGGTTCACGCCCGGTTCTCGACGAACACGCTCGGTGCCTGGCATTTGGCTCACCCCTACCGGAACATCATCCACAATGGTGAGTTCAACACCATTCAGGGCAACATCAACTGGATGCGCGCACGCGAGACCGATATTTCCCACGAGGATTTCGCCGAAGATATCGAGAAAATCAAGCCGATCATCGACGATCCGGGACAGTCAGACACCGCAAGTGTCGACAACGCGCTTGAACTGCTGATGGAGACGGGGCGGTCGCTTCCCCACGCGCTTCGAACCCTAATTCCAGAGGCCTGGCGCGGCGAGGAGAACAACGTCACCGGCAAACGCCGAGAGTTTTACGACTATCACGCCTCGCTCGTCGAACCGTGGGACGGTCCAGCCCTCGTCGCGGCAACTGATGGCGAACGCGTCGGCGCAGTGCTCGACCGCAACGGACTCCGCCCATGCCGCTATGACGTGCTCAAAGACAACACGCTCGTGATGTCCTCCGAGGTTGGTGCGCTTAGCTACGACGAAAGCGAGATCAGCGAGCGAGGTCGGCTCCAGCCCGGCCAGTGTTTCCTCGCCGATCCAGAGGAGGGTCGTGTCGTTCCCGACGAGGAAGTGTTCGACCAGCTCGTCGACGAAAAGTACGGGCAGTGGGTCGAACAGGAACAGGTTGTCATCGAGGATATCTCTGCTGCAGATGACAACACCCCACAAAAGGAGGTCGACGAACTCCGGAACCACCAGGCGATGTACGGCTACACCTACGACGAGGTCGACCATCTGCTGGAGCCGATGGCCGAGAAAGGAAAAGACCCCGTGGGGTCAATGGGTGACGACACACCGCTTTCGGTGCTTTCGCAGTTCAACCGGCCGCTGTTTACGTACTTCAAACAGCTGTTCGCACAGGTTTCGAACCCGCCACTGGATTACATTCGCGAGGAGCTGGTGACGAGTCTCGAAACCCGGCTGGGTAATCAGCGCAACCTGCTCGACGAAACGCCAGAACACGCCCGCCAGCTCGTACTCGACTCGCCGATCCTGACCGATCAGGAGATGGCTGGCATCAAGGAACTCGACGAGAACGGAATGACAAGCGGCGTCGTCGATATCACGTTCGACCCGGATGAATACGATCTGGAGTCGGCCGTCGAGGCTGCACGCGAGCGAGCTGTCGAAGCCGCGAAAGAGAACGATATTATCGTGCTCTCGGACCGGACGGCTGATCCAGACCGAGTGCCGATCCCGTCGCTTCTCGCTGTCGGTGGTATCCACCACCATCTCGTCCGGAACGGGCAGCGAAACCACGTCGGACTCGTTCTCGAATCCGGCGATCCACGAGCAGTCCACCACTTCGCTACGCTCATCGGCTACGGCGCGGGTGCAGTTAACCCGTATCTGTCCTACCAGACAATTACAGATCTCGTCGCCGGTCCGGACGGTGCGGACCCGAGTGTCGCAATCGACGCGTACATGAACGCAGTAGAAGACGGACTCCTGAAGACGATGTCGAAGATGGGAATCTCCACAGTCGAGAGCTACCAGGGTGCCCAGATCTTCGAGGCTGTCGGCCTCTCCTCGGATTTCATCGAGGAGTACTTCGAAGGCACGGAAAACCGAACCGAAGGGATTGGGATGGAGGAGATCGAATCCGATCTGCTCGACCGCCACAAAGTTGCCTGGGAAGAGGATGCCGATATGGAGCGTGTCGGTGAGTACGAAAACCGCTCGAATGGCATCTATCACCAGTGGAACCCGGAGACCGTGAGTCGCATCCAGCAGTCCGTTCGACAGGGCGACTACGAGACCTACAAGGAGTTCGCCGATATGGTGAACGACCAGCAAGAGCAGCTTGCAACGCTGCGCGGACTGCTCGAGTTCGACGCCGAGGAACGCCAATCGATTCCGATCGAGGATGTCGAACCGGTTGAGCAGATCGTCGAACGGTTCGAGACGGCCGCGATGTCGCTTGGCTCGCTCTCGCCAGAGATGCACGAAAACAACGCCATCGCAATGAACCGGATTGGTGGGAAGGCAAACACTGGCGAAGGTGGTGAGCCACCCGAACGGTTCGACACCGAGAAGGGGTGTCACACGAAACAGGTCGCATCCGGACGATTCGGTGTCACCTCGACGTATCTCTCCGCTGCAGAAGAGCTCCAGATCAAGATGGCTCAGGGGTCCAAGCCCGGTGAGGGTGGTCACCTGCCGGGCAAGAAGGTAAACGAGATGATCGCTCACGTCCGGTATGCGACGCCGGGTGTCGGTCTCATCTCGCCACCGCCGCTGCACGATATCTACTCCATCGAGGATCTCAAACAGCTGATCCACGATCTCAAAGCTTCGAACCCCGAGGCAGATATCAACGTGAAGCTGGTCGCCGAAGCTGGTGTCGGCATCATCGCCGCTGGTGTTGCAAAGGCAAACGCAGATGTCGTCCATATCTCCGGTGACTCCGGTGGGACGGGTGCATCACCAAAGACGAGCATCAAAAACGCCGGGATTCCGTGGGAACTGGGCGTGGCGGAAGCAAACCAGCTGCTCTGTCAGACCGGGCTGCGTGACCGCATCCGCGTAACGACTGACGGCGGAATGAAGACTGGTCGAGATATCGCAATCGCTGCGATGCTAGGTGCCGAGGGGTACACCTTCGGGACCGCATCGATGGTAACATCCGGCTGTGTGATGGCTCGGCAGTGTCACGAGAACACCTGTCCAGTCGGAATCGCGACCCAAAACGAGAAGCTTCGCGAGCGGTTCCCCGGCCAGCCACAGCACGTCATCAACTACATGACGTTCATGGCCCAGGAGCTACGAGAGATTATGGCCGAACTCGGCTTCGAGTCTGTCGAGGAGATGGTCGGTCGTGTGGATCTGCTCGAACAGCGGACCGACGTCAAACAGGAGAAAGCGAAGAAACTCGATCTATCGAAGATGCTGGTCGAACCCGACCGTCCGGAGGGTGTCGACCGGCACAAAACCCAGGAACAGACACACGATGTCGACAAACAGCTCGACTGGGAGCTGATCGAGCAGGGTAAAGACGCAATCGAGAACGGCGAACCGGTGACGATCTCTGAAGATATCGATAACGTTCACCGTGCTGTCGGTGCAACACTGTCGAATGAGATTTCAAACCAGTACGGTGTCGAAGGGCTGCCGGAAGATACCCTGCGGATCAGACTCGATGGGACCGCCGGACAGAGCTTCGGTGCGTTCACCCAGGACGGGGTGACGATGGAGCTCGTTGGCTCGGCGAACGACTACCTTGGAAAGGGGTTGTCGGGAGGTAAACTGATCGTCCGGCCACCAGCGGAAGCCACCTACTCCGAAAGTGAGAACATGATAACCGGCAACGTCGCGCTGTACGGTGCGACTCAGGGAGAATGCTACGTTAACGGTGCAGCAGGCGAGCGCTTCGCAGTCCGTAACTCCGGCGTGAAAGGTGTCGTCGAATCGGTCGGTGATCACGGCTGTGAGTACATGACCGGTGGCGCAATCGCAGTGCTCGGCGATACTGGCAAGAACTTCGCTGCCGGGATGTCCGGTGGTGTTGCCTACGTCTACGATGCCGACGGCCGCTTCGACGAGCGAGCAAACACCGGGATGGTCAGCATCTCCGATACACTCGAGGAGAGTGACCGCCAGATGCTCACCCGACTGGTAGAGAACCACGCGACCTACACCGACTCCGAGCGGGCAAAGGAGCTACTAGAGAACTGGGACGAGGAGATCGCAAACTTCACTCGCGTGATGCCCGATGCCTACGCAGAGGTTATCCAGGATCGGGAGCGTGACGATGTCCGCAACGAGCTTCCAGAAGCGGCAACACAGACGCCCGGCGACGTTGCGACCGGGATGCAAAGCGGCGCTGACTAACTGGGCCGCCCCGCTAACTGCGCTGCAGTACTCTTATTTTCATACCTGCCCAGATCTTGGTATGGATACTGTTCTCATCATCGGCGGGACACGATTCATCGGTCGACACCTCGTCGAGGAGTTCGTCGATTCGGGATACGACGTAACGATTTTCAACCGGGGCAACCACGAGAACCCCTTCGCGGATACCGAAGCCGTTGCCCAGTACACTGGCGACCGGACGAGTGGGGCATCGCTCTCACAGGCCAACGATGCAGTCGATCCGGACGTCGTGGTCGACTGTGTCGCGTACTTCCCCGGTGAGGTCGAGATGGCAACACGTGTGTTCAGCGACGTTGAGGCGTACGTCTTCATTTCGAGTGGTGATGCCTACGAACCTGATACAATTCCGAAGCGTGAAGACGAAACACCGTTGGAGTCGTGTACGAACCCCCGGGCTGTCGAGGACTCACCGGAAACTTACGGTGCCCGCAAAGCAGAAGGTGACAGACGGGTGTTCGAGGCTGCCGAGAATGGGGTGCAGGCGATGAGCGTCCGGCCAACCATTGTCTACGGCCCCCACGATTACACGGGCCGGTACAACTACTGGGTCGAGCGAATTCGCAACCACGATCGCGTGCTCGTCCCGGGCGATGGCACGAACATTCACCACCTTGTTTCAGTGTACAATACTGTTCGGGCGATCCGCACTGTGGCCGAAAACGGTGAGCCAGGTGAAGCATACAACGTTGGCGACCGGACGGTGCTGACACTGGGTGAGCTGCTCGAAGCGACTACAGCGGCAATCGGTACTGACGTGGAGTTCGTCACTGCCAATGAAAGAGAGCTCGCCGCAGGTGACCTGTCAATGACGGACTTCCCACTGTACAACACGGATGTACACATTCTCTCGACTGCCAAACTACACAGTATCGGCTGGGAACCACTGTCCGCCGAGACGGCAATCGAGCGGACGGTCGAGGCTACTGCCAATCCAGTTCGTGATCCTGGACCAGCGCGTCGAGCCGAGCAGCAAGTGCTCGATGTGTTGTCCGAGTAGAAACGGCCTGTAGCCGTATTTTGGATTTACTTACTGTCAGTGGCAGATACCCTCCTGTAGACTGCGGGAAGAATTAATCCCTGAAAATACTCATGGACTGATTCGCAACTGAACAGCTGGTAATTAATATAGCATCATATGGTTTACCAATATACACTGATACAGGATTGTGTACCACGTGTATTATTTCTGAATATATCAGACTGTTATTACGGCCCAACAGAGTCGTACTATACGCTGTTTTTTGAACTGTTGGTGCATTGCCAACCGAGTTACCAGAATTTCCGACAGGAATCTGGAGACTTTCCTTGCTGAAGCCGAATACGATTTATGAGGGCGTGGTGGCCTACCTTTGAACGGGAGTCGTGAGTTTTGGATTCGATGACCAACAAGGAGAGGCAGTACGAGATAAAATCCGAGCACGATCCTACAAATAGTGTCCAACTCAAATGAGCGTTTGTGTCAAACTCCGATTTTTATGATAGCTTATACAATTGCGTAGTAATGGCAGCGTACTCACGTCGAACATCCCTTGGCACAGTTCTTGCCACAAGTAGTGTCGGATTGGCTGGTTGTGGCCAGCTGGAGGGGTCTAGTTCGGATTCAGACGATGGATCCAATCCGGAAGCTTCTGAAGGGCGTGGTATGGGGGAGATTGCAATCCTCTCCGAGGGTGATACTGACGGCAAAAATACGCACTTTGCTTCGAACGTGACGGTACTGGAATGGCAGCAAACAGAGCGTGAATTCGAACGCAAACGAAGCTATACGGGGGGCGACGACACGTTCTGAAGTTGGTTTGGGACCGTTGGAGGTCAGTATGTCTGCGCGTTGGTTTCTTTTATGGATGTGGCTCGGGCATCGACTCCTGCGGATCTCGATCAGATGACCATCAGCCTCCTCGATGCGGAGCTACATGAGGTGAGTCGTACCTCTGTTAACGGCTATCACACAGTCGAAACCGATCGTGAGTACATCTATCTGGCGTCTGATCGTGGCTTTACTATTCTGGATAGTGAGCTAAAAACTGTTGGAACCACCGGGCTTTCCGAATCCTTCGAAGGAAAGCATATGGAAGATATCTACCTCTACAATGGGACAGCATACATCGTCGACAACGTCGTTTCTCCGCGGTATCTCCTGACAGTAGATGTATCGAAACCGTCAGAACCGGCATACACCGAGGTTATTCCTATCCGGGGGATCGGAAATAGACTCGGACAGCAAGCGTTCAGACCCAGGCACAACCGCTGGATTGTCCTTCAGTCAGAGAGGCACATGGGTGGCAGTGGACAGAACATTATTATGACACCGATGGATGGTGCAGAGCAAATCGAGGAACATGGAGAGGGATAGCCCTATCCGAAACGTGTGCGTAAAGAACTGATCAGTATTGAAAATTACCTGGATAGCAGTCTGGAAGAAGAGACAGAGGGAAGCCTGATCACAGATATTACGACTGTACCGCCGCTGTATGCAGTTGTCGAGTACGAGGGGCGTAGTTATCTCTCATCGGTGACAGTCGATCCAGAAGCGAATGTAGTTGATTTTGGACACGAAATCGAACTAAACGGTTCTGCCAGAGTAGTATCCCTCGGAGAGAGGGTTCTCTCACTTTCACAGTCCGAGTCTCCCACACTCACTCTATTTGATACCGAATCCCATGAAATCGAAGTCGAACAACAGTTGGCGATTACGGATCCGGTCGAACTAACTCACATCCAATCTTTGTGATTGCATCCAGGTCTGATTACTCCGTTTTTGACGATTGATTTGGATCAAATCCTTGTATTGTATACCTGGCCCGTAATAAAAGGGTGGTGGGCGGGCACATCTCGACCACTACTCCTGGGAGTCAAGATAAGAATAGTACTCCTTCGAAGAATAGGAGGTCAGTTAGTTCTGATTCCAGTGCGTTTGCCTCGAATTGTGACGATCACGCCAACACGAACTTATCATCCACAGCCGCCATATTTTAGATGTGTATATGGCACCAAAGTCCGGCAAATGAACAAATCACGGCACTATTAGGATGTCATAATCACAAATAAGGGTCTTTAGCTGGGTATGTGATATCACTGAGTGCTGCATAACGTAATAATTGTCAACTACAGCTACTATCCAGCACTGTGAGTGATACTTCATTACCGATGGATTCGGAATCAGACAACTCTGTTGCTTATTCCCAGGGCGGCTTCCCACAGACATCACATCGTTCCCAGCGACTTTTCATTCTGCACCCTCTGCAGTTTCGGATTCGCTCTTGCCCAGTTGTATCATTATTTACCATGGTGTTCACTGTACTCACAGTGCCTGGGTGAGTATTGTTATACTGTTTCTACTGGACTATAATCATAATATAGTAGGGCGACTCCCGGGATGAGAGGTTAGAGATAACTGGACAGAATCGTCTCAGAATGAATATTACTTAGATGAGGGTCTGGCATCAGATTAATTATTGCGCCGGACGAGTCCTCTGTATGGCGAATGACGGGTGCCCAGATACCTCTCGGACGGTAGTCCAGACTTACGTGCCGGCCTATCAACGCGATGCCTGGGACGAGCATGCCGACCAGCTGAATATGAGCAGAAGCGAGTTCGTCAAAGCGATGGTTCAGGCCGGCCGAAAGCAGTTCGGTGCGGAGCCTGCGACTGGTATTGACCTCGAGTCCGAGGCTGACTCCGATAGTCAAGATCTTGAAAGGGATATTATTGAAACACTCCGTGAATCAGGTGCCTGCTCTTGGGAGGAACTGCTTGCTGGGGTAACTGGAGATATCGAGACACGGCTGGAAGACAGTCTCCAAGAGCTCCAGGAATCGGATCGTATCAGATACAGCGGACGTGATGGCGGGTACATTCTCAAAGATAATGAGTGAGTCAAAAGCGTCGACAGACCATATCGAGTATTTCCTCGAAGATATCCGGTATCAGGGCAAGTCAGCGCGGACACAGGTGGCTTACAGGCGTGTTCTCTCTGATTTCGCAGCGTATCTGGAATCACGCGAGCTACGCCTCGAAGATGCGAATCATCGTGACTGCATGGCCTATATCCACCAGCTTCGAGGGGATGTCGCCGAAAGTACGGTTGCTACCTATGCCTCTTATCTTCACCGTTTCTATGACTATATGATCCGTGTCGATGCCTTCGAAGACAATCCGATGGCGATCGTCGTCGAGGAAATGGATGAACAGATCAACACAGATCCGACGAGACGCGACATCTCGGTCGCTGCAATGCAATCGTTTGTCCGTGAGATTTCCCATCCACTTGATAAGGCAGTGATCGTCACGTTGCTGAAAACTGGGATGCGAGCGGGTGAGCTCTGTAATCTGGATCGACGTGATCTCAATATGGCTACAAAAGACAGCCAGTCTCGCCCCCGTCTGGATGGTCGTCCAGACTCTCTGTTCGTCGATACTGCGCCAACTGCAGGCTCGGTGTACAACGATGAACGCAGACAGGCATCCAACAAGCGAAAACGTGCGACGACAATTCCTGTCGATGATGAGCTATCGTCTGCACTCGACAGATGGCTCGCGATCCGGCCCGACCCCATTTCACCTGCGGAGCCACTGTTCGTAAGCACGACTGATAGCTGGGGGGCCCGCCTCACCCCGGATATGGTCCACCACATCGTCGAAAAGCACGCACGGGAGGCGGACTGGTACCGCAAATCCGGCGGGCCCGAGGAGAACGTTACTCCCCACTACTTCCGGCATTTTTTTACTACGCATCTGCGAGATCGGACTGGCGATCGTGGTGTTGTCAAGTACCTCCGCGGTGACGTGGCAACTGACGTCATCGACACCTATACCCACGACTGGGGGAACCGGATTCGGAGTGTCTACGAAGCGAATATTTACAGTATCTGTTGAAATATAATTATACTGTCAGGAAATCTTGCTCTTGACTGTCGCCTCTCACAAAAATAAACCACATGCCGCTATATCAATACTGTGGGGGGTTGACCATCTGTCTCTTTGTACTCGCGGATTCGGTGCGTTGATACATGTCACCGATCTACAGACAGTATGCTGCTCGAAGGGCAGATTCTCCGGGGACGTACATTCGAACCAGTTCAGGGACGAGTCGTCGTCGAGGGCGGTGAGATTGTCGCAATCGAAGAGGGAAGCGCCCGGAGTGAGGATATCATCCTCCCATCGTTCGTCAATGCCCACACTCACATCGGGGATTCGATCGCGAAGGAGGCAGGGGAGGGGCTGACACTCGAAGAGTTAGTCGCACCGCCTGATGGACTGAAACATCAGCTGCTACGAGATTCGTCGAGAGCTGAACTAGTCGCTGCGATGGATTCGACGATCAGTTTTATGGACTCTTCAGGGACAGCGGCGTTCATCGAGTTCCGCGAGGGTGGTGTCGAGGGGGTCAGCGCGATACAAGAGGCACTGGCGGGGCACGAACTCGAATCTGTCGTACTCGGTCGGGAATCTATCGAAGCGATGGAGCAAAGCGATGGGTTTGGTGCAAGCGGCGCGAGCGATGGAGAGTTTTCTCAGGTACGGACTGCCACAAGCAAGGCCAACAAACTGTTTGGTATCCACGCCGGCGAGGTCGACAGCAGCGATATCAATCCAGCGCTCGATCTCAATCCCGATTTTGTGATCCATATGGTCCATCCTGAACCCCTGCACCTGGAGCGGTTGGCTGACAGTGACACTCCTGTTGTGGTCTGTCCACGATCGAATATTGCGACGGGGGTTGGGACGCCACCGTTGCGGGAACTTCTCGATCGGACGACGGTTGCGCTTGGGACAGACAACGTAATGACCAACAGTCCATCGATGTTCCGGGAGATGGAATTTACTGCAAAGCTGTTCGATGTTTCGTCGCGTGAAGTGTTGCAGATGGCGACGATACATGGTGCAGAGATTGCGGGACTAAACTGTGGATTGATCGAGGAAGGACGGGATGCTGAGTTGCTCGTGCTCGATGGTGCTTCGGACAACCTCGACGGGGTTGTTGATATTCCGCGAGGCGTCGTCAGGCGAGCGGGGATTGCAGACATCAAACAGGTGATCCGTCCGAGTGATGCAACCTAGCTGCCAATCAGAACAGTTCTAAATGTTTTACTCCCGTAGAGGTAGATATGTACGAGAACATCCTGGTTCCGACAGATGGTTCGGAGAGTATGGAGGGCGTCATCCAGCATGCGATCGATCTCGCGGAGATCCACGACGCCAACCTGCACACGATCTTCGTCGCTAACACAGCAACGCTATCTGATTTACCGATGGAATCCTCCTGGGAGGGAATCAGTACCGCATTGCAAAAACAGGGAGAGCAGGCGATCAGCGCTGTCGAACGACAGGCGGGGGAGTTGACCATCGAATCAGTAATTCGTGAGGGGCCGCCTGCGAAAGAGATTACAGCCTACACCGAAGAAGCCGATATCGACGTGGTTGTGATGGGAACGCACGGCCGGTCAGGTGTTGATCGATTGTTGCTGGGCAGTGTGGCCGAGCGGGTCGTCCGTTCGTCGCCTGTTCCGGTGTTGACAATCCGGGTTTAGCCATCGACAGGCCGGAGATGTTCACAGTCACCGGCAGTTACGCTGACGGTAGCGGTCTCGGTCTCGACGAGTAGCGTTCCCGGGAATTCGACCCCGACGGCTTTCCCGGTGATCTCCTCGGAAGGTGTTTGTACACGGACCTGCTTTCCGATCGTTGCGTTCAGTTCACGCCAGGCTGGTAGGATCTGTTCGGTGTCGGTCGAAAGCGTCCAGAACTGTTCGAGCAGCTCCTGGGTGAGCTCCCGGCGGTTCACCGCATCAATTTCTACGGTGAGACTCGTTGCTGGCTGTGTCGACGGAAGGGCTTCAGGGTCGACGTTGGCGTTGATTCCGATGCCGACGACGAGCCAGGAGATGCGATCCGCCTCGCCTCCCATCTCGGTGAGAATGCCGGCCAGTTTCCGCCCCTCGACCTGAACATCGTTTGGCCACTTGATCGACGCCTCACAACCGGTGGTTCTGACTGCTCTGGTAGTGGCGACTGCTGCAGCGAGTGTGTAGATTGGCGCGTGCATCGCCGGTAACTCGGGGCGGACGAGAACCGAGAGCCAGATCCCACCACTTGGGGAGTGCCACTGGCGGTCGAGACGGCCGCGTCCGCCGGTCTGCTCGTCAGCGACCACGACGACGTTCGTCTTGCCGTCAGCCGCCAATTCGCGTGCACGCGTGTTAGTACTATCAATCCGGTCGTGATACTCGATTTCAAACGGTGCGCCGAGCCCGAACTCGATCGCTTGGCCGCCAAACTCTGGGATAGACTGGAGCTTGTACCCATTTTCACTCGCGATCTCGAACCCCTCCTGCCGTAGCGCTTCGATCTGTTTCCAGACCGCTGCTCGGGAAATCTCGAGCTGTTCGGCTAGCTCCGGCCCAGAGATTGGACCGTCAGAGAGTGCTCTCAGAATCGCCGTTCGCGTCTCGTTCATACTGGCGAGTGGGAGGCAATCACTAACGTTCTTTCCCTCTGGAATCGGTCGCCTGACTGCCATCTGGCGGACCGAAAGGAAAGTGCTTTTAATCACCCGGGCGGTACGAACAGTTGCACACTGCGTGCGTGGGTAGCCAAGCCAGGCCAACGGCGCAGCGTTGAGGGCGCTGTCCCGTAGGGGTCCGCCGGTTCAAATCCGGTCCCACGCATCGCACCGTCCGAACGAGAGTGAGGACACGATGCTCGGTGCTACCCTTCAGGGTCAGCACCCACGCAAATTCTACCGAGGCAACTCACAAAGGAGCAACAGCTGTTTCGTTGCGGGCGCTGTCAGTAGGGGTCCGCCGGTGAGCAGTCGCTTGCGACTGCGAACGAGGATTCTCTGACACAGTATGATGGCGAGCGACGCAGCGATCGGTCAGTGGCACTGGCTCGCGAGTTCCTATGCGCGCTTTTGCACTGCATCCACGTCGATCACAGTCTCGCTGTCGACGTCCACCGTCCCGGAAAGTAGTATCGTCAGGACGTTCATCAGCGGTATAGATTGGGGCGACGGAGAGGCTACTGCCTCTGTGAACACGTGATCAACCCCAGCAATAGCAAGAAAGCGCCTCGATTGGGAGAAAGCTCACTTGACTAACTTGGGTAGACCAAGTTGATTCACCCAAGTTAATACGAAACAGCCGTTTGCGGTCAACCCAGTCAGTACTGAGTGTGTCGCGCTTCCGATCAGATGCAAGTCTGGTTGCACAGCTGGGGGGAATACTGCTGTCATAGCTACATTTAGTTCTCACAGCTCGAATCGCTCGACAGTCGAATACTCCGGCCCGTCTGGGGTGAGACCACTCTTTTTTAGCCGTATCTCTTCGACTGTGACAGTCCCGAGGGACGGATCCTGATTCTCGACGACATCCTGAACCAACTCCTTGCCCCCAGCGTGATCCATTCGTGCGATCGTCGCATGTGGCGTAAACTCGTGGTCTTCGGGGTCAAAGCCCATCGCAGTCGTCCGCGTTTCGATCTCTTCGTGGAGTCGTGTCAGCTGTTCGGTGCCGTCATTGACCCCGACCCAGACCACACTAATATAATCGAGACTCGGAAACACACCGAGACCTTCGATGTTTGCTGTGAACGGTCCGAGACTGGTTTCCTCGACAGCCTTCGTCAGCTCTTCTTTGAGTTTCGCCAGCTTCTTAGACTCAGTCTCGCCAAGGAATTTGAGCGTGATATGCGCCTGAGATGGATCAGTGAACCGGAGGCCGCTTGCATCGGCGAACTTCTCTTGAATCCTTGCGATTGGTTCGGCCAGTTCGTGGAGGTCGGCGCTGACGAACAGTCGCATACCGTCGCTTGGTGACGCAGGCCTTAATGCTGGCCCATGCCTATCTCGCGGTATGACCAAAGAACCAGAGGATCACAAGTTCTCGGAAGGCCAGGGGTTCGATGACCCATACGAGGGGTTCGACATCGATCCGCCGGAGCTCTCTGTCGACACCGACCAGGTCGATCCCGTCGACTCCCGGGCAGTTGCCGATCTTCTCGACGAGGATAACCTCGCCAAAGACGACGTTGATGCAGAGACACTGCTTGACGTTGGGCTGGATTACATCCGGATCAACCGCCACGAACAGGCGACGGAGACCTTCGAACGAACTGCTCGCTACGCCGATGACGAACAGATCCAACAGGAAGCATGGGTGAACAAGGGGGTCGCCCACGCGGAACTGGAGGAGTACGACGCAGCCATCGGGGCCTACCGCGAGGCACTGGATATCGACGACGATTCCGAACACGCTGCCACCGCGGAGACGAACCTTGCCTACGCACTCTGGGAGTTTGGCCGCACGGAAGAAGCGCTCGAACACGCAGAGCGCGCTGTCGAACTCGATCCACGATTCGGTCAGGCGTGGTACAACCGTGGCTTCTTCCTCAACGAGCGTGGCCTCGCGGAGGACGCACTCGACGCGTTCGACAATGCGATCCGTCTGGGCTACCGGAGCGCAGATCTCTTAGAGGAGAAAGCAATCGCACTCGAACAGCTCGGTGAAGACGAACGCGCAGAGGAAGTCGCAGAGCAAGCAGAGGAGATGCGCTCACAGAACGAAGAAGAGTTAATCGACGACAGCCTGACGGAGTAACATGCCCGAGTTGTTGCTAACTGAACGGGAGACACAGAAGGGCCGTCTCGTCTCCGTCTGCGATGAGGATCTCATCGGCGAGACCTTCGAGAACGGCGATATCTCACTGACCGTCAACGAGGAGTTCTACGATGGCGAGGCTGCCGACGAGGAGGCTGTCGTCGAGAGTCTCGCCCGCTGCTCGGTCGCAAACATCGTCGGCACAGCCGCTGTCGAACTCGCGATCGAACACGGTTTTGTTGAGGAGGAGAACGTCCTCGACGTTGGCGAGACGCGTCACGCGCAACTGCTATGGATGTGAGTTAGCGCATTCCTGTATGAGTTACGCCTCGCCGTAGACTGGGACCGCTGCCCCACTCGTTACAGATGCTGCATCGCTACAGAGGAAGAGCACAACATCGCCGATATCCGCTGGATCGACCCACTTCGAGTGATCCGAGTCGGGCATCATATCACGGTTCATCGGCGTGTCGATCACGCTCGGCATCACGGCATTCGCCCGGAGCCGTCCTTTGTTCTCTTCTGCAATCGTTTCGGTCAGTAGCCGAACACCTGCCTTCGAGGCGCGGTAGATCCCGTCGCCTTCGCCACCCTCCAGCGAGGAGCGTGAGGCGACGCTGACGATTGCACCCTCTGTCTCCTGGATGTGTGGAATGGCGTGTTTGGATGCCAGAAACATCGTCTTGAGGTTCACATCAAACAAAAAGTCGAAGGTGTCAGCATCAGTTTCGTGGATCGGATCCCCGCCGCGCCAGGTGCCCGCGATGTTCGCGAGATAATCGAGTCTACCGTGTGCGTCGACGATCGATTCGACCGTCTCTTCGACGACTGATTCGTCAGTGAAATCTCCTTCGTAGAAATCAATTCGGTCTGGATCGTCGAGCAGGAAATCATCAGATTCCGGTGTGATGAGGTCTGCGCCACAGACTGTCGCCCCAGCCTCAAGATATCGCTCTGCAATTGCGCTGCCGAGAGCACCGCCGACACCAGTTACCAGCACAACGCTCCCATCCAAGTCGAATGCTGTTGTCATAGCAGGTGTTTTGCAGGCCAGATGAAAGGATACTCGCCAACCCCCGCTCTCTTGCCGCCAGTTCTCACCACTCCGCGAACGTACGTCGGCTATGCTCGGTCGATTGTCGCACCCGTGCCTTCGATTACGTCGAAGAAATCAGGGAAGGAGACATCGACGTGTTCGGCTCCCGTCACTGTGGTCGATCCGTCTGCAACGAGTCCCGCAACGGCGAGTGACATGATGATTCGGTGGTCGCCACGCCCGTCGACGGTCGCACCCTGTAGTTCAGATTCGCCACCGTGGATCGTCAGTGTCGCTTCCTCCTCTTCGACGACGGCATCCATCTTCTCCAGCGCTTCGGCCATCGCGCGGACGCGGTCGGTCTCTTTGTATCGGACGTGCTCGCAGTCGGTGATCGTGGTCGTTCCATCTGCAACCGCTCCGAGCACTGCAATCGTTGGCAGCAGATCCGGTGTGTCCTCGACACCGACCTCGATCCCAGAAAGATCGCTTTTTCTCGCCGTGATCTCCGCTTCGTCCTCGTTCCATTCTACATCGCCGCCCATCTCTTCGACGATATCGACGATTGCCTTGTCTCCCTGCGCACTCGGGACGGCTCCCTCGATCGTTAATCCGTCTTCCGCGGCGAGCACGCCAGCCGAGAGCAGGTAGGAGATAGAGGAGAAATCTCCCGGGACGGTGTAGCCGCCGCCCGCGTCGTAGCGCTGGTAGCCTTCGACGGAGAACCCTCGTCCTGTCTTGCGTGCAGAGACGCCGAAATCGTCCATCACTTCGAGCGTAATATCGACATAGGGTGCGGACTTCAGCTCTGTCTGGAGCGTGATATCGATCCCCGCATCGGAGACCGCACCAGCCATCAACAGTGCGGTAATGTACTGTGAGGAGACATCCCCAGGAATCCCTGCTGAGCCACCGGTCATCGGCCCTCGGATCACGAGTGGCGCCTGCCCGTTCTCGCGGGTACTCTCCGCTCGCCCGCCGAGCTGGTCAATCGCGCGCAGGAGGTGTTCCTGCGGGCGGGACCTGAGTGATTCGTCGCCAGTAAGCACAGTGATGCCGTGAGTGAGACCCGCTGTTGCGGTCGTCAGGCGCATCGTCGTCCCGCTGTTCGCACAGTCGATGACGTCGTCTGGGATCTCCGGGTCGCCGTTGAATCCGTCAATCTCCAGTACGTTTGCTTCCTGGTCGTGCTCGACGCTCCCACCGAAGGCTTCGACCGCGCGGATCGTCGCCCGCGTATCTGCGCTGATCAGAGGCTGTGAGACGGTCGCGCTGTCGGCGTAGCCAGCAGCGAGAATCGCCCGGTGCGTGTAGCTTTTCGACGGCGGGGCCTGCAGTTGTCCGCTCACCGTCGAGGGCTGAATCGTAACGTCCATGCTCGTCGCGTGGGGGGCGGCGGACTTGATACTATCGAACACAATAAACAGTCCCGAGGGGCAGAACAATAACGAAATGCCCTGTCGCTACACGATGGAGTGTCGTGGCTATTACTCGGGTAATACAGGTTACCTTCAAGTAACTGTACAGGTTACATAAAAGTAACAGCATTATTTATTCAGAATGCGAATTATGTAGTCACATGGTAATAAAAACACGTCGTCGGGAGTACCTTCGGACTGTCACCGGTGGTGCAATTGCGGTCTCAGTTGCGAGTTCGGTCCCAACAGCCGCTGCAGATAGAGACGAGGAACGCTGGCAATACGATATCGGACTCAGCTCTGATTCGTCACCGACAGTCGTCGATGGGACGGTATTTGTCGGCGGCTATGACAACTATCTCCACGTTGTCGATGCAGAGAGTGGTGACCAGTTGTGGTCGCTGGAAACAGAGGATCGGATAACCAGCTCACCGCAGGTGGTCGACGGAACGATCTATTTCAGCAGTGGGGACCAGCTGTACGCAGTCGATGCAGAGACAGCTAGGGAGCAGTGGACCGTCGAGATGGCTGGCACTGCGACATCACCGACGGTTACCGATGGGGTGGTGTATGTCGGTGATGTTGAGGACTATCTCTATGCCATCGACGCAGAATCAGGCGAGACAACGTGGGAAACCACAGCTGAATCGGGTATCGGCACGGAGATAACTGTCGCCGACGAGATGGTGTACGCTGGAAGCTGGGACGGCTATCTTTATGCTCTGGATGCAGAGACAGGCGACGAAGAGTGGCGCCACGGCGGCGACTGGAACGTCTTCTCTTCACCGACGGTTGCAGACGGCTACGTCTACTATGGTGTTATTTCGGACACGGTGTACGCAGTTGATGCAGAAACAGGCGATGAGGAATGGGCAGTCGAAACAGATGGTGCAATGGGTAGCTCACCAACAGTTGCAAATGACACCGTCTACATCGGGAGCGATGAGGCGACACTGTACGCGCTGGACGCCGAAACGGGATCCGAAGAGTGGACGTTCGACACTGCTGGTGCGATCAACTCCGCGCCGACAGTTGCTGGAGAGACGCTCTTTGTTGGGAGTGGTCGATACGATCGGGATGAGGACGAAGATACAGATGTTCATCTCTACGCGATTGATCGAGCCGATGGAGCCGAGCAGTTCCGGTTCAAAACCGAGCGACACGTGAGCAGTTCACCAACGGTCGTCGACGGCGTCGTCTACGTCACAAGCGCCGATGGCTACCTCTATGCGATCGGTGCTGGTATCGATGGATCGAGTGACGATTCACGAGTTTCACTCGGTACCTACGGCCACCACGAAACCTGGGGTGGGGACCAGAATCTGGATATTGAAGCGCTCGGAAATATCGACCTTGCGGATACTTCTGATGACGAGAGGGACGACACAGAGACGACCGACGATGATGAAGCAGAGACAACTGATGACGACACGGATCCGGCCGATGACGATACCGAGACAGAGACAGCCGACGATGATTCAGCAGATGATGACGGAGCAGGCTTTGAAATCACATCGGCAGTCGCGTCCATTGGCGCTGCAGGCTACCTCCTGAAACGGCGGCTGGGTAACGCCGAGTGATAGTGATTAGTGCGGTTATGTTCGTGTCCGAATGAAAAATCTGGCTGGTTCACGGCGTGTAAGTTATATTTCGCCTTGCCAGAGCGGTAACGACTCGCACTAATCACTATGAGAGTACACCGAACGCTATTTAGGACGGAGAGACTCAACACTGCGTAGATGAGCGACCAGCCACTGTCGGCAGTCGTCGAGAAGAGACGGGCCGAGGCAGCAATCGGCTCGCTGCGTTCGGAGGGCATCTATGATGACGACCGGAGCGTCTACGACTGCGGGTCGGAAACAGTCGCGATACCGGTGACCGACCCGCCAGAGAAGACTCGGGTTCTCGATGTCGTCGAGGACGAGGGTGAGCCCCGACTCCGGACACTCACCGATCACCTCCGGGAGAAGGGCTGGACTGAAGACGAACTCGACAGTGCGCCGGCCTCGTGGGCAGTCATCGGGAGCGTCATCCTCGTGGAAGTGAGTGACTGTCCGCGACCCGAGGAGGTCGGGGAGGCACTGCTCGCGATGCATGGCAGCGCCGATACGGTGCTCGCCCGCGGCGGCATCGACGGGGATCACCGCAAACCGACCGGCGAGGTAATCGCAGGGGAGGGAGATACCGAGACAGTTCACCGCGAACACGGCACCGAGTACGCACTCGATCTGAGCGAGGTGATGTTCTCTCCGGGGAACAAAGCCGAGCGGGCGCGGATGGGCGAGATCGTCACCGATGGCGAGCGAGTGCTTGATATGTTCGCAGGTATCGGCTACTTTACCCTGCCGATGGCACGTGGTGGTGCACACGTCACAGCAGTCGAGCGCAATCCGGATTCGTTCCAGTATCTCGTCGAGAACGTCGTCAGAAACGGCGTTCAGGGGAGCGTCGAAACCTATCGTGCGGACAACCGGGATGTGATCGCTGGCGGGAGAGCAGAGGAATCTGAGACGACTCCCTTCGAATTCGACCGTATCGTGATGGGCTACTACGACGCCTACGAGTACCTCGATGACGCGATCTCGGTACTGTCAAGCGGCGGTGTCATCCATATGCACGAGGCAACGCCAGCAAATCTCGTTCCTGACCGACCGCTGGAACGACTTACCGAGGCTGTCGAAACACAGGGAAGATCAATCGAAGCCCACGAGATACACGAGATCAAAACACACAGCGAAGGGGTCACGCACGTGGTCATCGACGCAACGGTCGAATAACGGCGCTGACCACGAGTTCGAGAGGCGGATTTTATACACCCGCATGATCCATTGCAAGTCATGGAGGGAACTGTGGTCCTCGTTGTCGACGAGGACGAACCCGTACGCCTTGAAACAGCGAATCTCGTACGAGAGGGGATCGAGGGGGTATCCGTGCTTACGGCTAACTCGGTGGCGACAGCAACTGATACGCTCGACAACCAGTCTGTCGACGTGCTGGTCACGGGGTA
>LKMJ01000455.1_pt1 | contig 31147 bp, 31 predicted proteins | sample 643391 | NCBI WGS metagenome assembly LKMJ01 (sample SAMN04112250, study PRJNA286221) | soda lake metagenome | biome: soda lake; feature: Kulunda Steppe; material: water; isolation source: sample PL-Br10 brine of Picturesque Lake | place: Russia: Kulunda steppe | collected 2010-07 | reverse complement strand
GCCGTCGTGTTCTCAGTGGTGATAACTATAGGGGAGTGTTTATGATAATGGGGCGAAGTCAACAGCATATATGGCAAAGCGTGTGCTGATCGCCGACGACTCGGAGTTCATGCGGAACCTCCTCCGTGAGATTCTCGAAAGTGACTTCGAGATCGTCGGAGAGGCCGAAAACGGTGTCGAAGCCGTCGACTTGTACAACGAACACGATCCGGATATCGTGATGATGGATATCGTCATGCCGATCCGCAGTGGGATCGAGGCGACAGACGAAATTACTGGCAGCGATCCTGACGCAAAGGTAATCATGTGTACCAGTGTCGGACAGGAAGAAAAAATGAAAGAGGCAATCAAAGCGGGGGCCTCCGGATACATCACCAAACCGTTCCAGAAACCGAACGTTCTCGAAGCAATCAACGACGTCATCCCCGCCTAACATGAAAGTCGACATCCGCGAGCTTGGGCAGTTCAACCATCTCGCCTCACAGGGTGCCGAGCGTGCGGCGAGATCTCTCACACAGCTGACTGGCGTCCAGATGGATGTCGAAGTTACTGATGTCAGTCTGGTTACTGAAAACGTACTGGCCGAGACGTTCACCGGCCAATCGTTTGTTGGCGTCGAGTTAGGCCTCGAGGGAGGCCTCGAAGGCGAGACTGTCTTGGCGTTCGAACGCGAGCGTGCGCTCAAACTGCAGGATCTGTTGTTGCAGGCAACGGGCTCGAGTGATGAACTCGCCCAAAGCAGTGTCACAGAGTTAGGAAACATCATGATCGGTGGGTTCATCGACGGCTGGGCGAACCACCTTGGGACGGCGATCAACATGACGCCGCCGAAATACACCGAAGCCGTTGGCCCACGAATTTTACCCGATCAGGCGATCCAGGCCGCCAAAAAACACGGTGTGTTTCTGTTCGAGAGTAAACTCGAGGCGATGGATCTCGATTTGGATTTCTCGATCTACATGCTGCCGGAGTACCGGCAGTTTGTCGAGTTGTTGTCCGGAGCCGAAGGCGGCAACCAGATTCCAGTCAATCGCTTGAGTGCTTTCGAGGATCTCGCCAAAGAGGGTGCCGGCAACGCCGCCGGCCAGATCGGGATGATGACCGGCCTGGATACCGATGTCGATGTGAGTCGGCTTCGATTTGTTCCCTTAGAGGGCGTACCGCGGCAGGTCGGCGACGACCGGTTTGTGGGTGTTGTTTTTGAACTAAAGGGCCTGCCTAGCGGCTATCTTGTCGTGTTGTTCGACGAGGCCTCGGCGAAAACCGTCGCCAGTTCGATGATGCCCGGCGGCGGCACCGATGAAAACGGCATCGGAACGATGACCGAGGGGGCGATCAAGGAACTGGGCAACATCATGACAAGCGGCTTTATTGACGGATGGGCGAACGTCTTGGGGACGAGTATCGAACACACACCGCCAAACTTCGTCCATGATATGGGTTCGGCCATTATGAGTCCAGTTGTCGGCAAACTCGGGCAAAAACAGGAGTATGCGTTCGTGATTGATTCGACAATCGAAATCGATGGCCATCAGGGCCGCTGTGATATCTATGCGCTTCCGAACGAACGCGAACTCGCTCGAGCGCTGTCGGCGCTGCCGGCTCGAAACTAACCACCCTCCTCGAGACTTCCCAAAGCTGTGAAACGCCTCACTACAGACACCAACACGACCGCCCGACAGAAAATCGGTATTGCCGAGTACGCTGTTGTGAGCGATGAGACTATTCTCATCACCAGCGGGCTTGGGTCGTGTCTTGGGATCGTCCTGCACGATCCGAGAGCGTTGATCTCTGGAATGATTCATGTGATGTTACCGTCGATCTCACAGGCGCGTGATTCAACTCCCGCGAAGTTCGTCGATACTGGGATACCGCTATTAATTGATGAGGTAGTGGATGCGGGCGCACAAGCCACTCGGCTGCAAGCATGGATTGCAGGCGGCAGTGAGATGCTTCAGTTTACTGCCTCTGAGGGCAGTATCGGCAGTCGGAACATCGAGATGGCCGAACAGTTGATCGACGAACACCGTCTCGAGCTTGTCGGTTCAGATGTCGGTGGCAACCATGGCCGTTCTATTGCGTTCGATCCGTCGACGGCTGAACTCACGATTCGGACTGCTGATGATACAAAACAGACGTTATAACGGCTTTGTCGTATCGTTCGGGCTGGTCTGGGCAAAATCTCATCGATGAAATTCAGAGAGGTGGTTTGAAGTACACTGCTCGCTACGATTTCACGTAATGGGTCTCGGTATATCACTCCTCATCACACTCCCCGCGCTTGATGGGATCTCGCTTTTCGGCACCGAACTGTCGATGCTCGGTCCCACAGCCGCCGGAACAGCAGGGCTCGTCGGTGCGAGTATCATCGACCGTATCCTCGATTCCGACGACGAAGACGACGATGGCGGGGATAGCGGTGGCGAGGGGCTGATGGACGATGACTTCGGCGGCGGCATGGACGATGAGTTCGGCGGCGGTATGGACGATGAGTTCGGCGGCGGTATGGACGGCGAGTTCGGCGGCGGCATGGACGGTGATTTCGGTGGCGGAGGCGGTGGCGGCGAAATCGATGAACTCGAACACCAAGTCGACGAACTCGAAAACGAGGTTGCCAGTCTCTCTTCGACGGTCAACACCGTCAAAAGCGAAAACACCGAGATCAGCGACCGGATCGAAGACGTCGAAGAGGATGTCAGAAACCTGCTGGACATCTATGAGATGGTCACTCGAGGCATCAACCCCTTTGTCGACGAACAGGACGCCAGTGACTTCGATGTTGGCGGTGGCGGTGGGGGACTCGGGTTGTTCGATGACGGCGACGACACCGAACAGCAAGACGAGGACGTCGACGATTCGGTGATGCAGGAGGACGCCGACGGCTTTTTCGATGACGATTTCGACGAAGTCGATGAGGACGACTCCTTTGATGAGATAGACGATGAGTTCGAGGAACTAGATGCGGACGACGACACAGACTCAGAAGAGATGGTGAGCGAACAAGATTCAACCGGCGGCAAATCGTTTAGTGAACTGAAAGACGAGTACGACTCTGGAGACGCCTCCTGGGCCGACGAAGACGACGATGAGTCGTTGGACGACGAGTTTGACATGGATGACTCCTTCGAGGACGATTCGATGGACGACGAGTTTGACATGGATGACTCCTTCGAGGACGATTCGATGGACGACGAGTTTGACATGGATGACTCCGAGGAGGATTCTGCGGCCGAGACGGACGAGGATCTCACACCGATCGATGACGACGAAACCGAGGGTGACTTCGAGTATGTCACCTCCGATCAGCTCTCGAGCAGCGGTGACAAACCATATCTGACTTCGATTCCCGGCGACTACGTCGGTGATCTCGTGGTTATGGAGTGGCTCGAGTTCCTCGTCGAAGAATCGACTGTGACCGATGCTGCTCGAGCGGTCAACTACTACGAGCGCATCGACTGGATCGATGCGGCTGCTGCTGAGCATCTTCGGTCGTTCCTTTCAGGGTTCGGAAACATCGACCGAAACAAGGTCAGCCAGCCCGGCACCGACCAACTAAACCGCACACACCACGTCCACAGCCTGAAATATATCATGAAGCTGAACAACGGGACGACCGCCACGTCGGTGATTCTCGACCGCTGGGACAGCTTCGCAGGTAACGACGATGGGCTTTAGTGTCAGTGCCTCGACAGCAATTGTCTTCGCGGGGTTGTTCCTCGCGGTTGGCATCCTCTACCCTGCGGTATCGAACGGCTTCGAACAGATACAGGACGCGGAAGTCGAACGGGACAACGCACAACTCGATTTGCGGAACACGCAGATCGAAATCCACTCGGCTAACAACGACGAAATAACCGTGGACAACACTGGCACCACATCGCTGAAAGTATCGGAAGTCGACCTGATCCTCGACGGAGTGTACCAAGAGCGTACGTCGTATGAGACAGCAATCGACGACAACGACGAGACCGATCTGTGGCTGCCTGGCGAGCAGCTTACCTTGGAGTTCACTGACACTGACCCGGCCAATCCTGAACGTATTAAAGTCGTAACAGAACACGGCATCAGCGTCGCAACGGAGGTCTAATCATGGCAAGCGTCTCAGCATCCCATCTGATCATCTTCGTCGCAAGCCTCGTCATCGCAGCGGGTGTCGTCGGTACGCTCACCACTGGCGTCGAACGCGTCAGTAGCTCGATTGATGACGGAAGCCTGGATGTGAGCCAGCAGATTCGAATGGATATGTCGGTTGTTAGTGATTCGGGTGTCGAATATCCACACAATGAAAATCTCTCGGTTCACGTCCGAAACACTGGCTCACAGCAGGTGCCCATAGAGAGATCATCAGTTGACCTCGTGCTCGATGGGAATTTCCTCTCGGAGGACGAATACAGTCTTAGAGACGCAAACGGCGATGACACCATCTGGCGACCTGGCAATGTCATTGAGATTGAAATTGACCAGAGTACTCTCGAGGAAGACCGGGACTACCGGCTGTTCCTGACAGTGAACGGCGATCAAGAACTGTTCGAATTTAGGACTGAATCATAATGAGTAGAGCACACCGAAACCTCGTTTCGCTCGGCATGGAGGATCACGACCGTCTGAACAAAGAACTGGGTGGTGGCATCCCACGCGGTAGTATCGTCTTGCTGGAAGGCGACTACGGCGCGGGCAAAAGCGCCATCAGCCAGCGATTCAGCTATGGGTTTACCAGAGAGGATGCCTCTGTGACGTTCCTTTCGACGGAACTGACCGTCAGCGGGTTTATTGACCAGATGCACTCACTTTCGTACGATATCGTCAAGCCGCTGCTTCGAGAGGAACTCCTGTTTCTCCATGCGGATTTCGACAGTGCGGGTGCACTCCGCGGCAACGAAGACGCCGAGCGCAAACAGTTGCTCAAACGGCTCATGGAGGCCGAAACAATGTGGCAACCCGAGGTCGTTATCATTGATACGTTCGATGCAATCCTCCGAAACGACCCTACCTTTGAGTCGCTGGTTCGACAAAACGACGAACGACAGGCTGCCCTCGAGATTATTTCGTTTTTCCGTGATATGATCTCCGACGGCAAAATAATCGTGCTCACCGTCGATCCCTCGACGGTTGATGAAGATGCAATTGGCCCGTTCCGGTCGATTGCTGATGTGTATATCGAAATCCAGATGATCGAAGTCGGCAACGATATCCGTCGCCAACTGCAGGTCAAACGGTTTGCCGGAATGGGCGAACAGGTTGGCGATACAATCGGATTTTCTGTTCGGTCCGGAACTGGTATTGTCATCGAGAGCCGTAGTGTTGCATAAGGAGTTACTAGCCTCATGACTGATCAAGGAACCCCCAAGCCGTCTGACGAACTCAAGCAGATGGCGATGCGGAAACCGCATCTTCGGGAGCATCTGATGAAGTTCAAACAGATCACCGGGGAGTTCCCGCTGTTCGTCGAGGGGCCCGACGACTACGAGACTAAGCGTCCTAACGTCCTGTATCCGGTCGGCGGGCCGATTTTCGTTCACGTCCACGGCGATGTCGGCCAGAAACTCAAATACTACACTGTCGAGCCGACGCTGTCGGATTCGGAGGCTGTGATTCTCGAGAAGGTCAAACGAAAGCTGCTGTCGATGAGTGGCCACCACAGCTCGCCAGATGACGAATCCGGCTACGACGACCTCATCGAGGAGCTCTTGGAGGATGCGACCTACATTTCGGACGGCGAGACCAACTTTTATGATCGGGTCAAGCAGTTTTGGAACCTCGGCAAAATCGAGGTCAACCAGGATACCTACAACGCGATTCGCTACCGGCTAAACCGGGATATCGTCGGCTTCGGCCCGCTCGAGCCGGTTATGCGCGACCCACAGAACGAGGATATTCACGTTATTGGCCCCCACGAGTGTCACGTCGATCACGGAACGTTCGGCATGATGCCAACTACTGTTGATTTCGGCAGTCTCGAGGAGTTCGACTCGTGGCTCCGGAATATGGGCGAACGAATCGGCGATCCCGTCTCGGATTCGGATCCGATTGTCGACTCGACGCTGCCCGACGGTTCGCGTGTCAACATCATCTACTCCGATGATGTTTCGATCAAAGGCCCTTCGCTGACGATCCGTCAAAGCGAGGATGTCCCACTATCGGTCAACCAGATTACCAACTGGCAGACGCTGTCGCCGCAGCTTGCGGCCTACCTGTGGCTCTGTTTGGAGAACGAACAGACGGTGTTCGTTGTTGGTGAGACGGCATCCGGCAAAACGACGACGCTGAATGCAATCTTGTCGTACATTCCACGAGACGCCAAAATCTACACCGCAGAAGATACCGCTGAGGTGTTGCCACCCCACGACACCTGGCAGCAACTCATGACTCGAGAGGGCGAAGAAGGAAGCGAGGTCGATATGTTCGATCTGGTGGCCGCTGCCCTCCGTTCGCGTCCCGACTACATTATTGTCGGGGAGGTTCGTGGTGCTGAAGGTCGGATGGCGTTCCAGGCCGCCCAGACGGGTCACCCCGTGATGCTGACGTTCCACGCATCCGACATCGTCTCGATGATCCAGCGGTTTACCGGTGATCCGATCAACGTCCCCGAGACGTTCATGGACAACGCCGATGTGGCCCTGTTCCAGAACCGTGTCAAACAGGGTGATAAAGTCTTGCGGCGTGTCACCAGCGTCCAGGAGATCGAAGGCTACTCCAAAGAGATGGACGGTGTTGTCACGCGTGAGGTCTTTAGCTGGGATCCTGTCGAAGACGAGATCGTCTTCCAGGGGATGAACAACTCCTATGTGCTCGAAGAACAGATCGCAACGCTGTTGGGGTATGCGGACACACGCGACATCTACGACCAACTCGAGTACCGCGCAGAAGTCATCGAACGGATGATCCAAGAGGGCGTCTTGGGCTACCACGAAGTCAACGAGACGATTGATGCCTTCCAGCGGGACGGTGTCGAAGGGCTGCCCTTTTCGATGCGTCCCTCGCCTATCACCGGTGAGTAGCGAGTTGTATGGCGACACAAACAGAACAGCCGACCGACCGTCTCGATACGCTGCTTTCGTTTACTGCCGAGTTGCTTGCGTCGTACGACAAACTCGAGATGTCGCGCAAGCGATATCTGTTGACGATTCTGCTTCCGGCGTTCGTGTTTTTCCTTGGGACGATCGGAGGGGCGATTCTGTTGACAATCCCGATTCTTATTCGGCTTCCATTGCCGATGCTTGGATTGTTGATTCTCGGATCAGCCGTTATTTATCCGAAAATCTACGTCAGTCAGCGTAAAATCCAGATCGAAAACCAGTTTCATCTGGTGATGACCCACATGACGGTGTTGTCGATGACGAATATCGACCGCATGGAAGTGTTTCGAACGCTGGCTAAAGAAGAAGAATACGGCGTGTTGGCCGAAGAGATGGGTCGTGTCGTCCATCTCGTCGATACCTGGAATCAGAGTCTCGATGAAGCCTGCCGACGGCGGGCCAAAGAGGTTCCCAGCAAGGCATTAGCGGACTTCTTAGAGCGGTTGGGCTACATCATGAGTGCTGGCCAGGAGATGAAAGACTTCATGATAAACGAACAGGACATCATGATGGAACAGTACAGCACGGTCTACGAGGGCGCACTCGACAACATCGAGGTGATGAAAGACCTCTATATGTCAATGATCCTTTCGATGACGTTCGCGCTCGTCTTTGCGATCGTGCTGCCGATTCTGTCGGGGATCAATCCGACGCTGACTGTCGTTGGCGTGATCGTGATGTTCATGTTCGTCCAACTGGGCTTTTTTTTCATTATTCGGACGATGTCTCCGTACGATCCGGTCTGGTATTTTCCCGAAGCACGGTTCGTCGAAAACAGAAAGCTCTGGGGGTCGTTAGCCTTCGGTGGCGTCGGCTCGATGCTGCTTGTGTTCTTTATGGGCTTTGGTTTTCTTGGAATCGGCCCCGGCGTTGATGGGCTGTTGTTTTTCATCGAGACCGTCCCGCTGCCGGTTTACATCGCGTTTCCTGTTGCTCCGCTGTTGGTCACTGGGATCGTCCTTCGAAACGAAGAACAGACGATCCACAAACGCGACGATCAGTTTCCGAACTTCATTCGCTCGCTGGGGTCGGCCGAACACGCAAAACAGGCGACGACCTCTGCGGTGCTCGAGACGCTCCGGACAAAGGACTTTGGCGCGCTGACTCCGAATATCAACCGGCTGTATCGCCGTCTCGGAATGCGGCTTGATCCGCATCAGGCCTGGAGTGAGTTCAGTATCGAGTGTCGGTCGTATCTCATCCAGAAGTTCAGCGAGATGTTTCTGGTCGGCCGCCAGATGGGTGGAAACACGAAACTACTGGGTGAGGTTATCAGTTCGAATATGAACAAGGTCAACCAGCTTCGAACCCAACGAAAGCAGGCGACGACGACGCTTATCGGGCTGCTTTATGGGATTACAGCAGCCGCGACGTTTGCCTTCTTTATTGGCCTCGAGGTCGTCAACATTCTGGCTGACTTTTCGACCGAACTCGATGTCGAACAGTTCGATGTGGGCTCGATTATTCACCCCGATCCGTACAATATCCCGTTGATCGAGTACCTACTGTTGCTCGTTATTCTGTTCAACGCCGCGTTGTCCGCGGTGATGATCCGGACGATCGACGGCGGTAACAAGGCGACAGCCTACATCCACTTCGTGATGCTGACCTGGTTGGGGTGTCTTGTCGCAATCTTCACTCGAGAGGTCGTCAGCGTTATTCTTGCCATCTGAGCTGCAACCTCGGCGGCCTCAACCGTCGTGTTTTAGCACTCGAGCATCGAACAGCCGACATGCACACTCCGTTTTCGACCTTTGAGGTAATTCCCGCAGTTGATGTCCAAGACGGCGAGGTCGTCCAGCTCGTCGCAGGCGAACGTGGCACCGAAAAACGCTACGGCGACCCACAGACCGCAGCCCAACAGTGGGTCGATCAAGGGGCCGAAACGTTGCATCTGGTTGATCTCGACGGGGCGTTCGAAGGCGAACGCATCAACAGTGCGGCCTTCGAGACGATCATCGAAACAAGCGACGTCGAACTCCAGATTGGTGGTGGGATTCGCACCGCAGAAGACGCCTTCGAACTGCTGGAACTCGGCGTCGATCGTGTGATCTTGGGCACTGCAGCCGTCGAGAACCCCGATATCGTCGCCGAGGTTTCCGAGCAGTATCCTGGCTGTGTGATGGTGAGCCTTGATGCAAAAGACGGCGAGGTTGTGGTTTCGGGCTGGACGGAATCAACCGGGCTCGATCCTGCTGAGGCCGCCGGGCGATATGCCGAGTTAGGCGCAGGCGCAATTCTGTTTACCGACGTTGATGTCGAAGGACAACTCGAGGGCGTCAACACCGACCTCGTGGGCCGCGTCTGTGGTGCCGTCGATATCCCAGTAGTCGCCAGTGGCGGCGTTGGGAGGCTCACAGACATTCGAACGCTCAAAGATGCCGGTGCAGCCGCGGTCGTCGTCGGCACGGCCCTGTATGAGGGAGCCTTCACGCTGGATGCCGCTCTCGAGGCAGTCAACTAACCGCCTCGACGACAGTTTCGGTGGAAGCGAGCGCAACCACCATATCCCCCGCGTGTCTCAGTAGCAGTATGAACGAGACACGCACGGCCGCCTGCAGTCGCGAGACGAGCGAGACGACAATCGAGGTGACCCTGGATCTCGACGGCGACGGTGAGGCGGCCGTCGAGACCGGCATTGGATTTTTCGATCATATGCTGACTGCACTGGCCAAACACGGCTTGTTTGATCTTACCGTTCAGTGTGATGGTGACCTCGAGATCGACGACCATCACACAGTCGAAGACGTCGGCATCGTCCTCGGCGAAGCGTTCGAAGCAGCGTTGGGCGACAAACGCGGGATCGTCCGCTATGCTGACCGTCGGGTACCGCTCGATGAGGCACTCGCTTCGGTTGTCGTTGACGTTAGCGGCCGGCCCTACTTCGTGTTTGACGGTCGGTTCTCACAAGACCAGATCGGCGGGTTCACCAGCGATATGGCCCGTCACTTCGCCGAATCGCTCGCGTTCAACGCCGGATTGACGCTCCATGCAGAGATTGTCTCGGGAACCAACGCCCACCACGAAGTCGAAGCCCTGTTCAAAGCGCTTGCGCGCGCACTTGATGAGGCGACTCGAGTTGATGGCCGACGAAGCGATACCCCAAGTACCAAAGGCGAGTTATAACCGCTCGGGTTGACCGCAGCGTAGAACCCAGATACCTTTTGAAACCGCAGCCAGTAGCCTACTCAATGAGCGACGCCGAGGAGACGAACCCCTATCTCCGCGATCCGCCGACTACGTTCGAACCACTCGATTCGCTGTCCCACTCGGAGGCTGCCCACCAGGCCGAACGCCTCCGGGCGGCGATCCGTGAACACGACCATCGCTACTACGTTGAGGCTGCTCCGGTCATCGCCGACCGAGCCTACGACAAACTGTTTGGCCGCCTGCAGGATCTCGAAGAGACCTTTGGGCTGTCGGCTGCCGACAGTCCGACCCAGCGTGTCGGTGGCGAACCGATTGGGGAACTCGAGACAGTCGAACACACCGCACCAATGCTCTCGATCGAACAGAGTGGCGACGCCGACGACGTCAGGGCCTTCGACGACCGTGTTCGCCGGGAACTCAGCGAGGCGGGGTTTGCGTCTGCGGAGATTGGCTACGTCTGTGAACCCAAATTCGACGGTATCTCGCTCGAAGCCGTCTACGAAGCCGGTCGGCTCGTCCGGGCGACGACTCGAGGCGATGGCCACGAAGGAGACGACGTCACCCCACAGGTTCGACGCATTCGGTCGGTTCCGCTCAGGCTTCGCGGCAACCCACCCGAATTTCTCGCCGTCCGCGGCGAGGTGTTCATGCCGAAAGACGCCTTCCGCGAACACAACCGCCAGCGGATCGAAGCCGGCGACGAGCCGTTTGCCAACCCTCGTAACGCCACCGCCGGGACGATCCGCCAACTCGATCCCTCGGTGGTCGCCGACCGCCCACTGGACTGTTTCGTCTACGGTATTATGGCCTATGAGGATCCCACACAGGAGCGGCCATCCACACAGTGGGCCGAACTCGAGGCCTTCGGTCAGTGGGGCTTTCATGTCGATTCTCGAGCCGAACGTGTCGCCGATATCGAGCGTGCCATTGGGTACCGCCAGCGGCTACTCGAAGCCCGCGAGGAACTCAACTACGAGATCGACGGTGTCGTCATCAAAGTAGACGACATCGCTGCCTGCGAAGCACTTGGAAATACGGCTCGTGCCACCCGCTCGGCGTTCGCCTACAAACTGCCGGCCCGCACGGAAGTCACACGAATCACAGACATTGTCGTTCAGGTTGGCCGTACCGGCCGGCTGACACCGGTCGCGCTGCTCGAGCCAGTCCAGGTCGGCGGTGTGACCGTCTCGAGGGCCACCTTGCACAACCCTGGGGAGATTGAATCGCTGGGCGTCGATGTTGGCGATACGGTTCGTGTGCTGCGGGCCGGCGATGTAATCCCGTACATTGATGAGGTCGTCGAAGCCGAAACGGCCTCGACCTTCGAGTTCCCCGCGTGCTGTCCGGTTTGTGATTCGCCGGTCGAACGCGACGGCCCGCTGGCGTTTTGTACCGGCGGGTTGGCGTGTGAGGCCCAACTCGAACGCGCAATCGAACACTACGTCAGCCGCGGCGGCCTCGACATCGAGGGGCTTGGCCCCGAACGAATCAGCCAGCTTCGGGAGGCTGGTCTGCTCGATTCACTAGCCGACCTCTACCGGCTCACGCCACTGCATCTCACCGGCTTAGAGGGGTGGGGTGCAAAAAGTGCCCAGAACTTGCTTGATGAGATCGATGACGCCCGCCAGCCGCCGCTGGATTCCTTTTTAACCGCGCTCTCGATCCCGGATGTGGGTGGGTCGACTGCGAGTGCGCTCGCCGGTGAGTTTGGCTCGCTTGAAGCGCTTATCAATGCCGACCGCGACGCCTTGGAAACGGTCGACGACGTTGGCCCAATTGTCGCCGGCAAGATTCGAGATTTCTTCGAAAGCGAGCAGAACCGCGCTGCCCTCGACGAACTGCTGGAAGCAGGCGTCGATCCCGAAACAGTCGAGACAGATGCGGGCGGCGACCAACTCGACGGACTCACGTTCGTCTTTACGGGCTCGCTGTCGACGGCGCGAAGCGAGGCGCAGGATCTCGTTGAGGCCCATGGTGCGAACGCAACCGGCAGCGTCTCGAGCAACACGGATTATCTCGTTGTTGGTGAGAATCCCGGGCAACGCAAGCGAGATGATGCATCAGCAAACGACGTTCCTATTCTCGAGGAATCTGCGTTCGCCGAGTTCCTCGAGGGCCACGACATCTCATGGCCTCCGGCGTAGGCCGGATACGAGTTGCCGACCTACAGATCCCGACGCTCGAAACACAGTAGTCCGGCAAGCGGCGCAGCAAGCAGCCAAAACAGCAACATAGCGAGGGCTGCGGCTTGGAGACTGGCTAGTTCGCCACGCAGAAATTCGCCGGCAAGTAGCTCGCCTGTCAGTATCGAGTACGCCGAGGAGGGATTCACAAGAAACAGCAGGTTCCCGACTGCCTCCTGGCTCAACGGCACCCACTCGGGAAGCGAGGCGATTGCCATCTGCAGGCGGAACTGAATGCTGTTCCAAAACGGCACGAACAGGAAATACAGCCCGATGGCCCCACCGAGTGCGATCCGCTGGGAGGGTGCGGCAGCCGACCAGCCGACTGCGATGCCGACAAACGCGGAGGCCAACAGCGCGACCAACAGCGTATAGCCGAGATACGCACCGATCTCGAGGGAAAACGGGCCGACGGCGAGAATAACTGCTGGGAGTATGAACCCGACGATAATCGCCGTCGACAGCGCAGCCGACCGTCCGGCGACTTTCCCGAAGACCACATCAGACCTCGAGTGCGGCAGCGACAACAGCAACTTGAGCGATCCTGATTTTCGTTCTCCGGTGATCGAGTTGTAGGCGACCACGAGTGCGATCAACGGCACGAGCGTTCCAACGAACAGCTCACCAGCCAACTGCAGGATGGCGTTGGCACTGACCTGTTCGCCTGGTTCCGGCCGAACGAAGTACGCCACTACCGAAATCAGTGAGACGAACACCGCAGTCAGTCCGATCAACCACCGCGAGCGAATCGAATCTTCGAAATCCTTTCGCGCAACGATGAGCCAACTCATCGGCGTCCCTCCGGTGTTGGCGGTTCTTCCGAAGTTGGCGCTTCGTTGGCGTCCGTTTCGATAACTCCCTGGCCGTCGGTGTAGGACAAAAACAGTTCCTCGAGGGAGGTTGAATCCGTCTCGATATCCTGAATTTCGATGCCAGCCTCACTCACTGTCGAGATTACCTCGGTTTTTGCTTCCGACTCACAGGCGACAGTGACGGTTGTGCCGTCAACGGCAGCCCCCGAGACGCCCTCGAGGCCACGAACTGCGGTGAGGTCGTCATCAGTGGCATCGTCGACGGTCAGAATCAGCGTTTCTTCGGTGTCGCTGTCGGCTCGCAGTCCCTCGATGCTGTCTTCGGTAACGAGTTCACTCTCATGCAAAATACCGACGCGATCACAGACGGCTTCGACCTGTCCGAGCACGTGACTCGAAAAGAAGACGGTCGCCCCGCGGTCGGCCTCACGCTCGACGATCTCGCGCATCTCTTTGGCCCCACCAGGGTCGAGCCCCGAGGAGGGTTCGTCCAAAATCAGCAGTTCGGGCTCGCCGACCAGTGCCATCCCGAGAGCCAGCCGTTGTCGCATTCCTTTCGAGTAGCCCCCAGCGTTGCGGTCGGCCGCCTCGCTGAGTCCGACTCGCTCGAGGATTTTGTCAGGGTTCTCGTTGACAGCCTTCGATTCGATAGCGAACTCGATGTGTTTGCGACCCGAAAGCCGGCTGTAGACATCGAACCCTTCGGGAAGCACCCCGATTCGTTCGCGCAGGTCGGCTCCAGCCGTCTCGACAGGTTCGCCCAGCACCTCGATGGTGCCTTCGGTGGGCCGGACGAAATCCAACAGCATGTTGATCGTCGTCGATTTCCCTGCGCCATTCGGTCCCAGAAAGCCGTAGATCTCACCCTCATTGACGGTGAGATCCAGATTGTGGACGGCAACCACGTCGCCGAACCGCTTTGTGACCCTGGAGAGCTGTATTGCTGACATCTACAGGGGCTTACGGTGGTTCCCGATAAAATGTTGCGGCTCCCGATGGCCCAACAGGTGGTCTACGTTGAGGGCGTTCGGATAGCGGAACCGATTTAGTGTGTCCACAAAAGATCTGAAACGTCCTGTGAACACTCTGTTGGTTGTCGCCGGCTGGCTGTTTGTTGCAACCAACCTCGATACGCTTGTCGTTATCAGCGCCTTTTGTACAGACAACGACTACCGGATCTGGGAAGTGTTTGTCGGCCACTACGTGAGTTTCTGTCTCGGGCTTACAGCAGCGGTGGGTGGTGCTGTCCTCGCGGCCGAACTGTTCGAGGACTGGACGTTTCTGTTGGGTCTTGTCCCGCTAACGCTTGGGCTGTGGGGGCTGTTCGGCAGACCACCGGAAGCAACCATCGAAGACTCGCCAGTCGTCCCGAACACGGCTGGCCGAATCGGGGTGGTTGCGGTCACTGGTATCGGTCTCAGCGGCGAAAACATCGCGGTCTATATTCCGTTTTTCGCCGATCTCTCGAGTCACGAACTCGCAGTTGTTGTCGGCCTGTATCTGATCGGTGCCGCCGTCGTGTTTCTGGTTGGCCTGCTGGCGGTGTACCGACTCGCCACTGCAGGCATCTCCGAGCGACTCGACCGCTGGCTTGTTCCGAGCGTCCTCGTCGTTATTGGCCTTTATGTGATCGTCACTGGCGCGGTCGTGGTCTGAAATAAAGAACGTTGCCCGTGTGATTGCTCTACGGCGCGTAGTAGTATTCGCCCTGTCGTTTTTGACTCTCGTCTTTCTGGCTGCCGGGCTTGTTGATCCGTGGCCGACTCGTCCGTTCGTCTCGGCGGAACGTGATGTCCAGATCTGCCAGAAAGTCGTTCATCCCGGCGCGCATCTCCTGTGGCACTCCGGCATGACCGCGTTGGGCGGGTTCGCCATCGAAGACCATCAGCCGATCCGCCAGCAGATCGATCATGTAGATGTCGTGATCAATCACGAGTACGGTGGCGTCGTGGTTTTCGGCATACCGCCGAATTGCCGTAGTTGCTTGAACCCGCTGTTCGACATCCAGGTGTGCGGACGGTTCGTCGAGTACATACAACTCGGCGTCGTCGGACAGACAGGCTGCAATCGCCACGCGCTGGCGTTCGCCACCCGAAAGGTCGGTCAACTGTTGTTCCATAATTCGGTTCAACTGCAGCGGCTGGGCGACCTCAGTGTTCCAGTACGACGAGCCGAACTCGTCGGTAATTGACGACAGGAACGTATCGACGCGCATGGGCTGGTCGATCTCGATGTACTGTGGTTTGTACGAGATATCGAGTGCGAAATCCAGACTGCCCTCCTCAGGTTCAATCGAGCCTGCAAACATCTTTGCGAGCGTCGATTTCCCGATCCCGTTCGGCCCGACGATGCCGAGTACCTCGCCCTCGTAGATCGTACCGCTGTCGACTGTCAGTGAGAACTCACCGTCACCGTAGGATTTCGCGAGCTCCGGATACTCGACCAGCGGCATCCCCTTGATGGTCGATCGTGGAGCGTGTTCTTCGAAGGTGATTTTGTCGGGGCGAATCCGCATGTTCTCGTTGGTCAGATACCCCTCGAGATACTCGTTGATCCCTTTGCGGACGGATTTCGGCGGGGTAATCACACCGAAGGCACCGGGTTCACCGTAGCCGACGTGGATCGAATCGGCGAGTAGATCCAAGATTGCTAGGTCGTGTTCGACTACGAGCATCGAGCGGCCGGCTTCGTCGTCGGCTAACTCACGGATGAGCCGTGCGGCGACCATTCGCTGGCCCACATCGAGATACGGCGTGATTTCGTCGAGGAAATAAAACTCCGCATCCCGTGCGAGCGTCGCCGCAATAGCAACACGCTGGAGTTCGCCACCCGAGATCGAATCGATCGGCTGGTCCATGACTGGTTGGATACTGAGTCGCTCGATCAAGTACTCGAGGTCACCGCGTTCGTCTGTGTGCTCGAGCAGATCACGGGTTTTGCCGTCGAACTGTTTGGGAATCTGATCGACGTACTGGGGTTTGCGAGCAATCGTCACCTCGCCGTCAATCTGACGACCCAAGAACTGCTGGAGTTCAGACCCACGGTAGCGTTCGAGCACCGGCTCCCAGCTGGGTTCGGTGCTGTAATCGCCGAGATTCGGAACGATCTCGCCGGCGAGCGATTTGACCGCCGTTGATTTCCCAATTCCGTTCGGTCCTAAAATTCCGGTGACGCTACCGGGTTCGGGCACCGGCAGTCCGTACAGTCCAAAGGCGTTTTCGTTGTACCGGTGGGTGGGGTCTTCGGTGAGTTCTTGGGGCAGATTGATGATTTCGATGGCATCGAACGGGCACTTTTCGACGCAGATGCCACAGGTTTCGCCGAGACAGATCTCTTCGGAGATGCGAATCTGGTTTGGATCGCCCGTCTCGGCATCCTCGCCGCGTTCGGTAATACACTCTTTGCCGGTGCGGTTGGGCGGACAGAAGTTCGCACACTCGTAGTTACAGCGGTCGGGCTGACAGCGATCAAGGTCGACGACCGCGATGCTGTCATCAGCCATTAGAGTTCCACCGCCGAGGTAAGCAAGATGGCGTAGGTAATAAACCACAGACAAAACGTCATAAACGAAACGAACAGGTTGTCTTTAATACCGAATTCGCTGATATCGATGCCTACTGCTTTGAGGATCGGAAACTGCGCGAAAATTGCAATCCCCATAATGAGAACTGCCTGCACATCGGCGGCCGCCTCGGGGGAGGTCCCGACGACGGCTGCCGAGGCCACTGCTGCGAGAATCCCTGCCAGACAGGCAATCGTCGTGACGGTCACCCCGCGCATGTGATCGGAGAGACCGGCTGCCGATTCTGTAGCCATACGCGAGGTTTGGCGTCGCCCGTCAAAAGGTGTTCGTTTGCGCCGCTTGGCGGCTGTTCGCATCAAGCTTTATTGCAGTGTGCAGTCTCTATAGTCGTAATGGCAGCTACAGATCAAGAGAGCCTCGACGATCTGCCGCCGAGTGCCAAACTAGTTTTCAAGGTGCTCGAATACAACGGGACGCTGACACAGAAAGGAATCGTCGAAGAATCGATGCTCTCGGCTCGCACTGTACGATATGCACTCGAACGTCTCGAGGCTATTGGTGTCGTCGACGAGGACGTCTACTTTGCGGATGCTCGACAGAACATCTACGAACTCACCCCAAAAGCCGAAACCGCCCTTGAAAACGCCGAGGTTCCAAACGCGGACTAACTCGTCTGTTTGACGAGTTGTACCATTCGAACTGCTGAGAGCACAAGCACCACCAACAGCGCAGTCGAGACGGCAAACACGACCGCCAACATGAGAAACCAGCCTTCTTCGCCGAGAATCGGATACTCACGGCCCGTCGTAACCGGTCCAAGTAGCTCGAACACCCGCACGATGTAGGCCAGTGCGGCTATGCCACCACCGATGAGGAGGCCAACTATCGCGTTTCGTTTCACATCGAGGACCTCGAGCATGTTCTCGGGGCCGCTCGTAGACTGGTCGTCGCTCACACCGTTCTGTACTCACTGACAACCTAAATCCACTCTGGTTCGATTCCCTCTCGAGGGGGCCAAAAAACGGTCGGTGATAGGTATCCTGGCGGCCTACATATCAGTTATCGGCCATCAGCGGGGCCACCTCCATGGGTGTGTTGTCCCTGCGTTCCATGCTGGCCGTGTTGGTCATCCGCTCCATGCTGGCCGTGTTGATTCTGCTGTTGGTGGTCGTGCTGGCTGTGGTTTCGGTCGGCTCTATGTTCGCCATGTCGTTCATGTGGGCCGTCGCCGTGACAGTCACTGGCCGTCCCGTTTGCCGAGTGTCTCTCGAGGTGTTCGTCGCTCGCTCGGTCGTGTGTCTGATGCTCACTGTGGTTGTGTGATTCGTTGCTGTCAGGTGTCATCTCTGCGCTGGCGATGCCGACCACGCTGGCGACTGCAAGCAGTACAACCAGCGCGAGCCCGACTCGGATGAGTGTTCGTGTCATTTCGATCTCCTCGCTTCTGTCTACAGCCGATTGGTGGATATGGGTATGGGTGTGAACACAGCCAGCAGAACGTCGTAGAACGTTTATAGATGGATTTAATCGTTTTTCAGACACCGGTTCGTTCATTGCGGCCGATTCCGGCCGCTTCAGCGTTTGTCAGCCGACCCAGCAGACAACTCGTCGCTTGGATAGATTCGATACGTCCGGCCCTGTGGTTCACGGTACAGCAATCCGCGTTTCTCGAGGTCGGTCACCGTCTGACTGATTTTGCTTTTCGAAAACGAGGCTCGGTCTCTAAGTTCAATCTGGGTCAGTCCCGGCGAGTCGACGACGGGCTGTAAGATTCGACGTTCGTCATCCGGCAACAGCTCCAACAGCTGTTTCGATGGTGTTGCATTCGACGCTTCATCTGCTTCGGCTGGGATCTCACGTCCTTGGGCTGTCTCAGTCGGCTTGCTGTCAGCCGTCCTCGAGACGGCCGCTTCTGTCGAGACGGCTGAGGATTCGGCGTTGATCTGTGAGCGCACACCGAGATATATTGCCACAATCACACCTGCGACGACAAGCGTCCCAACCAGCATCCACAAGCTGTGGTGTGTCTGGACTCCTCCACCTCCCGATCCCATGTGTCTGCCGGTCGACTGGGCCGCCTGCCAGGCACTTGCTCCACCCAGCAGGACGACAATCCCGACGACAGCCGCAACGATCCGATCCAACGTTGTTCGGTTCATGACTCTAGGTTGCGGTTACTGCCGGGGGTGCTATGAGTTGTGGTTACTGATAGGCTTCGAACTCACGACCAAACACAAGGAAGTAACCAGTGCCTATTAGCCCAATCGCTGTTGCCACCCCAAACGCGAGCGTTGGGCTCCCGGCGATGAGTTGACCACCGGCCGGATTCGGTACCCCACCGTACAGTGCACCACCGATAGCACCGCTCGGGATGACGACCGTGTTCCGCAAAAAATAGTATGAACCAGTCACGCGGCCGCCAGTGTCTTTTTCGGCCGGCCCGACAATCAGGGCTTTGTGCGCAGGCAGGCCGGCAAACCGGACTCCCGAAAAGGCAAACAGGACAACGAGCGCGGTCGCGCTGGCCGGCGCGCTGATAAGCAGGATCGGAAAGATGGCATACACCCCAAAGCCGGCGGCGACGACGGGTTTGAGCCCCACTCGCTCGGCGATTGCTGCCGACGGGGCCATCACCATCAGTGCGACCAGCATCTCGATGCCCAACAAGAGTCCAAAGAAGGCCGCCGGCGAAAGACCAGCCGTTCCGACGACCGGCAGCGGCACCTCGAGGCCAACCTGTAGGAAGTCGGTGACGACGATAATAAAAAAGACGTACACCATCCCGTTGGCGAATCGAACCAGTGTATCACCGATCAAAAGCGGCCGGAGTGTGGGCGGCAGACTCCGAAGATCCGAACGAATCTGTGCGAGGCCGCTGAACGACTTACCGAATGAATCGCCGCTGGCGTCGTAGTAACGGTGTTGGACGGCGGTCGCCACCGCACCGAAGACGACCGCAACCGCGATCACATACCGGAAGCTCACCTCGAAAGACGGATGCAGCGTGAGCAGGCCTGCTGCCAAGACGGGCCCGAGCAGAAACGCACTCCGGCGAAAGGTTTCTGTGCTGGCAAAGCCGCGAGCCAGCCGCTCGAGTTCGACGCTCTGTTTGACGATTGCGTAGGTCGCTCCGAGTCCGAAAGATTTCCAGGCCTGGGCAAACACGAGGCCGACAAACACCCAGATCCACGGCTGGATGGCCACGCCCGCGACGGTGATCGTACCGAAAAACGGCCCAACAAACCAGATCACAAATCCGAGCGTTGAGAGCACGCCGAACAGCGTCAGGGCGTATCTCGAGCCAATACGATCCGAGACTGCACCCCCAGGGTACGGATAGACCGCACTGATCAGGTTTCCAAACGTCCCAAACACGCCAATGACGAACGCACTAGCCCCCAACACATTCAGATACTCCGGTAGAAACCGCGTCGTCATCTGAAACCCCAACGAGAAGCCGAACATCGCTACCGACAACACAAGCACGTCGCCTCTGAGTGCGAGAAACTGCCGGTACCCCTCGAGCGGGCTGGTGTTGGTGTCGGCCATACGACACCGTCTCGTCCAGTCATCAAAATCCCACCGACCCATCGTCTTGTTCGCCCCGACCGAACTCCTAAAGACCGGGCCGTCCTTCATTTGAGTCAATGACGATCTCGCTTGGCACTGCGAGTGCGGCTCCCGGTGAGTTTGATGTGGGTCGACTCGCGGTCGGCCAAACCCGTAACGGAACCAGTGTCGAACTCCCGGTAGCGGTGATCAACGGTGCCGAACCAGGCAAGCGGCTCTACATGCAAGCAGTCAGCGACGGCGACGAACTCAATGGGCTGGGCGTGATCCGTCGGGTTGTTCCCCAACTTGATCCCGCAGAACTTTCGGGGTCGGTGCTGGTCGTCGGTATTGTTAATTACTATGGCTTTCAGGTGGGCGAACACCGCAACCCAATAGATGACCGCAAACTCAACCGAACGTTTCCGGGCGACGAAACCGGCAGTTCCAGCGAGCGTATTACTGCCGCCGTTTTCAACGCCGCCCAAAGCGCCGACCTGATTTTGGATCTCCACCAGGGTTCGACCAGCCGAATGATCGACGAGGTTCGAGTGCGGTGTGGTCGGCGACATTCAATGCACAGTGAGTGTCTTCGGTTGGCCAAAGTCTTCGATTGCGGCTATGTGCTCGACCAGAAAGGCCCAGAGGGACAACTGGCTCGAGTCGGCCCTGATGAGGGCATTCCGACAATTGATCCCGAACTCGGCGGCGCAGTCGGGTTTAATGAATCGAGCATCCAACAGGGTGTCGACGGCGTTTTTAATGTGCTCAGAGCGTACGACTTTTTGGAGGGAACACCGACACGCAACCGTCAGACACGTGCCAAACGGTTCGATCAGTATGGCTCGCCCGTTGGCGGTATTGTCGAGTATCAGGTCGATCTTGGCGCACGGGTCTCGACCGGCCAGACGCTGTTTACGATCACCGATGCGTTCGGCCAAACTAAAGCCAGCGTTTCGGCCGACAACAACGGCATTTTCTGGCGGTCTCGCCGCCTGCCGCAGGTCGCCAGCGGTGAGTATGTTTGTTCGGTCGGGACGAACGTAGACAGCTACTGACCTGCTACCAGATCGTCCGGATGAGGCCAACTGCGGCGGCGACCACGGCCAGATGGTACAGAAACGTCGAACTCCAGACAAAAAAGACGAGTCGCCCGACTGGATAGTACGCAACCGCTGCCGGAATCGTGATCAGCCCACGGATGTAGGGGACGAGATTCGTCACGAAGACTCCGATCCCGCCGTAGTTGTCAAACCAGTGTTCGACCTGATCGAGCCGTTTTTGTGGCACCGAAAACCGCGGCGAAGAGTTCACATACGAGACGCCGCCGCGTTTGGCCCCGTAGTAGATGACCAACTGGCCGCCAACGTAGCCACCCGACGAGACGAGCGCAATCCACGCCAGTTCGACACCACTGGCAGAAATCGCCAGCACATATCCTGGCAGAAAGATGGTCGTCGGCAGGGGTTTGCCGATCAGTGCACCTTTCAGCACGAAAAACACGAACAGCGCGGGGAGTCCGATAATCAAGAGCCATCGAAACGCTAGGTCAATGACACCCTCGATCATCACTCTGAGTTCGTTGTTCGGGTTGTAGACATAAATACAACCGCACTCACTGGGGGCTACCGTTCTGGATGGACTGGCGCGTCAAACCCACCGCGAACCAGCGGCTTGGCGATATGCCGACGCGCAAGCGGCGGCACCTCATACCAGCCACGCTCGAGGTCGCGCACAACGAGGCGTTCGCGTTTTCCAGGGGCCGCTGTATCACAGTCTCGACACCGATACCCCTGATTTCGGCCGGCGGATTTCATGCGTCGCCCACAGTCGGGACACTCGGGTGTCACCTGTTCGGTTCGGTTCAGTTCCCGGACAGCGAACTTTTCGAGTTTGATTGTCCCGTCAGTGTGTTCGCCACACACTGTCAGCCGGTCGCCAACTCGCAGGGCCCGAATGTGCTGGCGGAACCGCTTGGTTGGCTCAAACGCAACACAGTCGACGGTAGCTCCGGTTTCGGGGGCTGTCAGTTCATAGAATACGTGGCCGCCTGCTCGCGTTTCGGGCGGCATCGAAACCACGCCGTCGACTCGGTAGCCTGCGGCCGCTCGAAGCGAGCCAATCGACCCATTGGCGAGATGGCTGTCGGTTCCCTGGTTTGTCAGAAACGTCGCCTGCGTCTCGACCGATTCGGTGTCGTCGCTTGCGGCGATCTCGTTGGCCACGTGCTCGACAGCAGTCGCGTCGTCGCCTCGAATACCATACAGAATCGGCCCCGGTGCGTTTGGGACACAGACTGCCGAACCAGCCTCTCGGTCGACGGTATCCCAGACGGTCGGATACTCACTGTCAGCGGCCGCAAACACAGCCTCGAGATCGACGCGTCGGGGCGTTCCACACCGCTCGAACCGCCGGTAGGCGATTCGTTCGTACGTCCAGTCTTCGAAGGCCGCCCATGCGCCGACCGCCGCCAGCGCGCCGATCCGGCCGCGACCCGTTATTTCGCAGCCCTCGGCTGCCCAACCGCGGTGCCGATAACCGGCAGTTTCGATTCTCTCGAGCGTCTCTGAGAGGCGATGTTTGTGGCGAAGCGCCCGTCGAGAATGCTCACAGACTACTTCAGGAACGTCGTCCGGATCGCCCGGCGCAACGACAAGCCCTGGGCTCGTCTGTGCGTCCGTTTCGATAGCCAGCGACTCGAGTTCATCGCAGGCCAGTCGGAAGGCCTCAGCTGCCGACACTGAGGTATGAACCGCGAGTGCGGCGTTTCCTCGTGTTTTGTGTTCGACCGCGGGATTGAGCCGAATCAAACACAGGCGTTTGACGCTCCCGGCGGTGGCCTCGAGCCGCTCGGCAAGCCGGGTTGCGAGGTAGGTCGTACACATCCCCTCGCGGCGCGAATCGGTATCATCGAGGCCGATAACTGCCATTGGCTGGCCTACTCAATCAGCGGGAAAACCAGTTTCGCCTCGCGTTGGCTTTCGAGTGGGCAAAACGCTGTTCTGTTAGGCCGTCTGTTAGGCCGTCTGTTAGGCCGTCTGTTCGGCTGCGACTGCGATTCCGATCGTCACTTCGGTGTCTTCGATCTCCCAGTCTTCGATGAGGTCGTCTGCGGCCGCAGGGTCGTCGACGAACGCGGCGGCCCGAACCTCTTGGGCGATGAGCTCGCGGTGGTCGTCGACGAACGCCTCGATTCGCCCATCGCCGACGGTGAGGCCGACACGGATTTCGGCTTCAACGTCGAGGTCTAGCTGCTTGCGCATTTCTTGGATTCGCCGGATTATATCTCGCGCATATCCCTCGGATTCCAACTCCGCGGTGAGTTCGGTATCGACATACACTGTCCCGCCGTCGAAGGCTGTCCCGGAGACGTCTTCGGGCGGCTCGCTGTGGTATTCGACCATGCTGTCGTCCAACTCGATGGTCTCGCCGTCGATTTCGATGCCACTCTCGACGGTCTCGCGGGCCGCACCATCGACTGCGTTCATGACTTTTTGGGCGTCGGCTCCGAACGCAGGGCCGATTTCTCCCATCTGTGGGTCGGCAAACTCCTCGAGTTCATCGAAGCGTTCGACCACCTGAATCTCACGTGCGTTGATACGTTCGGCAAGCAGCTCCGAGAGCCCTTCGACCGCACTGGCCACTGCCTCGTCGTTGGTTTCGATGACACTTCTCGAGACGGGCCACCGGAGCTTGCGACCGCCGCGCTGGCGGGCGTTGGCTGCAGCCTCCTCGATTTCTCGCAAGATGGCCATATCGCGCTCTAGGTCGGGATTGTGTCGCTTTTCGTCGACTTCGGGCCACTCGAGTGCGTGGACGGTCGTCTCGCTGCCGTCGAGAATCTGGTACATCCGTTCGGCCATATAGGGGGTAAACGGCGCGAGTAGCCGGATAACTTCGTTTTGAACCGTGGCGAGCGTGGCGTACGCTCCGAGTTTCGAGGCCGAATCGCTGTCGTCCCACATGCGCTCGCGGGTCGCTTTGACATAAAACCGCGAGACGTCTTCGGTGACGAACTCGAGGACGGCATTGAGCGCATCGTGAACGCGGTACTCGGCCCATGCTTCGGTCGCCTCGGCTTTGACAGCCTGGAGTCTCGAGAGCACCCACTCGTCGACGACGGTGAGTTCGCCCTCAGAGAGATCAGGGTTGGCTGGGTCGTAGCCGTCGAGATCCATATACGTCAGTGGGAACCGAAAGACGTTCCAAATAATGTTCAGCCGACCGACCATGCTGCCGAGGCCGTCCCAGTCGAACGACAGATCGACGCCCTGTTGATCGTGGCTCAACAGGTAAGCCCGCAGTGGGTCTCGGCCCGCCCGCTCGATGGCTTCCTCAGGAGTGACGATGTTGCCGACCGATTTTGACATTTTGCGGCCGTCTTTGTCGTTGGCAAAGCCGTGCATGAGGACTTCTTTGTAGGGACTTTCGCCGAACGCCGCTGTGCCCATCCCGAGTTGTGACCAGAACCACCCACGGGTCTGGTCGTGGGCCTCGATAATGAGGTCAGCAGGCCACAGCTCGTCGAACTCCTCGGTTTCGCCGGGATACCCAAGGGTGGCCCACGTTGCGACCGACGAATCCAACCAGACGTCGAAGACGTCCTCGATGCGGCGGTAGGTAGTGCCGTCTTCGGTAATGGTGAGTTCGTCGACTGTCGGTCGGTGAAGATCGATCTCGTCGGGATCAACGTCCTGGTCGGCGCGTTCGGCCAGTTCTTCGCGGCTGCCGATGACGATCATCTCGTCGTCGAGACTCCCCGATGTGCTGTCTGCATCCGCTGGAACCCAGATCGGAATCGGAATCCCCCAGTAGCGCTGTCGCGAAACGTTCCAGTCAGGGGCGTTTTCGATGAAATCACGGAAGCGGTTATCGCGGGCCCACTGTGGGTGCCACTCGGCGTCAGTGATGTTCTCGAGGAGTTCGTCTTTGATATCCGTAATCGAAATGAACCACTGGTCAGTCGTGAGCTGGATAATGTCGGTATCACACCGCCAACAGTGGCCATAGGAGTGGTCGTACGTCTCTGCTGCAAGCAGTGCGCCGTTGGCCTCGAGATCATCGGTAATCTCGTCGTTGACATCTCGGACGAACTGGCCGGCGTATTTGCCACCCGCCTCAGTGAACGTACCGTCGCTGGCGACCGGACAAAACGCCTCGAGTCCGAGTTCCTGGCCGCGGTGGAAGTCCTCTTCACCATGACCCGGCGCGGAGTGAACCAATCCGGTGCGGTCGGCCTCGACAAACTCGGCCGTATAGACTTCACCGGCTCCTTCGAAGCTCGGATGCTCGGGGACTTCCTCGGCCAGTGGGTGGTCGTAGGCCCAGCCGACGAGTTCGTCGCCGGTGAGTTCGGCCTCGATTGTGTAGTCGTCGTACCGCCCGCGGCCGAGTACGTCATCGACACACTCTGCGGCGATGTAGAGGACGTCCTCGTCGCCGTTTTTCGTGGCTCGAACCTTGTTGTATGCTAGCTCCTCGCCAACGCCGACAAACGTGTTTGCGGGGATCGTCCACGGCGTGGTCGTCCAGATAACCAGACTGCCCTCGCGGTCGGCCAGTGGGAACTTCACGTAGATCGACGGGTCTTCGAGTTGGTCGTACTCGACTTCGTTGTTCGCCAGGCCGGTTTCACACCGCGGACACTGGCTGATAGAACGTTTGCCCTGCTCGACGAGTCCGCGTTCGGCGACCTGTTTGAAGCCGTGCCAGGCGGCTTCCATATACTCAGGCGAAATGGTCTCATAGGGGTCGTCCCAGTCGAACCATGCACCAATCGACTGGAAGTCTTCGTCCATTGCCGCGCGGTTTTCGACGGCGAACGTTTTGCACTCCTCGATGAAGGCGTCCATTCCGTAGTCTTCGATATCCTGTTTGTTCTCGAAGCCGAGTTGCTCTTCGACTTTGACCTCGATCGGCAGGCCGTGCATATCGTAGCCTGGCCGGTCGGTGACCTGGTGGCCAGTCATTCGCTTTTGACGGATGACGGCGTCTTTCAGCGTTTTGTTCCAGGCCGTTCCGAGATGCATTTGCCCGGAGGTATAGGGTGGGCCGTCGACGAAAAAGAAGGTCGGATCCTCGGCGTGGGCCTCCTTTGTTGCCTCGTATGCGTTGTGTTCGTCCCAGTAGTCTTCGACCGACGCTTCAACATCGGCAGGCGAGTACTGGTCGGTAACATCGTCCATACTCCACAGGAGTTTACCGGTGTATATCAAAACGGTGGTCCTGCGGCGAGCGTCTCGATCAAACTGGCCCGAAGAAAAACTGCGTTCGGTCGCTATTCAGCCGCGTCTTCGAACTCGTCGTTTTCATCTTCATCGCCTTCATCGTCGTCGGCTGGGTTGTCCTCGGCCGTCTCTTCGACCCACTCATCGTAGCTGTCTTGGTCTACGATTTCAATGGTGAAATACATATTCGAGTGGGCAAGCCCACAGTACTCCGAACAGTACCCCTGGTATTCGCCCTGCTGTTCGACTTCAGTTTTGATGAATGTCGTCTGATCAGGGATGGCGTCCATCTTCAGGCCGAGTTCAGGTACGTGAAAGCCGTGTATCACATCGGCCGCATCTATCTGAAAGTATAGATCCTGGTCTTCTGGGAGCACCACCGTTGGGCCTTCACCGGAGCCATCAAGCTCGATGTTTTCTTCGGGATACGTCATCGTCCACCCCCACTGGTAGGCTTCGGCCTGCACGAGCACGTCACCCTCTTCGGGTTCAACATCGGTTTCGTCCCCGGTGAACGTGACGTTCGGATCGGCCATCACCCCATAGGAGGCTACCCCAACAAACAGTAGAATAAGCGCTGTTGCAACCGTCCAGGTAATCTCGAGGCGTCGGTTCTCTTTGGTCGGTTTCGGCTCGTCGTTGTCCTTGAACTTGAGGACGGCGTAGATAAGAATAACTTCGACCAACAGCGTGATCGGGATTGCGATATACAGCAGTTTGTCGTTCAACTCATAAATCAAGTCGGCTGACGTCGACTGCGCGGCAACTGGCTGGGCCAAAAGCACCAGTGTGGCCGCCGACAGCAGCGAAGCGAGTGCGAAACGCTTGGCATTCATGCTACTCACCGTTTGGTATGGCCGTCGTAAATACCTGCTGACTTCAGGGTTCTGCTTGAGTGTCAGGTCGCCTTTGTTTGGGGCTCCTGCGGCCAACGACCGAAACGCGGGTCCTATATACATCGATCACTACTGTACTAGTAGTGACTTCGAGTACCCGATCACCGGATCGGTTCCCGGGCCTGCTGGCAGCGACCGCGATGGGTGTGTACCTACTGTTAGTTGTCGGCGTTGCCACCGCCCTCACTGATGCTGCGGCAGCCTGTACGGCCTGGCCGGCCTGTGGTGATGGCTGGTCGCTGCCAGCCACGACTGACGGCTGGATCGCCTTTGGTCATCGCATTGCGGCCCTGTTCGTCGGCCTCGGTGTGTTCGCAACCACGCTTTTGGCCTGGCGAACTAACGCGAGCCGGCGGGTCAAATACGCCCTCTCGCTTGCGCTTGTTCTGTTTCCGGCACAGGCTGGCGTCGGTGCAGTTGTTGCGGTCACCGGCGGCACCCAGACCACCTCGATGGTTCATCTTCCCGCTGGTGTTGTGATTTTCATCTCGTTAATCGCCGCGTTGGCCTGGTGGTTAGAGGCCGAAACCGGCGCTCCCAACGACGCCCCAAGCGGGCCGCTCGAGCCCTCGGAACCACTTGATCCGACCGAGCGGCCAGCGATTCCAACCGATCCAGCCGAACGCGCCAAAGCCACACTGTTTGCGTACTTCCGACTAATGAAACCACGGCTGATGTGGTTGCTGTGTCTGGTTGCCGCCGCGGCGATGGCGCTTGCCGGCGGACCTGGCCTGACGACCTACACGGTCGCCGCGACACTGGTCGCCGGTTCGCTGGCAATCGGTGCTTCGGGGACGTTCAATCATATTCTCGAACGCGACGTCGACCGTCGGATGGCCCGAACCAGCGACCGCCCACTTGCGACTGACCTGGTTCCTGTTCGAAACGCCGCTGCCTTCGGATTCGTTCTGACTCTCGCCTCTGTCGGGTTGTTTTGGACGATCAACTGGCTGGCTGCCCTGCTGGGATTGCTCGCTATCGTCTTTTATAGCATCATCTATACGCTGATTCTCAAGCCCAATACGGTTCAAAACACCGTCCTCGGTGGCGCGGCGGGCGCACTTCCCGCCCTCATCGGCTGGGCGGCGGTCACCGGCGAAATCGGGCTTGGGGGGCTGTTGTTGGCGACGTTCATCTTTCTGTGGACGCCCGCACACTTCTATAACCTCGCGTTGGCCTACAAGGACGATTACGCCCGCGGCGGGTTCCCGATGATGCCCGTTGTCCACGGCGAGACTGCCACTCGCCGACACATTCTGTGGTATCTGGGAGCAACCCTGCTTGCCGGTGCAGCACTTGCGGCCAGCGGCACTCTCGGCTGGCTGTATGTGTTGACGGGCGTCGTCTTCGGTGGCATCTTCCTGTGGCTGGTCGTTGATCTCCACTACAAACAGACTGAGGCGGCTGCCTTCCGGTCGTTCCACGCCTCGAACGCCTATCTCGGCTTCGTGTTACTGGCGATTGTCGTCGAAGGCCTCGCGCTGTGAGTGGACAGTGACCTATGAGCGAACAACGAACTGGCCTCTCGATTCCGATCCCGGCTGACCGACGACTCTACTGGGGGCTGTTTTTGAATACGCAACTGGTCGCCCTCGGACTGTATACGCTGTTGACGCCCGCGAGTCTGTCGTCGCTCCGACTCATTGCCTTCGGCTTTATTTGGCTCAACGTCTCGGCGTGGGTAGTTACCAACCGTCGGCCGGCCCAAGCTACTCGGTCGCTCAAGCGGCGCGCAGGGCTCATCGCCAGCGGCTACTTTGGACTCCTGTTGTTTGCAGGCGGCATCGTCGGCTTCGGCATTGGCGATGCAGCGACCGGCTTTCGGATCGCGCCGCTGCCGTTTGGTTTTGGCCCGGCAGTGCTCTACAGCGGCGAACTGATCACGATCAACCTGCTGCCAATCTATCTGATCGGCTACGGCGCACTGGCGTATCTGGTGTACGTGACAGTGATTGATGCCGCAGGCTCGGCGGCCGCCGGCGTTATCGGGCTGTTTTCCTGTGTGTCGTGTTCGTGGCCAATTATCGCCTCGCTGGTTTCGGGACTGATCGGTGGCGGCTCGCTGTTGACTGCCTCGGCACTCCAGATTTCCTACACCGTCTCGACTGCCGTGTTCATCTTGACCGCAGCGCTGCTGTATTTCAGACCCGACGACTGGCTCGCCCAGTTCAGCCGCCGGTAGCCATCTTTTATATCTCGCTGTCAAATGTGTGAGTGTGACTACTGTCGAAATCATCTACTGTGTTCCCTGCGGGATGGCCAATCGTGCGCTCGCTGTCCAGGAGGCGCTTGTCAGACAGTTCGACGACAAACTCGAGCGCTGTTCGCTCGTGATGGGCGAACACGGCATCTTCGTTGTTCGTATCAACGGCGAACTGGTTTTTGACAAAGAAGACGACAGCTTCGATATCGAAGAGATTGTTCGCCGCGTTCGGCCACACCTTCGGTAACTCTTTTGAAACTGCAGCGATCAGTGCCCCCAGCGTCGGCCGTCCTCGTTGAACCGGGCCTCAGTAATCCGGTCGTGTTGGTCGCTCGACAGTGAGATGTCGGCTGCGCCTGCGTTTTCCTCGAGCTGTTCGACTGTTCGTGCACCGATTATCGGCACACAGGTGAACGCCTTTTGATCCATCAGCCAGCGTAGCGACACCTGGGCTGGTGTGGCATCGAGTTCGTCTGCAATCGCCCGGATTTCCTCGAGCACCTTCCAGCCACGTTCGGAGAGATAAAACCGCTCGAATCGCTCGTCGAAACTGCCGCGCGAGCCGTCGGGTGCCCGAACTGATTTCGGATCGTCAGGATCTGTGCGTTCGTACTTGCCCGTCAGAAAGCCGCCAGCCAACGGCGAGTACGGACAGACTGCCAGATCCTGGTCGGCGGCAACCGAGAGATACTCCTCGACGTCTTTGTAGTAGCCCGCATGAAACAGCGGCTGGACGACATCGAACCGCTGGTAGTCGTTGACATCGGCCTTCCAGAGGGCCTTGGTCAACTGCCAGGCGGCCATTGTCGAGGCTCCCAGATAGTTGACTTTCCCCTCCGTGAGGAGTTGGTCGAGCGTCGAAAGCGTCTCTTCGATTGGGGTGTGTTCGTCCCAGCGGTGGATGTAGTACAGATCCAGGTAGTCCGTTCCGAGGTTCTCGAGGGTTTTGTCGATCTGGTTGCGGATGTGGGTTCGCGAGAGCCCCGAGCCGTTGGGATTATCGCTGTCGTACTCGAAATACACTTTTGAGGTAATAACGTACTTCTGTCGGTCACGACTCTCGAGCCAACTTCCGATGTAGGATTCGCTGGTGCCGTTGGGATCACCGTAGATGTTCGCACAGTCAATGAAATTGCCGCCGAGGTCGGCAAACGCATCGAGCAGTTCGTGGGCTTCGGCTTCGTCAGTCTCGAGGACGCCGCCGGTTTTGCGTCCGAACCGCCAGGTGCCAAAGCAGAGTTCAGAGACACGAGTGCCGCTCGCGCCGAGTTGTCGGTACTCCATACGAAGCGACGAACAGACAACGACAAAAACCTACGGCTTGGATTCACAGGAAGACTGCAAGGCTGACAGTCAGCCCCACGGCAATAACAATGACTATCAGCATGATGATGCCGACAGTCGACAGCAGCCCTCGACGATCCATCAGGCTGTTATTTATGTTCAAGCAGTATAGCTGGTTCGGCTCTCGGAGTCTCGAAACAGAAATCTTAGGCCGAAACCCCTCCGAGCATGCGTATGAACAAGG
>LKMJ01000454.1_pt1 | contig 31149 bp, 31 predicted proteins | sample 643391 | NCBI WGS metagenome assembly LKMJ01 (sample SAMN04112250, study PRJNA286221) | soda lake metagenome | biome: soda lake; feature: Kulunda Steppe; material: water; isolation source: sample PL-Br10 brine of Picturesque Lake | place: Russia: Kulunda steppe | collected 2010-07 | reverse complement strand
GTGATTCGGTCGTGGACTGAACGCCAGCAGAACGGGGCACCCTCCGAGGATGATGAAAAACTGGCGTGGTTCCCCACCGAGCTATAGCACCATTCCCCCCGTCAGAACCCACCACTAAGAAATTGTTCCTGTGCTTCTTCTACTAACTCATCGAACGGTGTTTTGTCTGCGCTCCCGTCAATCTGCAATCGGAGTTTCTCATCAAGAATACCATTAATGAACGACCGGATTTCGACCGGAAATAACTCTGGTGACTGATTCGCAGTTGTTACTAAGACTTCCAAGTAGTGATGTTCCCACGGGTTCATCTTTTCAATAAAATCTGTCAAATCATGCTTTTCACCAGGACGTGAGAGGACTAATGCCAATGCAGTTTTGAACGCATCCGTTGGCGGTCTCGGTTCCGTTGTCGTATGCTTTGGATCGGCAGAATGGAACGCTCCTGCTTTCCCTGGTCGATTGTATACCATCACATCACCAAACTCACCGAAGACACCGACAAGTGAGTACATCGGATCAGCATCCGTATACTCTTCAGCGCCCGTATACGGGAAAAAGTACCAGTACTCGATGTCATCAACATCAACTTCAATGTCAGCATTTGGGCGGGCCATATACACAGTAAGCACAGGGACAATTAAAATAGCAAGGATTTCTCTCAATTGCACTAGGCATCACCATGTTTGACAGCCTGACCGGTGAACTCACGCCGGGTAATCGCCTTGAACGCTTGTACAATTGATGGCACCAATATCCCAGTTCTTTATTTGATTGACCGAATAATACCAGTACATGTTTGGTGCAGATGAAGCAGGCCGTGGGCCTGCTCTTGGATCGTTATTCATCGGCTTTGTTGATGCATCTGAAGAAGCATTACCGAGTGGGCTCGCTGACTCAAAAGTGCTCTCAAACGATCGGATTGAAACATTTGCTGAAACGCTGTACAGTGACCCCGGGGTCACAACAACGACCGTTGAAATACCCCCAGAAGAAATCGATGCTGAAGATGGGAATGTTACCCGGTTAACTGCTGCAGCAATGGCAGAAGCGATCGATAACGCAGTTGAAAGCGAACGCGGGATTGTTGATGCGTGCCACCCTGACCCTGATGCATTTGCTGATATGGTCACCGCACACGTCACCCAAGACAACCTCCCAGCAGTAACCGCTGAGCACGAAGCAGACACCCGCATCCCACAGGTGATGGCTGCGAGTATCATAGCGAAGTACGAACGAGAAAAACAAATCGAATCACTCGCAGATGAGCACGGCCCAGTCGGGTCGGGATATCCAAGCGATCCGACTACACAAGAATTTCTCGAAGAGTACGTCTCCGAAAACGGTGACTTACCACCATTTGCACGCACATCTTGGCAGACAAGTAAAGATGTAGTTGAAGCAGTCCACCAAGCTGGGCTTGATGAGTTCAACGAGTGAAAACACCGACACCACTACCACTTATTGATTCTAATCGAAACGACGGAACCGGTGAATTACAACCGTTAATAAGTGTGCATGAAATACGTGTGGGTAACTGACCCAGTATGTCACTTGTAGACTTTGGCGTCGGATTGGCTACAGGATCTGACGCTATCAGGCTTGTACTCATCCCTGTTTTCGTTTGGATTGCATGGAGAGATATCAAAACACGTCGGATACCGAACCGTGTTTGGTCTCCACTTGTCGCCGCTGGCATGATCTTACTTCTGTGGGATACATGGGAGATGTGGGGAACGGCTAATTGGAATTTTTTTGCTGTTTCAGTAGCACTCAGTCTAGTGATTGTGATCCCGGCTGCGTTTTTGCTGTGGTTGATTGGCGGGTTCGGTGGTGCTGATGCGAAAGCAATAATGATGCTTGCAATCGTTTTTCCAACGTACCCTTCCTATTACATTGACTCTACGGTATACCCAGTAACGGACCCTGTTATTGGGAGTTTTGCTTTTACAGTTCTGACAAATGCTGTTGTTCTCGCAGTGTTGATTCCGATTGCGATTGGGGTCATAAATATCACTCGGCAAGATCTCTCTTTTGTGATGTTACTTGGGCAAAAGAAACAGGTGACTCAAACAGTCGATCTTCCTGGAAAGGTCCTTGAGACACCTACGGGACACACACGATCAGGGTTGGATCTTGATGTGTTACGAATGTACCTTCAATGGCGTGGTGCATCACTTGAAGAGATCCGGTACGACCCCTCCCGATTTAGAAATCCGGTTACAATCCCCGAGAATCCCAATCCAGTTGGCGATGGTGCTGTGAGTGACCATGAAAAGACGGATGCCGACCAATCAACGTTAGAGACTGGAGAAAAGATGTCCGAAAGGAAAGACAGAATGAAGACAGTAGCTGAGAATAAGGATCAACAGACAACGGATGATGTTTTTGAGGATAATGCTGATTGGTGGGGTGCGGAAGCGTTCATAGATGATGTTGGATACGCCTACGGAACAACACCACCCCAAATCCGCAACGGGTTGGAGGTTCTTGTCGAAAAGGAACGAGTGTGGGTTTCACCAGGACTGCCTTTCATGGTGCTTCTATTCGCTGGTTTACTGACAGCGCTTGTGTACGGAAACCTGTTGTTCGCTCTATTTGAGACAATCCTATCGGGATAAACTATGAGTTGGAAATTAGTCAAGGTGACTGAACTATACCGGGTGAGTCCGTATGCACTTCCGTAATTACCACCCAACTGGCCGTGAAACAGAAACCCTCAAACTATTGAAAACCGACCCAGACCAAAAAATGACTGCGGATGAGTTAGCGCAGACAATGGGAGCTCGAAAAACCGTCGTCGAAAAATCACTGGAGAATTTAGAAATTGTCGGATGCACACGGTGTATCAACGATAAAGACTCCGAATACAAATTTATTTGCGATCCACCTGGAATGTCAAGTTAAGTGATGGTGTCGAAGGGGTATCTAGAATGACGTAGCACTCGAAAAATACAGTATGGGTAACTCGATATATTAGTTCGTGATCAGGTCAGAACAGAATACAGAAACAGAATCTTTCTACCGTCTACAAAGTGATTTCTTTGAGACCGGTGCAGTGTGTAACGACTATAGTCAACTGCCTCGGGAATTGACTCCGAGGCTTGACCTTTGAGTATCCGCCTTGAGATTTGGTGAAGGAGAGACAGAAATTGACGAGAACAGAGCTTCCGATGAGTTATTTGAGAGTTGATGCATTTGGACCATCATCAGTGACGGGGGGAGGGGGTGTGTCCGGAACTTCTTACCTGCATATAGAACCGTTTCACCCGATCTTAGTTTTGTTTGAGATAACTAACTCGTAATCTCCCCTTTCGAAATGATAGTGGTTCTGTTTCTGTCTAGCGGTTTCACAGTGCTAGAGTTCTGAACTTACTCTGAGGTTCGGTCTCTGTTCTGTACCTTACGGTAAGTATTGATGGTACCGTAAGGTACTATACTACTATTCTAGTTCTGTTTCTAGACTAGTAGTATAGAAACCTTGGACAAGAACTCATCCACTACAACTCAACTCACACAAATACAGCACCTAGGTAATGAACCTCTCGACTACGGTTTATGCTGTTTCTCAAATCGATTATTTTACGATAGGCTTGGTTTCTTTTGGAGTCCTTCTGAGACCAATGCAGGATACATACGGGCGGCATAGAGTTCCGGACACACCCCCTCCCCCTCTGTTATAAATACTATTATCGGTGCCAGACAGTGAAGACACACAAGTCATCCCAGACAGAAAAGGCATAAAAGACGAGACAGACAATAGAATTTATTAGGAACGCTTTCCACTGGGAATATATGACAGACCAGAATCCATCGGAAATTAACTCCAATGATATCACACAGGCCGACATGAAGGACTTTACCATGACATCAACCGTTCTCAAAAACGGCGATGTGTTCCAAGGTGATAAAACAAAACCTGATATGATGCCTGAACGGACCGAGGAACTCAATGGAATCCACAGCGCGATCGAACCAGCTGCTCGCGGGGAAAGTCCTCGGAATCTTTTCCTCTACGGCAAACCAGGCCAAGGAAAAACCGCTGCTGTCCGATTAAAACGTGATCAATTTGAGGGATTTGCCAAAGAACATAACCTCGATATTACAATAACCTATATTGAATGTAATTCTGCGAACAAGTCGTACCATGTCGTAACTACTGCGCTAAAGAAACTCAAAGGTCTATCTGAAAAACCGAAAGGGAAGACACTTGACGACCTGTACTCAGATTTGTTCGATTACATGAACGAACAGGGCGGGACCTACATTTACATTCTTGATGAGATCGATCGAATCCGTGATGACCAAGATGACGAACTCAATATCTTATACAAACTCCCACGGTCACACTCATCGGAAGATCTCAATGACGAGGTCTCATGTTCTGTGATTGGGATATCAAACGACAGGCGATTCAAATCTGAACTTTCATCTCGTATCAAAGATGCGCTGTATGAAACTGAAATTGATTTCCCACCGTATACACATGAGCAGTTAACTCGGATTTTATATCGCCGGGCCGTGAAGGGACTTATTGATACAACTGCAGTAAGGAATGAGAACGGTCGTGTTGTTGGGATTGAAAGTAGTGTCATTGGTGATGGGGTTATTCAGACGTGTGCTGAATACGCAAAGCGAGAACGCGGGTCAGCCCGTCAGGCAATTGACTTGCTAGGTCAAGCTGCAACATTTGCTCATGATGACCGATCAAGAGAAATCACTGTTGAGCACGTTGAGAAAGCACAACGGGAAGTAAATAAAAATTACGTGAAGGAAATGTTGGAAGATCATACGTCAGATGACTTACTGACTCTGTGCGGTGTGTTATATCTAGAGGCACGTGGTGAGACACCTGCTCGGACAAACGAAATTCATACATATTATTCGACCTACGCCGAGTCGTTAGGAGAGACAGCACTTGTCCAGCGCCGCATGCGTGACCGGTTACAAGACCTCAAACTGACTGGAGTCATCAATATGGAAAAGAAAACAGGTGGGAGTCATGGTGGAACACGGTGGGAAGTTGAGTTATCAATACCATTTGATGAGACGATTGAGATTTTACGGTCTGATGAAGGATTTGCTAACCGGTATAAATCGATAGCGAGTGAAATTGCATCCGAAGCCCGTTAACGGGGGGTGTCCGGAACTTTTCATCGATATAGTGTACGTTAACGGGGGGTGTCCGGAACTTTTCATCGATTCAGTGTACGTTAACGGGGGGGTGTCCGGAACTTTTCAGGAGTACTTCTGATACCATTGACTTCCTTCACCCTCCAGGCTGTTGCCATCGTCTTAGCAGAACATATTTACTTGACTGGTCTGAAATAAAATCAAGTCCTATGACTTTCACCACTTACGAACCTGATTTCAAAAGTGCTGAACAAGTCCGTGAAATGTTGATTCAACGTGAGTACTTTAGTCACGGTGAAGTAAGTACTCGGAGTGTTGTACTAGCGCTTGAGGTGCTTGATTCTCGGCATGGAATCGGTAAAGGACCAGATGGGTATGAGGTGACAGATGATCACCTTCCCATAGTTGCACAATACATTGATTCTGACGAGGTCATCAATTGTGCTGTTGATGTTTACTGACTTCGATTTGACTAACTGTTAATCGAATCTGACTGTTTCAAGATTCTTTGGGGCGTCAGTGTGAATTCCGAGTTCGTGGTATAGACCGGATGAAAGGTCATCGACTGCTTCTGGATCACCGTGAACGCACAGAATTTCGTTTGGTGTTGACGGCATTTCCTGGACATAGTCCATTAGTCCTTCTCGATCAGCGTGCCCAGAGAACCCGTTTACCGTTTCAACGCCCATGTTCACAGGGACTTGCTCTGTATACTCTTGCCCACGGCCATTACCGAACGTCTCAATTTCTAATTGATCTTTACCATCTTGTATTTGTTGACCAAGAGTTCCGTCAGCCTGATACCCGACAAAAACCAGCGATGATCGGTTATCAGGTGCTAGGTGACGTAACCAAGACATGACGGGTCCACCAGTTACCATCCCTGACGTTGTCAGAACAATGCATGGTCCGCCGTCTCGAATTGACCGCCGTTCATCTTCACCACCATCAATCTGATTGAAGGCGTTGTGAAGGAACGGATTTTCATCAGTATGGAAGATCCGGTTACGGACTTCATCACGGAGATATTCTGGGTATGCCGTGTGAATTGCAGAAGCTTCCCAAATCATCCCATCAAGATGGACTGGAACCTCTGGTAAGTCCCCATTCCGCATTGCTTCTTCAAGAACTAACATGATTTCTTGTGATCTCCCAACGGCGAATGCTGGAATGAGCACCTTCCCGTTATTTTGTAGTGTTCGATTAGTGATTTCAACGAGCTTGCTCGCCCCAGCATCACGATTGGTTTTATGCCCATCGTTTTTACCGTACGTTGACTCCAGGATCAGACCGTCAACATTTTGGAAGTTGTTTGCAGCTCCATTGAATAATTTTGTGTCATCATAATGAATATCGCCACTGAAGACGATATCTTCCTCTTTATCGGTGAATTGGAAATGTGCACCAGATGACCCGAGGACGTGCCCGGCGTTTTTCAGTGTGACGAGTGTATCTGGTGAAATTTCGGTTGTTGTGTTGTAATCGATACTGATGGTGTGTTTGAGTGCCTCTCGAACATTTTCGGATTCGTACGGTGGTGTCCGTCCTTGTTTACCTGCAACATCAAGATAGTCAAGCGAGAGGAGTCCCATCAGATCGCGTGTTGGTTGGGTACAGAATACTGGTCCGTCATAGCCATATTTGAATAGAAGTGGGATGAGTGCGGAGTGGTCAAGGTGTGCGTGTGTTAGGACGACAGCATCGAGTGAGTGCCCTCCAGCTGCCAGTCCTTCAGGGACTTGGAGGTATGGTGTTTCACCTTCTTATCCGGGCTTGTCACCGCAGTCGATGAGGATTCGTGTTTCTCCTGTTGAGAGGACGAATGCTGCACGACCGACTTCTTGACAACATCCGAGTGTTGTGACTCTGACGAATTCTTCATCTGATGTTGGTGGGCGATGGATCTGCCGCCCAATTCGTTGCAGGATTTCACGCCGTTCTTCTCGTTCTTGCGTTAGGTAATTTCGAACACTTGAAACAGTGTTTGATTCAAGCGGTGGTGTCCGAAGGACTTCGGCTGCCCAGCCGGTTTCTGCTGTGAGTTCTCTGAGCGTTTCACCATTCCGGCCAATCACCATCCCTGGCCGTTCAGCTTCAATGAAGACCTCTGTTGTCTGTTCATTGAAGGAGATGTTTGTTATGCGGGCTTGGTCTGGGGCGATCGTATGGATGGCTTCTTCTGCATCTGCTTGTGGAATGCAGATTTCTGGATCGGGCCTGATTGTGATTCGTTTTTTGAGTTCGATTGCGATCTCGTTGATTTTGTCTGGATCAGCGAAGAATTCTCGTGGTGTTGTGGTGTAGATAACGAGTTCTGGTCCTTCGTATTCGACTGATGTGACGGTGATGTTTGTAGGGACAAGTTCTTGAACTGTTTCCGTGATATCGTCCAATCGGCGTGTTGTTGTGCTCATGGTTGGTGTTTGGGGACCGTGTGTCGTAGCTCTCTGGTCTAGCAATTTTGTTCTACCTACTTAAACCCTTAGAGTTTAATTCTACTTGACAAGATCGTCAATTGACATGGGTAAATCACCCTACCGCCGTTAAGCAAGACATCACACCGGAGAAAACAAAATACGCCACCACTCGTCACGTCCCAGGTGCATCATTCCACAAATCTACATGGAGTCGCGGAGTATACCGATAGCCATACTCCTGTGCTAACTCGGCAACCACCCCACGCCGCCCATCCAACTGTTCCCTTGTCACTCCTTCAGGCATAAGTAGAATATCCGAGTCCTGGACTGTTGATTCCGTATTATTTCGCACACGTTGGACGAGATCCTCTATCTCTTCCATATCATTCCGCCCAGTAACCACGAACTTGAGCTGTGTCTCATAGCTATCGACTATCTGCGAGAGTTCGCCCATATCGATACGTATGTTTTCGTGTCGATCTGCCCACTCACCGTCACCTTTTGGATCAACGTCAGCGGTTGGTGTTGAACTACCCAATTTCGGACTAATACTGGCCAGATCAATCGTCGCATCGTGGTGAATCGTTCCGTTTGTTTCGACCGTCGTGTGATATCCTTTACCTGCGAGTTCATCAAGCAAAGTCACACATTCATCGTGGATCATTGGTTCACCACCGGTGAGGACAACATGGTCAGCAGCACTGAATGACTTCACCTCTTCAATAATCTCCTCCACTGTCATCCAAGCACCAGTCGGTTCCCAAGAAGTATGGTACGAATCACAAAACCAGCAACGGAGATTACATCCCGACGTCCGGATAAACACTGATGGCACCCCTGCCAACTTCCCTTCACCTTGAACTGAGTAGAACAATTCGTTGATGGGGAGTGCAGATTCCTCTGGTGGCTCGTCAGCACCAATCTCTGAAACCTCACTAGCAACTGGCATTGGTACGTGACATGGGATCTGATCCTTTTTTACAGAATCGTACTGCTAGTTGCACTGTTGGCAAACACGATTTTCCACCGTTCGAGGTCAATAAACTCAATATCTGCGCATTGATTCGTTCCAAAGACATAGTTGAATTGAAAAACGGCACGGTGATAGTTAAACCTAATCGATGTCGTCCCAAATAACCCCAAGAACAGTTCTCGACCGCACTGTCACAATGGGCATATTACGAATCAAGGCATCGATTTCGGGGCTTACCCCAAAGAAGTTCACTTGCTTATCCGAGGCTCCCTTCCATTTCCAATTCGATGAGTCTGTTCAACTCGACAGCGTACTCGATCGGGAGCTCCTCTGTGATCGGCTCGATAAAGCCGGCGACAATCATTTTCTTTGCATCATCGTCGTCCAAGCCGCGTTGTTGAAGATAGAAAATATCTTCATCACCAATTTTCCCCACAGTCGCTTCGTGAGCAACGTCCACATCAGAGTGGTCAATCTCCATGTACGGCATCGTGTCCGATGTGGACTCATTATCGAACATCAACGCATCACACTCAACTGCTGTTGAAGCGCCCTTCGCCCCATCTGCAATATGGACGAGACCACGATAATTTGTCCGGCCACCGTCCTTACTGATTGATTTTGATTCGATTGTTGACTTCGTGTTCGGGGCATTGTGGTACACTTTTGCACCTGTGTCAATATCTTGCCCTTCGCCAGCGAACGCGATCGTGATGTGCGTGTCGGTTGCTCCTTCCCCTTTCAAGATTGTACACGGGTATAGCATCGTTGCTTTTGATCCCATGGATCCTGACACCCACTCCATTGTTCCGTCTTCTTCAACAATTGCGCGTTTTGTATTCAAGTTGTAGGTACTCCGCGACCAGTTTTGCACCGTTGAATACTGGACGTGTGCGCCTTCTTTCACATACACTTCGACACCACCAGAGTGAAGATTAAACGCTGAGTATTTTGGTGCTGAACAGCCTTCGATGTAGTGTACTTCAGCGTTTTTCTCTGCGATGATAAGCGTATGCTCGAACTGCCCCATACCTTCCGAATTCATTCTGAAATACGCCTGAACAGGCATTTCAACGGTCACCCCTTCAGGTACGTATACGAAGGACCCGCCTGACCACACTGCGCCGTGTAGTGCAGCGAACTTATTATCACTTGCTGGGACGCATTTGGTCATGAAGTACTCTTTGACGAGCTCGGGGTATTCCTGCACAGCTTCGTCCATGTTACAGAAAATAACGCCTTTGTCTTCCCAACGTTCTTGCATGTTTTGGTACACAACCTCGGACTCGTATTGTGCACCAACACCTGAGAGTGCGTTTTTCTCTGCTTCTGGGATTCCAAGTTTGTCGAACGTATCTTGGATTTCATCAGGTAGGTCTTCCCAGTTGTCAACGCCTGCTCGTACATCAACATCAGGCCTGATATACGGAACGATTTCGTTCACATCAACTTCGGATAGATCTGGCTGCCCGGGCCAGTCAGTCGGCATCGGCATTTCGTGCCATAACTTGAGAGCGCGAAGACGGCGTTCAAGCATCCATTCCGGTTCGTCTTTGTCGTCACTGATCAAACGGATTGTCTCTTCTGTAAGACCTTCCTCAGTTTTGAACGCAGCATTTTCTTCTTTTTTGAATTCAAATCGTTCTTCTGTATTCGTCTCTTGAAGTTCTGGATCTTCTGCACTCATCACGAGTTTCTATTGCGCCCATACAGATAAACATCTACCAAATATAATTTCACTTCCCCAAAAGAAAACCAAGATGTGGGAAAACCAAACTGATAGTTCACCTCACAGTGAGAAACCGTTACCCTCTTCGAAGAACCAACAGCGGCGGTGATGGGACCGATATTTCACTGATTTATCCCAGACCGCGGATCATCACTTTCACCAAGCAGAATCCGGTAAATAATGAACCCCACAAGACATGCAATCACCAACATTCCAAGTATTTCAACAATCCACATTGTCACAGCAACCATCCACGTGAGTATTCTCACAACCATTAACCCGGCAAATATGGCTGTAATAGCTATTACTCCTCCGAGGACTGCTTTCGTTTGATCCATACAAAACCCTACCAACACTACCAAGAAAAACACTTGGAACAGGAAAACGAAAATACGTAGATTCATAGGACATGTCTACGTAATCCTTACAACGGATGTACGATACTGTCTCAATAGAAGAGTTTCTCTATGAGTCGAACGCGATTGAGAACGTCCACGATGACGACGCCTTGGAAGCTGCACTCAGTGCTTGGGAGTACTTGACCAATCAGGACAGCATCTCACATGAAACGGTGAAGGAAACACACAAAATCTTACTCGAAGACCGCCAACCTGACATCGCAGGCGAGTACCGATCTGTTCAAGTCCGAGTCGGATCAGATGTTCCACCCCACCCAACTATCGTTGAAGATCTGATAGATGACTTGTTAGACCGAGTTCCAAGTACCGGTGCGGAAGCCATTCAATGGCATGTTGACTTTGAGAAAATCCACCCATTCGCTGACGGGAACGGTCGTGTCGGCCGCTTACTCTATGCGTGGCATTGTCGGTCCGTGTTAGACATCGATCCGGTAATGTGGCGTGCTGACGATGTCTCTGGATATTATGCACTGTTCCAAACAGCAGATACGCCAGGAACGTGACTACATCGCAAGGTGGAGGACAATCCCATAGAAAAATGGCACTGTTGCAAGTCCTGCTAGGACACCCATCCACCAAGTAAAATAAATAAACATCGCAGCGATCGTTGACGCGACAACGATCATCATAGGAACTACTGCAATGACCTTCTTTGCAACAGACATCCTGTACTGAACATTACAACTCCCCCCTGTTAAATCTTACAGTCTAAGTCCTCACTGTCAAGAATCGACAGGGGAATCGAGTAACAGTCCTTGGGAATGTGAAGATACTATCCGATCGAAAAAGTCCCCGTACTTTGGTGTTCCACTCCATGACGTACCGCCTTGAAGACGAGGAGTAGCTAGTTCATCCCCACAGCAACATTCTCAGTAACGAGGAAAACGATCGAAGTTTTCCTTCACCGAATCACTCGGTAATTCCCATTCACCAACAAGGAAGTCATACGCCGCGTCGAAATCAGGATCTTGCAACCCCTCCCTTTGGATGCTTTCTCCGGTTGGAGGAGAAAGGAAAATATCACGGATTGCATTGATCTTCTCACCTGTGAGTTCATTCGCTCCCCAGTCTTGTGCAATTTCTTCGGTTGACCGATCGCCGTTGACGAATTCCACAGCGCGCTTTGGTCCAATTCCACTCACACCACGATTGTAATCTGTTCCGATAAGGATCGCTGCGTCAACTAATTGCTCATGCGTCAATTCAAGATCAGCAAGTGTCTTCCCAAGTTTGATCCGTTCAACACCATCATCACCACTGAATGACCGCACGGTTTCCGGACTCCCGAAAAGCAACGAGTCATAGTCACCGGTGAACGCTGCAGAAACTGGTGTTTGGTCATCAGAAGTGAGTCGGGCAGCATACCCTTCACCTGCACCATCAGCTTCAACATATGGAATACCAAGGAGTCGGAGTAATTCCCGTGACGTTTCATGAATTTCTGCGGTCAAGCTCTGAGACTGTGCTTTGTACCGCCGTGCAGCATCGACATCTCCTTCTTCACGAGCTGCCTCCAATTTTTCTTTCGCCTCTTCTTTTGATGCTTTCCGCGCCTCGATTTCATCTTGTTTCAGTGACTCTGGTGTCCCGTCGAAGACGAACACAGGTGTGACGCCAGCATCCAATACTGTTGGTAGTCCCCGTAACATCCCCATCAGGTTCGGGATCTCAACCCCATCACTTGTTGTGTAATACTCTTCACTCATATATCTGACCTGAACGGTCATATATCTAAAGAGCCAGTGATGGGCGTCTACGGCGACCGTCTCATTGCGGTATGCTTTTAGTTCTGTTTCCTCGATGACCGAGAGTTCACGTAAGTCTGATACTCCCATTACCAAGTTGTAACCACGCACCGGGAAAATATCATTGATTTCCCCGACGGTAATCGCCTCGAAAAACATACTGCTAATACGCTCGCGTGTGGATTGGTTCACATGACCCGTGAAATGGAGACTCAATTCGCAATCAACAGGAAACGGGCGAAATGGGAAGACTTCGTGTATTCATGTCGGGAATGTAAGTCGGAGGCAGGTACGGTATCTGGCCTTACACACAGTGAGACGTGTTACGTTGGTTCTCCGGATGACCATACCCCAATCGGGTATTATTCTGATGACCCACCACGCACATATCGGGTAGAATTTGCCGATTCAACGCTTGAACTTCTCCGAACTATTGTTCGCCGATCAATCATTGTGATGGAGCAAGGTGGAGAAACGGTTGGAACAGATACAATCGAGAAGAAATTAGGAGAGATTGATGGTGTGAGGTGGACAGCTACGGGAAGCACACACCGGGTCATCTTAGGGCTAGGGAGAACATCACCAAAGGGCGAGTTTCACCTGGATGATCAGCGCGGTGTTGTCGTGAAAGTTAATCCGCAGATCCGATTTAACGAAAACTACACCCCAGTATCGACAAATATTGATGAATTGCTTACGTGGGAAAAAGCGGTTGAAACTGGAACTGAGCAACATTTCGGTGAGATCTTAGCGGCAGCTCCTGATGGGATGTGGCTGGCGATGGAATACTGCATGCCGATTTCACTCAGAATTCGGAGTGAAATGAAGACTCGTGATATGCTGTTTGATAAAAGCGGTCAACAGTATATTTATCCACTTGTCCAGTTACTGGAAGATGATGGATGGCACGCCCCTGATTACAAACACGGGAATATTGGGCTTTCTGACAGCGGACGTCCTGTTTTGATTGATTACGGGACTGGCCCCGACTACCGAGATCCCGAGCAACAACAAACACAGGATGAATCATGATGTTGACGCTGGCAGTGGTGAACTCACCCCGGGGCAGTCGCCTTGACCGCCTGTACAGACGTAACCGCATACCTCGCCATTAGCTAAATGCAGGCGCTAACCCCTCTTTTTCAAGGAGTCGTCAACGGCGGCGAGTAGGTAGGGGTAGTTCACCACCAAAATATTGCGGTGTGTATCCTCAACGACCAATCATTTTAAAAGTGATACGTGTTATATTTATATGTAAATGAGTGTCGAGTGTGGGAATGATGCCGCTACGTACATCTCTGACACAGGAATCATAAAAACCGACAGAGAGGTCGAACGGTGTGCATGGAAGCACAGCACCCCAGTCGATCTCACCAAATCACCAGTCATAATTGACGGCACATCACACTACCCAGTCACAAACGACAGCACATTTCGAATTTCATACACTCACCCGCAACAACGAACCGGACAGGCAGCAAACACTGAACTGACCACCAAGACAGGAATCGCCACCGACGTCAAATGGGTAGAAAGAGACCTTCAACATGACTCTCTGACTACTTCTCAACCCACACAAGACACTGTCTCACAGCGAACTGAAGTGAACACAATCCAAGCGTCATTCCTAACACCTCACGGGCGTGAAACACGGATTCTGAACGAGGTGACAATCAAAACTGTTGAGCCGGTCACCACGCTTGCTGATCATTTCCCAGTCCAATCAACAAACAGGCGTAATCGAGCGGTTGAAATTGAGAACTACGCTTCACTTCACCCTGATGCCGTTCAAGTCACAGATATTGTTGACCTTTTCAACCACCAGGATCCCGTTGTCGATCGGGCAGCTGTTGCCGCGCTTCGCCACGTGGTAGATGACAAACCTTCTGCCTGCATCCCTGCAACCCATCACTTATCACGCTTTCTTGATGGTGAGCAATCACCGGTTGCCGAAGACGCGTTGTATTGCTTGGCACGTATCGCACAGGAGTCGCCAAGCGACGCTGTAACCGCTTCCGGGAACGTCCCGGAGTACATCACGTGTAACGCGTACGGGTACCGTGAGAATGCACTCACCGTCTGCAATGCCGTCGCAAACAACCACTCACACATCGTTGAAGGGTATGGATCAGATCTTATTGATTGTCTCCAGGCAAGCAAATCTGATAGAATCTCTGCAGCCAAAACACTTGCAGAACTCGCTGCCACAACCCCCGATACTCTCACAGAATTCACCCCACAACTAATCGATTGGTTAACAACCCCACACAGCACTTATCCCGAGAAAGTTGCAGTAATGAGCACACTCGCCCGTATCAGTTCACAACACCCTGAACAAACAGTTACATACACTGATGAAATCGCAACGTGCCTCACATCAAACCATGAAAAACTGAAAGCGAACGCAGCTTCGGCACTATACGATCTCGCAGCACAATATAGCAGCACCGTTGCTACCCATACTGACAAAATCCTCCCTCTTCTTACGGACAGCACATCCTATGCGAAACTGAACGCAACAGGTGTTCTTGCCCGATTAGCGCAGACGCACCCGGAACAAATCGCCAGGTATACCGATCAGATTTTATCATGTTTGGAAAGCCCGGAAAAAGATGTCCGCATGAACGTGTGTTGGATATTCCAACGACTTGGATCACAGGTCAGCAATCAGGCAACGGTGATTGATAAACTGTCTGAGATAACAAAGATTGACTCATCAGAAGACGTCAAACTCCGGGCTGATATTGCGCTCCGGGAAATCACTCAAGATCACTGACCATATTCTTGGCTTGCGGATGAGGGCTGAGGCTTTTATTTATACTAGTGTTACGTTCATGTATGGAAACGGGTGACATTGAGCGTCTGGTACGGGAGTCTGTTGACGGTGTGACACACGCCTCGGTTACAACACGTGCGGATCACCCGGAAGATGACCATTACCAACTGGTCGTTGTCTCTGAGGTATTCGAAGGGGAATCACTAGTCCAGCAACATAAACGCGTCCGTGATGCATTGAATGAGGAATTAACGGATACAATCCACGCGATTGAGCTCACTACGCACACACCTACCGAGTATGAACAGATGAGTGCTGAACACACACCGACAGAGTAATGACTGAAATACAGTGTGAGCGAATTTCAGTTGTAGAGACAGTTGGTGATGGGACTGGGCTCGTTGATCCGGAAGAGATCACACCAAGTGACTTGTCTGTTGCAATTTCTCGCCCGTTCGGTGACAAAGATGAGAATGGAAACCAACCGATTGAGCGTGTCTGGTTGGCTGAAGATGACTTTGCAAATTGTTTCGGTGTTTTACCACCAGACAAGGAACTTGAAGGGAGGTGTGATGGTGTTATTGTTCTTGTTGATGTGCCAATACCAGCTGAATACAAACTCACCACCCCATCAAAAATCAGTGTGGAAGTGACAGTGTCACAAATTGAGACAGTGAAACACAGAGGATGTCCACGGTGCCAAAGCGACCTCGCAGAGACGTTTACCGATGGTGGGTGTACTGTTTGCGGGTTCTATTTTGATAAAGAAGCGGTGTCTGAAGATCGGCGAAAAGAACTCGATAAACTGGCTGCTGAGTATGAAAGTGATGACAGTAGGGAGGCTAGCGAGAAATCAGGAAACGACTCTGATACACCACCAAGTTAGTTGAGGGGGAGTTCTGTCTGTTCTTTACGGTTATCTTCTGGTGTGATGCGTTCTGTTCGCCCGTTGGGTAGATTGGCTGCTTTTTCTGCTGCGAGTTTCGGATCGGCAAATAGACCTTCAAATCCTTCCGATTCAGTTAGAACGACCCAAAGTGCGGGGTCAGAATATTCCCATATTTTCCCGAACAGTGCGCTAAACGCAATCAACCATTTGGTATTACTCTCAAAGTGGGGCATTGAATCAACTACTTCTTCTGACTTTTCATTTTCAAACGCCTCTTCGTTTTCTAAGAGGTGTTCCAAACATTCACCAGTCTGTTGCATGAGATCTGTCTCACTGTTTTTAATGTCGTTGACTTCTTCGAATGGATCTTTCCCGATGGGTGTCACCGTTAGTAAATTAAGACCTTCTTCACCTTCGATGACAGACTCGGCATTATCTACGATTCCGAAAAGCATGATGAACCGGTTTTCTTCATCTGTTACAACATGCACGTCTGAGTCTTTTGCCCAGGACAACCCGAACATGGCTGCAATATGGATGACTGCCTTGTCCGCATCGTTGAATTTCGGCAAGTCAGAAAACTGCAATGTCCCGTTTTCAACCTCATCGACGTGATCTAAGTAGTATACAAAATTCTCTGCAAGATCTTGGTGTAATTCATTGCCTTCTTCTTGAAGCAATCCAATCCACTGTTCAACTCGTGATGACTGTGCAGTCTGTTCTGAGGAGGTCATACGTTACTGTTTTTATTGTGATGCTTAAATCCGAGTATTTCTCACCGGCAATGGCACAACTCATGACGGCAAAAACGAATCCCTCAGAAATTGACTCCGGGGCAGTGACAAACCTTAGTTTTCGATCGGGAAACGGAGTAATGCACCGATACCGTCGAATGCGTTGCTGAGTATTTCACCCTTCTCAACACTGTCTGGAATCTGTTCAACACTCCCGCCGTACTCCTGGGTTGCGGCGGTGAATTCATTCTGCAGCTCTGTTTCCAAGTCAGTTGCGATGAGTAACGTATCAACAGCCCCGTACTCGATCGCTGTGCGGACGTTTTCGTGTCCATATGCTACCGGTTCTTCGTTCGTCAATCTGGTGAAGAACTCATCTAAGAGATTTTGCCGGTGGGATTGTTCTGCAGACCTAATCGCGTCACTTCCAACGTGTTGGAGTTGGGTTAATCCCTGTTCAGTGGCGTACTCAACACTGAAGGTACCGAGTACTACATTTTGAAGCCGGTGATCAAGATGAGTGGTTTCTTTGAATGCCTTTGCGGTGATAAGTGACCCTCCAATTAACAGACCTTCAACACCGAGACTCCCATCAGTCTCGATGAATTGGTCGTTTGCAGTGCTAGCGACTGTTTGGAAGAACTCATCGAGCTGGCGTTCGCGCTCGCGTGCAAACCGAGCGGCAGACTGACCACCTGCGCGTGTTTTACCCATCACTTGACTGTCGAATGATTGAATGGGTGTGATTCGTTCACCGTCAGTCTCACCAATAATCGCAGCACCACGCTCAATCACAATCAGTCCGTACGCTTCATCAGGTGTGAGTGTGTTCCTGACTGGTGCTGTATCAAACGTTGAGTCACAGGCGTACTGTGACTGGTTGATTGGACGTGGGAGGTCTGATTGGTCAAAGACGATTGAGTGGAGATTGTCATTGATGACACCGGCGTACAATGCAAGCCCAGTTTCTGGCGTGGTAGTGTAGTCGGTGAGTAGTGTGTTCAGACGATTCAATGCCGTTTGGACATTTTTTCGTGTGGGGTCTGATTTGATCTGTTCGGCTTCTGCATACTCTGTTTGGAGGCGTTGTTTGAGGTGGGAGAGATCTTTATCTGGTGGGTGGAGAACGGTAATGAGTTCTGTCCCATTACCGGTCAACGATTCGAGGCGGTCGAGTTTGTCTGTCAATTGGTTCGTGTGTTTGGGTTGTGCCGATGGCATGAGTGTAGGTGTTTTGATGGACGTCATCATGTGGTTGTGTGACTGGGCGAGCTAAGTCGTGGAGCTAAGTGTTGATCTCACTTGGCTCCAGCCACCGGCTACGAGAAAAAGGCTGTAAGAGCCCACCCGGTCCTGATTGCTCCAGATTGGAACATCGAACGGCGGGTTGGACTCTCCGTCATCACCTGATCCTTGTCCACCGATAGTAAAATATGTTTGCTTTGTCTGTTACTGACAGTACGAAGAGGAAATAGATTGCAGATTAAGAGGGAATGGTCTTAATCGACCGCAAAAAGAGGTTTTCAGTTAAGTTCTGTTCACTGAGCGAGGATCTCGTCTAAGTCCTCTTGGATTTTCTGTGCAAGGGCTTGGTCACGCGTCTGCGTTTCCTGGTCGCCATCTGCACCGGCGATATCAGCGTAGAATTCGACTTTCTCCCGGAGGGATTCGATTTCTTCCCGGGGAATAGCTTCTTCATCTGTGCTTGGCGATGGCGTTGCTTCTATGTCGTTCTTCTCGGTTAGAGCAGTTGACTCAACACTCATGGATTCATCACTGGTTGTTTCGTCTGAATCTGCCTCAACTTCACTGTCTGCGTCTGCGGTTGTTTCTGTGGTTGTTGTATCAGCTGCTGGTCGTGCTTCTTGGATAGGTTGTTGAAGTTCGTTTGCTTCTGCAACTGGGTCCGTCTCTTCGCTAGTGTCTGTTGCACCACCCCATGTTTCAGTTGATTCATCGCTTTCAGTGTCTTCGTCAACGTCTTCTTCACCGTATGGGCTGGCGGACATGGCTTCACGTTGTTCTCCGACACCCATATCATAGACTTCTTCTTTCGTTTCTGGACCGTCTTCGCTTTCTTGGGTGTCTTCGCTGGAAGTGAAGGCAGTCACATCAATCCCAAGATCAAAGTCTTGACCGAGTAATTCAGCGAGCTCTTCGTTTGAGAGTTCGTCTTGGATGACTGCTTCGATTTCTTCACCGTCCTCAATCCGTTGTTTTACTGTTTCAAATGCCTGTTTTCCAGTCCCATCTTCACCGTATATTTGTTTAGGATACGATGCGGAGACGTCTCCTGCACGATCGGCAATTGAAGAATGTGATTCACCCGGGTTTGCAAGCCGGGCGATAATGATTGCCTGTTGTGTTGGAGTAAGATCACTCAACGTCTGCTCACCGGCATCTTTCTTCTTTGTGTTTGTTTGTTCTTTTTCATTTTGAACTTCAAGTGGCCGGTAAAATTCACGGAGAACGCGTCTAACAGTACTGTAGGAGAGTGTTTTAAGTCCTTGCTCTTCCATTAGGTCGGTTGCTGCTTTTTCAAGCACCGAGTACGATTCTTCCTCGTAGTTTTGTGCTCCTGCAAGGATGATGCATTTGTGTTGGTCGTTGTACTCGTCGGGAACATCGTCGAGCGTCAGTTCTGCAATGAGTTGTTTTGACTCTTCTGGTGTCCGACTGATTGTATCAACAACCTCCCCGTCTTCATTTAGCACCTCAATTTCGTGTTCTGGCATCACCCCGTTATGATTGAGGTTTTCAGGGGCTTCTGATCGAGAAATGTGTACTCTGAGGAAAGCTTCCTTCGAGTAAGTTATGTCAGAGTACGGACTTCTGTAGGTAAGGTTATCGTCACTGTCCGCGTCGTCGTAATCGAGTTTGGATTGTGTTGCGCTCATGGTTGGACTCACATGTCTCGCAACCATTAGGCAGTCACCCTGTGTCACACCTGGGGAGTCCAGAGCCCACCACGACTCTAAGACCCCGTCCCAACTCGGGTCGTCTGTATGTTCTGCACTTTATTCTATCACGTGTGCATTTTATTTTGGTTTTGGTTTTTGTTTGGTGTTTGGGTGTGTTGCCTTTTGGTTGCTTATCCGAAGAAAAACACCATACAGACTTAAACCCATTGTTTTCATTTATTATATATCCATATAGAAAGGCGAGATCAGCTGCTATAGACCTTCACAGTCATGATTTGTGATTATAAAAATACAACACTCTATTCTAAGTAATTTCACCACAGGAAACAATTCACAAAAATCAACCATTTTAATACCCGATTCTTAATCTATAACAAGCATATAGAAGACATATGTTAATACAACTGTCGGTACCACCAAACACCAACTGGTACCAAAACCCACCAAACCAACACCAATTTAACCCTTGTAACACAACAAAAAGATGAATACGACTACCACACAAACACTACCCAGTAACCAGCTGGAAAGTCCCCAGGAAATCTACAGAGAAATAGGCAGAGTGCCTCGGGGCTTGACCCCGAGGTACTTCACATCTTAGCAGCTGTTGGCAATGTAGCCACTGTTATTCAGTCTTCTCTTGGGAAACCGCAAGACAGTACGCTTTCTCAATTGAATAATATCTTTATATTGCCAAGGACTGTTAGTCAAGACTCTCCTGTGTAAACCGCGATAACGAGACTGGAATATTTTCACTATACCGACCATGCAACACTTCTACGCCAATTGTATCATGCCCATCGCCTTTCAAACCCTTCACATCGCACAAGTCACCACACACATCAACATCTGAAACTTCATAAAACTGAATCCCTTGCTCTTGCTGTGTAACCACTGCAAATGGATAATTATCAGCCTCATACTTCGTCTCTTTCCCACGCCGTTCCCGAGACTGCAAATACTCCCGATGACCCTCAATCCTCTCACTAATCACCTCCTTAGATAATTCACGAACCCTCCCAACCCGATCGATGAGTTGCTTAGCAACCTGCTTATCAATCTCAACGCCAATCGAATTCCGTCCAGCTACCATCGCAGCCATACTCGTTGTCCCAGTCCCAAGAAATGGATCATACACTGTATCACCATACAGCGAAAACATATTCACTAACCGGTATGGGACCTGAAATGGAAACGCCCCTGATCGATCGCGCATTTCACGATCACCACCACTATCTTCATCACCCAATTCCTGTGATTCCCCACCAACACCGTCCCATTGGTCTGCAAACCACGTGTTCCGCTCTTCGTAGAAATATGCAGACTCATATCGGGTTTCTTCTTTCGGCTCAAAACTTTTCGAAGGACCCTTCCGGAACAACAGGATGTGCTCATGCTCTAATTTCGGGTACGCGTTCGGAGGAAGTGTTCCAGAACCCATGAATGACGCAGGACTGTTCGTCGGTTTCTGCCAGTAAATCCGTGGTAACGTGTGAAACCCAAGATCACGAAATTTACTCGTGATCCGAGTGGCATTTGGAAAGAGTTGGAATGAATCACCAATAGACCGGGTTGCATCACCAACATTGATACAAACGAAACCTCCCGGTTGGACAGTATCTGCAACGATACTCCACACTTCATCCAACTCTTCATGCATCAAATCAAACGCCCGTTGACCTCTCCCTTCAGCCAAAGCCTCACCAACCTCTGAATTCATCTGCTCAAATACATCATCCCACATCTCAACCATCGGATACGGCGGTGACGTAACGACTAAATCAACCGACTCAGATCTTGGCTCAACACTCCGAGCATCACCTGCCACAACGGTGTGAGTTGTCTCAGTTAACATGGTTGTCTAAGTCAATCCCAACTTCGGTAAATCCAAACCCTAAGGCAGCCAGTAAAGCCACACCCCCGATGATCAGAAATCCGTAATTAGCAACTTTGTTCTTAGCAGTAAATAATCTCAATGTATACTTTTTCTTGATAAGGGGACTGAATGGCTTCACACCCATCGGTGTAAACACATCACCGATGATATGCCCGATTATCCCACCACTTGCAGCTGCGAATCCAAACATTGCAACGAACGTCGGATTGTGAATAGGAGTCATAATAACTGCTAAACCCGCTCCGAGGAACCCGGTCAAAATCGCAAACCAAACTGTATGTGTAAAACCACGATGTTTAATTGGAATCACCGTCCATAAGTCAGAGCGGTGAGTGCGCAACTCTTCATTCTTTTGCCAATTACTATCACAGTGACGATCGAAATCGGGGATACTTGACACTCCGACAAACAAAACCGCGCCAGTAATCGCTAATTCAACCGATGCAAACAGTGACGTAATCACTGCAACCGGCGCATACAGTAACGCATTCAACCCATGGTGACCTTCCGCATACATCGTTTACAAATTACCTCTTACCAGACTGTATCTATTGCACGAAAATAAACGCTGGTAAAGTCCAGACACTCAAATATGACAACCCACCATTTACAGAGAGTCGAGAAGAAAACCCACGATCTTTAGTCGTGGGGGGAGGTCAATGAAACACACCATGTTGACTGGTGGCACAGGTGAAAAACACTTAATACAAACGCCACTCAAAACATAGTTAATGCGACGTACCCGTCATCAAACCACTGAAGTGATCCAATCCACTACTTCAGCGACGGGTACGTATACCGTGAAAAATCGGAAAAATAAATATTTCTAACTCGGTGAGCGTGAGGAGTGGCGTCCAAGCGTTCCCGACGATCGTCACACCACACTTAGACCGACGGCTTCCCATGGTCTAATGGCTAAGACACCCGCCTGTAGAGCGGGCAATCCCGATTCAACTTCGGGTGGGAAGACTGTGGGCCGGTAACTTAGTTTGGTAAAGTGGCAGGCTTTTAACCTGCTGTGGCTCTCAAGCCCTTTGACCCGGGTTCAAGCCCCGGCCGGCCCTTCACAGAGTGTCGAGGTAGCTCAATTTGGTAGAGCACCCGGCTGTTACCCGGAAGGTTTTGGCGGTTCGAGTCCGCCCCTCGACGTCCGCCGCGACCGAGGCGACAAAACAAATCGGCACAGCGCCAACAACCTCTCACCGAGGTACAGCGCTCAACAAAACGGTCAGGACCGCAAGCAAACCAAGGCGTTACGCGAGGCTTTTAATTCTTACAGACCGAGCCCATCGACCCCTGGGAGTTGGTGGGGTATTGGAGTTTGACGGAAACATTCATCAAGAATCAAGGCGGATACCTCGGGACTTGACCCCGAGGAGGTGCACATTTGAACTAACCCCTCAGACAAGTCTAATGTCACCGAGGTCATCCCCGTCAGGATCGAGTTGTTCAAGTGCTGGCCGAACGCTTGTGAACGCATTTCCGTCTGGTAACTCGTATATTTGATCCCGTGCTGTTCGAACATTGTCACTAATCGTTTGTTCGGTCTTTTCACGGATAGCAGCCCATTCATTTTGCAGGAATTCAGTCTCCCGTTTTTGTTTCTTGTTATTGTGCTTTCCAAGGGCGGGGATCTGTGGCTTGGTCATAACGTAGTCAAACGTTGATGCTGCAGAAGTGATTGTCGTCCCGTATGCTCGCAGTACTGTTCGTTCTAAGTACCGGTTGAGGTGAGCAAGTTCACGACCGGAACTGTGCTTCGTGAGGTGCTTGATATCGATTGTTTTGCTGTTGTCGGTGAGGTCTGAGTGACCCACGTCAAACCGGCGCACCCCTCCCCCTTGAACAAAGATAGTAATATAGACGATTACGCCACCACCACATTCAGCGCTTGCACGGACAGCGTACCCGTCGTCGCGGGCAATGTCTGTGAGGATGGTTACATCCCATTTTTTTGGCAGGCAGTAAGTTACGTCGTATAGAACGCTTTCCGTATCAACTTTGATTAATTTCTCGTTGTCTTCGTTGATGAATTCGTGGGTTGCAGTGTACGTTTCGTCTTCGAACGTTTCACTGTCGTCGAAACGACCGAGTCTGAAGATGGTGTCTTGCAACCCGTGGATTGCTTGCTCGAATGTTTCTGGATTGAATGGCTGGTTTGATGTTCGAATGATTTGTTTTCCGACTCCATCTACGCAGTGGAATTCTGCCTTTTTCATACAACCAACTACGATACAGTCGTAGTTAATTGTTTGTAAAGTCCCCCAAACAACACCACCCCCGACCTACGGGTAAAATCCCATACTAATATGTAACCATCTCCCAACACGTTACGTATGAACGCACGAGCACTCGCGTATGAATACCTGATCAACAAAACTGACACAGTTACAATCGACAATTTCGGTGAAGATGGTGAAATACCGAAATACGAAATGGGGCACGGATCGATTCCGCATGGAGTGGAGCTCACAGAAGAAGCTGTGATCTTCTACAATCTGGTATCATTTGAACCTGGAACGGCAACAGTCGAAGTTGAACGAAATGAGAAAGCTCACCGACAAGCACTAGAGCTGCAGTACGATAGCGTCCAAGAAAACGACGACATTACCGTTGTCAAAGATAGACACCTAGCAGAGCAAGTCCCCGGTCGCACCATGTGGACCGAGTCAGACGGTGGTGTAGTGATGTATGACTTCTCTCTTGAAACCGACGAAAACAAGCAGGTGTACCATCCAGAAATCGTTCAGGTGTTTGAACGCGTTCCATTCACCAACCGTGCGTTTTCGATTGATACGCTGGAAGAAGAACTCACCCGATTATTCGATCGGGAAATAACATTCACCCCTTGACTATAGTAGCCTGACGCGGGAAAAGTTCGATCATCTGTTTGATGTTGAAACGATTTGCATTCAGACCGATGTGAAGAGTGAAAGTGAAATAATAGGGATATCATCGGAGCATGTTGGGGAAATAGAAATTACGACACAGGACCCTGAAAAGATTGTGAATTGGCTTGAAGAGCATTCCCCGAACAGCCTGGCCGGGGAAATAGATATAGCCACCGACACCGACGAAACAGATAACGGGTTGTTATTTGATCCGGTAAACGACTACGGGTCAGGTGACCCGTGGCTTTTGTACTTCCCTCAGCCTACGTCTTAGATAATCGGAAAGATCAATAACCAGTGAGAGTATCACTGTCTTCGTCGTAGTTGTCGTAGGCGGGTTTTTCACCGGATGGTGGGTCTGGATGTCCTCCAAACCCGATGTACTGGACCTCGCTCATCGGGACTTGCAGTGCGACCGTTATGAGTTTCTCAGCCGCGCTAGCAATATCGGTAATTGGTTTCTGTTGTAGTCCCCAGTGGTCGCGTTCCATGTCACGGTACGAGATCCTGTTTTTGGCGGTATTGATTCGTATTTCCCGCTTTCGGGTTTCGTTTTTGATGGCAATATCGTGTAGTGGATCATCGGTTGGCCGTTCAGCTTCCCACGAGTTACGAACGACCTCCTCTGTAAACTCTTCAAATTCTTCATCAGTGAATGTTGATTGTGGTGAGGGACCAGTCATTGTGTGTATAGACATGCCTTTGACCGTCAAAATAGCTCGGAAAGTCAATCACCACCCTCGACAAAGAGAGTTGGGAACACCCCGGCTGTTACCACAAATATGTAGAATAAAACTAGTACGTTGCTACATATTTGTAGTAATTGAACACCCCTCCCACCGCAGTAATAACCCGAATATTAGTAGGAAAGCAGACCAAATGTATTGTTAATGACGGCCATGGACCAGGATATCATTTCGTTCATAATTAGCGAAGTACCTGAAACAACAACCTCCGATATGCCTAATTGGAGTGAGAACGATCGTGATCCAAGTCGTGCCGCAATGATCTTAGTGAAACTCGATCCGGTGGTTGCGACGATGACGAGTGATGAGTTCCTCACGGCCGTTGAAGAATCAAGTGAAACGTCAATCTTCACGTGTCTAATTGAAGTGTATCCGGAAGCTGATGGAGAAGATGCTGTGTACCGACTGACTGGCTCTCGTGTTGATGATCCACCACGGTATTTCATTGATAGCCATACGGGTGCGCTGACACTACACGGTGCATATTACCGGGATAATATTGCTGTCGGTGTTTACGATGATGATCTGTATGATGAGAGTGCTCACAAGTACATTGATGCGTATCGATTGTTTGAGAAAGAGACTGGTGAAAACCAGGCTGAACGGATTCGATCAGCGAACTCGATCATGGATCGTCTTCGGAAAGATCTGATTGAGGATGACGTTGAAACACTTCGTGATGCAACAGATGGTTCTTTGGATGCATACTTTGACACCTATGGGGAAAGGTGATCAATGGAACACCACTGACGTTCAACACAATATTTTGAGTGTTGTGTATACTCCAAATAATTATGATAGTAACTAACTCATGAGTATCCATGAGTGGAGAAGCATTAAACGGCGAGTTGATTGGAGATCCGAATGCAAAGTCAGACATTCCGGCAGAGGTAACACAGACCGCACTAGCTGAACTTGATGGGACCGGCTGGCATCGGATTGATTCCGAGAATACAGTCAAACCGACGAGTATCACCGTTGACCTTACAACAAACAATGACGTCGATGTTGAGGCACTTCCGGATGAGTTAGTGGATGGGGATACGTTGGATTTAGACGGTCTTGATAACAACGAGTACGCGACATCTCACCACCACCGGTTCAGTGGAGTGTCGGAGTTACGAACAACAGCAGCAAAGTACAACACGACTATCAGACTTCGTATCGCACGGATGACACCGAACTACACCTGTTTGTTCACGTTCGGTGATGATGAGTTACCGTTCGATGGTGATACGAAAATGTGGGTTGAACGGAACTACCTTACCCGGTATGATGAAGTGATTGATCGAGATGAAGAAATCGGTATTTGTTTAGTGAAACACAGTGACTCAGTTTCGTACGGATTTCAGCAGACAGATGATTTTGCTGCGCGAGTACACCTTCTCGGCCCATTCCCGTATATGAAACTTTTCGCTGACTACGATGACGCACGAGCGTTTTACGGCTTGTTGAAGGAACTTGGCGAAGTTCCATTTGACTGGGGACAGTACTATAGTTGTCGGCATCTAATCGACACAGGCCTTGATTCAGATATTCCAGTTGAAGTCGTGAAACTCGGTAGGCCTGCGCTTGCAACGTACTGTAAAACGGCTACGACAATGACTGGCGGTGTTTCGAACAGCAAAGTAGCAGAAATGATTGGCGTTGGCAGCACGCAGACAGTTCGAAACTACCTGTCTGAAATCAGGTATACGCCAGAAACCTCTTGATAACTTTCCAAGGAATAAAGGGATAATGTAGCTAACAACCAAGTATGGTTCAGTAACTGATTAAAAGTAAACTTGAAATAAAGGTAATCTAATAATGTCAAAAAACAATACAGAGTCTGTACACACGACAATTGAAACAGTTTCACCATTACCGGTTGATGAAGCAGCGGGGATTGCAAAAGATGTTATCGATCAAGTTTCATCAGCTGTTATTGTTGAAGAAGAGTTCTTAGAGTTGATGCTCACCAGCGTCATCTGCCGTGGACATATCCATTTGGAAGATGTGCCAGGAACTGGGAAAACAGTGACTGCACAGGTTCTTGCCCAGGCACTCGGCGTGACGTTCAACCGGATTCAGTTCACCCCGGATCTCCTCCCATCAGATATCACGGGTTCACACATCTACGATGAAGTTAATAAGACGTTTGATTTCCAAGAAGGCCCGGTTTTCGCTAATGTTGTGCTGGCTGACGAGATTAACCGTGCCCCACCGAAGACACAGGCCGCACTTCTTGAAGCAATGGGCGAGAAACAGGTCAGCGTTGACGGCGACTCGCACGATCTCCCAAAACCATTTTTCGTTATTGCAACGCAGAATCCAGTTGAGCAGCAAGGGACGTTCGAGCTACCAGAAGCACAGCGAGATCGATTCGTGATGAAAGGAGAAATGGGGTATCCAGACCACGAAGGCGAAAGAGAATTATTGAACCGACGGGAAAGCCGGAGGACACAAATCCCGACGGTAACGGCAGTCACGGATCCAAAGGAACTTCGCCGTGTTCAGGTTGCTTCTGAACAGGTCGGTGTGAAGAAAGAAGTGAAAGATTACATTATCAACATTGCTCGTGAAACCCGCAATGACGACCGTGTGGAGACAGGAGTGTCACCGCGAGGTGTGCAGAAAATGTTTGAGGCCGCTCGTGCGCTCGCTGTTGTGAATGGACGGGACTATGTCACACCTCACGACATCAAACGACTCACGGAGCCAGTCTTTGCCCACCGACTTGTACTAACGACTGATGCATCGATCCGTGAGTTGGACCAGAAAGAAATCATTGCAGAGGCTGTTGACTCGGTTGAAGTGCCTGGATCAGACGGCACTTAAGTACGGAGTGAGAGTGGGAGTACACTGACAAGCTTGTGACTTGACTGCTGTGGATGAACACGCTGCGGTACTTACAGAGATTCGAAAAGAAAGCCCACGATTTTCAGTCGTGTGGAGGAGGTAAATTTCAGGTAAATTGATTCTGGTCCCGGTGAGAACTCACGCCATTGCGGTGAGTCACTGTAAATTCTTTCACTCTATCCTGGCAGGAGACGAAGTAGAATTACGAAGTTAACACTTAGCACTAACAGAATGACGCTTGCTGTTGTTGTTGGGATTGTTATCCCGCTGAAAATAACGGTCGTGATGATGGCAAACAGGATAGCTACCAGTGACACGATCGCTGTTGCAACACCGTGCACAGCAACAACAGAAGTGAAGCCATCTGGGAGACCGGTTGTTGTTGGTGAGTCTAACTCTCCGACAGCTACTGTGGTGTATTCCCCGAGTTCCCAAATCACAGCGGCTATGATAATCCCGATCGAGATTGTGATGAAATCGACACGGACAATGATAGCAATAGTGACTAACGCTGATAATGCTGCAACGGAGATTGCGATTCCAGTGAGGGAAACATCACCAGGCCCAACGGATGCAACAAGAGTCGGGAGAGAGAATACAATCGCACTCAGAAGAAGTGCAGCTGTTACAAGCAGCAATAACATGACAGATGGTTCACCGACGATTAATTGATTGATGAGTTGACTTCCGTCATCTTCAACTGAATCGACGAATCCGGATTCGATGAAAAGGGTGTGTAGGTGTGTTTCAAACAGTGGCGCAATGAGGAACCCGGTAAGAGCGATGATTCCTGGTGGGACAACAATCTCTAACACCGCTGAGGTCGGAGTGGAAGAAAGACGTTCAAATATGTAAACAGTACAAAGAAGGACAGTTGAAACAAGAACGATAATTCCTGTAACAACTAGTATTGGCTGGTATGAACCGGTAACGATGATTGTTTCAAGGATATTCCGGATTGTTTCTGATCCCTCGCCTGTTTCTGAAAGGACTGCGCTTGTGAGAATCATGAGAAAGTACAGGCAAACAACGATAAACGCGTATTTGTACCCGTTAGTTATCTGCTGGCGTCGCTGTTCAAACTCTTCCAGTTGAACTGGAGAAACGAGGATTTCGATCGGGATTTCTTTTGTTATGTTGTGCAGGGCGATTAGTAAGCCAGTGTAGATACCTACAGCGGTAAATGCACGAGCATGTGCCCCTATATTAAGTTCTGACCCCCCTGTTGCTGCACCACCGATGAAACGGAGGTTTGAGGTGATTGCAGAAATAGCAATCCCTCCAACTAGAATGGTGAGTGTAAGAGCGATAAGGACGACCGTCCCAGCCAAGTACCTACCGAGAACACGTCGTACCGTTCCATGACCAAATGTTGTGATTGTATTTCCAACGATTCCATACGAGACAAGGGCGATTGTGGTAGCGATGATGAAAGACCACGCTACTGCACCGTCGGTTTCTGCGACGATGAGGACAGTGCCGAGTGTGAAGATGAGTGCTGATACCCAGATCACACCGATGCCGAATGTGCTATACGTTGATGAGGTGGCTGTTGTGAGTCGTAGCCCGACAGCTGCGCTGATACCAGCGGTGAACACTGTCAGGACTGTCACGGGTGAGAAACCGAATGCTGTTCCGATACTAAGGACCCCGATCGCTCCGAGAACAAGGAGTAGTGCCCCGATTACATCTGGAAGGACACCAATTGTGGTTGCTCTTGTTTTGTCATCAGTGGCGTTGTATTGCGTCATGATTTAATTCTCAGAGGGGAGTGTCTGTCGTTCGCAACATGCTGCCAACGGTTCAGATGGGTTCCAGTCAATCACCGTGACTCCGTACTTCCGAAGTGATTCGATCCGGATTGCTCGGTGAAGTCGTCTGAGACGACGGGGTGTTTGCGTAATACTTGGATCCGTTGGATCTAGTGAATACGCTTGCTCTTCCTCTATTGGAGTATGTTGATGGTTATTATTGTACTCTGGGATTTCCTGATTTTCTTGATACCTTTGTTGACTACTTTCTGCTCCGATATCTTCCGGTGTTGTTGTTACATCTGGACTGATAACCACTACTGAGAACCCCATGTTGTGAAGTTGTGTGCTGAGTCGTTGACTCCCGTTATCAAGCAGTGGTGTGATGAACATGAATTGTGCATCTGCATCTGCCCATGTTGTGAGGGTATGGATGAAGTCATTGACGGTGGTTGGTGAGCGTGTTGAGTCGAATAACTCCGGTGTTGCAGTCTGTGTTGTAAACCCTTGAGATCCAACCTCTCGAAGCGGGGCGGTGGAGTCTGTACTGTAGTCTGTTTCTTCGATGACCGAATCAACGTGGTTAAGCACGTTGAATGCACGACGTTGTTGTTCTGCACCCCGCCCATGTTCAAATTTCAAATACGGAAATGGTGACTTGACATTCCCGTTTGACTTCCCTGGGGTTATTCCAGGGACAACCATGCCGACATAGTGCCCATCTGCTGTGAGTGATGTTGTTAGTTGGTAGCCGGCATACATTGAGAGGAGTGTTGCTGATGGTGATCCAGGGACAGCACTTACACGTGAACACATCCGAGCGTCAGCAATGACCGTAATGTTCGATGCTTGGTGTTCTCTGTATGTTATTGTTGACAGGTCATCTTCTTTTGCGAGTTGTCGCCAGTTGATCCGTGATGGCGGATCTCCTCGATGGTATTCACGTGTTGCGTAGAACTCTACACCATCACCACCCGTTTCGCCAAGCAACCGGCCAATGTACTCATTAGCCTCATCTTCGATGGGGATATCATCAGCACGAACCGCACAGCGAACTTCAGTGTTTTCTGTTGGCGTGATCGCAACTTGTTGCCAAGCGGATCCCATTAGTGTCCGTGTCCGGATGACAATCGGTCCGAATGCGTATGTCCCTCGCTGGGCCATTACTTCGTATTCGAGAGTGAGGGTTTGATCTGGACGGAGTGTTCGTGCGGCACGCGCTGATCCGTTTGTGACGCGCAGTCTGTCTGGAACCGAATCGACGAGTCTGATGTCTGTGTACGTTTCCTCACC
>LKMJ01000453.1_pt1 | contig 31186 bp, 39 predicted proteins | sample 643391 | NCBI WGS metagenome assembly LKMJ01 (sample SAMN04112250, study PRJNA286221) | soda lake metagenome | biome: soda lake; feature: Kulunda Steppe; material: water; isolation source: sample PL-Br10 brine of Picturesque Lake | place: Russia: Kulunda steppe | collected 2010-07 | reverse complement strand
TCATATAAAATATACTAATTGACAACAATGAAATTGTAAAGATAGATATTATTGTATATCTGCTTGTTGTTCTATTTTCTACGTTTTCATATTTATTATCTAGTGTTAAATTCATTTTATATTATATATCATATATGTATTATTTAATAAAACATTATGCTTATATATTACTCAAATAACTAATAAAAATATTAAAGTTAAGATACTACTTACGATATATTATATGAGCAATAATGTAATTGAATATGTTACAAAATCTAAAGTTAAAACTTGGATAACCTGTCCAAGAAAATATTATTATCAGTATGTAGAAGAAATTGAACAAGAAGAAACAGAACATCTCATAACAGGTTTAAATGTACATCAGATAATTGAAGATTATTATGAAAATACTATCAAATATGCTGAAGAAAATGATGAATTACCAACTTCACTTATAGAATTAATTAATGAAGATAATGATAATTTAACGAAATATTTAAACCCATACATATCTCATTTTCTTGGATTTGAAAGACGAAGATGGAATAATGCAAATCAATCTTTTGAAAACTGGTTGCCTAAAAGTATTGAAGAAAGTAGATGGGGTGATGATATATTCAAAAATCTTCCACCGTTAACGGGAAAATCTGACGTGATATTACCTGCTGCAAGTTTTAAAAATAAATATATAAATACAAATGAAGGATACGTTCTTATAGATTTTAAAACAGGTGAAACATCAGGAGATAAATATAAACAAGTTGAAGAAGGTGGTGTTTATTTAGATTTAATTTATTATTATCTATTATTTGAATCACAATATGACATTGTTGGTTTAGCTGCTTATTACCCAAAAAATGATGACTTAGTTACAACGGAAATTACAGAAAATAAAAAAGAGTTTATTAAAGATAAAATATCAGAAATAAATGAAGCCAATCCAGATAATATAACAGATTTTGAATTAAATCAAGGTCCATTATGTAAATGGGGTGAAGAAGAAGGACAAAGCTGTGAATATTATAATCAGTGCTCAAGTAACTGGGGTACTCCTATAGAAAATCCTGACTTAACAAAAAAATTAATAAAGAAAGGATTATCAAATAAAGAGATTGCTAATGAACTTGATACAATTGAAGATTCCGTATCTTATTGGATTAATAAAAAAAACTGGTACAGATTTAGAAAAGATTAATTAAAAGTATAGGGTTTAAATGCAATTCCAAAAGACATATTTTCTTTAACGTAATCAACATCATGAATATCTATATTTAATTCATCTGTAACATCTCTTACTTCTTCTACGCATTCTTTTGCTTGATCTATGTTTTTAAACTCTCCTGATATTATAGGCATTATAGCTTTTTTAAACTCTCCATCTTTATTCATTTTAACTTCTATAATTTTAAAGTGTTTATCAATATCACACCAACTTATATTTTCAGCAACCAAATAACCATTTCCTATCCTATCTCTTAATTTAATTAACTCAAAATAATCTAATTTATTTTCATACTTATCTATATCTTTTTGAAACATATAATTAATACTATATAATTTTTAACTTATATTATTATCCTTTGACTTAAGAAAAATTTAAATATTATCTTTTAAAAACCATTGAATCTTCATATTTAAAAGAGCTACAAAAATCAATAGGTTCATTTATTATTTCACTAATTATATTAAAATCAATATTTCGTTTTAAACCTGCTAATAAATAAACTATTTCTTCTGTACGGTTATTAGCTCTCATTACAATTTCCTTGTTATAAAATTCGGTATATACAGTATTTATTTCCTGTATTAAATTCTCTCTATAATTAATTATATCTTTATATTCTTTATTATTTTCAATCTCTTTTATATGCTTATTTTTAACAAAATAAGTAGTTTGATGTTCATCTGGTAATCTAGGTGGTATCTGTTTTAAAAACTGAAGAACCTGTTGAAAATTAGCATTCTGTGGCAATAATATTTGTTTGTTTTCTATATTGAACCTATTATAACCTTTATTTTCTAATAAATCCAATCTTTTTTCTTTTAAATTATTATAACTATTATTTAAATCTGATTCTAAAGAATCTAATTTATTTATATATTCTTTAGAACTAATATTTTCGTTAACATATTCAACTTCTTTATTATAAGATTCCATATTATATAATTAAATTTATAAAATAATAAACTAACGGTTTTTAATATTATTAGATTTTTTAACTTACAGTGTTGGTAGTGAAACCAAACATGTCAAAAAATCTCACTTACAGTGTTGGTAGTGAGATTTACACCAAAACGGTTAGTAGGTACCGTTCTAACCGTTATCTGTTAGTATACTAACATCTATTCAGACCGTGTTAAACAAGTAAATTATACTTTTAATACAAGTGAAGTTGTATAATTCACCTATTTTCGGTCACTCGCTAACAGTTACCCTTGAAATCCCACTACCAACACTGGTAGTGAGATGGTAGTAACTTCGGTTCTTAACATATAAAGTTTATGGTTAATTGTAAATCAATCTAGAGTAGTTAGTTTTTTTATAATAAAAATAATAGTGATTTATATATGTCTTATGTAACATATTTAGAACAATTTTTATATAAAGAAATAAATATATATTATATTTATGTAGCTTGGTTTATAACAATTTTATCAGCACTATTAGATATTTTTTCAACATATATAGGTATAAGAATAGGTTTGATAGAAAATAATCCTGTTGGTTACATGTTAATAGAGCATATTGGTGTGATAATTGGATTACTTCCTATGAAAATTACCGTTATTATTTTTAGTTTTATAATTAGTTATATATTTTTAAAAAATAGATCAAGAGCACAGTTAATAGCTCCTATAATTCTTTCTATTGTTTGGTTTGCTGCTTCATTTAATAATTTTTATTTAATAGTATTATTTTACTAATTTTCCATTATTGAATAATTTTGGATATAAGTATATTTTATCTCCGTTTTTAATTTTTTCTTCAGGTTGTTCAATTATTTTGTTTACTTTTACATAACTCGGGTTATGAATTAAATTATATTTATTTTTTATTATGTTTTTTACTTGTACAACTATTTTACCATTTTTATATGGTATTTTCCATATAGAATTTATATCTGGAAATCCTTTTTCATAAATAAACGTTGAAATTATATTTGACAATATTTGATAATCTTCCGTATTTTTAATATTATTATAATTTAATCTTTCACAGAACACATAAAAATTTGCAAAGTCAAAATCGACATTAAATTTATCACTTTCTTTTAAATTTTCATACATACGATAAATATTTTTATCTTTAGTTGGTAATTGTTTAGAATAACAATCAAGTAATTGTATAACAAGATATATAGTTTCGAATATAGTATATTGTTCAGGATTTTGTATATTTTTGATAAAATTTTCGTCTTCTATAAAGTTAATAAAATTTACATTAATATAATTTTCAGGAGTTATAGTTTTTTCAGAAACAGTATAATAAAATACTTCATCATATTTATTTAGAATAGGATTAACCCAATTTTCAGACCATCCAATATCTCTATATTTTAAAACCCAATCTGGATTTTGTGTATTCATATTATAGAATATAATATAATAACATATAATATTTTTTATAAGAGTATATAAATAACTATTTTATATTATTTAATTATTTTTTGTTTTCACATACCTACTATCTGGAGTTCGTTCAGAAAATGATTCGGCTTTATGCAGTGGTGTATTTATATCATTTTTAGATGAATGGTATAATTTATTATAACAAGACGTACATACAGGTTTATTTTCAATTTTATATTTTACTTTTTTTGCTCTGAATTCACTATATGTTTTACCACAACAATGACATTCAACGGTCATTTCTTGTTCCAAATGTTCTTTTACTTTATTCCATGTTTTGATACAGTCTTGACAGCATTCACCATTTGCATCTTTAAATTCAAGTAGTGGATTACTATCAAAACTAATCAACTCTGCATACATAATTTTTTTACTCCCACAAAGTGTTTTAGGTTTAATACCTGCACACAAATGTATTTCATCATCCTGTTTGGTTCGGACGATATAAATTGGAACGGTTTGTTTATATGTCATTTTAAGAGATTAGAACAGTTGTATATAAATATCTTTTGATTTTAATTCATCATGAATTTATCATGTTGGATTAGGTATACTTTTATTAACTAGTATTTATATATACTTATATATGAAAAAGATACTTGGTAAATTTGCTGGAAATTCTGAAAAAACAGATAAATATAGTAAATTAACAGATTCTGATTTAATTGGATCTATAGACGCAAACACAAATATTTGTATTGTTGATGTAAGTAGTCAAAATGATTTAATAAATGCTAAAGAAGAAATACAAGAAGGAAATATTGTACTAGCAGATATATCTTACATAGATAGTAATAGTATATCAATTGAAAAGGTAATCAGTGAATTAAAAGAAGCTGTTAACATTGTAGACGGAGATATAGCTCATAGAAAGAAAAATAAGGTAATAATAGCAACGCCAACAGATGTTAGCGTAAGAAGAGAGATATTATAAATAGTTTTATAATATACTATTGTAATTTTTCAACTACTTCTATAAATCTGTATGGACTTTGATTTTGAATATATATTTTTCCAGGTCCATATAATTTAAATAACGGTGATTGTTCAGCACCTAAGAAACCTTTTTTAAATTCAGAACTTGGAACTTGTTTATATGTAATTGTATTATAAAAACCTATAATATATTCTGCATGAATCTGTGTGTATTCTTCCTCTCCTAATTCTATTTCTTGTATACCGCCCATTCCAGATATAAATATCTCTCCTTCACCAGTTATCTTCATTTCACCTAATGCATCATTATCATATAACTCACTATTTATTTTAACATCTATATTCATATCACTATCACAAGCTATAAAATTTAATGTTTGAATAGTTAATTCTTCATCTTCAGATACAGTTATGTTTTTTATTTTTGATATTAAAGGAGGAGATAAATTTACATATCCTTTATCATTAGATTTAAATTTAATAATAGGGAATTGCGTTCTTGATGTAATAGCATTTAATAATCCTTTCTTTCCTCCACCTGTTATTGTTTTAGAATCTAAATTGCTAGATTTAGAAATAATAGACTTTTTTCTTACTTTCAATTCTTCATCTTTCTCAAAAATAACTTCAACCGTGTCTCCTAAACTATTATTTTTTATATTTTTTTCCATTACATATTATTATATGTATCAATAGTCTTTTTTAGTTTTCGTTCTTTAAATTGTTTTTCGAATAGGATAATTTCGTTAATTATATCAATCGCTTCTTCATAAAGCGTGATTCCAGATTGATCTGGTCGAACATCTTTAACAGCATTATACTTAGCTTGGATAGATTCCTCAATATAATCTAATTCATTATCTTTCAATTTATTTACGGAACTTTCAATATCTTTTGGAATATCCTTAAGATCAAAATTAGATGTGTCTAGATTATTTTCATCTAAGAATTTCCACACTTTTTTAATATGTCTAATCGATTCAAGTGCTTGTTCTAACATTGTCACTTGCATCATTTTTGTATTGTATTCATTATATTCTTGATATGCTTTGTCAAAATCATAATATAATTCTTCCTCAACAAAATCAAGAGGATCTTCTGCAAATTCAGTTTGGTCGTTCTTTTCGTTTTGTGATACAGTCATGTGTTTCACTATGTAGTATGTAGTGTACAGATGACTTAAACACTTTGGCTGATATATGAAAATTCTTTATTAGTAAAGTAATAAATAAGAAATAAAATACGGTCTTATATTTTTAATCTTTCTTAGGTTTTATTTGTATATTCCCTTCTGATTCTGCTCCTATTCTTTGTAACTTGTTTACTCTTTGACTACTTGTTCTATCTGAACTATCTATTGGACTTATATTAAACTTATTTATATATTTTTTGATTGTTTCAGAGTTACAATCAAGTAAATTAGCCATTTCATTAAAATGTAAGTCATAACCATGATCTAAATATAATGTTTTTAAAACATATTTCTCTTTCCAAGGTTCATCAGCACGGGCATCAATTGCAGGTTTTTTACAGTCTCTTTTACATTCTCTTATTTTATTTTTATTATTTAAAACATTGTATGAAAAATTATTACGAATATTATATGATATCGTGCTATCTTTAATAACAAAATGTAATATTTCAATTATATTTAAATCATAATTATTTTCAATTGTTTCATAGGATATTTTATTTTTTCGTTGTTTTCTTAAATCGGAGAATAATTCTGTACTGAGTTCGGTTTCATTTTCTAATGATGTATTATTATCAGTTACAGTTCCAGATAATATGTCATTTGTTTGTTCATTTTTTGACATATATAATAGTAATGTTTTTAATCCTTATTAAATTTAAGGTATTTTATATTTTTAAACAAATATAAATATTATGATTATTTAATGTTGAGCAATTTTTCACGCTCACGTTCAAATACTCTTTCACAAGTTCTTTTTGCAGATTCTTCAGAATACCCATACAATTCCATCATATTTTTAATACATTTAGCTTTAACTTCTTTTGTGATTGTATTATTTGATGGTTCATCCCATTCTAAAGGATTAATATCTTCATATTCTCTAAACATATCTTTCCATTTATAATTATATAATAATGATTTTAGAATAGGTATATTACTAATAGAATCAGATATTTCAAAATCTTTATCTTTATTATTCCAAACCGAATTATTTAATGGATTAATTATTCTTTCTAATCTAAATTTTTTAACATCACTTTTAGGTGCATTATTATTTTTATAATCATCTTCATTCATTCCCAAGTACTTTATTTCAAATAATTTTAATTTTAATCTATCATAATCTTTAGAGTTTTCTTCCCACTTGTATACATTATCTATATATTCCGTAATTTGTTCTTTTGTTGCTTTTCTATCTTTTAAAATAGCTTCTAATACATCTTCTTTTTGTTTTTCATGAATATATTCTTTAACATTATTAACTTTTAAACGGAAATTTTCTTTTTCTTTTTCAATAAATACGGCTGTTCCATCTAATTCTTCTTCTAATATATCTAATATATCGAATGGAAGGTATATATTCGTATCATTTTTATATATTAAATTTTTTATTTTATCTCTCGTATATGTAACAGGTATTCCAAAAGAACCATCTTCTCCATTAATTTTAATGTCATCAATAGTTATTTCTTGATTATTATTTTCGATTTTCGTTTCATCATAAATAATTGCTTTATCTATAACGGATATATTATCTTCTTCAGGCTCCGTTAGTCTTGTAATCACGTTGTACATAGCAGCAGCTTCAAGAGTATGTGGAGCAAATTCTGTATTATTCATTGTTAAAGGCTTGTAATAATCTTTATGATTTTCCCATTTCGGTTTTTCACCAACTAATTCAGAATATAATAATTTAGATTCTAATTTTAAACTTGTTAAGTATCTAAATTTATATTTTAATAATCTTCTTTTAAGAGCTTTTAATGAATCCGAACCATGTATATTTTTCATATCTACGTTTGTTAAATTCTTTTCTAATTTTTGGTCTATTAAATCTGGATTTGATATAAATATTGGAACGGTATCTGTGTCAATACCAATTTGTTTATCAATTTTAGCATATGATTCATCAGGGATATTTAACATATGTAATAATATATCAACTTGTGCTGAAGCTTCTTCAACAAAAGTAACGCCTCCATTTCCTTGCATTAATATGCCATCATAGTTGAAAGCTTGTGGGTTTTTACGACCTCTTGAATCAAGTTCTTTAAATAAAGATGGTATCCAAGAACCTAATAATCTTTCTTTAACGCTTCCATCGTCTTCAATATTTAAAACTCCAATTCCTTTTGTGTTATCCATAGTATATCTTTTAATACGAAGATGATCTTCAGAAACTATTTTTTCAAATATGTTATCTGTTGATTTTTTATTATAGTAATTTTTTAGTATATTATAAGATTCTTGTGAAAAAGGATCTAATTCTATATTTACGGGGAGATTACTATTTGTTTTGTTATTTATTTCTTTTCTTATAGATTTTGGAAATACAGATATTGGATTGATTTGTGCAGGACTCTCAAACCATTCTGATTCTTTGACTTTTTTTGAATTGTTGTATCCTATTTTTGACTGACTATTTTCTAAAGATGATATATTCCATTCTATTGTATATCTTTTACCTTCTTCTGTTTTTGAATATTCTTTTAAACCATTTATAATACATCTTTTTAATTCTGATTTTCCTGTTGCTGTCGGTCCATTAAAAAGGAATATTTTTTGCATTCTTTCTTTACTATAAGCTATTGATTTTAAATCATCGACAAATTTATTAAGTAATTTAGTATTACCAAAAACAGCATGTTCATTATCATTTTTTGGATCATCGAAAAAAACATATCTATCTAATTTATCACCATTTTCAATAACTTCTCTCATACCAAAATATTCTATAGCATTTACTAAATATTCATGGCTAGGAATACATATATTTGGATTTTTTATTAATTCATCTATAAATTCATATATAGATAACGGTTTTTCCGTTGATTTTTGCAATTCTTTATTTGATTTTTTAATGATATCTTCTGTATGATCTGACATGATTTATATCACCTTTTTACCTGTTTTCGATTTCGTCTTTTGCAACTTTTGCTCCTGCATATTCTAATAATTTCTTTGCACCTTTTCTGGAATATCCTTTATTTTGTAATGCAGAGATCCATTCATTAGAATCTTCTTTTTCACTAATATCTCCGCTACTAACAAGCGAACTGAAATTAATATTATGTTTTTTATCTTCCCAATTTTTATTCTCTAACGCTCTTTGTAACCGTTCATTATCTGTTGGGTCAAACGATTCTTTTCTTCTTGCTCGTCTTGAAACCCAATTAGATATTTCTTGTCTGAAATCATCTTTTCTATCTTCAGGAATATCTAATTTTTCTTCAACAGAACGCATAAATTTTTCATCAGGTTCTCTTTCTTCCCCAGTTATTTCGTCTTGTAATGTATTATCATCAATATAAGCCATTACATGATCCATATATTTTTCACCTTGTTTTTTGATTTCATCAGGATCATAAGCTAATGCTTCTCTAACATCATCTATAGCTCGTTTTTTGTATTCATCTCTTACAAATTCTATGTAATTGTAATACGTTTCAATTTTTTCTTCATTAATACTCCCGTGTGATTCTAAATTATCTTCAAGATAATCAAAAACTTTTAATGGAAATATACTTGATTTTCCTGTTTCTTTATCTGTATCTGTTAATGTTTCATCCATTATAGCAGCAGATAATTCATCACTTGTTATTCTAGATGATATTCCAAACATTCCTTCTGGTAATCCTTCTTGTTCATTTGCTTCTTTTCTAATCTTTTCAATATCTATATCATCACTTTCTCCATTATATGCTAGGGCTTTTTGTATAGACGTTATATTTTGTTCTAATGGTTCATATATCCGCGTAAGAACCGTAAATAATGCTGTCATTTCTAATGTATGTGGTTCTATATGAACTTCTTCAATATCTGCATTATCTAAGTGTTTTTGATGTATTTTTGATTCATTTTTATATTCTAAAACATATGGATAATCAATTCTTTCTGTTCTATCCATAAATGCTTCCATCTTTTCATCTTCTTTTTTATCAACATATTCAGGTAAATTAGTTCTACCAACAATAACTTGATCTATGTCTATTCTTGGATTATTTTTAGGTTTTATTGTTTTTTCCTGTGTAGCATGTAAGAAATCATATAGGAATTCTCTTTGTAATTTAAGTAATTCTTCACCACTAAATATTCCTCTGTTTGCATTACAAAATGCTCCTGAATAATCAAATGCTCTTGGATCAGATTCTCCATATATAGCTAACTTTGAATAATTAACACTTCCCGTTAATTCTGTTTCGTCTTGATTTTTCTTATCCTTCGGTTCAAATGTTTCAATACATTGTCTTTTATTCTCATTAGCTACTAATCTAACAATTTTAATATGATTATCAATAACTTGTTCTAAATCATTATCATAATATTTCATTAATTCTTCTTTATAGAATTCACTTTCTGGATCTAAAGATTGATCATTTTTTATTGTATATGGTTTATCTAAATTTTCATTAATTTTATTAATAAATTTATCTCTCTGTTTTTGAGGTAATAATACAATTGGATCTTGATTCATAGGGGATACCACAACATCATCTGATATATCTTGATCATCTATAACTTCTGTTAAATTAACCCATCTAAATGTATACATTCTACCATCTTCTTTTTTTGTGTAATCTTCAAAATATTGTCTTACCAATTTATCAAATGCTGATTTTCCGCTTCCTACAGGACCTAATAATAATTTCATTCTACTTTCTGGTCCTAATCCTCTTGAACCAGATTTAATTGTGTTAACAAACTTATATATTGCGTTATGAACTTCTCTTCCATAAAAATTATTTTCACCATTATTTAATGGATCTTCTGAAGCTAATTTATATTCAATTATTTCCCAGTTTTCATTATATTCTGTACCATAGTAATCAAACATATCTGCTATTCTTTGATGTGCATTTCGTGCTATTTCAGGAGAATTAACTAATTGATCTAAATACCATTCAAATGATTTTGGATCACCAATGTCAGAGGGAATTTCGTCTTTGTGTTCTTGACTGTATTTTGATAAGATATTTTCCATACTATATGTTAATTATAAACACAAATTAATAATTCTTTCCCAAAATATAAGTAATTAAATAAATATTTAGTCATGTAATATTATTATATAACTATGAGCTTTGATCTAATATCTTTCGTAATGACAAACAGTGGTTCTTTATTTTTTGGAATAATTATTGGATTTATTTATAAAAAATTCAATAAATTAGTATCTATTGTCTTAGCATCACAATTAATATTATTTGCTTATTTAGAATATATAAATCTTATAAATATAAATTATGATAAAATATATAATCAATTTGATTTATATAAATCAGTAATAATAGAACTTTCAATACCTACGGAGTCATCAAATGTAGAGTTAATAACTTCTGTAAGTTTTATAGGTAGTTTTTTATTAGGAATTATTATTGGATATAAATATATTTAAACAATCATAACCAATCATCTGGTTTCGTATTATAATCGATTTCATTTGCTTTTATATCGTCTATATCATTAACTTCTTTTTTCTTAATTTTTTGTCCATTATACCTATATATAACGCCTACTTCTCCATCTCTAGATTTAATTATTGTTTTTAAATTAACAGGTCTTCCCCATAATTTAAATATTTTTTTAAGAACATCCGTAGCTTTTGATGTATTTAACATAACACCATTGTATTTATGTTTTAATAATAATTCTCCACTATTATTGAAATTATTATCAGCTGCATAAATATATGGTTTTCCACCATTAGTTATGTGTAATAATAAATTCTTTTTAACCGAATCTAAATCTGTTCCTGATACTTCCATTCTTTTCGAAGCTGGATTATATTCATAACTGAAATATTTCTGTTGTTGTATAAATTCTTCTGTTAAAAATGAATCTATAAACGTAATATCATTATGTGTTTCTCTAATTTCTCTCATTTTACTCCATCCTTTTTCATAATCTACATCATTTAATGCTTCTTCTACGGTATCATATAAATTATTTTCAAATATATATCTTGATTCTATTTTTAATTCTTCTTTTTTTATGTTTTTAATGAAATTTCTGTTTTCTAATCTTAGTAAAGAATAATGTTTTTCATGCATTATATCATCGTTAATGTTATTTTTAAGTATATTATTTATTTCTACGAAAGATAATTCATTGTGAAAATTTCTCCAGTTTATACCGTCTATTTTTAATAATTTATTAACTACTTCTCTCCTATTTTCATGGTTTTCAATATAATTCCACAATGATTTTCCTAATTTATAAGGATTTAATCCTGGTGATGCTAATACTTTCGATTGATTATCCGCATAATCAATAAATTCTGTATCATCTGCAAAATTTTCATCACTCATTATCATAGATTCCCAAAAAGATGCCCAACCTTCATTCATTATCTTCGTCATTTTCTGTGGGGCAAAGTAATATGCCTCATCACGGATAATATTAATAAGCGTCTTTTGCCAATCTTCATATTCAATAGCTCTTTCATGTTCTTTATCATATTGTTTGCCATAATCAATAAGGAATTTTAAAACATCTTTATATTCAGGAATATCAATATTATCTTTATCTTCTTCTATTATATCTGAAAATACTTGTCTTTTAACGGATTCAGATAAATCTAAAGATTCAATTTTTTCTTCCATTGTTAATTTTGAATTATCTTCTTTATTCTCATATGTTGTATTTTTAAATATATTATGAAGGTCAATTGTATTTTCTATACATAGTAAAGCATCAATCCATTCTTCAACATCAGTACGAGCTATATCTGGATTTTCATAATATGATTCAACAATATTTGAATGTCGTTCTAACATTTCAGCAGCTTTAGGATCACTTTTAAACCAATTGTTATTATTAAAGAAATCAGCATGAGCTTCTACGTGTACAATTACGCTTTTTTGTTCACTTAAACTATTAGATTTTTGTAAAAATGCATTACATATCGTATCATTATTAACTAATTCAAATATTTTTCCTCCAAAATACGTATCTTTTTTCTTTTGCTGAGAATAATTCATTCCCCATCTCCAATGAGGATATCGAATTTGAAATCCTTCATATGCAGCAAGTTTATTTATCTCATCATTTGTTACTAACCAATAATTAACATTTAATGGATCTAATTTAAATTCTGTTATTATATCTTGTGCTTTATCAACTATTTCTGTTAAATCTTTTTTTTCGTAATCGTCTGTTGAATTTGTATCACTCATTATTATCACCTTTATTATCTAAAATATTACGTATAGCATCTAAAACGTCATCTTTATTTTCAACTAAAGATAATCGAACCTTATCGTTATCCGTACCAAATTCTTTTTCTAATTTATTTAATACATTATTCGTTCCTCTTAAACTACTTCCAGGTTGAACTTCTACGTAAGCTTGTCTATTATATTTAATTTGTTTCATTATAGGTATAAGTTCATCTCTTGTATCATTTGTACTATTTTCACCATCTCCTGCTCCAAAAATAAATCTATTCCATGATTCCCACGGATAGTTTGGTAAGATTTCTTCCTTCATTAATTTATATGCAGTCGATATTTTTGTACCACCACCTGATTTTATACCAAAAAATTCTTCTCTATCTACTTCCCATGCCACATTATCATGTGCAATATATACAAATTCCACATTATCATATTTTCCTTGTAAATACCAATCCAAAGGAGTAAATATTCGTTCAACTAATTCTCTTTTATTTTTTCTCATACTTCCTGATACATCCCTTAGATTTATAATAACAGCATTGTTTGTTGGTTTTTCAATTGTTTCTGCAGATCTATATTTTTCATCTGATTTTCTAAATGTAATGTTTTTATAAGATTGTTTTGGAGGTTGGATTCTTAAGTCTCTATTAATATCATCTATTGATTTATATTTTGTATTATTTGTTACTTCTTTTTCTAAATTTTCAATTTGTTTTTGTGAAACTGTTATATTATTATTTCTAGCCCATTCCCAAACTCGTTTCGTTCCATATCCTTCTACGCGTAATAATTCTTTTAGATATTCTCTATCGTACCAGATAGCTGAATGTCTTTTCACAGCTTGTTTGAATAAATTATCTATGTCTAGCAATGTATCTGGACCTGCTTTCCTTGTTTCTGTGAAATTTCCTTCTTCTTCTTCCATTATTTTATTTCCTTTTTGTTCAAAATTTAATCCTAATTCTTCATCTAATTCTTTTGCAAATTCTTTAGGGTCTAATTTTTCATATGGGTGATCACCTTCACCATCACCTGGATCTCCAATATCACCGTCTTCTCCATCTAATTCATCAACATCTATATCTACAGGATCTCCTATCTCTGCATCCCCTTGACCTATTCCTCCTTTATCTATTTTAGAATATTCAAATTCGGGTAATTCAATAACTTTTATAGGTATTTTTATATCTGAACCTAGATTTCCTTTTTTTATGTATTCCTTAAGATCCATTCGACTTTCTTCACCAATTTTATTGAATCGGTGTAAGTCTTTTTGTATTCGACTCATTTATTACACTAATATATTATTTAATTTAATAATAGATATAACTTTCCCTCAATTATAAAAAAACTATTAAATCATTATAACTAATTATAATATAATAAAATGAAAAAATATAAAGATTTTTATGATTATTTAGATTTAAAACCTGATGATCCTCAACATAAAGTAAATAAAAGATTAAATAAATTAATAAATAAAAATCATCCAGATAAATCAGATATTGATATAAATAAATTTAAAGACTATAAAACAATTCGAGAAATATTAATAGATAAAAACGAGCGTGCTAAATATAATAAATTTGGTCATGATAGATATCTTAATAATGAAAATTACAATATTAAATATCTACAATTTACAGGTGAAAAAATTGAAGGGGAATATGAACCTGAATGGTTAAAAAGAGATATAAATGAACTTATAAAAACAGATTTAAATATAAATAAGAAATATAAAAATAATAAAGATACATCAAATAAAAATATAATTAAAGATCAAACTATAAATAAAAATAAAAATACATCGAATTGTGAGAATATTAAAACTAAAAGTAGTAGAAAAATAAAAAGAGATAAATACATTAAAAGATTATATAAAACTATTATATCAAGTTTTTATAGTTTTATTAAATTTAGTATTTTAGTAATACTATTGTTATTTATGTTTGTTTTATCACACATGGCATTTGGATGGGTTTCTTCGATAATATTAATATTTTCAACAATTACAATTATATCATTAAGACCTGTTAGAAATATAATTATAAAAATTATAAAATAAATATAGTAAGTATTTTTAATTTGTAATATAATAATAATTATATGGATGAAAAAGATATACTAGAATCAGAATATAATGTATCAGTATTACATAAAGATGGGTATGTATCATTTAATTGGATAGATAAAAATAACAAAGTTGTCAAATATGACGGTTTGAATAGTGATGTTGAATTATCTGATGAAATTATTAATCTACTAGAAAATAATAATTATATAGTAAGTAATAAAGAAAATGAAAAATCTGAGAGAATAAATATTAATATGGAAATATCTAATAGTGAAGAAATAACTGATTTTGTAAATAATACAAATATATCTAATTCTAACATATTAAATCAGTTAAAAAATATAAATAATGTAACTATTACATATAAAATAACAGATAAAAATATAGATATAGAGAAAATTAAAGATAATAATTTAGATTTAGAATTGCCTTAGTTTACGTTAATAATTAATTAAATACCCAAATTTACGCGTTTGTCCTAACAGACTTAACTGTTGAGTAAGGAACTTATAATATATTAAAAAATAAAAATTATGTATTATAGTATTTTAGATTTTCATTAATAAATTCATTCATAATCTCTTGAGTCCGTCAACTGCTCGGGGCTCGACCCCGAGGTACTTCACATTATAGTTTACTATATTTTATTAAAAATTGCGTTAAGTTTATATTAGATTATAAATAATATTTTATATATGGAAGTATACACTCAAAACTTAAGAGATATAACAGTTGTTGATTCAGATGGTGCAGATGTTGGACATTTATATAATATAACCGTAGATTTTAGAACAGGTAATTTACAGAATTTATTAGTTTCACCAGATGGAACACCTTCAGAACAACAGAGACATCGTTCAAAATACAAAGTTAGTGATCAAGGAAGATATATGATAGATTCAAGTCGTGTAAAATCAATTAAAGATCATATTGTTGTTACTTAAAATTAATAATGGTATAACCATTCTTTTTATATAATATAAATTATAATTATTATATAATGAAATTAGGTATTATTGGAATAGGTCAAGCTGGAGGTAAAATAGCTGATGTTATTTTAGAACATAATACAAATAACGATTATGATTTTGTTAAAGGTTGTTTAGCTATAAATACAGCAGATAAAGATTTAGAAGGATTAACATACATACCCGAGGAAAATAGAAAACTTATAGGAGAATCAAAGTATAATGGTAATGGAGTTGGAGCAGATAATGAAAAAGGATATGAAATAATGAAAAAAGAAATAGATACCGTATTAATGGAAATAGATAGTATGCCCACAGATGATATAGATGCTTACTTTTTAATTGCTTCTTTAGGTGGTGGAACAGGAAGTGGAGGTATATCAGTTTTAGCTAAAGAAATGCGTGATAATTATGATACACCTATATATGGATTAGGAATTTTACCAGCAGAATCTGAAGGCAAAATACATACATTAAATACAGCTAAAACATTAAATACGACAATTAATTCTGTAGATAATTTATTATTGTTTGACAATAATAAAATAAATATTGATAAAAATAGTCTTAAAGAATGGTATAATGAATTAAATAATATAATAGCTAATCAATTTGGATTATTATTTGGGGTTAGTGAAACAAATTCCTCTGTTGAAATAGGTGAAAAAGTCGTTGATTCTAGTGAAATAATAAATACATTAGATGGTAGTAAAATATCTGTTATCGGACAGGATTTAAAATCAGTAGAAAATAAAAAGCAAAATCCATCTATAATTGACAAATTATTAGGACGAGAATCTATTAATGACGTAGAATCAACATATGAATTTGAAAAATTAATAAAAAATTCAATTAATGAAAATTTAAGCGTTCAAGTAAACCCTAATCAATGTTATAAAGCTCTTATTGTTTTATCAGCGAAATCAGATTTAATAACAAAAGAGAGTTTAGAAAAAAGCGTTAATATAATTGAAAATCTTACTGGTAGTAACGAAGTTAGAATTGGAGATTGTCCAGATCAGGATAGTGATAAATTAGCAACTTCTGTGTTATTATCGGGATTATCGAATGTTGAACGTTTAAATGAAATTTTAGAGAATGCAGAAGAAATTGAAAAAGAAATTGTAGATTCTAATAATAACAAAGATACAAACGAGAAATTTATAGATACGGAAATTACAGAATTAGGATCTAATAATTAACAGAGATTAAATCTTCATATTCTGTAATAAAATAGTTTTTGACCGTGTTTTTTAGATTAAATTCTGATATTGGTATATTGTTTTTATCTACGTATATTTGTATATATGAATTAGAATTATTTGTTTTTTGAATAGTATTAGAATATGAATAAATTTCTTCTAATGGTACAATATTATTTTTTCTATTTATTATAGGAGTCTTAAATTGTTTATTAGGGTTTAATTTTTTAGGTATATTAACGATTATTTTGTGTTCTGGTATATCTGCTATATTAGCTATTTCTTTTTCAATTTTTCTATTACTATTAACATATTCATAAAATTGTTTATCTTTAATATATATTTCATTTAATAATTTATATATATTCCTATTTTCGATACTTTCAAATAAATATTTAGATTCTTTAACAGTAGAATTCATTAATTTATTGTTTAAATAACAATCCGTTTTAAATATAAGATCTTCCATCTCAAAAGATGAATTTTCAACATGTAATTGTACAGATTTTTCTAGCATTGATTCTGCAATTTTAACAGTTGTGTGAGAATAAACAGATTCACTCATACCAATACGAGAATCTAATAGATTTTTAATACTTTGAAGTGCTTTTAAATCAAAACCTAATTTATTATCAATAATTTTAGCAAATTGAATAATTGTTTCTGTATCTATTTCTCCATGTGGGATACCTGTATAATAACTATCTCTGCGTAAGTAATCCATTCTATCAACATCTATTTCATTAGATAGTATATTGATGGTAGATGAATTACCATTAATTATAGATTTTAATTCAGTAGTATCTGTTGTAATATGAATATCATTACGATTATCTATTTTATCTATCAAATTACAGGAAATATCTTCATGTTTTAATCCTGTTTTTTCTTGTAATAAATTTTCAAGTGTGTGAGAATATGGTAAATGTCCTACATCATGTAATAAACCTGCTAATCTATGTTTTTTAATTTCATTTGATGATAAATCTAGTGATTTACAAAAATCTCCTGAAAGTTTCATAACACCTAATGAATGACTAAATCTCGTATGTGTTGCGCCAGGATAAACAATATCGGATAGTCCTAATTGTTTAACATTACGAAGTCTTTGAAATTCTTTAGAATCAATAATCGTTAATTCATCCTCTCTAACTTTAATGTACCCATACAAAGGATCACGAATATGTTTCATGTTATAACATAAATAATTTTTATTCAAATTAAAATGTTTCGATTTTATCTATAAATTCTCTCATCATAATATACTGTATCATTATTATATATTTTTATATCATAATATGTAGAAAAATTCGTATTTGATTCTTCTGGACCATCATTTATAATCGTATTCCATTCATTATTTTCATCCATCCAAATGTATAACACATCATCATTAGAAATATCTTCTGTTACGTTTATTTCTGTTTTATTATCACCTTCAGGCTCTAATTCTATTGTTGAACCTTCTGGTATTTCAGCATAATTTTCATTTATAGACACAATCCATCCAGTATCAGACTCTATAGATGTTATCATAGCAGATGTTTGGCTAGATGCTGTATCAAACCATTCAGGCTCATTAACAGTAGTATCACCTATATTTTTTGTTTCTATTAAATGACTTTTAGACGTAGGTATTTGATTTATATCTTCACCTGTTATATTTATATATATATTCTTAATTAGACCATCATTTCTAATTTTCATATTAGATTCTAAATTATTAACTTCTTCTATATCAAATGCATTAGAAATTTCTGAAGAATTTCTTTCATCAAATTCAAATGTTAATTCTGTATATCCTTCTTCCGTTTGAGTCATTCTATTTACCGTTGTATTATTTAAAACTGCAGATATAATAGATCTCTGTGCAAATTCATCATCTGTAATATTGCTTGTTGAAGATTCATATTCTGTTGTTTGATCAAATTTCTGTTTGATAATTCTTGTTTCTTCATTTATATTACCATATTCTTCAATATCAACTTGTTCTTCATTGATTAAATCTGTATGACTAATATGTACATAATTTGAATCTACTTTATATTCTCTTATATCTGAATTTATTGAATGATTTATAGTTGCGGATTCATCTTTAATTATATCTGTATGATTATCCAATAATTCTTGCGTATCTATCCCTTCTTCGTCAATACCTTTTGGTAAATCTTCAAATTCTGTTGGAATGTCAAATTCTGGATCATCTGAATCAGATCCATTTTCATCACCATTTGATGATGTTATTAATACATTATATATTGCAAAACTTCCTATTGATAATATTAAAATAGAAATAATAGCTATTATTATAACAATTTTATTTAATTTCATTTATATATAATACTTATATTTTAATTCATAAATGATTTGTGGCAATAATATTTAATAAATTTTATAACATATCTTAAATAATAATATTATATGGATAAAACTTTTAAAAGAAATCCTAATGAATTTACAATACTATCAGATAAAGAAACATCAAAAATATTAACAAGACTTGAAAATGAGCATGAATCATTACCATTTGAAATTTGCAATACTTGTAATAATTGTAAAAATGGAATTTATAGAATAGCTATAAGAGATCAAGAATATAATACTAATTACTATATTGTTTGTACAAAATTTATTGAAGGTCAGTGTAATATGTGTTATAGTATTAATTAACTGATTTTATTAAAGTTATTTTTAACGCCTTCTCCCATTTTATATGTATCATCTCTTTCGTCATAATATTCGTCATAACCATTTTCATCTATTTCAATTATTCTCCATCCTTCTTCATCATAACAAACCCAATACTGTACTTTTACATATTCAAAAGGAACTTGTTTTTCTATACAATCTTCTGAAAATGATCTAATTCCTCTTGCACCATTAGATTTAACTTGTATTAATAGTGGTTTTTCATTTTTTCTAAATGCTATAATATCAAATAATCCGAAAAAATCTACGCCATATTTTTGTTTGTAAGGTGTTGAATTAGGTTTTTCTACAATATAATCTAAGTATTCTAATATTTTTTCTGCTTGCCTTTCTCGTCTATCTCCTTTTTTCTTACTATTAACCATATATCTTGAAAATTACTATGCTAAATTTAAATAGTTATTTTAAATAAATTTAAATAAAAAATTTATTATTAACAATTAATTTTATAATTAACACATAATAGCATTGTGAATTACCTCGACCTCAAGGGTCGAGGCTTCCTGCTTCTACGACAGAACTTAATGAAACAATCGTTTCATCAGCGGTTCCAGTCTCAACAGGCGTTAATTCGGCCAATCCCTGACCTACTTTTTTAAAGCACTTGAAGAGCACATTCCATGCTGCATTAATATCCCTATCCATCGACAATCAACACTCTGAGCATGAATGTTCTCTCTTAGATAAGGATTTCTTCTGACGGTTATTACAAGATGGATTAGAACAATCCTGACTTGTATAAGCGGGGTCAACCTGAAAAACGTGAACACCAGCTTGCGAAGCTTTGTAACTCACAAATTCAGCGAACCGACTCCATGCTTGACTGCGAATATACTTTCCAAGTCCATTACCTTGCTCAGATAATTCCTTGGAATCAATATCTTCTAACGCTATTAAATCATATTTTTTAACGTACCATTTAGACAATTTATGCAACACATCATCTCGCTTGTTAACCAAATTAGTATACGCTTTTGCAAGTTTCTGCTTTTGCTTATAATAATTATTGGATTCGTATTCTTTACGAGAAAGATTTCGATGTTCTTTTCTGACTCGTTCTAACTCAGGTTTTAAGAACGAATACAAACTTTCAAGTTTGTTCCCTTCTGTATCAGCGAACAAGTTAGATACATTAACGTCAATACCAACGACATTATTTTCTTTAATATCTTCAATTGGTATTTCTTCTGTGGTTTCAACGTCTACAATCACACTAATATACCAGTTACCAGTTTGAGATTGTTTAATTGTCACTCCTGTTATTTCACCTTCAACTGTTCGATGTTTCGTAATTGGAATATTACCAATTTTGGATAGGTATATATTATCTTTGTTTACTTTGAATCCTGATTGGTTGTATTCAATGCTATTGAATGAATTTTGATAACGGAGTTTGCCAACTTTCTTTCCTTTTTGTTTTTGCTTGGATAATCCTTTAATAGCTCGGTATATTCGCCCTACGGTTTCTTGTGCGGCTTTTGAGTGGACAGTTTTAAGGTTTGGATTATCTTGTTTCCATGTTGGTAACTGATTGTACATTTCGTACTTTGGAATCCACTCGTCTTCTAGTTTTTCAAGTGCTTTGTTGTATATTGTCGCGTGTATTTTAAACTGACGTTGTAACTCATTTTTTTGTTCTTCGGTCGGATGAGCTTTGTATTTGTACGCCAGTTTCACAGTTATATAATATAAGTATGTATAATTAAATGTTTCGATTACAAAGGGGATTCATCTCCGACCTCAAGGGTCGGAGTATTCTCCCATACCGATGATAAAATTATACTTTATCTAAATTTATAAATTATAAAAATATAATTCAAATATTATTTTATTTATTTTATTATATTTGTATAAAAATTTATAATTATAATAATATAATACATTTATATAATAAAATATAAAGAATTACACAGAGAAAATATTAAAAATTATATAAATAAAAATAAATTATTTTTTACCATATTAATATATAATTATTTAATTATTGATATAAAAAAACTTTTAGGGTTGTTATATATTCTTATATATATGGTTAAACCAGATAAAAGACAGTTTACCTTGCCAGAAATTTTAGAAAAAGTATCAAATGATAAAATATTTTTAGAAAAAGGAATTCAAGAAAGAGTTAATATAACGCCTGATTCAGTTATTATTTGTGGAGAGTGTGGAAGTGCAATGAGAATAATGGGGCCAACTCGCTCCAAAGAACGCGTTTTCAATGATTATACTCAAATCATATCTAAACATGTATACAGTTGTAGAAATTCTGTATGTGATAGACCAGGCTCGTTTACGTTAGAAGTAGAAAAAAGAATTAATGAAGGTACAGGTGAAGAAGTTGTTGAATCAATTAGAGGTTATAAAGGAGCAGGTGCAAATCCTATAATTATATCATCTCATAATGTAGAAGAATTTGAAGAAGAAGATGTTTTTGTTGATAAAAAAGAATTTGACTATTCAAGATACCAAAAGAAAAAAGAGACTAATTAATTTAACATAATATTATTTATTATCTGTTAAATTTATTTTATATTTATAATTACTCATAATTAAATTTATATAATTTTAATAGATAATATAAAAGATTAATTTATTTATTTAATTCCCAAACTTTAGGGTCTTCAATATATACTTCCATATCTGTATCAGCGTAAGATGGAACTTCTTTTAATACACCCTCAACAACAGCAGAACAATCATATTCTATAGATACTTTTTCAAATAATTTATTTACTGAACATTTAGAACAAATTGTATATTTAACCTCCCATTCTTTATTATTTTTAACAAGAATTAAAAATAATCTATTTCCTTCTCTAATATTTATCAAACTATTATGTTCTGATTCGTCACATATTACTTTTGGAGTTTTAGAAACCTCTGTTGGAATTTTTAATTCATATTTTTCAAACTTTTCCGTTATTTCCGTTATATAGTCAATTTCATTCATATAAATTTTATATGTAATAATATTATATTTAATTAATTAAAATCTTTTCCCTTTTTTAAATAATAAAAATAAAAATTAATTTACTATATCATAAATATCTTTATCATTTATATCACTAATAACTAAAGAACAATCTTTAGATATATAAATAGTACCTATTTTATGCTTTTTCGTTATATTCTTTCCATAGGGGTCTGTACTCCTAACATCTTTAGGCGTAATATCATCTAACAAATCGACATTTAATTCTGATTTACTAAATCTATTGTCTATTGCAACATTAATTTCATCTCTCATTTCATTTGTTAAATTATATTCCTCGTCAATATCTATATATAATAAAGGTACTATAAATTCTACAATTTCATTTTCATTATCTATGATAGTTTTTTCAATATAAGACGCTATCGTATTTACTTTCGGAGAGTTATATTTATTTGTAGCTAATTTTAATTCTAAGTTAACAGGAATTATATCATCATCTTGATCTAATACGATTTCATTTTTAGACATATTATTATCATGCTTAGAACTACACTAAAAAAGTTTTTTCTAAAAAATATTTTATAAGTATATATTTTTTACATTTTTAGTACAAGATGACGAACTGTAATTCTATTTATGTTCACATAAATTAACAACCGATAAAAACGCGATTTATCGTTTACTCGTCTCCAAGTTGTTTACTCATCCATTCTTGCCTTTCTTTGATAGCTCCTTCGCCTTGTTCTTTAACATCATAGTAATTTGTTCTCCTATCTAATTGTCCTTTTTCTACGAGTCCTTTATTGACAAGCGTATCAAGGTTGGGGTACAATCTACCGTGGTTTATGTCCATGTCCATAGATTGTTCCATTACTTCTTTAATATCTTGTCCTGAAGGACGTTCTTTACCAGCTATTACGATCAGCAGGTCCCGTTGAAAACCTGTAAGGTCAAACAGACCCATGTTTCCATAATAGAGATTATTATCCTTAGTTAATCACTCCAAACCTTTTTTAACAATATATTTAACAGTCACTAACTATGCACAATTAGGGATTAATACCTTTTGAAACCGTTATGGTAATTATTTAAAACGGGGCGTTTATAGATCCTCTTTAGGAAGTTATTAACTAAATAGTATATAGAGTCAGGGACTGAAAATGAAAGAAATATAAGAATGGTGGGGAGCATCCTTATTGCCTTTCGCGTGTAGTATTACTAGTAAGGATGTGGGGCTTCATCCTTACAGTAGAGCATATAGCTCACGCACACTATTTTATCGTGAATGTGCGAGACACGGGTTTGAAAACCATTTTTCAGGATTTCAACCCTTTTGCCAGATTTTTCACTGGCAAAAGCTGGAGGAGGGATTTGAACCCCCGACATATTCCTTACAAGGGAATCACTCTTCCAAACTGAGTTACTCCAGCCTTCTGTTTACATAGTTAGTTTGTAGTTACTATTACTTAAATTTAACTATTTTATTTTTCATCTTCTATTCTACTTTGAGTTGGGCCAGTTTGATCTTGATACTTTGAATCTTCTTTTTCTCCATATGGTTCTTCTGCTGGCGTTGTCATCTCAAAGAATACCATTTGTCCAATTCTTTCTCCAGGTGTAAGTATAATGGGTTTCATACTAAAATTAAACATTTCAAGAGTTATTTGTCCTCTGAAATTTGCATCAATCCAACCCGCTGTCGTATGAATAATTAATCCATTTCTAGCATGAGAAGATCTACCAGCAATTATAGATGATAAATCATCTGGTAAATCAATTGTATCTTTTGTATGTGCTAAATAAAAAGTAAATGGTTCAATAACTATTTCATCACAGTTTTCAAAGAGTTCACCTGTATGTTCATTTGAATAAGAATCACCTAATCTTATATCTAAACTTGCTGGTTGTATTTGACTGTCATGAATTTCTGGTTCAATCTTTATTTTCGATTCTTCAATATATCTTAAAATTGTTTTATCTGATAATATAGCCATAAAATTAGATTATAATTTATAGACTATAATTATAACGGTATATAATAAAAATATAATATAATTAAACAAAATAATTATCTTTAGATTGTCCACTTGAAGTTCAATTAGTTTAATATTCTTAACTTAAGAAAAATAATTTTTATTTTACTTTTATTTTATGAAATTGACATTTATTTGAATTATTAACTCTATTTTTATTAATAAGAACGAAATTAGAATAAAATTTTTTTGGAACAATTACAATAATATCTTTATTCTCTATTTCATCATACAGTTTATTTATAAATTTTGAACTTATAATTATTGAGTTATCTAATTTAATACTATTTTTATTACTATTTATTGTATTTTTAACTATTTTTTTAGCTTTGTATTCAGTCACAGGAGCTTTTAATGTCATTACATATAAAATAATGATGAAAAGTAAAAAAAGTTATTTACGTAATTTTGATATTTATTTTATATCGTGATGATTATAACATTGTATATTTTGTTCCATAATTGGAGCATATTTTTCTCCATTTAATAATGTATAAGTCATATGTATTTCAGATATTGTTTCTGTTATCTGTTTTATTTTTACATTATCAAATAATTCTTCAATTTTGGATAAATCTTTTTCTTCATCTAATTTAACGTGTATATAAGGAGTATCAACAATATATTCATCTATAGTTGTTGTTTCAGGAAGTTCGATTTTGCATGTTCTAACATATACATTATACGTGTAATCAAAATCACGCACAATATCAGCTATTTTGAGGGCTTGATTATGTAATTCTCTTTGTTTATTAATTGTCATATTTTAAAATAATTAAACTATACGTTATTAAACTATCGTTTAAAAAAAATGTTATTAGTATGTTCGCTTAAGCTTGAAGATGATCAACAACTTCTGGAGGTTCAACTTCAAAACTTTCTTCAACTTGTTCTTGAGTAACTTCTACAGATTGTCTATTTCCATATTGTGGTTCAGAGGTTCGAAGCTTATAATCAATATTATAACCGTCACCATATTCGCAAACGACGGTGAATTCAGTACCTTCATCAAACGATTCAAAATCTTCTGCTAGTGTGAATGATCTTTCTGTCATCAGTTTAGTAAAGGAGAGGTAACAATATAAACGTTTCGATTTATATTTATATATACATTAATGTGTAATATTATATATTAATATATATTATTTGTATATATCAGTAACTAATGTATGTTATTTATAATATTTATAAAACAATTATTATTTAAAAGTCTATTTTTATTGTGGATAATTTATGTTGATGTATATGAGGTATTCCATCATATGAAGGTCTATTCGCGTCTCTATAAACAGCATTTAATGGTTGCCATTTTTTATTTTCTTTTATAATTACATATGTTTCATACTTATATGAATATCCAAATGTTATCACGTCATCTGGTTCACTTTTATATATTCTACAATCAGGACACATAAAAACGCAAACAGGAAGTTTATCTGAATCCCAATTATGTAAAGAACCTTTAATAGTTCCTGATAAATCAGACCTATTTAATATTATACTTTTAACGGGAATAGGTGCATCTTGATGTTCATGATCTGTCTTAAATGGACATTTTACAGTGTTCATAACTTATGATTAAAACTATTACGTTAAAAATTTAACTATTATGTATTATAAATAATTATAAAATCGCGCTAAACGATTAAATCGACAGATTTATACTAATAGGTCTTTTACAATACAGTGTATGGTACAAAAATACGAAGCGAAAAAGACCGTGGGCAAAAAATATAATGAAGTTATTTCTCAATATGGGGTATTTGAAGTGAAAGATATTCAAAAAGAAGATGATGAATGGGTTGGATTGGTACAATATAATGATGGAGTGAAAGGTAAAGTTCTTATTTCATCTCTTCTTAATACGGAAGACTTTGAAGAAGTAAATGCTCTTTTTAAACCGCCTATGATTTAAATTTAATAATAATTTTTATTTTAATAGTTAGTTATTCGTATAAGTAGTATTGTAATTCAATTTTATTGACAAAAAAGGGCTAATTTCTCGGATTTTCACTATAAAGGATAACCTATATATTTACTTAATATAATATATCTAGCATCTTCAATTGCATCATCAAGAGTATAAGTATTTTTTGATCTATTATATAATCATAGTATATTTTATTTTTTATAAATTTAACTCTTTTAATTTTACACTACTTTAGAAAGTGGTAAGCTTTTGGGAATAGGTCACGTTTTGAAGATATTTTCTTTTCAATTTGTTCTCTTGTTAATTTTTTAGGTGGTTTATCTTCATCATAAAATGGAACAATTTCTTGTTTTACGGTTTTTTGTTGATTATTTTTAACGGAGTTTAATTGGAATCTTGCATCTTCTAATTTATCGAATTCACCAACATATTTATATAATTTTTTGTGTTCTTCATATAGAATAAACTTTACCATACTATATTATTATAGTACATACCTTATAAATTTAATTATTATTAATACTGTTTAATAGGGATAATTATAAGAACATAGAAATTTTATTATGATATATGAGTGAAAAATATGATTTAATAGATAGATTTCCAGCATCTTATCCAAAATATGAATTAAGTTTAATAGCATCAATAGTTGAAGGTGGTAATGATATTGACCCATGTGAATTATTATATGATAAAAATGACAGACATAGTGTTGAAAGTGCAGAGGAAATGGCTGAAAGATTAGCTTTTGAATACACAGACAATTTACGATTACTGCTTGATGTTAAAGAATTTTTATTTAAGACGAGAACAATAGATGAAACACGTTTAGCTTACTGGTTATCTGATAATTATGATTATGATATTGCAAAATTAAAAGAAATAAAAGATAAAAAAAGTTTGTTTTTAATATTAATTTATCATACAATTGATTTTGAACGTGAAAAAGTAACGAAAGAATTTCACATATGTAGAGCAGCATCATATAAGTTTAAAGATAAGAGAAACAGAACAACAATCATAGATGAAGTTGAATCTATAGAAAACTTAGAAGAAAATATAAAATTATATAAAAAAGAAGTTAATAAAAAAGATTTACCTACCGTAGAATTAAAACATCATAAATCTGATTATTATGGTGATTTATCTGTTATTTTTTATCGTGAAGAATCTAGAAAATTACAACCTTTTTTTGAATATAGAGAAGAAAATATGATTAAACCAGAAGAACCAACATTAGGATATTATGAAAGATATCCTGTAAGTGAAAATGCAATAAGATTTGAATATACAATGGATGATAATATTAAAATATATGCACGAAAATCAGTAAAAAGTTGGGAAGATTTATTTATTGACTTTTTCTTAAATGTTATTGATAGAAATCCCGTAGAAGCAATTCACACGAGAGAATCTAAAAAAGCAGCAGAAATCGTACAAGAAGTTCAGAAAACATCAACGACAAATAATGAAACATCAGGTTTCGATGTTTCAAATATCGTTAAAAATGAAGTAGAAAAAGCTGCTGATGATGTTAAAGTAAACGAATCATCAAATATATCTGAAGAAAATATAGATAATATAGCTGAAAGAATGGTAGTAACTGGAATACATGTAGATAATGAAGATTCCTCATTTGAAATAAATTCTGAAAATAATGTATCTACACTCTTACAACAATATGAAGGATTATCTAAAAGTCTTACAGATGCTATAGCAAACGCTAACAGTGATGATGTAACAGTTTATGCTTCCATTCCAAGAAGTAATAATGATGATGACAAAATTATATTATCTGATGGAGAATGGAAAATTGGAAGAGGATCAGCAAATGCTAAAACATTAAATATATTAGAAAAAATATTAAAATAAATAATAAATAACTAATAAATAGAAATAAAAATAATAATATTATATGGAACAGAATAGAAAGTTCAGATATATAACGACCGTTATAATTTTAGTTTTTATGACTTTTGGACTATCATTTATAGGATCAGGTTTATTAATCGGTTACAACTTGTTATATCATACAGGAATAGCATTAATAATTTTATCAGTATTTTTAAATATAATAATAGTTAACAAAAATAAGATTAAATCTATATTATTCAGAAATCCATTTTAATTGAGGATATTCATTTATTTCCCAAGTATCGTCCCAATCAAAATTCATATTATCTTTAGAAGATTCATTTTCCATATCTAAATCAAATAATGATAAGCCACCATTTGAATCATAAAAACCTGTTTGATCAATATTCCAATATGAATCTACTAATGCATTTTGATCATTATTATTAATATTTATAAATCCATGTTCTTCTTCTTCTATTTCTTCCGTATCTACATTTTCAAAATTAACTGTTGTGATAGTATATGTATTTTCTGTAGAACCTGTAATACCATTCCATCCAATAAAACCAGCTATATAATTATCTGAATTATATTCTTGAACGGTTATCTCTCCATCAGAATATGAATTGCTAATAGACCCATAATTTGAACTTACTAAACCTCCAGATTTAAATTCACTTTCAATATTATTGTTTGAATAAGATTTTTTAATTGTACTATCTTGTTTATTATAACCAATTAAACCACCAGAACCTCTTTCTGATATTATATCTATATCTTCTGATTTGACTTTCTTAACAGTATTTTCATTTGTACCTGATACACTACCAATATATGTATCTTCATCTATACTAGTTTCGTTTTCAATAATACTATTTTCCATAGTAATATTTTCAATAATACCATCATTATAACCTGTAATTAAACCAATAGAATTTGAATTATCACCTTTAATAGTTAAATTATATAAATTAATATTTTCTATATTTCCGTTATTTTCACTAAAAATACCTGTATATTCATAATTGTCATTAATATATAATCCATCAATAGTATTATTCTGACCATCTAATTCTCCCGTAAATTCAATAGGTTCAAAACCAGTACCATTATTCCAATTTTGCGTATAACTAGCATCAATATCATTTTTTATAATATAATTTGAATTTTCTTCTATTGAAATAGCTTGTAATTCATGAATATTTGTTACCTCATAAGGACTACTCTCTGTACCATCACCTTCCATAAAATCCATAATAATTTGTTTATCATTAGGATATTCATCTAAATCGTATTCTTTGTCTTCTCTCACGTCGATAATTTTATTTGTTGTATACTCATCCCCAATTTCTGATTCAACAGTTAGTTCTACTTCAAACTCGCCTGAATCCGTATATGTATGCGTAGCGTCTTCAGTATCAGCATTATTATTATCACCAAAATTCCACTCATAATTAACAATATCACCCCCATAATTAACATTACTATTAAATTCTATTTCTTCGTTTTCTATAGGATTATCCTCAAGAATAGATATACGAGCTTCAGGTTGTTTTGAATCAATATCTATATTATATTCATCTGTATCATATTCTCCTGTATCGTTATTTTTTACTTTTAATTCAACTGTGTAATTTCCAGGTTCCGTATATGTATGAATAACATTATCGTCTGTATATGTTTCACCATCACCCATGTCCCAATTATATTCTATATCTCCACTATAGGTATTATTTGTAGTAGAATATAATACAATATTATCTCCTATTTTATTAGATTCAGATTCAACGCTTATTTCATAATTAATATCTTGTTCTTCATTATTATTTTCTGTATTAATATCAACATCAATTGAATCTATAACATCTTCTGTATCTTCAAATAAACCAATAATCTCTATATTATAGTTATCTTCTTCTAATTTATTTTCTAAATTTACGAAATTATTTTCTTCATTTTCTAATTCTTCATATATCACAGACCCTCTAGTTTTTAATTTAAAATCTTCATAACCACCATCATCTCTAATATTAACCTCTAAATTATTATCTGCATAATTTAAAACAATATCTGTATCTTCTTTATTTGGATCTGAATCATCACTAAAAAATCCCATAGTGAATAAAAACAATAATAATATAATAAAAGTAAAAATTAATACTGCTATGATTACCATAGGAGAAGAAGATCCTTTATTATCTATATTATTTAATAACATATTACTATAATTATATTATAACGTTATATTTTTTATTTAAATATTAATATATTAAAATATTTATTTAAAATATTTTCACTTACAGTACTGGTAGTGAAACCATACATGTCAAAAAATCTCACTTACAGTGTTGGTAGTGAGATTTAGAGGAAAACGGTTAGTAGGTACCGTTCTAACCGTTTTCTGTTAGTATACTTACGGCTATTCAGACCGTGTTAAACAAGTAAATTATAGGTTTAATACAAGTGAAGTTGTATAACTTACCTGTTTTCGGTCACTCGCTAACAGTTACCCTTGAAATCCCACTACCAACACTGGTAGTGAGATGGTAGTAACTTCGGT
>LKMJ01000452.1_pt1 | contig 31202 bp, 32 predicted proteins | sample 643391 | NCBI WGS metagenome assembly LKMJ01 (sample SAMN04112250, study PRJNA286221) | soda lake metagenome | biome: soda lake; feature: Kulunda Steppe; material: water; isolation source: sample PL-Br10 brine of Picturesque Lake | place: Russia: Kulunda steppe | collected 2010-07 | reverse complement strand
CGTTCGACGTCGAGGACGGCTTTTTCGCCCTGCGCGTCGATCCCTACGAGGATCTGGCAGTCGATGTCGTCGACGACGAAGGGGGCGTCTGGCGGTCGATGGATGGGGATCTCCGGAACTACCAGGGGTTTCCCCCGGTCAGCATCCCCGCGGGCGAGTACGAGCTCGATATCGACGCTGACGAGGATGTCGAGTGGACGATCACCGCGGTCAACGATCCGGCCGACGGCGCAACGGCGCTCGACCTGCCGACGACAGTCGAGGGTTCGGAGCCCGATTACACCGGACCGATCGACTTCAGCGACGGTGTAACGGCCTCCGTCGATTACGACGGCGAGGGCGAGTTCTTCCTCAAGCTGTACGCGCTCGATGGCGACTACGTCGAGGAACTACACCACGGGGACGGAGCGTTCGAGGAGGAAATCGAGATCGATTACGACGAGTGGGGCTGGATCCTGATCACGGCCAGCGAGGAGTACGAGGTCACGCTCGACGCTAGCGAGGAGTAGTTTAGACGCCGGTCGAGTAGCGCAGGATTCCGGCGAACCCGCCGAAGGCGTTGAGCAGTTGGTCGCCCTTCTCGAAATCGGTCGAGACGAACTTCGTTTCGGTCCCGCGTTGCTCGGCGATCTCGATGAGATGGTCAATGGCGTCCCCGCGTTCGCCATCGTCGGCATCGATCTCCTCGCCACACTCCGAGCAGGTGTGATCAGGCGTCGACGCCCGGCTGTCGACGACCTCGCGTTCCTCGTGGCCTGCCGAGCACTCGTAGGTGATGACGTCCCGGCGGAGGTCCTCGCTGATCAGGAGCGTCTCGACCGATCCCATGATGAGGTTCTTGCGGGTCTGCTCGAAACCGTAGGTCGCTTTCTCGCCGTCGTGAAGCTCCCTGAAGAACGTCTCCATGAGATCTTTGCCCTCCATGAGCTCGGCGTCGGCGAGCGCCTCCTGTCCTGCATCGACGAGGTCACGCAGGCCGGACTCGTCGGTGTAGGAGACGTCGAACTTCCCGAGGACTTTGTCCTGAATCTCGTGGTGGAGATAATCGCCGTCGAGGAACTCGTCTTTGGTCGGCGAGGGGCCGCCGACGAGGACGCCGTCGAGTTCGTGGCGTTTGGCGACGAACAGGTCGTTTGCCATCTCGGCGACCTCCTGATAGAAGTTGTCGATCGCTTCGAGGCGGAGGCGGGCGAACCGCTGGGCGGACTGGCCACCTTTGCGCTGCTTGCCCGGTACCAGCGAGGAGGCGGATTTGACCGGCTCGACGCGCTTTCCCTTCAGCCATCCGACGTTTGCCTCGCGCCGGTCGAGCACGATGAGGCCGTACAGCCCTTTGTCCGCCAGCATGTGCTCTAGAGGCTCGGTCAGAAAGTCCGAGTCGCAGTGATAGCGGAACGACTCGATCGGCTGTGGCGGGTTCTCCAGCGCCTCGGTCACCATTTCGCTGCGACCGCCGCTGGTGTTGACCGCGCCCGAAAAGAGCACGAGCCCGTTCTCCGGCGGATAGGTGTCGTAGTATTTCAGGCGCGCCTTGATGCTCGACAGGGCGTCCTGGACGTTCGTTCGCGTCTGTTTGGACTTGATGTTGGCCGCCTCGCTGTGTTCCTGAGTGACGTGGGCGACGACGTCGCTGATCTGCTTGTCCGGGGGTACGTAGATCGTGACGAGCTGGGTCCCCGAGCCCTCGTACTCTTTGAGGTCCTCGATGACCTTCCGGAACTCGTATTTCTTCCGGTCGGAGTGGTCCTCTTCCTGCTGGCTCATTGTCTGTACTAACCGCTGGCCCGCCTAAGTATGCTTTGACCTGTGGGGATGTCGATCGTCAGGCGCGATTGTTCGGCCATTTCATCTATCATCTGGCCGAATTTTCCCGATCCCTTCGAACGATGTTTTATTACGTACGGGTGTTTGCCATATACCAACAGATGTCTTCGACAACAGTTTACGCTATCGCGAGCGGGAAAGGTGGGGTCGGTAAGACCACGACGACAGTCAACCTCGGAACCGCGCTGGCGGGGGCGGGCCACCGGGTCGCTGTCGTCGACACCGACCTCGGGATGGCGAACCTCGCCGGGTTCGTCAACCTCTCGGCCGACGGGCCGACGCTACACGACGTGCTCGCCGGGGAAGCGACGCTTTCCGAGGCGACCTACGAGGTCGCCGAACGCATCGGCGCGATCCCGAGCGGGACCGAACTCTCTGGGTTCGCCGAGGCCGACGCGACCGGACTGCGCGACGTAGTCGACCGCCTTCGCGAAGAGTTCGATTACGTCTTGCTCGATGTCGGCGCAGGCATCAGCCACGAGTCCGTGTTGCCCCTCGGCATCGCCGACGAGACGATTCTCGTTTCGACGCCCGAACCGGCGTCCGTTCAGGACGTCCAGAAGACGATCGACCTCAGCGAACGCTCGGGGGGCGATGTGGCGGGACTGGTGCTCACCCGCACCAGAGCCGGGGACAGGGTTTCCTACGATGAGATCGCGGCTCGACTCGACATTCCGCTGCTCGGGACGATCCCCGAGGACGATGCGGTCCGGGACAGCGTCTACGCCCGGACGCCACTGGTCGTCAACACGCCCGACTCACCCGCGTCGACGGCCTATCGTGACCTCGCTGCTGATCTCGTCGGGGAGGCCGTCGACCACGAGGCGACCACGGCAGCAGCCGAGTCGGCGGAGGACTCTGCAGCAGACGACGTAACCGATGGCGATCAGCCAGCCTCGTCGACTGATGTCTCGGACGCCCTCTCGGATGTCGACGACGCGGGCGATCATACCGAAACGGACGATGTGGACGACCTGCCCGGGGAGGACATCGATCTCTCGCTGGATGAAGAAGATGACGAGGCGGCATCCGAACCCACGGCGGACGAGTCGGACGACGGTGCCGTCGTCGAGGCCGAAACCGACGCTGTCGAAGCGGCCACCGAGGGAGTCGACGATTCGCCGGAGAGCTTCGACCGTGGCGCATCGAGCGACGACGAGGGTGTGACGATCCCCGACGCCGAAGACGATGGGGACGACACCGACTCGCCGTCCGAACTGGACGACGACGCGATACCGTTCCGGGGCGGCGATTCGGGGGCCGAAGAGGCTGCTCCGGACGACGCTGCTGACGACGATGAGGATGGTACGGACGGGGCCATCGAGGAGATAGACGACAATGAAGCAGCGGAGGAAAACGAAGCGGTGGACGAAGAGACGGACGACGCTGACGCGGACGACGAAGACGATGAAAAAGAGGGGAAGGGCTTCCTCGGCGGTCTGTTCTAGTTACATCGATTCCGGCGCTTCGACTCCGAGGACGTCCAGTGAGTTGGCGACCGCGTGTTTTGCAGCGGCCACCAGCGCGAGGCGAGCATCGCGCACGTCGGGATCGACATCTTCGCCGAGCACCTGACACTCGCGGTAGAAGACGTTGAACCGCTCGGCGATGTCGCGGGTGTAGGTCGCGACGACGTGGGGCTGGAGTTCGTCGGCGGATTCTTCGATTACCGCCGGGAAGCGGGCGATGGTCCGGAGCAGATCGCGCTCGGCGTCGGTATCGAGCAGCTCGGGCTCGACGTCTGTAGGCGGTTCAGCAGTCGCCTCGCTGAGGATCCCACTGCATCGCGCGTGAACGTACTGGACGTACGGTGCGGATTGAGCCTCGAAATCAAGGGCGCGTTCCCACTCGAAAGTGATCGACTTGGTCGGTTGTTTGGCGACGATATCGTATCGCACCGCACCGATACCGACCTGGCGAGCGATCCGCTCGACGTCGTTCTCGTCGAGGTCGTCGTCGCGGATTCGGTCGTCGAGCCGGTCTTCGACCTCCTCGCGAGCGCGGTCGATCGCCTCGTCTAGCAGGTCGTCGAGGTCGACGCCGGTCCCCTCGCGGGTGCTCATCCCCTCGCCGCCGGGGAGGTTGACCCACGAGTAAAACAGCTGCTCGAGCTGGTCGGTATCGTTGCCCAGCAGATCGAGCGCGGCGTCGAGCTGGTCGAAGGCGAGGCGGTGGTCCTCACCGATGACGGTGACGGCGCGGTCGTAGCTGTCGAACTTCCACTCGTGGTGGGCCAGATCGCGCGTCGGATAGAGACTGGTCCCATCGGAACGCAGGAAGACGAGGTTCTTTTCGATGCCGTACTCGTCGAGTTCCAGTTGCCAGGCCTCCTCGTCGTAGACGGCCTGATCGAGTTCCTTGAGCCGCTCGACGAGATCGTCGGTCGAGCCGTTGCGCATGAACCGGGTTTCCTTGACGAACTCGTCGAACTCCGCCGGCAGGCGACCGAGCGTCTCCTGCATCCCCGAGAGCACGGTGTCGACGACCTCGCTCACTCGCTCGTATGTCTCCTCGTTACCCTCCTCCAGGCCCTGCATGATTGCCTCGATCTCGGCTTCTGCGGCCTCGACCTCCACCTCGGGCGCGTCATCGAGGTAGGCGTTGCCTTTGCGATAGTAGCGCACGAACTCGTAGTCGGGTTTCTCCCGTTCGGGCTCGGGCAGATCGTCCTCGTCGAAGCGCTCGTAGGCCCACGTGAAGACGGCGATCTGTCGCCCGGCGTCGTTGACGTAGTAGTGACGGTCGACGTCGTACCCCGCATAATCGAGGACGCGACAGAGGGCGTCGCCGATGATCGGGTTGCGCGCCCGGCCGACGTGGACGGGGCCGGTCGGGTTGGCGCTCGTGTGCTCGACGACGACGCTCGTCTCGCGATCGTCGAGGCGGCCGAACCCGTCGGACTGGGCTGCATCAAGCGTGTCCGCGAAGTACTGCTCGCTCGGCAGGAAGTTGACGTACGGCCCCTGCGTCGTGACGGCGGCGATATACTCGTACTCGTCTGCGTCGATCCCGTCTGCGATGTCGGCAGCTACCTTCGGCGGCGGCGCGCCGATCTCGCCAGCCAGCCGGTAGGCGACGCTCGACGCCAGCACGGCGTCGACGTCCTCGGGCGGCTCCTCGATGCCGAGATCGTCGTCGGGCAGGTCGAGTGTGTCGAGCGCGCCCGCCAGCGCGTCGGCCACTTCGTCGCGGATAGAGAGGAACATGTGGCCTCCTATTCGAGCGCTGGATATAGGACTGACGAGTTCTCCCGCTCAGACTGGGGTCAGATCCAGCTGGACGCCCGGAACGTCCTCGATCCCCTGCCCGTCTTCGAGCGCGCGCAGACAGTCCATCACGGTGTATGTCCGCTCTATGGTGTCGCAGGGATACACGGCACGGGGTCGATCGCTTTCCCTGAGTACGAGACAGAGCACTGGCAAGAAGAGGACGGTTCGATTGCCCGCCCCGCGGCGTACACGAAAGAACCGATCGACCGAGCGATCGGTGTCTTCCATCGCACGCTTGAGTTCCCTGTAGAGCGCGACTTCCTCGGGAAGACTCCCACGAGTTCCCCGTCGGAAACAGACCTTTCGGCTCCACCGCGTTACAGTCACCTCGTCGACGATCTCCGCATCCTGTAATTCGTACAGTCGATCCAGTATCGCCTCCTGCTGGCGCTGTGCGGCGTCCGGCGCGAACCCGCGCATATACACCTCGACTTGAAACTGTTCGTTGTCCATATCTCCCCCTGGCCAGCCCTACCACAGGCCCCTGTAAAGCCCTTTCCCGACCCCTCTTTTTCGGGACCAGTCGGGGGGATGTGGTGTTCGTTACTCGACACGGTTTGGTCTGACCGAATCGCCGGGAGACTCCCCGCGCTCGCGTCACGTTCAAAACGATGGCCCGCCAACCAGATGATATGCATTTCAACCAGCGCACGCAGGACGCACTGCGCGAGGCCGGGCTCGACGTCGACGACCTCAAGCGGACCTCTGAGGCGGTCGTCGACTCGACTCGACGGACGGCTGACGAACTGGAGTCCTTTTTCGCCGAGACCGACACCGTCTACTCCGATATGGAGATGGCCCACAGCACCGCAGAGTTTCCCGAGCACACCGTCGAGTATCTCGACCTGACGACCCACGCCGCCGAGATGCGGGGCTGGCTACGGTTCGATACGTGGGGCGCCTACGTCGAGGACGGCCGGATCCTCGACGATGGTCTGGTCGAACTCTCGCTCGGGCCGACGGTTCACGATCGGGTCCGCTTCGCGCGCTCGCGAGAGCGCCTATGACGCGGGTCAGGCTCCGGGGGATCTACACGACCGCACTCACACGGCGGCTGCTCGACGCCGGACACGAGGTCGTGCAGGCGTCACCGCCGATCCGCGAGCGCTTCGACGCCGCCCTCGACGCGGCCCCGCGGGACGTGTGGATCACGGACACCGACGACCGGCAGGGGATCGGCGTGTCGGGACCCATCGACGCGGTCGCGACCGTCCTCGACGACCTGCGCCCCGCCCGGGACACGCTCGTCTGGGGCGACCCCGCACCCGCTGGCGCAATCTTCGACGGACACGTCACCGAGGCACTTGGCAGCGGCGCGGTCGTCGCGCTCGACGAGCCAGCCACGCCGCGACTCGATGGCGTTCGGTTCCACGGCATCGACGCCGAGGGCTTTCTCCCCTACGACGGCGCAGACGGCTACGTCGACGAGGGGGATCTGGTTCGCGTGCAAGTCCATGAGGCCGCGCCGCCGTGGGCCGACCGCCGACCCGAACTGAGCACCGCGATCGAGGTCGGCGGCGGCCTCGTCTCGCTCGTGCGTAACCGCTCCGACGTCCGGGCAGCGGTGAGCGGCCAACGTGGGACCGAACTCGTCCGCACCACGGAGATGCTGCCCGTCGACGCTCCCGACGGCTGGGGAGTTCGCTGGGAGCGCGCGGCGGCCGATGCGGAAATCGGTACGCTCGGCGACGCGCTGGACCGGACCGCCGATCGTGCGGAACGGCTCGACGATACGCTCGCGGACGCCGCTGACGCACCTGGCGAGGCTGGCGGGGGCAGTGACGAAGGCGACGCCGAACCCCGGATCGCAGCCCCCAACGCGACCGTGTGGTGCTGGTTCGGTCGCGAGTCGCGCCGCGAACTCGATCGCATCCGGCGGGACGTCACGCCGACCATGTCCGGCCACCACCGGATCAAGGCGGGTGACCGATCCGCCAGCGACGCGGTCGATTTCGTCGAGGCCGTCTGCGAGCCGACCGGCGAGTTCCCCTTCACCGCCGTCGCCGACCAGTTCGGTCCGCGGGAGGGCGACCGCATCGCCCTCGGCCACGGCAAGCCCGACGGCCGTCTCATTCAGCTCGGCCGCGGCGAGGTGACCGCTATCGACGGTGACCGGGCGACCCTTCGCCGAGAGATGCGCAGTTCGGGCACGTACGACGCGCTCGGCACCGAGCGCGTGCGCGGGGACGTCGCCATCACGAAACTCGTTGAGGGACGGTGGTGGTACCCCACGGTCTACCGCGGCGAGGACGGCGAGCGAAAGGGAACCTACGTCAACATCTGCACACCGGTCGAGCTGTTTCCGGAGAGCGCACGATACGTCGACCTCCACGTCGACGTGATCAAACGCCCCGACGGATCGGTCGAGCGCGTCGACGAGGCCGAACTCGCCGCCGCGGTGGAGGCCGGCCACGTGCCAGAAGCGCTCGCCGAGAAGGCGCGAAGCGTCGCCGCTGCCGTGGAGAACGCACTGTAGATGAGCGACAGTCCCGGTCCCACGCCGCCCGAAGACCGCATCGTCGCACTCGACGCCCTGCGCGGGTTCGCCCTGCTCGGCATCCTGCTGATCAACATCTGGGTCTTTTCGATGCCCGAGGACGTCCTGCTCAACCCTACTATCTACGGCGATTTCACCGGCGCGAACTACTACGCGTGGCTCCTCACCCACGTCTTCGCGGAGGGGAAGTTCATCGCGCTGTTTACCATGCTCTTTGGGGCGGGCATCGTCCTTTTCACCGCGAGCAAGGAGCGCAAGGGAGAGGACGCCCGGACGCTGTACTACCGCCGAACGCTCTGGCTGATCGTGATCGGGCTGGCCCACGCCTACCTGCTCTGGTTCGGCGACATCCTCGTCGCATACGGTGTGAGCGCGCTCTGGGTCGTGACCCTTCGGCACTGGGAGGCGACCAGGCAGCTTCTGGCCGGTGTTGCGCTCTTTGCCGTTCCCTCCGCTCTCGAACTACTCGTCGCCCTCCAGCCCGGGGTCGACATCGCGGCTCAATGGAACCCCGCGAGGAGCGCCATTCAGGCGGAAGTCGAGACGTATCGGAGCGGCTGGCGCGACCAGCTCGACCACCGCGTTTCCGCGGCCTTCCAGCGACAGACCTCCGGCTTCGTCAGCAATTCGTTCTGGCGGGTTAGCGGACTGATGCTCGTCGGGATGGGACTGTTCCGCCTCGACGTCCTCACCGGCGGGCGATCGACCGCGTTCTATCGGCGACTCGTCGTCGGTAGTGCGATCGGCGGCCTCTCCCTGATCCTCGCGGGTGTCGCGTTCATCACCGCCGCGGACTGGTCGGCCGGAGCCGCACTCTACTGGCGGCAGTTCAACTACTGGGGCGCACCGCTGCTTGCGTGTGCCTACCTCGGACTCGTGTTTCTCTATGCGGGCTGGCGTCCCGACGGGCCGGTGACGCGGGCGCTCGCCGCGGTCGGTCGCACCGCCTTCTCGAACTACCTCTTCCAGACGATTGCGGCGACGACGATCTTCTACGGCCACGGTCTCGGACTCTTCGGCCACGTCGAACGCGTCGAACTGCTGGGAATCGTCCTGCTCATCTGGGTGGCGCAGGTGACACTGTCGGTGCTCTGGCTTCGCTACTTCCGGTTCGGCCCCGTCGAGTGGGTCTGGCGGGTTCTCACCTACCGGACGCGGGAACCACTCAGAAAGTGATCAGTCACCGAGTGCCGTTCCTCAGGCCTCGAAATCGTGGTCGGGGTCGTCCTCGACCTGCCGCTTCATCGACTCCCGACGGGATTTGGCGTCCCGGCCGGTGGCTTCAAGCAGGAACTCGTTTTTCGCGTCGACGGCGTCGGCGGCCGCGTCGGCGTTGCCCTCCGCGATGACCTCCTCGGCGGGTCGCTCCTCGAAGTGGACCGCGAGCTTGTTTTTCTTGCTGCCGTACTCGGCCGTTCCGGCGACGATTCGCTCGAAGACGGGGTTGTCGGGGTCGCCGACGACGTACAGGTCGTTACCTTTGAACTCCTCTGTCCCGTCGATCGTACCGAAGTAGTCCTCGACGGTGGCTTCCATATCCGGTACGCGTTCTTCGAGATACTCGCCGCGGCGCATCTTGTACTCTTTCATGGTTGATGGAATCGGTCGGCGTTGATTTACCCGTTACGCTTGTCTATCGCTCGGCGAGGTAGCCGCTGCGACACTCGGGACAGATGTCTCCCGCCCGAAGCGAACTCCCCGAGCCCGGTGCAGTAAAGCCACACTCAGGGCAGACGTACTGCGAGCCGTCGCCGCTGCCGGTCGACTCGACCGGCGTCGGCGCACTGTCGACGCTGGTAAAGGTCGTTTCGGTAGTTCCCTCGGGCCGTTCGACGACAGCCTCTCCCTCCCCCGATCCGCCCGATTCGGGACGCAGCCCGCCCCCGAACTCGACGTCTTCGGGCTCGCCGCTTCCGCTCTCCGCGTCGAACCCTTCGTCCTCGCCGTCGACCGCCGGCCAGGCTTCGTTGCCCGGTTCGTCGGCCCGGGTGTCGTCGGAGTCGGGCCACTCGCCGTGTCCGCGATCGCGTTCCGGTTCCTCGTCGGTCTCGTCGTCCGCATCAAGGATCACAGCGTCGTCCTCTGCCGGATCGATCTCCTCACTCTCATCGTCGCCCGTCGCGGTTCCGGCCTCCCGTGTCGCGGCCGGAACCTCGCCGGTGTCGTCGGGCCCCTCGTCGACGAACTCGGCGTCGTGGCCGCCCCCGGTGGCGTCTTCGTCGGCGGAGTCTTCGATCTCCTCGGGGGCGGTCCCGTCGGCGTCGGCTGCGACGCCCTCGTCGACCGTCCCCGCAGCCGGCTCTGGCCCCTCCGTCTCATCCGTCGATTCCCTGATCGCTGTTACTTCTTTGTTCTCGCTGACGAGCTTCGTCTTGCCACACCGGGCGCACGTCTGTTCCTCCCGGATCGTTACCACGACCTCGTTCCCCTGTTCCTCGCGCTCACGCTCGACGTCGCTGTCGCCGTAGGCGTGTCCGAGGAGCGAACACCTGATAGCCATTGTCCACGGTTACCCAACCGGACCGTAAAAAGTTGCCGCCCGGGAGCAGTTCGGTCGGTCCCAGCGACGAAGGTAAGGATAAAAACGGATGGGGTGTATGTATTCCCTATGAAGGCACGGCCCGAGTTCCGCGACAGACCGGCGGTCGAGGTCGCGGTGCTCGACGCGCTGGTCGACCGTAACGACGAGGGAATGACGATCTTCGAGCTACGGTCCCACGCCGAGATCAGCATCCACGATCTCGAAGATGCCCTCGAATCGCTGAAGGCGGACGGGCTCATCGAGGTCGAGGAGTCCGGGAGCCGGACAGTTATCAAGGCCGACGAGCGTGTCATCCCGGAGACGACTACTGACTCGGCGGACCGCTCTTTTTTCGAGGCGCTCCGCGAACGGCTGCCGTTCTGAGCTATCGTCGTTTCGCAGCATCCTCCGTTTCTCGTGCTGGAACCGCTGATCTTTTTCGCTCACAGACCCGAGTACGGGCAATGACCGTCATCCGTTCTGTTCACGAGGACCACGGGGCGACCTTCGGCGACCGCGGCGGACGCCAGGTCGTCCGTCACTTCGGCCGATCGGACCGAACTCATCGGGCCGTCCGCAACGGCGTCGGCCTGATCGAGATGGCCTATGGCGTCCTCACGATCGAGGGCGACGATCGGGTGAGCTACGTCGACAACGTCGTCTCGAACAGCGTTCCGACCGAAAACGGCGAGGGCACCTACGCGCTGGTACTCGACCCGCAGGGCGGCATCGAGACCGATATGTACGTCTACAACGCGGGCGAACGCCTGCTGCTATTCGTCCCACCTCAGCATGCCGAACCGCTCGCCGAGGAGTGGCGAGAGAAGACGTTCATCGAGGACGTCGAGATCGACGTGGCGACCGACGACTTCGCCGTCTTCGGGCTCCACGGCCCGAAATCGACCGAAAAGGTCGCGAGCGTTCTCAACAAGGCTGGTGCGCCGGATCCGACCCTTTCGTTCGTTCGCGGGTCGATGGGCGACGCGGGCGTCACGGTGATCCGGACCGACGCGCTGGCGGGCGAGGAAGGCTACGAGGTGGTCTGTGCCGCCAGCGAGGCCGAGCACGTTTACGACACCCTTCTCAATCACGGTCTCAACGCCGCGCCCTTCGGCTACGAGACGTGGGAGACGCTGACGCTCGAAGCCGGGACGCCGCTGTTCGATACCGAACTCGACGGGAACATTCCGAACGTGCTCGGGCTTCGCAACGCCGTCGACTTCGAGAAGGGCTGTTTCGTCGGCCAGGAGGTCGTCTCCCGCGTCGAGAACCGCGGCCAGCCGAGCAAGCGGCTCGTCGGATTGGCCTGCGAGACGCTACCGGAGTCCGGCGCGGCGGTCTTCGAGGGCGACGCCGCAATCGGCGAGGTGACCCGTGCCGCCGACACCGAGCTCGTCGACGAGCCGATCGCACTCGCACTGGTCGGGTTCGACGCCGCTGAGACCGATGAGTTCACAGTACGGGTCGACGGCGAAGACGTCACGGCGACGGTCACGAAGCTTCCCTTCGTCGAGGGAAGCGACCGGTCGGGGCGGTTGCCGAGCTACGAGTAGTCGGTCCGTACGATCGCTCTACCGCCCCAGATCCTCGTGTGCGCTCGACAGGTGTCGGGACGCCAGCGCGGCGAGCAAGGAGAGCTCCCCCGCGAGCGCGCCGACCGCGATGATCTCGGCGAGTTCGTCGGCGTTCGAGCCCGCGGGATCGCCGCCGCCGCGGACGCCCAGTACGTCCAGCGCCTCGGCCTGCGTGGGTAGTTTCGTCCCCCCGCCAACGGTCCCGACTTCGAGGCTCGCGATGCTGACGCTCGCGTAGAGGCTGTCCCCGCGCTCTTCGATCGTCGTAATGGCGTTCGAGCCCTCGACGACCTGTGCGGCGTCCTGGCCGGTCGCGAGGAAGGCGGCGGCGACGACGTTCGCGGCGTGGGCGTTGAAACCCAGACTGCCCGCCTTGGCGCTCCCGACGAGGTTCTTTCTGGTGTTTGCCTCCTCGATGGCCTCGGGGGTCGTCCCCAGTCGTTCCTCGACGAGTTCCCGGTCGAGTTCGACGTCGGCGGTGACGCTCCGCCCGCGGCCCTGGACGGCGTTGATCGCGGCGGGTTTCTTGTCCGAACAGAGGTTCCCCGAGAGTGCGACGAGATCGGCAGGGGTCTCGTCCTCGACGAGGCCGCAGGCCTCGCCCGTCGCGATCGTCGCCATGTTCATCCCCATCGCGTCCTTCGTGTCGTAGGCAAACCGGAGGTAGACCGAATCGCCGACCACGTAGGGCTCGATGTCGAGCAGTTCACCGTGGCTGGTCGTCGACTCAGCGGCCTCGCGCAAGCGATCCGTGTTCTTGCCGACCCACTCGACGACTTCCTTTGCCTCGACGACGCCCTGCACGCGGAACACCGGCGCGCGCGTCATGCCGTTTTTCGTGACCCTGGCCTGCGCGCCGTCGGCCGAGCGGATCGCCGAGAGCCCGCGGTTGACACTCGCCAGCAGCGCACCTTCGGTCGTCGCCAGCGGCAGGTAGTACTCGCCGTCTGCGGCCCCGCCGTCGACGTCAACCGGCCCGACTATACCCATCGGGAGCTGCGCGCCGCCGATGGCGTTCTCGATGTTCGCGTCGGCGTCGGCGGCGTCGAAGGCGTACTCGCCGACGGTCGACAGATCGGCACCGGTCTCGCGCTCGACCAGCAGCCGGCGGGCCGTCGCGGCCGTCTCGTGGTCCGTGTGCTCTTCGAGTTCGTGCAGGCGCAGGTCGCCGTCCTGTACGCGGTCGGCGAAGTCGGCAGCGTCGGTCATGAGTTGGGAAAGACTCGCCCGGCCCCTAACAGTTGCTCTTTCCCACGGGCTGGCAGTTCGTCGACTGGCAGCGCGTGCCCTGGCAACTACAAATATCGAAGTAATAAACTACAGGGTTCGAACTATTGGCTCTGGCTCTCGAACACTACCGTGATCGACCCGCTCGGCGATCCGACCCCCTGGAATGATCGGCCTGTCGAATCGCCGTGTTCGATAGATGTCGACACGGTCCCGAGATCGCGGCACATCCCGCCGCACCCCGTATTCTGTATAGCTATATCGACTATACGACTCCTGCTGATCGGTCGGTGTGCTTTTGACTACGCCTCGCTTACGCCGACGCAATGAAGCTGGGATTTTTCGAGTCGCTGACGATGGTCGGGGCGCTCGCGGTCGCTATCCCGATGGTCTACGCGGGCAGTAACATCTATCTCGCCGGGAATCCGATCGGACTGTTCTTCGTCGCCCTCGGCGTGGTGATGGTGCTCGCGGAACGGTTCATTACGACGCCCTTCGACGTCCCTTCGATCGTCGCGAAAAAGACCGTCGGACGCTTTATGACCGACCCCGAGGAAACCGATACGGACGCGGCCGAGAGCAAGTAACTACGGTGCGGGCTCCATCGACAGCGGATACTCGACCAGCGGCCGAACACCCTCCTCTTCGACAACCACGACGTCGCCCAGCGCAACGTAACCGTGTTCGGGCGTGGCAAGGCCGGGCCGGATCGCCAGCACTGTTCCCGCCGTCAGCTCCGCCGTCCCGTCGACCGCTGGCGGCTCCCGCGGATCGATCCCGACGCCGTGGCCGAGGTTCGCGATGACGTCACCCGACTCCGGCGACGGATCGAAGCCGTACGCGCCGAGTTCGGCGACCAGTTCGCGGTGGAGTTCGCCGGTCGTGACGCCCGCTCCGGCGTCGAGCGTCGCGAGCGCGGCCGAGCGGGCGTTGGTGACCGCGACGTGGGCGCGACGCTCCCACCCGCCGTCGCCGTCCACGACCAGCGTACGGGTGAGATGACCGTGGTACCCACCGGGCTCTCGGGGCGCGAGCGACACTGTGAGGGTCGTATTCGGCGGGACTGGTACGTCGGCATGTGGGGGTACCGGTGGCCCGTCGACCCCGACTTTGGTCGTCCCACAGGGGAGTCCCCCGGCCGCCGCGACCGCCTCATCGATCGCTCCCCGCAAGCGCTCACTCGTCAGGATGTCACCGTCCCACAGCAGTCGGTCGCCGAATCGGTCGGCGGCAACGAGCACCTCGCGTGCGCGGTCCAGTCCCGTTGCAGCGACGCCTTGTGCGGCCGTGATCCGGGTTCGCTCGCTCTCGGTTTTCTCCCGGCGGGCATGCTCCACCGCTGCCGTCGATGCGAGTTCGTAGTCGGCCGAGAGATAGAGGGCTGCGTCGTGTGGGATCGACGGGGGCGTCAGAACGGTCTTGACGGCGGAGTTCAGCAGTTCGGCGAGGACGTCAGCCACTACCTGTCCGGGATGCTGTCGGCGCGCGTCGAACCGCTGGACGCTGCCGGGGGCGTCCGGAACCGATTCGACGTCCTGTGGCAGACAGAACACCGTCTCCTCGGGCGTGTACACGAATCCGGCGGTTGTTTCGGCGTCATAGCCGGTGAGATATCGGAGTATCGAGCCGTTTCCGACGTGGACGAACGCGGACGCGTTGCGGTCCTGTACCTCCGCGGTCAGCCAGCCGACACCATACGGTGTACTCGGTGGCGTCGGGTCGCCGGTCATCCGGTCACTGTACTTCCATTGGTTCGAGTGCCTCCGTCAACAGCTCGTCGACCGGCCGCTCGTCGGGTTCGTTGTGAAGCAAGACGTCGATCGGCAGCGTCGGCGCGCCGCTGACGAGGTTCTCCATGATGACCAGTCGCTCGCGAGCGCGGCTCATCCCGACGTAGAAGACGCGGCGTTCGTTGTCGGTCAGGGTTGGAACCGGGTTGGTCGTCTTGGTAAATTCCTCACAGCCCGGCACGTCGGTCGGGTCCTCGACCGTCGCTGCCATCTGCTCGACGACCTTTTCGGTCAGGTCGGTACCGACGAACACGTGGTCGGCCTCACGGCCTTTCGCGCTGTGGATCGTCCCCAGCCGGACGCGCTCGGGGTCCATTTCGAGGTACTCGCCGACAGCGAAGTAGGCGGTGACGCTCTTTTTCTGGAAGCTCGTCACCTTGCGTGACATGTCGGCCGCTGACTTCGGGCCGGGCATGAAGGGGACGTGCTCGCCGATCAGCTCGGGCTCGATCGTCAGGTTCACGATGTCGTCGACGCCCGCCGCCTCCTCGCGTTCCTCGATCGCGTCGAACAGTTCGTCCCGGTCGTTCGAGCCGAACGCGGAGTCGGCGAGCATGTCGGCCAGCCGCCGGGCTTCCAGGCCGTTGATCGGCTCGTCGGCGTCGAGTGCCTCGATCGCGCGGACGAACTGGGTGAGCCGGTCGGTCCACATCCGCTGGTCGGTAAGGACGCTGAAGGGGATCCCTTCGGTGATGAACTCGTCGATGAACTGGAACATCTGGTAGCGCGCCCGGAAGAGCAACATCACCGTCTCGTCGTCGGTCTCGTCGATCGTCGCCCGAACCTCCCGGACGACATCGAGCATCGACGGGCTCTCCTCGGCCTGAACGACACCGCCTTCCTTGCGCGGGTTGAGATCCTTGTCCTGACGCTGGTCGATGTGGCGGATCTCCCTGTTGACGACGTTCAGAACGTTCGAGGGGAGCCGGTAGGAGTTCGGCAGAATGACGTCCTCGTCGACCTCCTCGTCGAGCAGGAGGGCGGGGTCGGCTCCCTGCCAGGAGTAGACGACCTGGTCGTCGTCCCCGGCGATCAGCACCTTCTTCATGTACGGTTTCCACTCCTCGTAGACGTCGTACTGCAGTTTCGTGATGTCCTGAAACTCGTCGATCACCAGATGGTCGACGTTCGGGAGCAGGGAGCGTTGCTTGACGCGTTCGAGCATGTCGGCGAAGCCGACGATGCCCTGATCACCCTTGTAGTTGCGCCAGGCCCGGATTGCCTCAGGAACGTCGACGCGGTCGTCGTCGCTGGGCCACGTCGGTGTGTACTTGTTGCCTTCCTGGGCGTTCGGGTCGATATCGGGCGGCAGGCGGACTTCTTCGACATCCCACTGGAACGGGACATCGTACCAGTCGGCGACGTCACGGCGGGTGCGCTGGAGCCACTGGCTCGTCGCGATGATCTTGTTGCCAAGCGTCGTCGAGCGGGCGGTGCGGCGGCCCGCTCCACCGTACTCGTCTTCGAACTCGATGCCGTAATCGTCACAAAAGTCCTCTTTGTCGGATTCGCCGACCACGTCGTTCCGGGAGAGATCGAGCAGCTCGTAGGCCTTGGCGTGCATCGTACAGACGTTGCCCTTGAGCGCCCGTGGGTTCTCGTCGAGGCGCTCGGCGAGGCGCTCGCGGATCTCCGCGGCGGCGGCACGAGTGTAGGAGACGACCAGCACGTCACGCTGGCTCACCGTCCCGTCTTCGAGGAGGTCTTCGACCCGGTCGAGAAGCGCCGTCGTCTTCCCGCTTCCGGGACCACCGAACAGACGGGTGACGTGCGTTTCGGCTGCAGTCATTACACAGTTACACGATACGAACGATTATAAGCCCCGTGGCTTCTATCGGGGTCAGTTCCCCCGTGAGGAGCGCGCTTCACGGACGTCGTTGCCTTCCCGGATCAGATCGTCACACTGGGGACAGACCCGCGGTTCGTCGACGCCGCGGGGTGTGAATACTCGGGCATAGTCTACCGTGACAAACGAATCGCAGTTCTGACAGTGTGGCATAGTTCTCCCAGACGAACGTGAGGAACCCATCCATATAATTTTGCTGGCGAACTGCATCTAAGAATTAGCGTCAGACGCTTCGGAGCGAAGGCTGCGAGGGGAGCGTTCCGGCTGCCCCGCTCTGGGAGTATCGTCAGTATCGAAAAATCACCGTTGTCGATCAGTAGACTGTCGCTACGCCCGGTGTGGCGTCCAGTCACAGACGGAGCAACTGGACGCGTCCTGATCGTGGAGACCGCCACATTCGGGACACTGTTTCTTGTTATAATTCCGCTCCCATCCTACGGGTTCTGTCTCGTGGCCGTGACGCGAAAGGAAATTGTCGATCAGGTCGTCTCCGGCATCGTTGGGTGCGGACGCCATACACGGTACGTGTTCACACACCACGCTAATAAAGGTTGGTGGCGCTGCAGGTCTTGCCCGCTCTTCTCGCAAACGAAGCCATCACTGGACGAACGTGTAACTATCCGTAGATAGAGCGCGCCTTCTCAACTCCGGTTTGCCACCTCTCCGTAGCGAGACCCGATAATAAACTGGATATAGCGATACAGAATAGCGTTCAGGCTTCTTCGAGCCGTCCCTCCCAGTCACGGTAGCCGCCGTCGAGATTGAGCACGCAGGCGTCCTCGTCGACGCCCTCGTAGGCTTCGAGCATCCGGGCGGCCTGCTGTGAGCTCTGCCCGATCGGACAGACGACGACGATCTCGTCGCCCCAGTCGTGGTCGTCGACGCGCTGGGGGAGTTCGGGAAACGGAATGTTCTCCGCCCCGGGGATGTGTCCCTGTGCGAACTGTGGCGGCTGTCGGATGTCGATTACCTGCAGGTCGTCGCCGTTTTCGAGCTTCTCGGTGACCGTTTCGGGGGCGATGTCCTCAACCATTGGGTGGAAGTTCGCTGTGATCCGAGTAAAGGGCTTCGACAGGGTCCCAGCTACTGGCTACGACCGTCCCGTTTATTCGGCTCGTCCTCGTACTCCCTGCCATGACCGATCTGAACCTCGACCCGGTCCAGCTGGACCGGTACTCCCGGCACGTCATCATGGATGACGTGGGCCCGGAGGGCCAGAAACGCCTGCTCGATGCCTCGGTGCTCGTGATCGGTGCTGGTGGGCTGGGCGCACCCATTATTCAGTATCTCGCCGCCGCGGGGGTCGGCCGTATTGGTATCGCAGACGACGATGTCGTCGAGCGGTCCAATCTCCAGCGGCAGGTGATCCACGCCGATGCGGACGTCGGGCGGCCGAAAGTCGACAGCGCTGCGGCATTCGTCGAGGCGCTGAACCCGGACGTGACGGTCGTCACACATGATGTCCGTGTCACTGCCGAGAACGTCGACGAGCTGATCGCCGACTACGATCTGGTGGTCGACGGCAGCGACAACTTCCAGACGCGCTATCTCGTCAACGACGCCTGCACGCTCGCGGGGGTTCCCTTCACTCACGGCGCGATCTTCCAGTTCGAGGGACAGATCACCACGTTTCCTGCCGACGAGAACTCCCCGTGTTACCGCTGTGTGTTCCCCGAAGCGCCCCCCGAAGGGATGGTCCCCAACTGTGCGACTGCAGGCGTGCTCGGCGTGCTTCCCGGCACCGTCGGCTGCATTCAGGCGACAGAAGCCGTGAAGATGATTCTCGGAGACGGCGATCTACTGGATGGCCGGCTCCTGTTTTACGACGCGATGGCAATGGAGTTTGACGAAATCGAGATCCGGAAGAACCCCGACTGTCCGGTCTGTGGGGCGGATCCCGAGATCGAATCGGTCCACGACGTCGAGTACGTCGAGACGTGCTCGATCGGCGCGGACTGAGTACGATCGAGGTCGGTGTACGTGGCGAAGGTCTATTGTTGCGCTCACAAAGGATCACGTATGGACGACAGTCCCGGGCACGTAACCGAGCGAGTGACGCTGGCCCGGCTTCCGTCAGGCGTGGCGATCGAGACGACGGTTCACCGGTACGAGGGGAGTCAGTCGGGGCCGACGGTCTACGTGCAGGCCGCCCAGCACGGCCGCGAGATCAACGGCACCGAGGTACTTCGACGGGTTCACGACCGACTCGCCGCCGACGTACAGGCGGGTACGGTGATTTCGGTACCTGTCGCGAACCCCCTCACGTTCGATCGGGTGTCCTACACGACGCCCGAGCAACTGGACAGCGTCAACCCGAACATGAACCGGGTCTGGCCGGGTCGCGAGGCGGGGACGCTGCACCAGCGGATGGCCGCCCGGCTCTGGGCGTACGCGGCGGATGCGGACCTCGTCGTCGACCTGCACACCGGGAGCCCGGAGATGCTGCCACACGTCGTCTACACAGAGGGTGACGAGCGATCCCGGGACCTGGCCGAGGCGTTCGGTACCGACCTCCTGCTGGCAGAACCCTCCGGTGACGACGCGCCCGGCGAGTGGCGACAGCGCGGCTTCGCCGGGAAGCTCCGGGTTGTGGCCGCCAAAGAGGGGATTCCGGCGATCACACCCGAGCTGGCGCACAACAAACAGTTCGTCGAGTCGGCGATCGATACCGGCGTGACGGGGCTGTTCAACGTTCTCCGTACGCTCGACGTCCTATCCGGATCGCCGGTCGACAACGGTGAGACGCGACAGGCCCGGAACCACCTCGGTAACGTCGACGCCACCGCATCGGGGCTGTTTCGGGTAACTTCGGAGTACGAACTCGGGGAGACGGTCCCGGATGCTGCGACGCTCGGAACGGTGTATGACCCGACGACGTACGAACGACTCCAGACCGTCCGTACTGACCGTGCAGGTGTGCTCTACGCGCTCACTCGCGAGGCGACGGTCACTGTCGGTGATCGACTCGCCGGAATCGCCGCCGTCGACTAGAAGATGTTGGCCTGACGGTAGACGTTGATCCCGTCGTTAGTGATCTCGTAGGGTTTGGTCTCCCGGGAGTGGTTGGCGTCCCGGATCTTCTGGATCTCGATCGCCATCTGTGTCTCCCGGAAGTCCGAGGGCCGGATATACCGGAGCACGAACACGGCGTCGGTCAGATACTCGACGATGCCGTGGCGGGAGGCGTACGCCGTATCCTCGCTGGCCTCGCTCGTCATCAGGGTTGTGACACCCGACTGCTTCAGGCTCTTGGTAAAATTGTAGATCTGGTTGCGTCGCGTCGCCCGTTCGTCGTACATCATCTCCAGGAGAGAGACCGAGTCGAGCACGAGCCGGGAGGCACCGAACTCGTCGATCAGCCGCGGGAGTTCGCTCCGGATGCTCTGGAGGCTGTTTGCCATCTCGACGGGGTCGATGTCGACGACGGCGAGGTCGCCTGCGTCGGCGTACTCGTCGAAGGCAAACCCTTTTTCGGTTGCGCTCCGGATGACGCGCTGCCGTGATTCCTCCAGCGTGATGTATACTCCTCGCTCGCCGTTGCGAAGCCCCTCGGCGAGGAACTGCAGGCCGAGCGTGGTCTTGCCGGTTCCGGCGCTCCCGATTGCGACCATCAGCGACTGGGCTGGGACGCCCCCCTGAATCATCGCGTCGAGCCCCTCGATTCCGAGTGCGATCCGGTCGATATCCGAGTCCGGGGCCTCCTCGAACCCCCCGCTGTCGAGGGTCTCGAAGTCGTCCGTTCCCATGTCGAACTCCCCGCCGAAATCGAACTCCTCACCGAGGTCGTCGTCGATGTCGTCCGTCGTATCAGTCGGCAGGTCGGGAGCGCTTCCAAGCGCCTCGCCGAAGCCCCGATCGAAGAGTCCTCCCTCGGCGTCGTCACCATCCGACTCGCCGATCTCCGGTTCGGGCACCGTCTCGGCGGGCGGTATTCTCCCGTGATCCTCGACGGTGTCGGCCTCCTCCGCCGCGATGTCCTCGAATGCCTCCTCGAGGTCGGCGGCGGCTTCGTCGAACGTCGTCGGGGCGTCCGATTCGGCGGCGGCTTCGTCGTCGCCGTCCAGTGTTGTGATCTCCTCGTTAGCCCCGTCTGTGTCGCCGTCCTCTTCGACAGCCCATTCGCCCACGAACAGGTCGTCTGTCTGGTCGTCGGCGTCCTGTTCGAACCAGTCTTCCTCCGGGTCGTCGTCACCCATCGTGATCACCGGCCGGTCTCGACCCGAACAGCATAGCCGTCGCTGCACGACACTCGTCGTCTACGTGGGACGGTCGCTCCGGATCGGTATTGGTCAGGTCACTCATTCTCGGCGACGACACTGGCAGCTGACACTCGGTGCGGTACTACTACCCACCCAGACACCGATACCTGATTAACTTTGCTCCGATCTTCCTGTTGTATGGCGAGTTCCCGGAACGTATCGGCGGGTTTACGGGGAGTGACTGTGTGAGTGTGACACATGAACTATCTTCTCGGAACGGACTCGGTCCATACCACCGCGAGCGCCTGTGATTATCTGGAGCAACGTGCTGGCGCTGACGACACCGTGGTTGCGGTGCACGTCCAGTCGGCGGCGGACGACACACGGGACGGCCGCGAGGCGCTCAACGTTGCGACCGTTCGGCTCGGCGCGATTGCCGATGTCGAGACCGAACAACGCACTGGCGATCCGGCCGGGGAGTTGCTCGCCAGTGCCACGGATCACGACGTCGACGAACTGATTATCGGTCCCCGAAGCGGTGAACCCGGCAGCGATCGCGATGCTGGCTCCGTCGCCACCGAACTACTCTCGCAGTCCGCGAAACCGGTCGTCGTGGTTCCGCTGGAGGCGCTGTGACAACCACTCAGTCGTTCAGCGGCCACAGTACGCTTCGAAAACTGTAGTTAAACACTTCGAATACTGTAGCAATACGCTTCGAAAACTGTAGTGTTGGCTCATGCCCGGAGACAGCGCGGAAGCACTACCCGATCAACACGTCGGCCTCACCCCGATACCGGCTGCAGGTCTCGCCCACCCACGCCCGTAGCTCCGGTGCGCGACTCACGACCAGCGCGGTCGGCTCGCCCGTCGCGTCGAACGCCACACAGACGGCGGTTTCGTCCAGCAAGACGAGTCCGGCAGGCGAGTCCCCGTCGTGGCTGTAGAGGGTGACCGACGTGTCGGACAGCCGGGACTGGACGAGGGAGAGCGCAGGGCCATCGAGGCGTTCGCGGGCCGCTCCCGTGAGGACGACCGAGGCGCGCACGCCATCGATGCCACCCGCGGAATCCAGCAGGGATGCGGGAAGCGCGGGCAGGACGCCGACCGCCGCATCGGCGTCGGTGACGAGCGAGCGCAACTGCTCGGCGGGCGTCGGCTCCGGTCCAGTGATCGTCGTCGTGGCGTCTAGCTCGTCGAACGGAACGTCGAGAACGCCCTCGACAAAGCCGATGAGGGCGGTTTCAGGCCCGGCGTCCTCCCGACTCGTCGCTCCGTCCAGGGGCGTCCGCTCGTCCATTGCATCCGGGGGCATCGAGCGCCACTACCCGCTCCACGCTGTTGAACCCCTCGTCGAGTGACGCTATGGAATCTCTCGCTGTCGAGTGTGCGACGAGCAGCGCTTACTCCGCAAGACAGTCGTCGAGAAACGCGACGACGTGATCGGCAACCGTTCCGTGCTGGCCGACGAAAAAGTGGTCGGCGGCGAGGTCGTCGGTTTGATGGCCCAGTTCACGGGCACGGTCGACGACCGGCTCCCACTCGACCGTCGAATCGCGTTCGCCGTAGACGATCTGTACCGGCGCATCGATGGCATCGAGCGCCGAGACGGCGTCCAGTTCGGGTGCATCGGTGGCATCCAGGTCAGGCACAAGGGATGCGGTCGGCGCGAGCACCGAGACGGCGTCCACCCGGACCTCGGCGGCGGCGAGTAGCGCGACCGTCGCGCCGAAGCTATAGCCGAACAGGCCGACCCGATCGTACCGGTCGCTGGCCCACGCGACCGCGTTCTCGGCGTCAACGCGCTCGCCATGCCCCTCGTCCCACGGGCCGTAATCGAAGCGCAGACAGTCGACTCCGGCCGCGACGAGCGCGTCCGCGACGGCGGTCAGTCTGGCGTCGTGTCGCCGCCCGCCGTGTTCGGGATGGGGCGGGCAGGCGACCACAACTGCGTCACTCCCCGTTCCCGCCCGGTCGAGCGATGCCCGAACGTCACGCCCGCCGGGCACGAGCACCGATTCCGACATATGTTCCGGTTGGGTCGGTGAAGTTTTTAATCGCGCGGTACACACAAGAGGTATGGGAGTACTCTCGCGCGCCAGCTACGTTATCCGGTCGAAGGTAAACGCCCTCCTCAACCGGGCCGAAGATCCCGGTGAGACGCTCGACTACTCGTACGAACAGCTTCGCGACGAGCTACAGGACGTCAAGAAGGGAATCGCCGACCTGACGACCCAGAAGAAACGTCTGGAGATGCAGAAACGAAAGCTCGAGGACAACGTCGAGAAACACAACGAGCAGGCCCGACAGGCCGTCAAACAGGACCGCGAGGATCTGGCCCGCCGCGCCCTCGAAAAAAAGAAGACGAAGATGACCCAGATCGAAGAGCTGGAAGGCCAGATCGCCGACCTCCAGAGCACACAGGACGGGCTCGTCGAACAGAAAGAGACCCTCCAGCAGCGCATCGAGGAGTTCCGCACGAAAAAGGAGACGATCAAGGCCCGCCACGAGGCCGCCGAGGCGAGTGCACGCGTCTCCGAAGCGGTGACGGGTGCAGGAGATCAGTTCGGCGACGTGAGCCGGGCGATCGAGCGCGCCGAGGAGAACACCGAGGAACTGGAGGCTCGTTCCGCAGCACTGGACGAACTGCAGGAGGAAGGTGTCCTCGAAGATCAGCTCTCGGACAAGAGCGACCTCGAACGCGAACTGGAGGACGTCCACACACAGGGGACCGTCGAGGCCGAACTCGACACCCTGAAAGCAGATATGGGAAAAGCGGAGGAAGTCGAGGCGAATCCGGAGCCCGAGCAAACGGACGACACCAGCACTGACGCGGATCTGGAAACCGAACTCGCAAGCGACGACGTCGACGTGGATGCTGAGCTCGCCGATTCGGAGATCGATGATGAACTCGATCAGCTCCGCGACGAAGAGGACAGATAGGCGCTGCCGACGCGAGTTCCCGGATCGAGCCGATACCAGCGGACTTGTATGGCGTTCCGGTATACGTACGTATGGGCGAGTCAGACCGCAAGCGGGAGACGACGGGCACGATGCGGGAGCGGGTGTGGGGTGGTCGAACAGCCGTCTGGTTTCTGGTGGAAGGAAACCGACTCGTCGTCACCGCAGTGTTGCTCGCGGTTGGATATCTGGTACTGGTGTTGCTCAGTCTCTTCGCACCCGGATCCGCGACGAAGCTCTTCGATCCCGATCCCGTCTTCGCGCTCTTTACGCCGGTCGTGATCGGAATCATCATGGGCGTCAGTCTGGTGTTGACGTTCAACCAGCTGGTGCTGTCCCAGGAACTCGGCCCCGCGGGAAAACAGCGCCAGCGAATGCAGGAGGCGATCGACTTTCGAAAGGATATCGAGGACGCGGTCGGTCAGGGAACGAGTCCGCCGGAGCCGTCCGCGTTCCTCCGCGGACTCGTCGACGCGACGGGCAACCGTGCGAGTGCGATCCTCGACGAGATCGGTACCGAGGGAACCGTCGACGACGAGCTGATCGAGTACGTGGAGACGATCGAAGCGGACGCCGAGCGGATCAGCGATTCCCTCCGGGGCGGCGAGTTCGGCGAGTTCGAGGTGATCAAAGCCGCGCTCAACTACAACTACTCCTGGAAGATCTACGACGGTCGGCGTGTTCGTACTCGGAATGCCGAATCGATCTCCGAAGACCTCGGGGAGCGTCTCGACGAACTGATCGATATTCTGGAGTTTTTCGGCCCGGCGCGCGAGCACTTCAAGACGCTGTATTTCAGGTGGGAGATCATCAACGTCTCGAAGGCGCTGGTGTATCTGGCGATTCCGGGCCTGGCGATCGCCGCCTACATGATCTTGCTCTTTCAACCGGACGCGATCGCTGGGACGACGTGGGGACTCGATAACGTGCTCCTGTTTACAGGTCTGGCCTTCGGCGCTGGCATCGCACCGTTCGTCGTGTTTCTCTCGTATATCCTCCGGATCGTCACCATCGCAAAGTGGACGCTCGCCATCGGACCGTTCGCCCTCCGGAAAACCGGGCGGGAAGACGAAGACATCGGGTGGGGGTGATCACTCGTCGTCGCCGTAGGACACCTCGAACGGGCCTTCGCCGGGGTCTTTCTGGGGGAGCATCGGTCCGATCGACGTCGTCCGCCGGGCGACGGTCGCTGTGCGCAGGATGTACGAGGCCAGTAGCGCAAGCGGGATCACGACGATCGAGATGAGTGCCATGGTGACGTAGGGGAGATACATGACACCGATCGTCGCACCCCGAAGGTCCGCGTACATGAGACCGAGGACCATCCCCGCGAGTATCGCCGGGACGCCGTAGTAGACGGTCAACTGTGAGAACCGCGTCAGTTCGCGTTGCATGTACGTCGTAATGAAATGTTCGCGGGCGACCGTGAACTGATGGAGCGACTCGATCAGGTCGTCGAACGCGGCGAGCGCCTCGTCGGACATAGCGTCGGCCCGCGAGTTCCGGAGGTGTCGAGCGGCGTATATCTGCCAGGCGTCGTCGTAATTGATGGCGGCAGCGACCGCGTCGAACGTGCCGAACGTCGTCTCCTGGAGCGTCTCGTCGATCCAGTCGGTGCTCTCTTCGACGCCGTTTGCGTAGCGCTGTACCAGTTCGCGAAACTCGTCGTCCTGATCGGACACGGCCTCGGGAAGCGTCCCGGCGCGGTCGTCGATCGCGGCGACGAGCAATTGGAGCAGTTTCCCGGGGGCGGCCGGGGAGGCGGGGACGTTCGTCGTCTCCTCGACGTCTTCTCGGAACCGCATGACGCCGTCGAGCTGGTTTCGAACTTCCCCCGCGGCGCTGAACTCGCGGGAGAGGATGAGTTGATTGATCGAGACGACGAGCGTGACCAGCGAGAACGCCCCGGCGACCATCCCCCCCGCCAGTCGGGTGATCGAGTCGTCGTTGACAAAGGCGATGAGGCCGAGCCAGTGTAGCACGGTCAAAAATACGAAGACGAACGCCACGATGAGGCCCGCGATAACCGTCCGATCACCGTTGACGAGCACCCACTCTTTGGCCGGTACGATCCGGGACTCTCCGTCCCCGATCCGAGTGCCGTACGAATCCAGCGACTCGTCCGTTTCGCGGGAACCCATAGGGTAGGTTCCACAGTCTCGGAAAAAAAGACCCGCCCCCAGATTTACGTCTCGGACGGGCGTTCTGTACAACAATGGTGAGACTCTCCACGGTACTGGTCGGAGTGGGAATCGTGTTCGTCATCGTTCCGATCCCGATCCCGATACCGGGAATCGGATTCGTTGGCGGAATCCTGTTGATACTGCTCGGGCTGGTCTTGCGGCTGTTCGGCCTGTAAGACGACTCGGAGAGATGCCGTAGCGACCGACCGCACCGCCCGTTTTTCTATTGGGCTGTAGTCACTGCTCACGTTAGAGATGAGTTCGGATCCGAGTGATATGATGCACGAGCGGGTCAGCGGGAGCAAAACTCGGTTCTGGATCCTGATGCGGATGAACCGGTGGGTACTGACCGGGGCCGTACTGGCGGTCGTGTTCGTCGTACTCGTCGGACTGAGCCTGCTGGAACTCACGCCGTTGCGCGAAATCGTCGCGAACCAGGACGGACTGGAGTTTCTCTTCTCGGCGTTCATCGGGGCGATCATCACCGGAACGTCGATCGTCGTCACGATCAACCAGCTGGTGCTCTCCCAGGAACTCGGCGCTGTCGGCGATCAGCGCGAACGTATGCAGCAGTCGATCGAGTTCCGACAGGATATCGAGAGTGCCATTCACGAGGGGGCCAGTCCACCGGAACCCGCGGCGTTTCTCTACACGCTGCTCGATGGGATCGAGGAGCGTGCAAACAGCTTACAGGAGAATATGGAGGACGAACGCGACGAGGAACTCAAAGAGAAAGTCGACGACTACGTGGACAACCTCACCGGCAATGCACAGGCGGTAAAGGAGAACCTGGAGGACGCACAGTTCGGCACCTTCGAGGTGATCTGGAGCGCGCTCAACTTCAACTACTCCTGGAAGATCTACAGCGCCCGTCAGATCCGGGCCGCCCATTCCGAGTCGATGTCCGACGAGGCCAACGAGGAGATCGACGACATGATCGAGGTGTTGAAGTTCTTCGGTCCAGCGCGCGAACACTTCAAGACGCTGTACTTCCAGTGGGAGCTGATCAACCTCTCGCGAGCGCTGTTGTACATCGCGATCCCCGCTCTGACCGTGATGGCGATGATGGTCATGTACATCGACGCCAGTGCACTCCCCGGCACGACCGCCGGGATCGACAACCTGGTCTGGCTCACGAGCGCCGGGTTCGTGATCGGCATCGCGCCCTTTGTCGTGTTTATCTCCTACGTGTTGCGGATCGCGACCGTCGCAAAGCGGACGCTCGCGATGGGGCCGTTCATCCTCAGGGAGACGAAACGCGAGGAGGAGTTCAACTGAACGTGATTTCGTGGTCGTGCGGTCGAACACGACCGGATCGTCTGGAGCGCAACTCGTCGATCGCGTCCTCGGTCCACATATCCGGTGTATCGAGCGACTGGCAAAAAAGCGCAGACACAGCGTACGGAATCGACAGTAGGTCGTACCCAGACTGAAATACGATCGCAGCCTTGTTTCGAGTATGGGGCGTGCCAGAGACGACGGGTCGCAGCGGCTCCGAACGGGGGACGCGAGTCGTCGATACCTGCTCGCCTCGGTCGGAAGCGCGGGGGTTGTGGCTCTCGCGGGCTGTCTCGGAGGCGATGCGGGCAATCCGACCTACGAAGACGGCGAGGTCGGCGACGTCGACGGGGACGAGCGGACGCCCGAGGAAGCGACGGCCGCGGAGGCCCACGCGGAACAGGAGATACACGAAGCGGTCACTCCGCTGGACGGTCTCGAACTCGGGGACCACGAGTTCGTGCTCGAAGACGGGTTCGAGCGGGCGACGGTACAGGGAACCGTCGAAAACGGAGAGGGAAGCCGTATCGAAGTCGTCGAAGTTCGCGTTCGTGTCTACGGCGACGGCGGCGAGCAGCTCGGGCGCTACCTCGCCAGAACCGGCGATCTCGAGGACGGCGGCGTCTGGGAGTTCCAGGTGATCCTGCTCGACGCACCCGACGACATCGCCGACTACGATATCGCCGTGCTCGGCACGCCGACTTAACTGTCTGGCGGGAACGGAGACGACGGGTGACCATCCCTCCCGAGCTACTACTCGGCGGAACCACTACCCTGACTCATGCTGCGGTGTTACAATGTTACATTGTGATATTATAAATATAGTAACAGAGTAGATGTCAGGCGGAACGCCCAACGGTATTGGTGGTCGTCCAGCGACTGGATAGACATGCACCAATCGGAGATACGAGTGGAAAGTAGTGATATTCGGGCCGCTTTTGCTCGCCCGCTCCCTACGACCGGGCATGTCTACCATCTATCCTGACGAACTCGACGAGCGACTCGGCGGCGACGCCCCCTTTGTGCTCGATATCCGACCACGTGTGGCGTACCAGTCCGGATCGATCGAGGGAAGCCACAACGTCCCGGTTTACGATGACCTCAGTAGCGGCGACGAGGCCGCTTTCCGCGCGGCGTTCGACGATCTACCCCCCGACACGGATATCGTCGTCGTCTGCAAGATGGGCATCGTCGCCAAGCGAGCAACCCGGATCTTGGCCGATGAGGGCTACGAGGCGAGTACGCTCGCGGGTGGGATGAGCGGCTGGAACGGCTACCAGTCGGGGTCGATCGGCTACAGGCTGCGATCTCTTCTCTGGAGCCTGCGCCGGTAGCGGCACGTTTTTTTCCCTAACCCGCGAGCTATCGGTATGCGATTGCTCGCCGTTCACGCTGACTCGCTGTCCTGTGATCCGGTCCATTCAAGGGGCGACGTAGAGCCGGAGGAGTATCCTGATCCGGTGGCTGCCGACGGATGTGTCGGCGCGTTCATCGGCGTCGAGACGAGCGATGGCGGGCGTGTAGGGGCGGTCACAGCGGCGGCCGCGACCGAGCTTCGGGCGGCGAGCGAGCAACTCAACACCGAGCGGGTCGTTCTCGTCCCGACACCACACCTCGTCGACGATCCGGCCGAATCGGGCGTCGTCGAAGCCGTCTCCGGGGGGGTTCGGGACGCGCTGGCCGACCTCGACGTCCGATCGGTTCCGGCGGGCTGGCATCTGGAACTCGATCTCCGGACGAACGGCCACCCCTACGCAGTACGGTCCCGTCGGGTCACTGGCGAGGACCGACCGACTGCGGCGGCGCGCGAGACGGAGTGGTTCCTCGCGGATGTGGGAGACGGCAACGATGTGGCGGGCGACGACCCGACGAGCACCGACTCGATGTGTGATGACCCGCTGGTGCCGATCGAGGATGCGGCTTCGGTTCCGGCCGCAGTTGAACGAGTGGTCGCCGGAGAGCGCCGGGACACCCGGATCGGGAACATCCTGACAGAGCACGGGCTCACCACCGTGGACGAAACCGCTGCGGCTGGTGGACTCCGCTGGACCGACCGTGGTCTGACGATGCGGACCTGTGTCCGCGCGCTGCTGGACGAACAGTTCGCCGACGCGACACCGATCCGGACGCCGGAGACGTACGACCCGGCGTCGACCGCAATTCGCGAGCACATCACAGCGGCGGGCTGGTCCGTGGACGGGTCGACAGTCGCCCGCCGAACGCTCTGTCCCGGTCACCTCTCGGCCTTTGCGGATACTACCCTTGACGCCGATCGGCTTCCGGAGACGCTGTGGGAGGTCGGTGAGTGCGAGCGGCCGGAGTCGGCGGGACCGAGGCGGGCCACGCTCGCGGAGGCCCACACTGCGACGCCCACTCTCGACGCCGCGCTGGGGACTATCGAACAGTACCTGTCGCTGTTCGACGCGCTCGATTCGACGCTTGGGATCGATCGGCTCCCGGTGGTCCGCGTCACCGAAGCGTTTTACAGCGAGTACAGCGACTGGATCGAGCGGAGTCTACGACGCTTCGAGGGGCCAGCCGTCGTCGAGCGCGGGGCAGTCGGCGCGCCAGTTGCTATCGAATTCGTCGCGTCGGTCGGCGACGACGTGGTCGATCTGGGCTGGCTGCGCGTCGACGTCGACGGTCCGGAGCGGTTCGGCGTGGAGATGGCAGACGACGACGAACCGAAACCGCCGGTCATCGTCCACACCGCCCCGGTTGGGACGGTCGAGTCGCTGCTCGCAGCAGTGTTCGACCGTGGGATACCGACGTGGCTCGCACCCACGCAGGTTCGTCTCATGCCGGTCGAAGATCGGCATATGGAACGCTGTCGCACGGGGGCGGAGACGCTAACCGACGCTGGCGTCCGCGCCGACGTCGACGACAGGGAGTTGACGGTCGGCGAGCGCATCGCGGCGGCGGACGACGACCGTGTGCCGTACTACGCGGTCGTCGGGGACCGGGAGACGGCCAGTGGCGACCGCGAGGATGCGGAGAAACTGCGTGTCACCGATAGCGAGACCGGTCGGACCGAGGCAACGACCGCGGTCGCGCTCGCCGAGCAGATCGGCGCGTCAACGCCGCTGGATCGGACGGTGTCCCGTCGCGGGCCGCTGTATCTGAGCGACCGGCTGGTGGTCGGCGGGTCGGAGTAGGACGGTCCGGCCTACCAGCGGTGGTGTACGTGCTCGTGGACGGACGCCTCGTAGACGTCCCGGACCGCCCCGTGGGTGGCGTTCGAGAGCGCCCCTGCCTCCGAGACGGCGGCGTTTTGCTGGATGTGTTCGGGCGAGGTCGATCCCGGAATGACCGACGAGACGGCCTCGTGGTCGAGGATCCAGCGCAGCGTGAACTGCGCCATCGTGAGCTCCTCGGGGACGAGCGGGCGGAGCTCCTCGGCGGCGTCGAGGCCGGTCTCGTAGGGAACTCCGGCGAACGTCTCGCCGACGTCGAAGGCATCACCCTCGCGGTTGTAGTTGCGGTGATCGTCCTCGGGGAACTCCGTCTCGCGGTCGAGTTTCCCGGTCAGCAGCCCGGAGGCGAGCGGAACGCGGACGATGACGCCAACGTTTCGGCGTTTCGCCTCGCGGAAGAACAGTTCGGCGGGGCGCTGGCGGAACGGGTTAAAGATGATCTGGACCGTCTCGACGCCGGGGTACTCGATGGCCTTCAGCGCCTCCTCGACACGCTCGACGCTGACGCCGAAGCGATCGATTTTCTCCGCGTCGGCGAGGGCGGCGAGCGCGTCCCACGGCTCGGGCCGGTAGTACGCGTCGGTCGGCGGGCAGTGCAACTGCAAGAGATCGAGCGTGTCCTCGCCGAGGTTCTCCCGGCTTCGGTCGACGAACGCTTCGAGATGCTCGCGGTCGTAGTCCTCGGCGACGTGGGGATCGAGTCGCCGTCCGGCCTTCGTCGCGACTGTGACCTCGTTGTGTGCGTCGCGCTCGTCGAGGACCTCGCTGATCAGGCGCTCGCTGCGGCCGTCGCCGTAGACGTCCGCGGTGTCGATAAAGTCGATTCCGGCGTCGAGGGCGGT